>Ga0160432_100665_pt1 | contig 18301 bp, 16 predicted proteins | sample HID1971M_E0MG_FD_108250 | JGI IMG/M metagenome (GOLD analysis project Ga0160432, IMG submission 108250) | Enriched millipede-associated microbial communities from UW Madison campus, WI, USA - HID1971M_E0 MG | ecosystem: Host-associated > Arthropoda: Insects > Digestive system > Unclassified ... | reverse complement strand
GACTCGCCCTCGCTGCCGTTGGCTGTTTAGACTGCCACCGTGGCGCATTGACGCCTCGGCTGGGGCGAGTCCATCCAATTACAAGGTGATCACCGCCAGACGCAATTCCCGGCAACACCCAACGAACCTGTAGGAGCTGGCTTGCCAGCGAAGAGGCCGGCACAGCCAACATCTTCCTCGCCTGACAAACCGCCTTCGCTGGCAAGCCAGCTCCTACACACGCCAGCTCCTTGATAATTTTGCGACCGCAGGGGGTTTTTATCGGTGCGGGGGATAGTTCGCCAAAATCCGCGTGACCGTTTCGTGTATCGCAGTGCTGCGGTCCGTCGGGTTGGGGGTGCGGCTGAGGATTTGCTCGTCACTGCCGCGCCACACCAGCTTGCCGTCCTTGCCGTCGAGCAGGTCGATCTGGATGGTCGCGACCTTGTAGGACACCAGGCGGGTTTCGTTGTACATCGGCGCGCCATAGTAGCCGTACCAGGGGTTACCCCAACCGCCGCCGTAGTTGGTCGTCACCTGTTGCTGGCGTTCCTCGACTACCAGGTAGGTCTGCACACTCAAGTCGCCCTTGGCGCCAGCGCCTGCCTGGCGCAGGCCACGTTGGTCGAGCTGGTCGACTACCGATTCGCGCACGCGCTGTTCGGTCAGGTCGCTCTTGATCCTGGGGTCATCGGGACGGTATTGCAGCGCGGGTTCTTTCCAGCTCCAGCTGTGATACGCGGCAAAATCGCGGCTGGCGTCGAAGTCATGATTGACCTGATTGGCAGCGCAGGCACTGAGCAGCAAGGCCACTGCCAGTAAAGCGAGACGGCGGAACATGATGATTCTCCGGTAGAAGACATGAACCTGCGAAATGCTTCTTGACCACAGGAAGCTAACTGGGAGGATACGCCGACATTGCCTTTTCTACAGCCTCCCGTATGGCGTCGACCCGCTCGCCCTGGCTCCCCCGGTTGCTGGTTTCCGCACTGGAACTCCAGACCGATTGACCGTCTTGCGCGTCGAACAGGTCGACATGAACCACCACGACCTGTTCCTCGTAAGTGCGCACAATTGGCATGCTGCCGTACATGCCGTAACCCGGCCCATAACCATATCGATTGTAGCCGCCGTAACCGCCGTAGTAGCCGTAATCGTCCTGGACCTGACGCAAGCGGGTTTCCAGGCGCAGGTCAGCGCTGACGAACAGGTCCGCCGGCCGATTGTCATGCAGGGGCCGCAGGCCGCGTTGGTCCAGGGCGTTGCTGACCGCTTCGGCGACCTGCGCCGAATCCGCCCAGGTAGTGCCCGGCGGCAGCTGCCCGTTGAGCCAGGCCCAGCTGCGATAACGCCCGTAGTCTCGCGGTGGCGCCGGGTAGGCGCTGCGATCGAAGGTAGTGGCCGCCTGAGGCGGGGCAGGCGGCAAGGGCCTGGAACTTGCCACGTACGGATTGCTGCCCTGGCAGGCAGCCAGGCCCAGGCAGATCAACAGCAACCCTGAACGACTTTTCATTTCGAGCTCCGATCAGACCGGCCGACAGATCCAGTGCAAGTAACGTCCAAGCCCGGCAAAGCTTGGATGGCGACGGTGGGCCAACTCCATTTCGAGCAGATCCACCAGTTCGGCGCGGGCCTGGAACTCCACCGGCATGTAATCGTGAAAAACCCGCACGCCACTCTGGCTTTCGACCTGCCACAGGCCGTCAAGTTGCGCCGCCAACTCCCGTGGGTCCAGCGGCTGTTGCGGGGTCAGGCTCTGCTTTTCACCGGCCATGTCGTTCTTGCGCATCTTGCGGAAATGGCCCTTGAGCAAGTTGCGGTAAATCAGCGCGTCGCGGTTGTAGAAGGCCAGGGACAGCCAGCCGTCGGCCTTGGTCAGCTGATGCAACACCGGCAGGATGGCGTGCGGTTCGGCCAGCCATTCCAGCACGGCATGACACAGCACCAGGTCGTAGGGTTCGGTGAGCTGACCGAGCAGTTCCTGCCAGGGCGCCTGGATGAAGGTGGCAGTCTGTCCCGCGTCGGCAAAGCGCTGGCGGGCGCCTTCGAGCATGGGTTCGGCGGGTTCGGCCAGGGTCACCTGGTGGCCACGCTCGGCCAGCCACAACGACATGTGGCCAAGGCCGGCGCCGATATCCAGCACCCGCAGCGGCCGATCCGGCAGGGCCTCCGCCAAGTCGGCCTGCAGCACCGCCAGGCGAATCGCGCCTTTGGCGCCGCCGTATATTTTTTCGGCGAAGCGCGTCGCCAGTTGATCGAAATGACGGTCGCTCATCAGCTGAACCTCCGCTCGCTGTCCGCCAGCTTGCTGCGCACGACGTCATTCATGTCCAGGCCCAATTCGCTGCACAGCAACAACAGATAGAGCACGATATCGCCGATTTCCTGCCCAGCATGGGCCAGCTTGTCGGCCGGCAGCTGCCGTGACTGGTCTTCGCTCAGCCACTGGAAAATCTCCACCAGCTCGGACATTTCGACACTGGCGGCCATGGCCAGGTTTTTCGGGCTGTGAAATTGCCGCCAGTCATTGCGATCACGGATGGCGTGCAGGCGTTCGGTCAGTTCAACAAGGTTCATCGGGCTCTCCTGAAGGCGTATAGCTTCAAGGGGATGACGGGGGAAGGCAAGTGCCTGGCAGCGGTGACAGTCTTTGCACCATAATCAGTCGATGGCGTGTTTCGGCGGCGCCTGTAAAAATTCGCTGGCAAGCCAGCTCCTACAGAAGACAGGACGTTCATTCCATGCAGGTAGAAGGTTTCTTTGAGTGGCTTGGCCAGATCCTGGGCACAGCCATCCGTTTCATCGTTGACGCCCTCAGCGGTCTGTTCCAACTGGTGAGTCGCGCCAGCAGCCATTTTGTCGAAGGTTTGTCCGAGGCGCTGGGCATGGACACCTCGATCATCAGCATCGTCACCCTGATCCTCGGGTTGGTGCTGTTGTGGTCGGCGATCCGCGCGTTCATGAACGCCTCGATCATCATGGGGATCATCTGGTTGATGCTGGGGTTGTGGTTGCTTAGCTGGATCATGCACTGACCCCGGCAACGGATCGCTGCAGATTCTGCAGGGGTCGCTACAATGCCCGCTCCCCAAGGAGCCTGCATGTCCAACCTGATCGCCGACTGGCGCGACCGCCCAACCCATCGTAGGGTCTGGGCGCTGGCTGCGCCGATGATTCTCTCGAACATTTCCGTACCGCTGGTGGCACTGGTCGACAGCACCGTTATTGGCCACCTGCCCCATGCCCATCAGCTCGGAGCCGTGGCGGTCGGGGCCAGCCTCTATACCTTCCTCGCCTGGGCCATGGGTTTTCTGCGCATGGGCTCCACCGGTTTTGCCGCCCAGGCCGCAGGGCGCGGGGATGGCGCGGCGCTACGGCAGATTCTGTTGCAGGGTCTATTGCTGGCTATGGGGCTGGCAGTGGTTTTGGGCGCGCTGGGCGTGCCATTGAGCGGGGTGGCGCTGCACTTCATGCAACCGTCGGCGGAACTGGACCAGATGACCCGCGAGTTTTTCCACACGCGGCTGTTCGGCCTGCCGGCGGCACTGGCCAGTTATGCGCTGGTCGGCTGGTTTCTCGGCACGCAGAACGCCCGCGCGCCGCTGGTGATTCTGCTGACGACCAACCTGGTCAACATTGCCCTGAACCTGTGGTTTGTCCTTGGCCTGGAATGGGGGGTGGTGGGTGCGGCCCGGGCTTCGGTGATCGCCGAGTGGACCGGTGCGCTGATCGGCCTGTTGCTGACCCGCCACGCCCTGCGCGCCTATCCCGGGCATATCGTCTGGGCCGCCTTGGCGCTTTGGCAGAGTTGGCGACCGCTGCTGGCGGTCAATCGGGACATTTTCATCCGCAGCCTGGCGCTGCAATCGGTGTTTTTCCTGATCACCGTGCAAGGCGCCCGGCTGGGTGATGCAACCGTTGCCGCCAATGCCCTGCTGCTCAACGGCCTGCTGCTGACCGCCCACGCGCTCGACGGCCTGGCCCATGCCGTGGAAGCCCTGTGCGGACACGCCATCGGCGCGCGCGACCGCGATGCCCTGCGCCGCTCCCTGGTGGTTGCCTGTGGCTGGTCGTTGTTGGCAAGCCTGGGCTTTGCCGGCTTGTTCATGTTTGCCGGACACCTGTTCATCGAAATGCAGACCGACATCACCAGCGTGCGCGACACCGCGTTCCTGTACCTGCCCTACCTTGCCGTGCTGCCGCTGATCGCGGTCTGGAGCTACCTGCTCGACGGGCTGTTCATCGGCGCCACCCGCGCCAGGGAAATGCGCAATGGCATGCTGTTGACGGTGGCCTTGCTGGTGCCGTTCGCCTGGGCGCTGCAGGGCTATGGCAACCATGGCTTGTGGATAACCTTTTTGCTGTTCATGTTGCTGCGCAGCCTGACGCTCGGCTTGATTGCCTGGCGCCTGCGCGAGAACGATGGCTGGTTCGCCCGCGCTCACTGAACCGGAGTCCTTAACCGTGCCAACTCAGGGTGAATCGTTCTGCCATCGCTTGCGCAGGCTTTCGAGGCGCTCTTGCTGGGTAGCCCCCGATAATGGCTGCACCGGCAAGGCATCGGGGTACTGCAAGCGCAGCCACATCCAGCCATCGAGCACCGGACGTTCGCTGAAACCCAATGCCAGGCCCTCTTCCAGATGGCCCCACAACCGCATGAAATCAGTCCCCGTGGATTGACTCCAGCGCCAGGCATGCTGCTCCAGCAGGCAGGTCTGCAGTTTTTCCCGCTGCCATGGGCTCAGATCCTCCTCGACCGCCAGAGGGCGCACGGCCAGCCCCGGGTTGAGCAACTGCTGCCAGCCCTGACAGCCAAGCGCGCGATCCGCCCAGGTGCCGCCGAACCAGCGCAATTGGCTGATCGGCCCCAACCAGCGACTGAGTTCCTCGGCATCGCAGGCATCAAAAAAATAACTGGCGGTGTTCGGGTTGTAGTAACTCAGCAAGGCCCGGTGATGCAGGTCGAACGAGACCGTGAGCATGCGCCTTAAATGCGCCAGCAATGTCGACGCCGGCGCTTCGCTGGATATCAGCAAGCCGCGCCAGCGCTGCCCGTCGACGCGGTACAAGTCGGCCAGGGCCGGGCAGGTCCGCAGATCGATGAGTAGCGGCCCCTGCTCCTGCAATGCCTGCCACTCCGTGTCTTCGAACAAGCGCAATCGCCTGGCATCGGCAAACGTCTCTTGCAGTGCCACACCGGCCTGCGGCGCGCCGGGCATGTCCAGCAATAGCCATTGCGGGCTCGCATCGGGCGCCTGGACCACCGTCATGCCGCACCGCTCTGGCCAAGGCGTGTCGCCGTGCGGCAGATGCACAGCGCCTGCGCGCAATGATTGAAACTGCCACCACCGGGCAGCAGGCACAGCAGCATCAGCGGCTCGCCCGAACCCAGCCACTGCTGCACGCCGTCGAGCGAACAATCTTCGACAACCGTGGTGGCGGCTACCGTATCCTGTTCCTCGACTGCCTCGACACTGGCGGGACCTTGCAGGAACCCGGTAATCAACGGTTGGTCCGGATCACCTTCCGTGAAGCTCACCACCACCTCCGTGCCTTGCGCCAACCGGGCGCCACTCGCAGCAGCCAATGGCAACCAGCAATGGCTGGGCGCCGCGCCCTCCCCTTGATAAAGCCAGTCAAACTGCACCGCCACTGGCCTGGATGGATCAGGGGGCGGCATGTCGACTTCCACGACCCATGCCCGTTGCAGGCTGTGCATCCTTGGCTTCACCGCACTGAGGGGCGATTCAAAGGGCAATACCCGATGCTGCGCCCGTACCTGGTTGCTGTAGGTCTGGCTCGCGCCCTGGGCGCCTTGATGCTCGATATGGGTCACCAGCCACGGCCGGTTCCATTCGGCAACCGGATGCCCGGACAGCGGCATGTACTGGCCGCTGCGCAGCGTTGACAGGTCAGTGCCACACGCAACGCGCTGCACCGCGGCATCGGTGCAGCGCTTGAGCTCAAAACGACGCACTGCCGGTTCCCCACACTCCACACTGAAAAGCGCCGCTTCAGCGAACTGAAAATCCCCCGAACCCTCGCCAAACACCACGCAATGCCTGTCAGCCCGGTGTTCGAAGTGATAGTGCAATCGCTCCTGGGCGCACAAGCGCTGAACAAACTGCAGGTCCGATTCCCGGTACTGCGTGCAGAAATCCCGCGGCGGGTAATCGCCAACCAGTTCAAAGCGCCGATCCTGATCGACGATGCCGTGCTCCCTGAGTACCTGATCAAGAATCTGCGGCACCGAGCGGTCGCTGAAAATACGCTGGCTGAAGCGCTGGGCAAGGCAGGCGAGTTTCGGCCCCAGCCGCACCTGACAGAGCCTGATCCCCGGGCCGTGATCGCGCTGGACCAGCTCATGCAACTGTCCATGGATGGCGTTTCCCGCCGGACCGAAAAGCAAGGAGGCCGGGCGGTACAGCAAGCCGGCGAGGTCGAGCGTCGGGTCTTCGATCAGCAGGTCCACGTCGAACACGAAAGGTTCGCTGATGGATTCTCTACCGGCAAAGGACAGAACTTCGAAGGCATTGGACAGACCTGCTACGTCCAGACGAAATGACGGCTCGTTGACTGGATCGACCATGGGCGTTTCTCTACAGGAGGGACAGCCGGGGATTCTCGCCGAGAGACATGGCCGAGTAGAGAGGCGAAATACAACTTAGGAAAAGGCCTACGCGAAAAGAGGACGAAATAGCTTGGATAGCCGAGACGCGGTCCATTTCGCTGGAAAAAAGAGAAATGTCGCACCAGGCCATCTGAAATTTCCGACGCAAACGGTAAATTTTCAGACAGCCTGATGAGAGCAGTGCTTACCTCAGGAAGACAGGTAAGACGAACGGGTCAGGCCCAGGCGCAGCGCATCGAGGAACTGGGTGCGCTCGCTGGCACTGATGCGGGCACTGGCGCACTTGTCGCGGTAGTGGGTCATCAGTTCTTCCGGCGACAAGTGCACGTAACGCAGCATGTCTTCGATGGTGTCGTGGGTCTCGATACCGGCGTGATAGATGCTGCCGTCGGCATTCTGGTAGATGTTCACCGAGTCGGTGTCACCGAACAGGTTGTGCATGTCGCCGAGAATTTCCTGGTAGGCGCCGACCAGGAACACGCCCAGCAGGTAGTCCTCGCCCTCGTTCAACGAGTGCACCGGCAGGCTGGTCTCGATGCTCTGCTCGTCGACGTACTGGTTGATCTTGCCGTCGGAGTCGCAGGTCAGGTCCTGCAGCACCGCGCGACGCAGTGGCTCTTCGTCGAGGCGGTGCAGCGGGATGATCGGCAGTACCTGGTCGATGGCCCAGGTGTCCGGCAGGCTCTGGAACACCGAGAAGTTGCAGATGTACTTGTCGGCCAGCTTGTCGTTGAGTTCGTCCAGCACCTGGCGGTGGGAACGCTGGCGCGCCTTCAACGAGTTGTGCAGGCGACGGCACACGGCGAAGTAGCATTGCTCGGCCAGGGCTTTTTCGGCCAGGGTCAGCTTGCCGTCGGCGTACTGGGCAGCCACGTCGCTCATGTAGTGCGTGGCGCGCCAGTAGGTTTCGGTGACCATCTCGATGTCGGTCGGGCCCAGCAGGTCCACCAGCCACTGCACGGTTTCCGGCAGCGCTTCCTTGTTCTCGATCTGCGGCACGTCGTCGTTGTGCTTCTCGACGTCGGTCACCTGGATCACCAGCATGGCGTGGTGGGCGGTCAGGGAGCGGCCGCTTTCGGAGAAGATGTTCGGGTGCGGCAGGCTCTGCGCGTCGCAGAACTCCTTGAGCATCCCGACCACGACACCGGCGTAATCGTCCATGTCGTAGTTGATCGAGCTGGCGTTACGCGAGTGCGTACCGTCGTAGTCCACGCCCAGGCCACCGCCGACGTCGATGTGATCCACCGGCAGGCCGAGGTTGCGCAGTTCGCCGTAGTAACGGATCGCTTCCTTGAAACCGTGCTGGTAGTCGGCCAGGTTGGCGATCTGCGAACCCATGTGGAAGTGCAGCAGGCGAATGCCCTGGTCCAGGCCAGCGGCGCGGAAACGCTCGACCACCGACAGCAGTTGCGCCGCCGACAGGCCGAACTTGGATTTCTCGCCACCGGTGTCCGCCCACTTGCTCGACGCGAGGGACGACAGGCGCACCCGCAGGCCGACCTGTGGCTTGACCTTGAGCGAGGCGGCTTCTTCGATCACCAGGCCGACTTCGGATTCTTTCTCGATCACGATGAACACGTTGTGGCCAAGCTTCTGGCCCATCAGTGCCAGACGGATGAACTCGCGGTCCTTGTAGCCGTTGCAGACGATGGTGCCGCCCTTCGGCGCCAGCGCCAGCACCGCCAGCAGCTCAGGCTTGGAACCGGCTTCCAGGCCGATGGAGACGTTCTGGGTGGCGATGATGTTCTCGATCACCGCTTCCTGCTGGTTCACCTTGATCGGGTACAGCGCGGTGTACTTGCTCTGGTATTCCAGGCGCTCGATGTTGGCGTCGAACGCACCGGTCAGCTGACGCACGCGGTCTTGCAGGATGTCCGGGAAACGGACCAGCAATGGCAAGGACAGGCCGCTCTTGCGCAACTGGTCCACTTGCTCGAACAGATCGATGGGTGAACTGCTCGGACCGTTGGGACGAACTTCGACGCGACCGGCGTCATTGATCGCGAAATACCCGGCCCCCCAATGGCGAATCACGTAAACACTGCGGCTGTCCGCAACTGTCCATTGGCTGCCATCGTCTTTGCGTGTGCGTCGTACGGACATTGAAGTCCCCTATAAAGAAGTCATAGTGCGTCGCCTGGATTCAGGCCGGCGCAGTCTAAAGAATGAAAATGACGGTTCGTCAACGAAGGGATAGACCTCGCCGACCGCAGTGAGTTTAGAAACCGGTCATGAACAGGCTCTGTGAAAACCATGGTGACGACGCCAGACCTGCAGGTGGGCAGGTCTGGATCAAGCCGCGGGTGGTTTTCACAGAGGCTGCTAGCCGCCGGACTTCTTCGCCTTGAAACCGTGCTTGATCAGTTCAGCCAAGAGTAGCTCGACATGATCGCCCTGGATTTCAATGATCCCGTCTTTCAACGCTCCACCGGTACCACAGCGCTTTTTCAACGTCGTGGCCAGTTCCTTGAGCGCGTCTTCCGTCAACGGCACGCCGGTGATGGTGGTCACCGTCTTGCCGCCACGGCCCTTGCTTTCGCGACGCACGCGAGCGATGCCGTCGCCGGCCGGGATAACGGTCTGTTTGCAGATGCAGGCGTCCACCGGTTTACTGCAGTCCGGGCAATGACGACCTGCGTCGGTGGAAAATACCAGGCCACCAAGGGCGGCGAAGGATGCGGCTTTTTTGGCCACCGGCAATCCTCTTGGGAGGACAAAGACTGGTCGCGGCAACCTGGGCAGGTGCCATCGACCGCGAAGCCCCACTCAGGCAGGGGCAGCGCTACTGAAACAGTACAACATTGCTGAAACGCAATTGCTCACGAACGATGACGCCAACTGTAGGAGCGAGCTTGCTCGCAATGGACGTCAACGATAATGCGGGTAATCGGGTTACGCGTCGTCCTTGCGTTCTTCGCGAGCAAGCTCGCTCCTACAACAACAACCAGCAATACCGGTTCAGTTTGAAAAGGTCGCGCAGTGTAACGGCAAAAACGCCGATTGCTAAGAGCCAATCGGCGCCAATTTATGCCTCTTTTGCGACGTCTTCGCCACGGGCACGAAGATAGCGCTTCAAGGCGGCCAAAGAGTCCGGGCAGTAAGGCTTTTGCTCGATATCGCGCAGCACTTGCTCAACGGGCATGAAGCACGCTTCCAGCACCTCTTCCGGTTGCAGGACCAGCGGGCCGTCCCACACGGCCGAAAACGCCGAACACCAGAGTCGATTGCCAGTGTCCTCGAAGAAAAAGTGGTCATGCACGGTCAACTCCACCCCGCTCACGCCCAGCTCTTCTTCAAGCTCCCGAGCGGCCGACTCCGCGTAGGTTTCGCTGGCGAGCACCATGCCGCCCGCCGCCACGTCCCAGTAACCCGGGTAGATCGCCTTGCTCAGGGTGCGCCGGTGCACGCAGAGCTCACCGGCGGAGTTGAACAACATGATGTAGGTGCCGCGCCCGATCAGCCCCCGCTCGCGCAGGTCGGAACGCACCAGTGCGCCGAGCAGGTTGTCCTGCTCGTCGACCCAGGCGATCTGCTCGGCATCCGAGGCCGCCCGATGGGCGGCCTCGAGCGCGTTATCGATGGAGCTATCGACCATGGCTCAGCCCTGATTCAGCAATTGACGCAAATCGATCACGGCGGCGTTGGCCCGGGAAATGTAGTTGGCCATTACCAGCGAGTGGTTGGCCAGCACGCCGAAGCCGCTGCCATTGAGGATCATCGGGCTCCAGACCGCTTCCTGCGACGCTTCCAGCTCACGAATGATCTGGCGCACGCTGACCGTGGCGTTCTTCTTGGCCAGCACATCGGCGAAGTCGACTTCGATGGCGCGCAGCAGGTGGGACAAGGCCCAGGCCTGGCCGCGGGCTTCGTAGAACACGTTGTCGATCTGCAGCCATGGGGTTTCGACGATTTCTTCGTCGACCTGCGGCACCTGCCCCGGCGTAATGACCTCGGTTTTCAGCGCGGTGTTGAGCTTGACCCGACCAACGCTGGCCGACAGTCGTTGCGACAGCGAACCCAGGCGGGTACCGACGTCACCCAGCCAGTTGTTCAGGTTGTCGGCACGGGCAAAGAACAGCGCGCTCTTCTGGTTCGGATCGGACAGGCGAGTCTGATAACGGGTCAGGGAGTTGATCCCTTCCTGGAACTCGGACTCACTGGAAGGCAGCACCCAGCTTTTATTGTCGAAGTTGAAACGCGGCTCGGCCTTGGCCAGGTCGGCGTCCTCGGTGGACTGCGACTGCGAGCGGGCGAAGTCTTTACGCAGCGCACGACTCAGGTCGCGCACCTGCACCAGCACGCCATATTCCCAGCTCGGCATGTTGTCCATCCACAGGCCCGGCGGCAGGCGGTCGTTGGAAATGTAGCCGCCTGGCTTGTTCAGCAGGGTACCGGCGACGCTCTTGAGGGTTTCCACCGTGGTGTAGCCGACCACCATCTGCTTGCCGTCCCGTTCGGCAGCAAGTTGCGCATTCTGCTGTACCGGAAACAGGTCAGGTTCCGCGCTCCAGTACCAACCCAGAGCAATCGTCACCAGCAGGTAGATACCAATCAGTGTGGCCAGCGCCCGGCTGAAAAACAGGCCACCCAGATAACTGCGGGTAGCCGACTTCGGTTCAGCGGCACGTTCAGGCGCGCTACCGGCGCGGTTTTTCCAGTCCAGCATGGCGATATCCTTTCAATTACTTGAGTTCATCGTTTCGACCACAACCATACAACAACGTGCCTTTGCCCGGCACCCGCGGATGGCTTTACAGCGAAATTTATCCAATGCCTTCTAAGGGAATCCCTTAGTCCATAAAAGACGAAAAACTGCCTGGCTTCCAGCAACGGATACGCGACCCGCGCAGCCCGGTGCCAACAACCTCAGGACTCAACTCGAAGCCGGCCAAGCCCATGGCTGACGGGACCTTTGCAAGTATCAGCAGCCAATTGGCGACCGACCAGTCAGAAACTAAATAGATGGATGCCCAAGATTATTAACGTACGACACTCATGTAACGGAAAAGAGATGCTAGCATAGAGCCACCAGTCGACCTCAGCTTGCCCCCTAACTAGTAGTCAGGATATGACCGAGCCAGAAGAGCCCAGCCGCGAGCGCCTCAAGCACCACTTTGCCCAGCGGGTAATTCATCAAGCACGTCAGGTTCTTGAGATATGGCAGCGCCTGCAGCGCACTGAATGGTCGACCCAGGAACTGGCGGAACTGAGCGAGGCCAACCTGCGCCTGCTGCGTTTCGCCGAACGCTTCGAACAACCGGAACACTCACAGCTGGCGCGCCACATCGGCCAGTCCCTGGAGGCTGTCGACGCCAATCGCGGACGCCTCAGCAGCGGCCTGATCAGCGACCTCAACCGGTTGATGCAACGCCTGTCGCGCACCGGCCTGCGTCATGGCGACCAGCTCGACCAGACGTTCCTGCCGCCGTTGCGCAAACCGATCTACGTGATGCTGCAGGATCATGACCGTGCCGAGCGACTGGCCAAGCAGCTGGAGTTTTTCGGGCTCAGCGCCCAGTCCCTGGAGAGCGTGGCGGCCTTCCGCTCCTCGATGGTCGAGCGCCTGCCAGCGGCCATCGTCATGGACGTCGACTTCAGCGGCCCCGGCGTCGGCCTGAAACTGGCGGCCGAAGCCCAGGAAGGTCTCGACCAGCGTTTGCCGCTGCTGTTTTTCAGCCTGCATGAAACCGACACCCCGACCCGCCTCGCCGCCGTGCGCGCCGGCGGCCAGGAGTTCCTCACCGGCACCCTTGAAGCGTCGAGCCTGCTGGAAAAAATCGAAGTCCTGACCTGCGTCGCCCAGTACGAGCCGTATAAAGTGCTGATCATCGACGATTCACGCGCCCAGGCCTTGCACACCGAACGCCTGCTAAACAGCGCAGGGATCATTACCCGGACCCTGATCGAGCCGATCCAGGCCATGGCCGAGCTGGCGGACTTTCAACCGGACCTGATCATCCTCGACATGTACATGCCGGCCTGCACCGGTACCGAACTGGCCAAGGTGATTCGCCATAACGACCGTTATGTCAGCGTGCCGATCATTTACCTGTCGGCCGAGGACGATCTCGACAAGCAACTCGACGCCATGAGCGAGGGCGGCGACGACTTCCTGACCAAACCGATCAAGCCACGGCACCTGATCACCACCGTGCGCAACCGGGCGGCACGGGCTCGCAACCTCAAGGCGCGAATGGTACGCGACAGCCTCACCGGCCTGTACAACCACACGCATATCCTGCAATTGCTTGAAGACTGCAGCTTTCGCGCGCGCCGCGAGGGCAAGCCGCTGAGCTTTGCGATGCTCGACATCGACCACTTCAAGCGCGTCAACGACAGCCACGGCCACCCCATGGGCGACCGGGTGATCAAGAGCCTGGCGCTGTTCCTCAAGCAACGCTTGCGCAAGACCGACTTCATCGGCCGCTACGGTGGTGAAGAGTTCGCTATTGTCATGCCCGACACCGACCTCGAAGCGGCCTGCAAAGTGCTCGACGAAATCCGTCAGCGTTTTGCCGAAATTCATTATCCCGCGCAACCCCAGGATCTCTGGTGCACGTTCAGCGCCGGGGTGGTGGATCTGTGCGAAGACTCTGACAGCTTGCTGATGGCCAGCCAGGCGGACGAGGCGCTGTACCGTGCCAAAGGCGCGGGACGCAACCGGGTGCAGGCCGCCCGGCCTTCAAGGCAAAGTGCCACTTTTTTATCGGAAGAGACCGATACGGTCACAACCCTGTAACAGAAACGCAATAACTTCAGGCACTTACCATTCCGCCTTTGGTAGTCCTTGATGCGCCTGAAACTGTTGACCAATCTCAACACCCTTCTTTTGGTGGCCGTGTGCGTGGCCCTTGGAGCGACACTCTGGTGGTCGCAAAAGGCCCTCGAACGCCCCTATCTGTTGATGGAGCGCTACCTGGGGTTGTCCCAACAGTTCCAGAGTGACGTGGCGCGCAACATTGTCGATTACCTCGCCAGCGGCGATGCGCTGCGCTTGAGCAGCGCCAGCCAGGCCATCGACACACTGCACAAGGAACTCGACGAGTTGCCACCGGCCCTGGCGGACACCTTGCGCCCGAGCCTGACCAACCTGGACGAATTCGGCAAAACCGATCTGCTGGCCGCCGGCAAGCTCGCGGGCGATCCGCAGGCCCTGCTCCTGCAGGCTGAACGAGAGCTGGGCGCCAGCCTTGATCAACTCAGCCAGTACGCCAGTGGCAACGCGAGCTACCTGACCCCACTGCTCATGGCTTCCCAGCACCTGGGCAAGCTGTCGCTGGCCCGGGACAAACTGGTCAGCAGCGGTCGCAGCGAACTGGCCGCCGATGTCGAGCGCGAAGTCGCCAACATCCGCAGCCAGGCCGAACAACTGGACGCCCTGCCGTTGTTGGGCGTGGCGGCCAGCGGTGAATCGAACACCGATGATTTCGCTGCGATGATGGGCCTGGAAAACACCGAGAAAGCCGCGGCCGAAGATGCCGGCGTCGGCTTCAAGCGTGAGCTCAACAGCCTGCTCAGCCGTTACCCGGCGGAACTGGCGCGCACTCGCGAGCAAATCCACAAACGTGCCGAACTCAGCGCCGCGACACACTTGAAAATCGCCGCCGTGCAACAGGCCATCGCCGGGCTGGAACCGGTGGTGCGCGCCCAGCACGGGCAGATCCAGAGTGAAGTACGGCTGATGCAGGGGGTGATGATCGGCCTGATTCTGCTGATCGCCCTGCTGATCGACACCCTGCAACGCAAACTGGCGCGAACCCTGACCAGACTCTCCCCGGCCCTGTCGACCTGGGCCGAAGGCGACTTCAGCCGCGACATTCAGCTGGGCAATACCAACCGCGAACTGCATGACATCGAAGCCTCGCTCAATCGCCTGCGCGCCTATCTGGTGGACCTGGTGGGGACCATTCGTCTCAACGCCGAACAGGTCGCCGGCAGCAGCCGAACCCTGGCCGAGCTGAGCAATGACCTGCACAGCGGCGCCGAACACCAGGCCGGTGACACAGCGATGATCCGCGACTCCCTGGGCGAACTGGAAGCGACCATCCAGCAAGTGGCCGGCGACGCCAGCCAGGCCGCCGATGCCAGTCGCCATGCCGGCCAGGCGGTCGAACACGGCCAGCGAGTCATTGGCCTGAGCCTCACCGGCCTGCATGCGCTGGTGGGAGAGGTGCAAGGCAATGCGCAGATGATCGAGCACCTGGCCGAAGAGTCCGCGACCATCGGTGGCGTGCTGACGGTGATCCGCTCGATTGCCGACCAGACCAACCTGCTGGCCCTGAACGCCGCCATCGAGGCGGCCCGGGCCGGGGAAATGGGCCGCGGCTTTGCCGTCGTGGCCGAAGAGGTGCGCTCGCTGGCACAACGCACCGCCGGGGCCACGGCCGAGATCCAGACCCTGATCGCCGGCCTGCAGAGCGCAGCGCGTCAATCGGTCGAAGGCATGCGCGCCCAGGTCGAACACGCCGAAGCCACCGCCAACCAGGCCCAGGCGGCGGACGGTGCATTGGATAAGATCGTCGGGGCGATCCAGACCATCTCCGACACCGCGGTGCGCATCGCCGACGTCACCGCCCAGCAGAGCGGTGCCGTCAGCGAGATTCGCGATCACAGTGAGCGTATTCACCAGCTGGGTGGGGATAACCTGCTGCGTATCGGCCAGGGGCGCGAGCAAGGGGAGAATCTGTTGGTGTTGGGTGGGCGATTGCATACAACCGTCCAGGCTTTCCGCGTCTGACAGGCCGCCATCGCCAGCAGGCTGGCTCCCACAGGATAAGGGCCGTCCACAGATCTTTTGGGCACTATCAATATTTGTGGGAGCTGGCCTGCCGGCGATAGCGTCGGAACATGCACCATAGGATTACCCGCACTGCACACCCGTCCACTGTCCGCTATCATCCCCCCAATTCCGATACGCGAGATCGTCATGCGCCGTTTGCTTTGCCTGCTGCTTCTAGTGCTCGCCCTGCCGGCCACCGCCGCCGGGCTGCTGGAGAGTCGCCCCAGTTCGACCCTGGGCTCGATCAACAACAGCGCCGACTTCCTGCCGGTGCGCGAAGCCTTTCAGTTGAGCCTGGTGGACAGCACACCGCAATCGATCAAATTGCGCTTCGTCGCCACCGATGGTTATTACCTTTACCGGCATCGCTTCCAGTTCCGCGCCGACCCTGCCGATGTCAGCCTCGGACCGGCACAGTTGCCCAAGGGCGAACAGAAACACGATGAGTACTTCGGTGACGTCGAGGTCTACCACGGCGTGCTCGATGTGGAACTGCCGCGCACCGACCAACGCGCCTTCACGCTGATCGTGACCTACCAGGGCTGCGCCGACAAAGGCCTGTGTTATCCCCCCGAAACCGAACGCCTGAGCATCGACGGCAGCGGCCCGAGCACCAACCAGGCCTGGAGCTGGCGCGAACTGGCGCTGTTTTTCCTGGCCGGCCTGGGCCTGACCTTCACCCCCTGCGTGCTGCCCATGCTGCCGATCCTTTCCGGGGTGGTGTTGCGTGGTCAGGTCGGCGGCTGGCGTGGTTTCAATCTGTCGTTGGCCTATGTGTTGCCGATGGCCGCCTGTTTTGCCTTGCTGGGCGCACTCATGGGCCTGTTCGGCGCCCAGCTAAACCTGCAGGCGCGCCTGCAATCGGCCTGGGTGCTGGTGCCGTTCGCGATGTTTTTTGCGCTGTTCGCCCTGGCCATGTTCGGCGTCTTCGAACTGAAATTGCCCCACGCCATCAGCAGTCGGCTGGACCGCATTGCCGGCCGCACCGAAGGCGGTTCGCTGTGGGGCGCTGCAGTATTGGGCGTGGTCTCCAGCCTGCTGGTTTCGCCTTGCGTCTCGGCACCGCTGGCCGGTGCCCTGCTTTACATCAGCGCCAGTGGCGATGCGCTGGGGGGCGGCCTGAAGCTGTTCATGCTCGGCCTGGGCATGGGCGCCCCGCTGTTGCTGGTAGCCACCGGCGGCGCCGCCTGGCTGCCGAAAAGCGGGCCCTGGCTGATCTACGTGAAAAATGCGATAGGCGTGCTGTTGCTGGGGCTGGCGATCGGCTTGCTCAGCCGGGTCTTGCCGGGGCAGATCACCTTGCTGCTCATCGGCCTGCTGGCCGCTGGCGTCGGCTTGTTCCTGGGCGCACTGGAGTTCGTCTATAAACCGCCGCGAAAGCGCCTGGGGCAGTTGCTCGGGATGTTCCTGCTGTTTTATGCGCTGTCCTGTTGGTACGGTGCCTTCAGCGGTCAGACCGACCCGTTCAACCCGATCGCCCAGCCGACCATGGTGGTTGGCAACGAGCCCACGCAACAGCCCAGCGCCTGGCAAACCATCACTACCCCGGCAGAACTCGACCGCGTGCTCGCACAAGCCCAGGCGTCCGGGACCCCGCTGCTGCTCGACTGGTACGCCGACTGGTGCATCAGCTGCAAAGTCATCGAACGCCAGGTGCTTGACGACACGATCGTCGTCGAACGCCTCAAGGGCTATCGCCTGGTGCGCTTCGACATCACCGCCAGCAACACCGAACAACGCGCCCTGCTGGATCGCTACAAGCTGTTCGGCCCTCCGGCGTTGATGTTTTTCGGCAAGGACGGTGTCGAACGCGCCGATGTGCGAGTGATCGGCGAAATCAATGCGGCGGACTTCGCCGAACGTGTCGCCAGGGCGAATGACCGGATTTAATCACGCGGTCATATATTTCGCGCAAACATCGGTCATCGTGCTGGCTATTGCAGAGAACTGGACAGTCATAAAGGCTTTGCGGCATAGTCGCCGGGTTCTGACAAATGCACACGGATAACCAAGGAACAGTCGATGGCCACGCTACTCGTATTGCACGGACCCAACCTGAACCTGCTCGGCACCCGCGAACCGGGCACCTATGGCGCCACGACGCTGGCGCAGATCAACCAGGACCTGGAACGCCGCGCCCGCGAAGCCGGCCACCATTTGCTGCACCTGCAAAGCAATGCCGAGTACGAATTGATCGACCGCATCCATGCCGCCCGCAGCGAAGGCGTGGACTTCATTCTGATCAACCCAGCAGCTTTTACGCATACAAGTGTCGCATTACGTGACGCGCTGCTGGCGGTGAGCATCCCATTCATCGAAGTGCATTTGTCTAACGTGCACAAACGCGAACCTTTCCGCCATCACTCCTACTTCTCCGACGTAGCGGTGGGAGTGATCTGCGGCCTTGGCGCCAGCGGTTACCGACTGGCCCTGGAGGCTGCACTAGAGCAGCTTGAAAAACAGGCTACAGCTTGAACTACAAGCGTTAAACGCCCCTGACCGACCCTTGGGAGTTGATGATTCATGGATATCCGTAAAGTTAAGAAACTGATCGAATTGCTGGAAGAGTCCGGCATCGACGAGCTCGAGATCAAGGAAGGCGAAGAGTCCGTACGCATCAGCCGTCATAGCAAGACTCCGGCTCAGCAGTACTACGCACCGGCTCCAATGCCTGCTCCAGCTGCCGCGCCTGTCGCTGCCGCCGCTCCGGCTGCCGCTGCCGCCCCTGCTGCCCCGGCCGCGCCAGTGCTGAACGGCACCGTTGCCCGTTCGCCAATGGTCGGTACGTTCTATCGCAAGTCTTCGCCAACCTCGCCGTCCTTCGTGGAAGTCGGCCAGACCGTGAAGAAAGGCGACACCCTGTGCAGCGTTGAAGCCAGGAAGATGGGGAACCACATCGAAGCGGAAACCAG
>Ga0160432_100660_pt1 | contig 18477 bp, 19 predicted proteins | sample HID1971M_E0MG_FD_108250 | JGI IMG/M metagenome (GOLD analysis project Ga0160432, IMG submission 108250) | Enriched millipede-associated microbial communities from UW Madison campus, WI, USA - HID1971M_E0 MG | ecosystem: Host-associated > Arthropoda: Insects > Digestive system > Unclassified ... | reverse complement strand
GAGCCGCGGCGCGCGCTTCTACGCGCTCGACCTGCGCCGGTACGGCCGGAGCCTGCGCGAAGGCATGACGCCCGGCTACATCGACGCCCTCGAGGACTACGACGTCGACATCGCCGCCGCCCTCGCCGCGATGGGGCAGGGGACGCCGGATGCGCCGTCGGGGCGCCGCCTGGTGCTCATGGGGCATTCCACCGGCGGGCTGACGCTCACGCTGTGGGCGTCGCGGCATCCCGGCCGCGCTGCCGCGCTCGTGCTCAACAGCCCGTGGCTGGAGCTGCAGCTCGGCGCGATCGGCCGGCACGCGCTCGCGCCGCTCGTCGAGATGCGTGCGAAGTGGGATCCGCGCGGCGCGCAGCCCGAGGTCGACTTCGGGTTCTACACGCGTGCGCAGGAAGAGATCGGGTCGCTGCCGAACGACCCCGAGCGTGCGGTGTGGCGGCCGGCCCGTGGCTTCCCGACGGCGCCGGGCTGGCTGGCGGCCGTGATGGACGGCCACCGCCGGATCGCGGCCGGCATCGACGTCGCGTGCCCGGCGTTCGTGCTGCTGTCGGCGCACTACACGACGCCGATCTCGTGGAAGGAGACGATGACGTCCACCGACTCGGTGCTGTGGGTCGACGACATCGCGCGGGCGGCCACCCTCATCGGCCGCGGCGTCACGATCGCGCGCATCGAGGGGGCGATCCACGACGTGTTCCTGTCGAGGGCGCAGCCCCGCGCCGACGCGTTCGCCGCCCTCCGGCGCTGGGCGGACGGCTACATCGTCCACCGCTGAGGCCGGCCGCCCTTGTCCCCCGAAGAGGGGACAGACTTGGTTCTACCAATCGGGTTAGGCTGTATGCGAGGCATCCCCAGTGCCTCAGGGAAGGGACCTCCCCAAGAAACCTTCCCACCGTCGCAGGGTGCCGTTCGCCGGGGGGTGGACGAGCGCGATAGCCCGCGACGCCCAGGCCCCGGGTGTCCCCAGCACCCGGGGCCTTCTACGTCGTGTGCGGGGAACCGCGGGAGGAATGGATGCCGGGCCCCCGGCATCCACTCGCTCAGCGCTTGCGGGGCTTCGGCTCGGGCCGGACGAGGGCCCGGATGATCACGGTGTACACGGCGAGCGACAGCACGTAGCCGAAGACGTAGACGACGAGCTCCTGCACGAGGAAGCGGCTGTAGACCAGCTCGCCGTCGACGATCGCGGGGGACGCCACGCCCACGAAGTACGCCGCCGTCTGCCCGGCGGCGAAGACCGCGAGCAGCGCGAGCGCCGCGAGGATCGCGAGCCAGATGCGCGTGCGCCACACCCGCGTCGCCGAGGCCATCGCCGTGGACGACGTCCAGTCCGGCACCTGCGGGTCGAGGGCGCCGTTGATCTTCGGGATCAGGATGATCGCCGCGAGGAACAGGCCATTGAGCCACGGGCCGCCGAGGGCGGCGAGCCCCGGACTGCCCGCGCCGCCGTGCACGAACTGCGGGATGAGCAGGAGGACGAGCACCGGAAGGGTCGCCGCAGCGGCCGACAGGACGGCCCGGAGAAAGCGCATGGCCTTGAGCCTAGAGGCCCGTCGGGACCTTCCCGGTCGCCGAGGTGACCGGGCAGGTCCACCCGAGCGTCCTCGTACGATGCGCGTACTGAAGGGTCGACGTGTATCGGTACGGTAGGTCCACGAGCTGACCGCTGGTCTCCCGCCCGTGAGTTCCACGACGCGGAGACATGACCGGTGCCAGGCCATTCAATGATGAACGGAGTCACATGAAGCATCTGACCAAATCGATCGCCGCAGCGGTGGTCGCTCTCGGCCTCGTGTCGGGTGGAGCAGTCGCGGCGAACGCCGCTACCGTCTACACGCTGACCTATGACTCGTACGACAAGTGCATCTCGGCGCGCGCGAACTACGCAGCGCAGGGTTACTACACGACGATCTGCCGGACGAAGGATCTGGGCGGCGGCATGTACAAGTGGGGCTTCACCTACACGAGCCGCTGAGCCTGGCCGTTCGGGGTGGTGGCGTTCCCCTCGCCCCGAACGGAGCGCTCGCGGTATGGAGGCGGACAGAATCGGTGATGTTCGCCCTGCGTGCGGGCATGACTGCAACCGAAATCGCCGCATGCGGCACGTTGTGTGAGGCGGACTGGTGATGAATCTGGGATTGCGTGCTGCAGTGTTGGTGCCCATTGGCGCACTGGCCATGTCGTCGATGCCCACGCGCACGGGAGGCGGATCGCACTCGTGTGCGGTAGCAATGCCGAGGCCGACGCGGTCAACAGCCTCATTCAGCAGCACCGAATCGACAGCGGCGAACTCGACCCCACCGTGCTCGCCTGGGGACGAGATGAGCAACGGCTCTTGGTCGGTGACGCGGTGCAGACGCGCCGCAACGATCCCCGCACTGGCGTCGAGAACCGGGCAGCCTGGATCGTCCACCGTATCCACGACGACATCATCGAACTGGTCTCGCCCACCGACGCGAGCGAGCGGCGCCACGTCAGCCAGGGCTACGCCCTCGACCACGTACACCTTGCATATGCATCGACCGTCCACGGCATCCAGGGCGAGACCACCGACGCCGCCATCGTCGGCCCGGACGTTGATGCCGCCGGGCTCTATGTCGGACTCACCCGAGGTCGACACTCGAACCTTGCCATCCGCATCGGTCAAACCGAGCAGGGCGCGATCGCCGATCTCGCGGCCACGATGCTCCGAGGTGGGGTCGAGATCACCTTGACCGACTCTGTCAGAGCTGCCCAGGCTGAGCTCCGGCGAGCCGCGCGCGAGGCTGCTAGCCAATATGCCGGAAGTGGCGGGCCGGACGGCTTGACGGCGACGATTACGCGCTAGCCCACTGTCCGCGATAGTCGCGCCCCTACCGGGCTCGGCGACGGGCGGGCTAAACACCGGTGTTCCGCCGCGCCGCCGGCCCGCTCGCGCGGGCTTCGGCTGCGGCTTGCAACGCGTCTTCGTCGTGGATGCCCGCGCGCGCCAGCGCTACGCGGTTGGAGGCGTCAAGCAACTCTCGTTCCCAGTCGATCGTCACGGGTCAAGCTTGGCGGAAAGACCCCGTTCGGCGAGGGACCGGTGTCCGGGTGCGGCCGACTTCTCGTAGGCGTCGCCCGCGTCTGAGATTCCGATCCAATGAGCGCCGATCGTGTTGGGTGGGTGGCGGTGCGGGCCGGGGAAATCCGGATCGGGAGGACATCTCTGGTACGGCGTGTCGCGGGGTCCGCTGATAGTCGACTGTTCATGAACCTGAGAGCTACACATCTGGGAGGCGTACCGTTCGATCATGAAGACACAGACACGAACGAGCGGCGCCGACGTCGCTGCGCTGGGCCTGGGATCAGTGCTGGTGGGGTCGTTGCCTGCTGCGCTGCTGACAGACCACTCCCCGGAGCGTTACACGGTGGAGGCGGTATTCACCCGTCGCCCTGAACGCGACGAGGTCACGGAGATCCTGGGGATCGAGACGCGGGACCGGCTCGCGCGGGCCGGGTACCCCACCGTCGAGGTGACGGTCTCGGACCGTCGGCTGGAGATCTCGAACACGAATCTGGAAGAACTCAGGGACGGGCTCGCGGCGGTCCTGGCGGATCGACTGGCTGAGATCAGTGCGGGTGTTCGCGCGCGCCAGGATGCCGCTGCAATGAAGTTCCACGATGCAGCGGAGACCGAGCAGGCTCGCGCGGCCGCGGTGGCGGCGCTCGCTGAGTCGATCACCTTCCAGGCATCCGCGTCGGCGAAGGCGCCCGGATCTGCGGGCGATCAGACGGCAGGGGCCGCGACCGATCAAGAGCAGATCGATAGTTGGGGAACCGAGGGCGGGCACAGCCGCTGAGCACGATGCAGGTGCCCGGTACTATCCGGACCGGCAGATGAGCAGATCGGAGCAGAGGAACGGAGGGCATCCGCACGCAGCCGTCGTATACAACCCGACGAAGGCGCCGGTCGAACGCATCCGCACGGCGGTTGCCGAACATGAGCGTCGTATGGAGTGGAAGCCGACCCGGTGGTACGACACCGCGAGCGAGGATGCCGGCCGAGCTGCCGCGGCGCAGGCTGCCGCGGGCGACCCGGCGGTCGTGATCGTCGCCGGCGGAGACGGCACCGTCCGCGCCGCGGCCGCGGAGTTGCGCGACACGGGCATCCCGATTGCGCTGGTCCCCTCCGGCACGGGGAACCTGCTCGCCCGCGACCTCGGCACACCCCTCAACGACATTCCCGCCAGCGTCTCGGTGGCCTTCACCGGGGTCGATCGCACGGTCGATGTCGGTGTCGCGGAGATCGAGGACGAGGATGGCGTCCGGCAGGCGCACGTGTTCATGGTGATGGCGGGGATCGGACTGGACGCCCGGATGGCGCAGGAGACCAGCGCGGTCGCGAAGAAGCGCCTCGGGTGGTTCGCGTACGTCACACCGATCGCACGATCGATCGTCGCGAATCGGCTCTTCCACCTGACCTACCGCATCGACGGCGGACGCAGCAGATCCACCCGCGCGCACACCGTCATCGTGGGCAACTGCGGAACCCTTACGGGCAATATGCTGCTGATCCCGGCCGCCGTCATCGACGACGGACTCCTGGATGTCGTAATCATGCGGCCGGCGGGTCCGTTCGGCTGGGCGCAGATCGGAACGAGGCTGACGCTCCAGAGCGCTGCTCGCCGCTCCCCGTTCACCCGGCGATGGCTCTCACGGTCGCCGGACCTTCACGCGCTCGGCTACGTCCAGGGCAGGCAGTTCGAGGTGCGCTTCGAAACCCCTCACGCGGTAGAGCTGGACGGTGACCCCTTCGGGCACGTCGTCCGTGCGCGCATCAGCGTCGCACCGGGTGCGCTGCACATCCGCGTCGTGGCCCCGCCGTCGACGGCGTCGTGATCCTGCTCGCTCAGCGCTTGGGGCGCCGGGCGCGCTGGCGGAGGATCCCGAAGATGAGGGTGCCGACGAAGAGCACGACCCCGATGATGCCCAGCCACATCAGGCCGTCGAAGACGAAACCGACGATCGACAGCACGACCCACGCAACCAGCAGGATGAGAAGGACTGTCCACATGTTCCTCACGGTACGCTCCTCGCCCGACCGAAGACAGAGCTCCGCCCGTGCGCGTACGCTCATGAGCAGGGCACCGAGACCCCGCGCCTGGTCATTCTGAGATGAACGGTGGCGCAAGCGATGTCCACGAGTCCCGACCACCAGCCGGTTGATGCCCTCGAGATCGCCGTGGCCGCGCTCGTGGCCGGCGGCGACGACCTGTGCTCGCCGTTGCGAGCGGCTGTCTCGATGCCCGGCGCGGTGGTGTCGACACTCGGCTCGCCGATGGGCTCAGAGACGGTGTGCGCCAGCACGAAGCTCGGCGCACGGATCGACGAGATCCAGATCGACCTCGGCGAGGGGCCGTCCTGGGAAGCTCTCCGCACGAGGCTTCCTGTCACGGCGTCCGACCTGCAGGTCGATGGCGGGGCGTTGTGGCCCGGCACATGGGCCGCCCTGCGAGAGCTCGATGTGGGAGCGCTCTTCGCGTTCCCGCTGTGTGTCAGCACGCTCGGCATCGGCTCGATCGCCCTCTACTCGATGACCGCCCGCGAGTTGTCCGATGCTGACATCGAACGGATGAGCCGCCTGGCGGCCATCGTCTCGAGCACTCTCCTGAGGAGGGCGCTGAACCGTCTCGATGCGCCGGACGACGGTGCGCAGGAGGAACCGTACTCCCGTCGTGAGGTTCACCAGGCGACCGGAATGGTCGCAGCACGGAACAGCATCGGCGTGGACGACGCCCTCCTGCTCCTCCGCGGCCACGCGTTCGCGGCGGGGCGTCCGGTGCGCGACGTCGCGGCGGACGTCATCGCACGCCGGCTCGACCTGAGACTGTGATCCCCAGGCTTAGGATGACGGCATGACGGCGCTCACCCGCGAGCATCAGCTGCTGGGAACCTTCGTCACTCTGGCGGACTCCCTCGTCGACGACTTCGACATCGTCGACGTACTCCAGCGGCTCGTCGACGACTGCATCTCGCTGTTCGACGCGTCGGCTGCCGGCATCCTGCTGCTCAGCCCGTCCAACCGGCTGGAAGTGATCGCCTCCACGAGCGAGCGGAGCGAACTCGTCGAGCTGATGCAGTTGCGCGTCGGCGCCGGGCCCTGCGTCGAGGCGGCGACAGGGGGAGAGGTCGTCTCGGTCGACGACATCGATCAGATCGCCCATCGTTGGCCCGCATTCGCCACCGATGCGCGCGCTTCCGGGTTCTCGTCGATCCATGCGATCCCGCTGCGGCTCCGCGACTCGACGCTGGGATCACTGAATCTGTTCCGCGATGAGGCCGGCGCGCTGAACGCGGCCGATGCCGCGGCCGCGCAGGCATTGGCCGATATCGCCACCATCAGCATTCTGCAGCAGCGGTTGGTCGAGGAATCCGAGCTCGCACAGGCTCAGCTGCAGCGCGCGCTCGACAGCAGGGTCGTGATCGAGCAGGCCAAGGGATACCTCGCCCAGATGCGGGACATCGACATGGATGAGGCGTTCGCACGGATCCGGAGCCACGCCCGCTCCACACAGACGCGCATCGGCGTCGTCGCGCGCGACGTCATCGACGGGCGACTGTCGCTCTGACTCCTCGATGGCCGGGCGAGCAGCTAGACGGCTTGTCGTTGCTGGAGCAACGGGCACTCGAACGGATCGCGCTCGCCGAGTCCGACCCTGTTGATGTACCGGACGACGATCCCGTAGGACTGCCAGAGGCCCGTCTCGGTGTAGGGGACGTGGTGTTCCACACAGAAGGCGCGGATCATCCCGGACGCTAGACGGAGGTGAGGTCGAGGCATCGAGGGGAACAGGTGATGCTCGATCTGGTAGTTGAGTCCTCCCATGACCGTGTCGAGCATCCGACTGCCACGGATGTTGCGGCTCATGAGCACCTGCCGGTGGAGGAAGTCGACCTTCACGTCGGCCGGGACGACTGGCATTCCCTTGTGGTTGGGCGCGAACGCCATTCCCATGTAGACGCCGAACAGCCCGAGCTGGACGCCGAGGAAGGCGAAGGCGATCCCTGGGGACAGCACGAGGAAGACGAGCACGACGAACCCTACGATCCGCACTGTGAGGAAGGCGATCTCGATCGGACGGTGTCGCAGCTGCTCACGTGCGAACACACGCCGCACGCTCGACGCGTGCAGCGAGAGCCCTTCGAGCAGCAGGATCGGGAAGAACAGCACCCCCTGATGGGCGATCAGCCAGCGCAGCGGTCCGCTTCGACTCGCACGCCGCTTGTCGGCCTGCTCGGGGGTGAACGCGATGACCGGGAGTTCGATGTCGGGGTCGCTGCCGATCTTGTTGGGGTTGGCATGATGCCGCGTGTGCTTGTGCTGCCACCACCCGTAGCTCATGCCCACGAGGAGATTCCCCAGGACGAGGCTGGTCCAGTCGTTCCACCGGCCGGAGCGGAAAATCTGCCGATGCGCGGCGTCGTGCCCGAGCATCGCGACCTGGGTGAGCAGTACGGCCAGGACGGCGCCGGTGATCAGCTGCCACCAGGTGTCGCCCAGGAGCACGAAGACGGCGAGCACGCTCGCGATGACGATCGGCGCCGCGATGAGCTTGGTCCAGTAGTACCCGTAGCGGCGCCGCATGAGGCCGCTTCCTGTCACCGTCTGCGACAGTTCGGTGTAGAGGTTCGGCGCTTTCGGGGTCGTGGACCGCACGCTGGAGGCGATCGACCCGGCAGTGTTGATGGCCATTTCGTGCTCCTGTCGGATGTAGCGCACGGCGTGCGCCGAATGACAGGGTCTAGGCCATCTGACCTCAGACTACGCCGCTTCCCGAGTGTGGGTGTCGGCATGCAGCAAACACGAAGGCGATCCGCTCGAATTCGCTGCCGGGCTACCGAGCCATGTGCGCGAGAAGCTCGTCGACCTCGATCGAGCACACGCCGATGCGCGAGTCTCCGATGCCGATCGGGACCCAGATCACGCCGTCCACGATGACCCCGCCACACGAGTACACGACGTTGGGCACGTAGCCGTCGCGACGGTCGTCGATCGGTTGCACGATCGGAGTGGGGGTCTGTCCGAGGACGATCGTCGGGTCGTCGAGGTCGAGGAGCAGCGCTCCGAGGGAGTATCTGCGCATCGGGCCCACTCCGTGAACGAGCACGATCCAGCCGTGCGGTGTCTCCAGTGGCGGGCCGCAGTTGCCGGTCTGCACGATCTCCCAAGGTTCCGACGGGGGGTGGACGGTACCGGCCTGGTTCCAGATCACGCCGTCGTGGGACTCCGCCAGCGAGATGTTCTCGCCCCCGCTGCGGCTCAACGCGAGGTACCTGCCGCCTACGGGGCGAGGGAACAGAGCCATCCCCTTGTCCTGGGCAGCATCGCCGGTCAGGCGATGGATGTCGAACTCGCGCAGATCCGAGGTGACGATCAGCCGTGGGGCGATGGCGCGCCCGTCGTACGCGGTGTAGGTTCCGCGGTAGTGGGTGCTCCCGGCGAGGTCGGTGAATCGCACGAATCGTGCGTCCTCCATCCCATGCCGTTCCTCTGCCGCCACCGGGGTCAGCACGCGCTGGCTGAGGGAGGTCTCGGGGGAGAACACGGCGCGATAGACGGAGATCGCCAGCTCGCGAATCGCCTCGATGTGCCGAGCGCTGTCCGCACGCCGAGAGAGCGCCTTCGGCAGGCGAGTCACGGACGCCTCGACGTCCGACACGGTGAACCGGTCGTCAAGCCCCTGCAGCACATTGTGCGAGATCTCATTGACGAGCCCCGCCTCTTCGACTGCGGCGCGGAAATGGGCGATGCTCCAGTCTCCTTCGTCGATCCGCGCGCGCCAGAGCGGCAGCATCCGATCCACGAAGGTCCAGCGGCGGCCGGGACCGATGATGGCTTCGGCGAATTCGATGGAGGAACGGTGACCCTCCCCGATGGCGCGGAGAGCTACCGCGACACGCAGCTGCCCGGGAGCCAACCCTCTCTGGTCGGGATGCTCGATCGCGCTGGGGTTGCACAGCGCTGCGCCTTCGACGGCGTACTCCGCCGTGAAACTCGCGCCGAGCACCAGACGACGCTCGACGCTGATGTCGACCGGGTCGCCCAGGCGGGAGCTCACGACGGCGGCGTTCTCCAGGAACAGCGCGCGGATGTCGGGATGCCGCGAACCGAAGTCATGCGTCAGCGCGGCCGCGAGCGCATCGATGCGATCGTCCGGTACCGCGATGACGCGCGCGATGATCTCTCCGGCGCGAGAGTGCTCGGCGGACCACTCCTCGCCCGGGAGGAACAGCTGGGCGATCACCCGGTCCGGCTGCGGTGTCAGCCCTGTCGCGTGGATGCGGGTCGTCATGGCGCTGTCAACAGACCGTGTCGGAGAGCTTGCTGGTAGGTGCTCAACGCGGCCAATGTCGATTCGGCGCCGCGGTTCTCGTTCCTGCCGTCGGGTTCGAGCCCGTCGAAGCCGGCGCCGGTCTCGGCGTCGAACATGATGGTCCCGCTGTCGTTGAGACCGGTGAACCACTGCCACGCGAGCGTGATCGGACGGAGCCACACCGGGTCGCCGGTGACGGCGTGCGCCGTGGCGCACGCGTCCGCGAGCGCGGCGAGCTCCAGCGGCTGCTGATCGAATGACGGGCCCTTCTCGCGGGGTCCGCGCCCCGCCGTCCCCGTCACGGAGAATCGGCCGTTCGATGTCTCCACCGAGAGCAGAAAGTCGAGCATCCGCAGACCCTGGGTCGTGGCCGCCTCGTCTCCGAGGGCATCGCCTGCGGCGATCAGCGCTTCGGCGATCGATGCGTTGCCGTAAGCCAGGCGACGTTCAGGCCACCGCCAGGGGGGAGCCGGCAGATCGGGCATCGCCCGGATGTATTCCCGTAGAAGCGTCCGGGCGATGTGGTCGTCGGCGCGCACGCGCACGATCTCCGCCGCACCGAGGGCCGCGTAGGCAAGGGTCCGCAGACTCGTCGACCGCTCGCGCGCGGCGATCCGGAACGTCCGCAGTGCGCGCGCACGGGTCCACGGGTCGCCTCGCTGCGCGGTGATCGTGCCGAGTGCCCACAGCAGCCGTCCCCACCAGTCGCCCATGCCCGGGTCGTCGGACCACTCCCCATCGGAGCCCATCCGATTGTGCGCGAGACCGTCTGCGCGCACCGCCGACTCAAGGAAACGCAGATAGGTCGCAGCCAATCGTCTGAGCTCGACGGTCTGCTGCTGTTCGCGCGCGACCACGATCAGCGCGCGCGCCACATCGTCGACGCAGTATCCGTGTTCGCGGCGAGGCTCGGCGAGGAGCGCGTGCTCGAAGACGCCGTTGTGATCCGTCAGCGCGCGGAGATGGTCGTACGGCGGAGACGGGACCATCATGCGGCCCTGCCGGCGGCGAGCCGCGCTGTGACGGTGCGGTAGCGGTCTGCGACTGCGGACCACGTCATCTTGTTCGTCTCGCGGAGCGCGGTCTCGCGCATGCGATCGGCGACCGCCGCGCTGGTGATGATCTCGCGCAGCGCTCGCGCCGTGGCGTCGGGGTCCTGGTGGGGGACCACGATCCCGGCTCCGTTCGACAGCAGCTCCACAGCGTGGGGGAACGCCGTGGCGACGACGGGAACGCCGGCTGCAACGGCTTCGGCGAGGACGCCGGAGGTCGCCTGGTCGAGCGAATCGTACGGCAGGAGCACGACGTCCGCCGACGCGATGAGTGCGGCGAGCTGTGACGCCTCGAGGTAGCGGCCATCGATGCGGACCGACGACCCGATGCCGAGGTCGCCCGCGAGACCCGCGAGCATGGTGCGGTAGCCTTCCCCCGCGTGCGCCAGCACCTTGGGGTGCGTCTGACCGGCGACGATGTACTCGACGTCCGGCGTGATGTCCGTCAGCTGCGCCACGGCACGGATGCCCCACTCGATTCCCTTGCCGGGCGAGAGGAGACCCCAGGTGACGACGCGGCGGCCGCTGTGCGGCTCCGATTCGCGGAGAGCCACGTGCTGCACGCCATGCGGGATGACGCGAACGCGGGTGAGATCGACCGCGTAGGTCGCGGCGAGATTGTCACGGGCGTGGATCGTCATCACGACCACCACGGAGGCGAGTCGGCACACTTCCTCGAGGACCTCCCGCTGATGCGGCGTGGGCGCCACGAGCACGGTGTGGAGCACGACGACGGCGGGGATCCGAAGATCGGCGAGCACGCCGATGACCTCATCGCCGTCGCGACCACCGTAGATCCCGTACTCGTGCTGCACGATCGCGACATCGCACGCGTTCAGCGCCAGGGTCGCGCGCAGCACGCTGAGACTGTCGCCGGCGATCAGGTCGGTCCGCACGCGCGACCGTGCACGAGGATCTTGGTGACCCCGTTCCTCGGGCTGATCGAGCGCACGGACGACGGTGCCCTCGTCGTCGTGCCGGACGAGCGCAGCGGAGAGCGACTCGGTGAAGGTGGCCAGCCCGCAGCGGGTCGGCGGAAAGGTGCTGAGGAATCCGTAGTGAGTCACGGCGACGCTCCCTGATGATGCCCGGGGCAGTCGCCCCAGGCGATGGCGAGACGTCTGCCGGCGGCATCCCTCGTGGAACCGCGCCTTCATCGCCGCGGTCCGGTCCACCTCCGGGTTCGCACCCGGACGCTGTGGTTGCACGGTACACGTGCGACCTGGACGTCGTCACAGGGTCAGCGAGCCAGCACGGTCTCGTAGACGCTCAGGTACTCGTCGACCATCCGCTCCACGCCGAATCGCGCGATGGCGCGTTCGTGGACGCGACGGCGGTCCAGCGACGCGACGGCCGGGAGAGCCGAGACTGCCTCGTCGATCGAGGCCACGGTGCTGCCCGTCACACCCTCGTCGATGACCTCCGCCATCGATCCCCGGCGGTACGCGAGAGCCGGCGTTCCGCACATCATCGATTCGGCCACCGAGAGCCCGAACGGCTCGTCGAAGTCGATCGGGTGCAGCAGGGCGGCGGCGTGACCGAGGACGCGCGCGCGTTCCTCGGGTGCCACGGCGCCGAGGAAGACGACGCGGTCCCCGTCGATGTGGGGCTCCACCTCGTCGCGGAAGTAGTCGACGTGCTGGACGACGCCGCAGATCACCAGCCGGCGGCCGGCCCGTCGCGCGATCTCGATCGCCGTAGCGGTGCCCTTGTCGGGGTGGATGCGTCCGAACGACACCAGGTAGTCGTCCGGCTCGGGTACGTACGGGAGTTCCTCGGGATCGATCCCGTGGTGGATCGTCGCGAGGTACTCCAGGCGGGGGCAGCGGTCGGCGTCGGAGATGGAGACGAACGTCGAAGCCGAGGCGAGATACGCGGGCAGGATCGCGGGACCGGAGAAGCCGTGGATCGTCGTGACCATCGGGGCGGCCCAATGGGCGGTGAAGGCGAGCGGCAGCCAGTCGAGCTGGTTGTGCACGAGATCGTATTCGCTCGACCGTTCCAACGCGTGTGCGACGTGAAGCGCCTCCCACACCCGGCCGTCCATCGTCGGGTCCTCCGCGTAGCCGTGCGGCGCGACGGCATCGAGGTCGCCGCCGGTGATCGAGTCGGCGGTGGCGAACAGCGTCACGTCTACCCCGCGACGCACCAGCCCCTCGGTCAGCAGGCTCGTCACCCGCTCCCACGGTCCATAACTGATCGGCGGCGTCCGCCAGGCGATGGGACCGAGCATCGCGACCTTCACTCGAGCACTCGTCGGTTCGTCGCGGTGGCCGGCACGTCGCTGCCGTTCGTCTGTGCCTGTGCGCTCATGATCGGACGTTACGCCCCCATCCTGGATGGCTCACAGCTCGAGTCGGCTCGTGCGCCCGACGCACGACTCCGCGAGCACTCCGGGCTGCTCGCGCTCGGCCCCCACTCGCGCCTGCCGCATGGGACGATGAGGCATGGAACAGTCATCACGCGCCCGCTCGTGCGCCGTGGGAGATCTCGACGACTTCGACATCAACCACCGTGTTTCGTTCGCGCGCCCTCCGAGCCACAGCAGTTCACGACCTCGCGTGAGCGGTCGCCTCAAGCGCATCAGGGGTGTGGACTACCTGATGGATAACATGCGTCGCCCAGGCATTGAACTCGTGGTCGCCTTTCCGCGACAGCTCGGGGGCGAGGTCGCGGACGTCTTCGGTCCGCTGCCCTTGACATATCTGGTCGAGGTGGGGCAGCCGATGCAGGACCTTCGGAAACCGTTCGCGTACTGAACGGCATCATGCGGAGCTTGCTCGCACTCACGTCGCGATCCTCATCGGGCCCGCGCCCGGATGGGGATACGCGGGGAAGCGTGCCAGTTCAGCCCACGCTGCGAGGGACCGTGCACTACTCGCGGAGAAGCGAAGGGTGCGACCGCGGACGATCCGCGCGTGGCATGCCAGATTTGGGCAAGCAACCCGACAGCGGGATCGTAGCGGGCGCTGTCGTCTCCGTCGCGCTCGACCGCTATTTGCAGACTCCGCTCTCCGCTGCGCTCCGAGCTCCGCTTACCAACCGCGCTCTCACACGACTGCGCCGGCAGCGCTCGCTTGTTGTGCTGAATGTCGGCGAAGCTCGAACCCGGCTGGCGCGGAGCGATCTCGTGCGGCGGCTAACTCTGTGCGTCGGCGAACGCGTCCGCGATGAACTTCTCGACGTCCGACTCGCGCCAGCAGCGCCTGCCCGCGATCATCGCCGACTTCGGTGCAGAGCCGGTGTGCAGCATCCATCTCAGCTGCGCCGGCGTCCGCCGGAGGCGTTCGGCTACCTCGTCCAGGAACAGAATGCGATCCATCTCGTCACCCGCCTTGCTAGTTGAAGTCAACTAGATAGCTTAGTGAACCACATTATCTAGTCGCTCACAATAGCCATGCGTAGTAGCATGCCGACATGGCGACAGACGAGCAGATCGGCGCGAACCTCATCCGGATCAGAAACGGACTGAGTCAGAAGGATCTCGCCGATGCGATGCGTGCGCGGGGATTCAAGTGGTCCCAAGCGACCGTGTGGTCAGTCGAGAAGGGGGAGCGGCCGCTGCGCCTCACCGAAGCGGAAGGGCTTGGTGTGGTGCTAGGCATCAATCCCGATCTGTTCCTCGCGACACCGGACGAGCTCGACTTGCACGCCGACGTGGTCGAGTTCACAGAGCTCCTGGAGGACATCTCGGAGTTAGCCGGCGCGGCGTTTGAGGCGCAGCTCAGGCTCGCGCACGCGATCGATGACCGGCCCGAGTCCGAATGGCCAGACGACTCGCTGACCATCGTCACGCGCAACGCCATCGACGCGGCGCGGGACGGAATTGCTCGTGCCGATGCGAACCATCGCGGTGTGAGCGAAGCGGGCGACTGGCTGAACAGAACCCACGCCGCCTCGTCTGCCCACACAGACGCATTCTTCGAGCGCATGCGCGAAGTGATCGCGGAGACACAGCGCGCGGGTGTGCACCGCGAGGAGGAACCGGACGATGGCCTCGATCAAGCAGAGAGCTGACGGCGTCTGGCGCGCTCGCTATCGCGACGACGCCGGACGGGAGCACGCCCGCCACTTCACTCTCAAGCGCGACGCGCAACGATGGCTCGACGAAGTCGCTGCGGCCGTCGTCACCGGCCAGTATGTCGACCCCAAAGCGGGACGCATCACGTGGGCGGAGTGGACGACCCGGTGGATGGGGCGACAATCCTGGGCGATGGGCACGCACGAGGCCGCGGCTGTCGCGGTTCAGAGCGTCCCGTGGCGCGACAGCCCCATCGCGGGCGTGAAGTCCTCGCATGTCCAGGCGTGGGTAGCGGCCGAGTCGAAACGCGGGCTCGCGGCATCCACCATCAAGACGCGCCTTAACTACGTGCAGATGTCGTTCCGCGCCGCCGTCGCGGACAAGGTCATCGCGTCGAGTCCGGCTGTCGGCGTCAAGGCGCCACGAGGACGTAAGGCCGAAGCCGCGATGCGCATCTTGTCTGCAGAGGAGGTCAACGCCGCTCTCGATGCCGCCGGAGACTTCCGGGGCTTCGTCGAAGTATGCGTCTTCGCCGGCCTCCGACTCGGCGAGGCAGCCGGTCTGCAGCTGCGAGACGTGAACTTCCTCGGGCGAGCGATCACCGTCGCGCGGCAGGTGCAGGGTGCAACGAACACCACCGCCCAGGTCGTGCCGCCCAAATACGAGTCCGAGCGCACGGTGCACGTCCCTGACGCGCTGATCGCGTCACTGGCCGCGCATGTCCAGCGTCAGCAGGTGACGGCCCACGACGAGCAACTCTTCGTCACGCCGCTCGGCCGACTCTGGCACCGCAACAACGCTGCGGAGGAGTGGCGCCGCATTCGCGAGGCGACGGGGCTGCCCGACGAGGTCACCCTGCACACGCTGCGCCACACCTTCGCGTCGAACCTGATCGCGCAGGGGTGCGACGTCGTCACCGTGCAGCGCGCGCTCGGCCACTCCACACCATCGATCACGCTGAACGTCTACAGCCACCTCTGGCCGTCCGCCGAGGACAAGACGAGGGCCGCGACGGCCTCGTTCATGGCGGATATCCGCAATTCTGCGGACTCGCTGCGGACTGAAACCGAAGAACCCCAGGTCAGGGGCTCGCGTCAGCGGTAGTTGACGAACTGGAGGTCGACGTCGAGGTCGGACGCCTTGAGCAGGCGCTGCACCTCCTGCAGGTCGTCGCGCGACTTCGACTGCACGCGCAGCTCGTCGCCCTGGATCTGGGACTTCACCGACTTGGGGCCCTCGTCGCGGATGATCTTGGAGATCTTCTTCGCGTTCTCGGACGAGATGCCGTCCTTGATCGTCGAGGTGATGCGGTACTCCTTGCTGCCGGCGACGGGGTCGCCGGTCTCCAGGCTCTTCAGCGAGATGCCGCGCTTGATGAGCTTGGACTGGAACACGTCGAGGACGGCCTTCGCGCGCTCCTCGGTGCTCGCCTTGATGAGCACGGCCTCGCCGCTCCACTCGATCGAGGCGCCGGTGCCCTTGAAGTCGTAGCGCTGCTCGACCTCCTTGCGGGCCTGGTTCAGGGCGTTGTCGGCCTCCTGGTGGTCGACTTTCGAGACGATGTCAAAGGAGCTGTCAGCCATGCCGGGCAGTCTATCCGCGGGCGCCGCGCGGCGTGAGGAGGGGGATGCCGCTGCAAGCGGTTCCAACAGCGCACAGGCGTGCAAGCGGTTCCACGACCGGCAATTGTCACGGGCTGATATCGATCGGCAGATCGCGTGTTGCCTGAATCCATCGCGTCATGCAGAATGTAAGCGCTTGCAGTATTGCGAGTCTCGAAGACGGCCCTGCTCGAACGCAACGGCCGGTACTACCAAGCACTCAAGAGAGGCACCCACCAATGAAGGTGAACAAGAGGAGCATCGCGGCTTTCGGCGCGATCGCCGCCGTTTCCGCGCTGACCCTCGTCGGCTGCGCAGCCGGAGGCGACTCGGGCTCGGGCGACGACAGCGAGTCGGCAGGCGAGATCACGGTCTGGGTCGACGCCGACCGTGCCACGGTGCTCGAGGATGCGGCGAAGGACTTCACCGCCGACACCGGCGTGAAGGTCAAGCTCGTCCAGAAGGAGTTCGGCGAGATCCGCGACCAGTTCGTCCAGCAGGTGCCGACGGGCAAGGGCCCGGACGTCGCCGTGGGCGCACACGACTGGCTCGGAACGCTCGTCACCAACGGCGTGGTCGCTCCGGTCGAGCTCGGCGACGCGGCATCCGACTACGAGAAGGTCGCCATCGACGCGTGGAGCTACGAGGGCAAGATCTACGGCGTCCCGTACGCGATCGAGAACATCGGCCTGCTGCGCAACACCGACCTCGCCCCCGAGGCGCCCACGTCGTACGACGACATGATCGCGAAGGGCAGGGCCGCGGGCACCGAGTACGCGTTCCTCGTCGGTCTCGACCCCGAGGCGGCGGACCCATACCACCTGTACCCGTTCCAGACCTCGTTCGGCGCCCCGGTGTTCGGCACCAACGCCGACGGCAGCTACAACCCCGACGACCTGCAGATCGGCAACGAGGGCGGCCAGGCGTTCGCCTCGTGGCTCGCCTCGCAGGGCGCGACCGGCACCGGCGTCTTCAACTCGAACATCTCGGGTGACCTTGCTCGCGAGAACTTCGTCGCCGGCAAGTCGCCGTTCTACCTCACCGGCCCGTGGAACGTTCCGGCGGCGCAGGACGCCGGCCTGAACCTGGCCGTCGACCCGATCCCGTCCGCGGGCGGGCAGACCGCGCAGCCGTTCGCCGGCGTGCAGGGCTTCTTCCTCAGCTCCGAGAGCAAGAACAAGCTGGCCGCGACCGAGTTCCTCGTCAACTACATCGGCAGCGAAGAGGTGCAGACCGCCCTCTACGAGGTCGGCGGACGCACCCCGGCTCTGACCGCGGCGTACGACGCGGCTGTCGCAGGCGACCCGATCACGGCCGGCTTCGGCGCCGTCGGCGCTGACGCCGTCCCGATGCCGAGCATCCCCGAGATGGGCTCGGTGTGGCAGTACTGGGGCGTCACCGAGACCGCCATCATCAACGGCACCGGCGGCGACCCCGTCGAGCTGTGGAACAAGATGGCGTCCGACATCCAGACCGCCATCCAGTAACCGGCACGGTCGGGGCGGCGTCCACGCGGACGCCGCCCCGACACCACGTTCCCGCAGTTTCGGAAAGAGGAGCCGATGACGACGCCGACCATTGACCGCGATGCCGCGGTCGAGACACCCCCGAGCAAGAAGTCGAAGCGCGCGGCGCGCATCGCCGAGGCCGCCGGTGCCGGCTGGAAGCTGATGATCTTCAAGGTCGTCGCGCTCGGCCTCATCGACGCCCTCGCCCTCTATGCGGCGCTCGTGCTGTTCCAGGGCAGCCAGTGGATCCCCGCAGTGGTGGTCCTGGCGATCACGGGTGTCGCCAACTGGGTGTACTTCAGCCGCGGCAACCTGCCCGCGAAGTACCTGATCCCGGGCCTCATCTTCCTGCTGATCTTCCAGATCTTCGTCGCCGGCTACACCGCGTACATCGCGTTCACGAACTACGGCACCGGCCACAACGGCTCGAAGGAGAGCGCCGTCAACGCGCTCATGCTGTCGGCGCAGGAGCGCGTTCCCGACTCGCCCGCCTACGACCTGACCGTCGTGGAGCAGCTCGGCGAGTTCTCGTTCCTCGTGACCGACCCCGAGGGCGACGTGGAGCTCGGCGGTGTGGACCGCCCGCTCGCCCCCGTCGACAACGCCGAGATGGACGGCGGCAAGGCCGTCAGCGTCCCCGGCTACAACACCCTGAACTTCTCGCAGATCGTCGCGAACCAGGAGGCGATCGCCGACATGGCGGTGCCGATCAGCGACGATCCGAACGACGGCTCGCTGCGCACGCCCGACGGCTCCGTCGCGTACGTGTACCTCTCCAGTCTCGAGTACGACGAGGCCGCGGGCACCATGACCGACACCCGCACGGGGACGGTCTACTCCGACACGGGCACGGGCGCGTTCACCGCTCCTGACGGCACCGAGCTGATGCCCGGATGGCAGATCAACGTCGGCTTCGACAACTTCGTGCGCGCGTTCACCGAGGAGTCGATCCGGGCGCCG
>Ga0160432_100648_pt1 | contig 18751 bp, 11 predicted proteins | sample HID1971M_E0MG_FD_108250 | JGI IMG/M metagenome (GOLD analysis project Ga0160432, IMG submission 108250) | Enriched millipede-associated microbial communities from UW Madison campus, WI, USA - HID1971M_E0 MG | ecosystem: Host-associated > Arthropoda: Insects > Digestive system > Unclassified ... | reverse complement strand
TTTGTGTTGGGCTTGAGGGACCCTTCGCTGGCAAGCCAGCTCCTACAAAAAAATCGTGGCAATGCCCGGGATTTGTAGGAGCCGGCTTGCCGGCGAAGGCGGTCTGGAATTTTGTGTTGGGCTTGAGGGACCCTTCGCTGGCAAGCCAGCTCCTACAAGGGGCGTTAGAGCTTTTGCAGTTCCTGCGCGACGATGGCCACGGTTTCGGCGATTTGCTCTGGGGTGTGCAGGCACGAGACGAAGAAGCGCACGCGGGCGGCTTTTTCCGGGACGGCCGGGTGCAGGATCGGTTGGGCGTTGATTCCGCGTTTGGCCAGGGCGCCGGACAATTGCGTGGCCTTGAGTGAACTGCCGGTGATCACCGGAATCACCGCAAGCCCGGTGCTGGTGCCGGTGTCCAGCCCCGCCTCGCGGGCCAGGGCGAGGAACTGTTGGCCGCGCGCCTGCAAGGTCGCCACGCGTTCGGCGTCGTGGGCCAGGCAGCGCACCGCGGCCAGTGCCGCCGCCGCCACCGAGGCCGGCATGCCGACGCTGTAGAGAAATCCCGGCGCCATGAACTTCAGGTGTTCGACCAGGGCCGATTCACCGGCAATATAGCCGCCGCAGCTGGCCAGGGTCTTGCTCAGGGTGCCCATCCAGATGTCGACGTCTTTACCCGCCAGGCCGAAGTGTTCGCGAATGCCCTTGCCGTTGGCGCCCATGACGCCCAGCGAGTGGGCCTCGTCGACCATCAGGAACACCTTGTGCTTGTTCTTCAGCTCGACGAAACGCGGCAGGTCCGGGTAGTCGCCGTCCATGCTATAGATGCCTTCGAGCACCACCAGCACCCGCTCGAAATGCTGGCGCTGATCGCCGAGCAGACGGTCCAGTGCTTCGTGGTCGTTGTGGGCAAAACTCAAGCGCCGCGCGCCGGACAACTGGATGCCTTGCAGCACGCTGTTGTGGATAAGTTCGTCGTGGATCACCAGGTCCCGCGGGCCGAACAAGTAGCCGATGGTGGTGACGTTGGTGGCATGCCCACTGACGAAGGTCACCGCGTCATCCACCTCGTACAGCCGGGCCAGTTCGGCCTCCAGCTCGCGATGGATCGGCCGGTCGCCGGACACCAGGCGACTGGCCGACACCGACGTGCCGTAGTGATCGATGGCCGCCTTGGCCGCCTCGGCCACCACCGGATGCCCGGAATACCCCAGGTAGTTGTAGCTGGCGAAGTTGACGAAGCGCTGACCCTCGATCGTGGTTTCGGCGCCCGCCAGGCTTTCGTGCAGCTTGAAGAACGGATTGGCCAGGCCAAAGCGCGCCGCGCCGTCATGCATGATCCGCAGTTGCTGGTAACCGGGATGCTGGTCGAAGCGGTAGAACTGCTCCGGCACCGACCGGGCATTACGACTCACGTCCGCCAGCGAGGCCGGCGGCGCGCCGTCGCCGGTCTGCCGCAGGCGCCGTTCCAGGGCTTGCTGAATCAGCTTGTCTTTCATCGAAGCGCCAAGCCCTGGTGAACTTTTAGAGGTCATAGTCGGTGGTCAATTGATCAAACGGGAAGGTTGGGAATCAGGGTCGCGCGCGCCCTCGCGGACCTGGGCCAGCTCGGCTGCGGACAGCTCGGCGCCATGGCGCGCCAGTGTCAGCGCCTGCAAGTTGTCTTCGGCAACGGGCGCATCCTCGGCATCCTGGCTGCCGCGCAGCAGTTCAAGAATGCGCACGGTCAACTTGGCAATGCTCGAGGTTTCGCTCAGTTCCATCACCGGCAGGCGAATGCCGAAGCGCTCCTCGACCGCCACCACCAGCTCCACACTCATCAACGAGTCCAGCCCCAGTTCCTGCAGGGGTCGGCTGCTGTCGAGCTTGCTGGTCGGCATGCGCAGGATCTCGCTGATTTCCTGTTTGAGCATCTCGGCAAACAGCTCGGTGAGTTCCTCGTCGTTCATCTCCTGCAACAGGCGCTGGATGTCATCGACGTTGCTCTCTTCCTCCTGCTCGCCGCTGTGCAGGCGCGCCAGTTCACTGAACTTCGGCGAGCCGGCGGCCGGCAGGAAGCGCGACAGGGCTTTCCAGTCGAGTTCCAGCACACCCAGCCCGGAGCGCTGTTGCAGCAGCAGGCGTTCCAGGGTGTCGAGGGCCGTTTGCGACTGCAAGGCCGCGCCGCCCATGCGGCTTTGCAGGGCGTCCTTGACGTCCTGGTTGCGCGCGAGGAAACCGGCATCGTCGATGGCGCCCCACAGCACGGCCGTGGCCGGCAAACCTTGCAGCAGGCGATGACGGGCCAGGGCTTCGAGCCAATGGTTGGCCGCCACGTAGTTGGCCTGCCCCGGGTTGCCGAACAGGGTGGTCGCCGAGGAGAACAGCACGAAGAAGTCCAGCGCCAGGTGCGCGGTCAGTTCGTGCAGGTACTGTGCGCCCTTGGCCTTGGGTTCGAGCACCCGTTGCAGTTGCGCCTGGGTCAGGTTGCGGATCAGTCCGTCTTCGAACACGGTGGCGGCATGCACCACGCCTCGCAGCGGTACCTGGGAGGCTTCGATGCTGGCCAGCACGCTGCGCAGTTGGGCGCTGTCGGTGATGTCGCAGGCCAGCGCCTGCACTTCGATGCCCTGCTCGCGCCAGGCCGCCAGCGCCGGTTGCGCTTCTTCGGTGGCCGCGCCGCGACGACCCAGCAACGCCAGGTGACGAGCGCCCTTGTCCACCAGCCATTGCGCGGTGCGCAGACCGAAACCGCTGAGCCCGCCAGTGACCAGGTAGGTGCCGTCGGCCGCCAGTTGCAATGCCTGCGCCTGTGTCTGCGGTGCGCGGAACACCTGCTGGATCGGCGTGCGGTAGGTGACGACGATCTTGCCGATCTGCCGCGCCTGCTGCATGTAGCGGAACGACTCGACGACATCGTTGGCATCGAACTCGCGGTACGGCAACGGGCTGAGAATGCCGTCGCGGAACAGCTGCATCATGTCGCCGAACAGGCGGCGGGTCAGGTCCGGGCGCTCGCTCATCAGCTGGTCGGCGTCGATGCCGAAGTAACTGATGTTGTTGCGGAACGGGCGCAGGCCGATCTTGGTGTTCTGGTAGAAGTCACGCTTGCCGAGTTCGAGGAAGCGCCCGAAAGGCTTGAGCACCTGCAGGTTGCGGTTGATCGCCTCGCCAGCCAGGGAATTGAGCACCACGTCGACGCCACGGCCGGCGGTGATCGCCAGGATCTCGTCGGCAAACGCCAGGGAGCGCGAATCGAACACGTGCTCGACCCCGAGCAGGCGCAGGAAGTCGCGTTTTTCATCGCTGCCGGCGGTGGCGTAGATTTCGGCCCCGCACCATTTGGCGATCTGGATCGCGGCAATGCCGACACCGCCCGCAGCGCCGTGGATGAGGATTTTCTCGCCCGGTTCCAGGCGCGCAAGGTGGTGCAGCGCGTAGTACACGGTGAAGAAGGTGCTCGGGATGGTCGCCGCCGCCTCGAAGGACATGCCCTCGGGAATCCGCGCTACCGCATTGGCATTGGTGATCAGGCGATTGGCGAAGCTCGACGGGCCGAAGCCGACAACCCGGTCACCCGGCTCGAAGTCGCCCTGCACCTGCGCACCCTTGCCGCGCACGACACCGGCAAATTCAAAGCCCAGGGTCGGGCCGGAGAAGCCGTTCTCGATGGCTTCGTCGGACAACAGGCCGAGCGCGTACATGACGTCGCGGAAGTTCAGGCCGGTGGCCTGGACCTCGATGTCCAGTTCATCTCCGGACGGCAGCAACGGTTCGTGGGCTTCCCAGCGCAGGTTGCGCAACTGGCCCGGCAGTTCGAAGCCCAGGCTGACCTGGGTCGGTGCCTGTTGCTCGACACTGGTTTGCAACTGATCAGGGCGCACCCGCAGGCGGGCCACATAGCGATCGCCCTCGGCGCTGATGGCCAGTTCGGTTTCGTCATCGGCATTGAGCAAGGCCGGCAGCAACGCTTCGACCCCGGCGCCTTCGGCCAGGTCCAGCAGGCGCACGCGGCAACCCACGGCTTCGTTGGCCAGGGTGCGACCAAAGCCCCACAACGCCGCATCGGCGAGGGATGAGAGGTGACCTGCGACCTGCGCAGCGGGCGGCAGCAGATGCACCGCCGCACCACGGGTCAGCAGCCAGCAATCGGGACTGATGCCCGCCTGCTCGCACGCCTGGGTCAGTGCCGCGGCCAGCATGCAGCGCCGCGCCTGGTCGTCCAGGCCATCGCTGCCGAACAGGCCGCTGAGCAACAGCAGGTGCTGCGGCGCGGCCGTGGCGCGCAGTTGCGCGGCCAGGTCCTGGGCCGAGGCTGGCGCCAGCCAGTCAACGTTTTGCCCCTGCTCGCGCAGGGCGGCGGCCAGTTGCTGGGCGAAGGCGTATTCCGCGCCCTGCTCATCGGCCACCAGCAACCAGCGCTGTGCCGGCAGTGGCTGCGGCTCGAAGGGTGCCGCCGCTTCCGCCGAACCCACCAGCACGTAGCTGCCGCTGGACATGGCCGGGCTCAACTCCAGTGCCTCGCCCACGTTCAGGCCGTGGCGGCGCAATTCCTGTTGCCAGAAGCCCGGGCGCTGCTGCACCGACAGGCTGCCCTGGCCCTGCCCGGCCAGCCACCACGAAGGTTGCGCGCCGAACACGAAATCTGCCCAGCGGGCCGGGTACTGCGCCAGCAACATCAGCTGGCCACCGGCGGACAAGCGCGCCGTGGCCTGACCCAGGCCTGCGCTGATGGCTTGCAACGGCGCCAGGTCGCTGGCGACCAGCACCAGGTCAAAACCATCGGCTGGCAATTGCGCGGCGTCGCTCAGGCTGAGCAGATGCAGGTCCGGGAAGTCGACTTGCAGCAAGCTGGCCGGGTCGAGGTCGTCGGCGCTGTACTGGTAGTCGACTCGGTCGAAATCCAGATGCGCACAGAGTTGCGCGGCGAACGGCGAACCACCGAAGCCGAGCTCGAGAATGCGCAGCCGCTGGCCGGCCGGAAGAACCGCCAGGCGTTGTTCGATGTGGCGTTTGATCGCATCCAGCACGGCGTGGTAGCCGGTGGCACCCAGCACCTGGCGGGCGAGTTGCGCCGGCGAGGTTTCCCGGGGCAGCAACGCGTCGATCTGCACCGTGCCGCTGAGCAGGTCCAGCAGGTGGATGCCGATCCGGCCCACCGAGTGAATGATCTGGAAGTGCTCGGGATAACTGCGGAACAGTTCCTGCCAGATGTCCTGGGCACTGGGCCGCTCGTCCTGATCGGCCAGCAGCCAGGCATCGCCGCTGGCAATCAGGCTGCCGTCGTCCAGCGCCTGTTGAAGTAGATGATCGAGGTAGCCCGAGAAGCCTTGTGCTTCTGCCTGCCAGGTTGCCCGTTGCGCCGCGCTGAGCTGGCCGCCGAGGGACTCGATGGCCTCCAGCACGAAGCTTGTGCACAGGCTGTCCAGCAGTGGATCGACTTCCTGGCTGTAACGCACCAGGGTCGGTTCATCGATCACCGATGCCAGGCTTTGCGCCAGGACGCTGTGCAATGGCGAGGCCGGTTGCGGCAACTCACGCGCGGCCAGCGGCCAGGGTTTGGCAATGCCGGCGAAATCCACCAGCTTCAGGTCGCCGCTGCGGTCCTTGTGCAATTTGACGGCACGGAAACGCGCGTCCTTGATGCACACCACGGCGCGCCCCTGGGCGTCGTACAGGGTGAAGTCGGCCAGCAGCGAGTGCTCCGAACGGCGCACCAGGCGCACCTTGGCCAGGCACGGTGGCAGGCTACCCGAAGCGAAGTTGATGCGCCCCAGTTTCACCGGGATGAACGCCAGGCCGTTACGCGCCTTGGGATCGCGACTGAGCAGTTGAGTAATTAGCTGAAACGCGCTGTCCAGCAGCGCCGGATGCAGGTGCAGGGCCGCCAGTTCCGATTCAATCACACTCGGGACGCTGAGCTGCGCCAGCACCTGGTCACCGTCGATCCAGCCGGCTTCAATGGCCTGGTAGGCCGGGCCGTAATTCAGGCCGACTGCAGAGGTCAGTTGCAAATGCTCGGCACGGCTGAAATCGGCGGCGCGGGTTGGCAGTGCTGGTGCCGGTTCGCTGAGCAGCACACCACGGGCCTCGCCGGGCAGGCGGGCAACCACGTGGCGGGCCCAGGGTTCTTCCTGGGAGGTGCTGCGCGAAACGATCGACACCGTGCCGTCGCTGCTGTCGATCTGCACGCGCACGCGCTTGCTCGACTCGGCGTGCAGCACCAGCGGGCTGTGAATTTCGAGCTCTTCGATGTCGACGAACTCACCCGGCTGGTAGCACTGCGCGGCCGCCAGCACCAGCTCGGTGAAACCGGCGCCGGGGAACAGCACGGCGTCGCCGACCTTGTGGTCTTCAAGGGACGGGAACAGTTGCGTGTCGAGGCGACTGTCCCAGGTCAATTCGTGGCCGGGTACCGCATGACCCAGCAGTGGATGCACACGGTCCAGGTACAGCGTGCGCGCCGATTCCGGTGTATCGGCATGCCAGTGGCGCTCGCGCTGCCAGGCATAGTTGGGCAAGCGCACGAAGCGACCGGTGCTCGGGAACAGGCACGCCAAGTCGGTCTCGGCGCCACTGATCAGCACCTTGGCCACCGCGCGGGTGACCATCGGCGGCGCGTCGTCATGGCGCTTGAGCGTGGCGATCACTACGCCCTGTTGCTCGCGTGTCGCCAGGGCATCGCTGACATAGCTGCGCAGGATCGGGTGCGGTCCGACTTCGACGAAGACGTTGTAGCCCTCCTCGCACAGGGTCTCGCTGGCGGACTGGAACAGCACCGGGAAACGGATGTTCTGCCACCAATATTCGGCGTCCAGGCGCTCGCCATCGAGCAAGCCACCGGTGACCGTGGAATACATCGGGATCTGGCTGGCGCGCGGCGCGATGTCACGCAAGGCCTCGACCACCTGCTCGGCGATGACGTTCATCGCCGGCGAATGGAAAGCGTAGTCCAGGCCAAGGCGGCGCACGAACACCTGGCGCTCGGTGAGTGCCTGTTCCAGACGTTCAAGACCGGCCACGGAACCGGCCACGGTGGCGCCCTTGAAGCTGTTTTCGCCGGCCACGACCACGTCGTCCAGACCCAGCTCCAGCAACAGGTTCGCGGTGTCGCTGCCCGACAGGCCCACGGCGGACATCTGCCCGGAACCGGCGGTCAGCCCCTGCAGACGACTGCGGTGGTAGATCACGCGGGTCGCGTCGCCAAGGGTCAACGCGCCACAGGCCCAGGCGGCCGCCACTTCGCCAACGCTGTGGCCCATGACCACCTGCGGCACCACGCCCTGGCTGGCCAGCATGCGGGTCACGCCCACTTGCAGGGCGAACAGCGCCGGCTGGGCCAGTTCGGTCAGGTGATAACGCTCCTGGCCATACTCGCCCGCCAGTTCGGCGATCAGCGAATAGCCGGCCAGTGGCTGGAACAGCGTGTCGATTTCAGTCACGGCGGCATGGAACACCGCATCGGCGAGCAGCGCCTTGCCCATGCCCTGCCACTGCGAGCCATTGCCGGAGTAGACGAATACCGGGCCCTGGGCCTGATCCAGCGCGCGACCGCTTTCGACCACCGCGCTCAAGGCCGGGGCGGCCGGGTCCAGGGCGAAATCCAACAGCGCCTGGGCGCTTTGCTGTTGATCGGCCTCGAACACCACCACGCGTTGTGGGTGCAGGTCGCGACGCAGCATCGCCTGGTACGCCACGTCATAAAGGCCGGCTGCCGGGTGATCGTCCAGGTGTTGGGCAATGCTTTCGGCCATGGCCGCCAATCCAGCGCTGTCCTTGGCGGTGATCATTAGCGGCACGGCGCCTGTCTGGGCAACGGGCGGTACAACTTGCGGGGTATGGCTTTGCAGGATGACGTGGGCGTTGGCGCCGCCGAAACCGAACGAGTTGACCCCCACCACCAGCGTGCCGTCCGACTTGAGGGCGTGGTTGCGGGTGGCGACGTTGAGGTTGAGCTCGGCGAACGGAATACGCGGGTTGAGGTTCTTGATGCCGATGGTGGCCGGCACCTGGCGCTCGGTGACGCAGTACAGCGCCTTCATCAAGCCGGCCACGCCGGACGCGGCCTCCAGGTGACCGATGTTGCTCTTGACCGAACCGATCAACAACGGCTTGTCCGCGCCGCGTGCCTGGCCCAGCGCCAGGCCGATCGCCCGGCTTTCGATCGGATCGCCCACCGGGGTACCGGTGCCGTGGGCTTCCAGGTAGTCGATGTCGGCCGGCGAGATCCCGGCGCTGGCGTAGGCCTGGGTCATCAGCGCTGCTTGCGCATCGGCGCTGGGCACGGTCAGCCCGGACTTGCGCCCGTCGGTATTGACCGCACTGCCGGCGACGACGGCGAGGATCTGGTTGCCATCGGCCACCGCCTTGTCGTAATCCTTGAGGTAGAACAGCCCTGCCCCTTCGGAACGCACGTAACCGTCACCGGCTTCGTCAAAGACGTTGCAGCGCCCTTTGCGCGACAGCATCGAGGCCTTGGAGAAGATCAGGAAACCGAACGGGTGCAGGTGCAGGCTGATACCGCCGGCCAGTGCCTGGTCGATATCGCCGCTTTGAATGGCCTGGCAGGCCTGGTGGAACGCGACCAGCGACGAGGAACACGCGGTATCGACCGCCATGCTCGGGCCATGCAGGTCATAGAAGTACGACAGCCGATTGGCCGCGATGCTGAAGGTGTTGCCCGTGGCCGTGGAAGCGTCTACCAGCGACAGGTCATGGGACAGGCGATAGGCATAGTCGGTGCTGGCAATGCCCAGGTACACCCCGCAGTTGCTGCCGCGCACGCTCGACGGTTTTACCCCGGCGTTCTCGAACACTTCCCAGCCCAGTTCCAGCAACAGGCGCTGTTGGGGGTCCATGATCGCCGCTTCCCGGGGCGAAATGCTGAAGAAGCCGGCATCGAAGGTGGAAATGTCACCCAGCGTGCCAGCCGCCAGGGTGTAGGCGGTGCCAGGGTTGGCCTTGTCCGGGTGGAAAAACGCATCGCGGGACCAGCGGGACGGGTCGACCTGGGTGATGAAGTCGTGACCTTCCAGCAGGTTCTGCCAAAAAGTTGCGGAAGTGGAGCCGGGAAAACGAAACGAAGCCCCAATTATTGCAACTTTTTTACGCATGACTTTCTCCACCTTTTTATATTCTCAACGGTACCGCCATCGCTTCGTGCGATGGGTGCGTCGAACACCCTCATGGGTCCGACATAACCTTGAGAAACTTGCTGAATTCCGTTGGGTAGTGACTCTGTATTTATTATTAGGAGTACTTTTCTCCCCGGCATCGGCCACTGAAGCGCCAGCGCTGGGGGCGCAAAATCATACGCTGAGCGCCTCCCGAGGGAAACCCTTACAAACCGTTACAGTACGACCCGTCGTCGCCTATCCGCCTTGATCGACGCAGAGCTCCCGGCAAAAAAAATAAATTCAATAAAGCCACTGCACGGCCGACACCCTGTCAAAGCCTTGCGGATTAAATAAGCCATGCGTAATAACCAGCCCATTACACAACGCGAACGGACCTTCCCGGCTCAGCAACGGTTGATTTCCACCACGGATGCCAAGGGCATGATCACCTACTGCAACGACGATTTCGTCGAGATCAGCGGGTTTTCTCGTGAGGAACTGATCCGGGCGCCGCATAACCTGGTGCGTCACCCCGACGTGCCCGCCGCGGTCTTCGCGCACATGTGGGGCACTCTCAAACAAGGCTTGCCATGGATGGGCATTGTCAAGAATCGCTGCAAGAGCGGTGACCACTACTGGGTTAACGCCTATGTGACACCGATCTTCGAAGGCAACCAGGTGATCGGCTACGAGTCGGTGCGGGTCAAGCCCACCGCCGAACAGATTCGCCGCGCCGAAGCGCTTTACCAACGCATCAACCAGGGCAAGTCGGCCATTCCTTCGACGGATAAATGGCTGCCGGTCCTGCAGGACTGGCTGCCCTTCATCCTGGTTAGCCAGTTGAGCTTCATGATCGGTGCGACGCTGAACTCCCAATGGGGCTTTGCCCTGGCGGCCGGCCTTTCGGTGCCACTGGGTCTGCTGGGCCTGAGCTGGCAGCAACGCGGCCTCAAGCGCTTGCTGCGCCTGGCCGAGCAGACCACGTCCGACCCGCTGATCGCGCAGATGTACACCGACAGCCGCGGCGCCCAGGCACGCCTGGAGATGTCGATCCTCAGCCAGGAAGCACGCCTGAGAACCTGCCTGACTCGCCTGCAGGACACCGCCGAGCACCTGACCGACCAGGCCAGGCAGTCCGATGCCCTGGCGCACGACAGCTCCACCGGCCTGGAGCGCCAACGCGTCGAAACCGAACAAGTGGCCACCGCCGTCAACCAGATGGCCGCCACCACCCAGGAAGTCGCCAGCCACGTGCAGCGCACCGCCGACGCCACCCAGCAAGCCAATCGCCTGACCGGCCGCGGCCGCGACATCGCCGGGGAAACCCGCGAAGCCATCCAGCGCCTGTCGGTGGTGGTGGGGGAAACCGGTGCGACCGTGACCCAACTGGCCAAGGACAGCAACGAAATCGGCGGCGTGGTCGACGTGATCAAGGGCATCGCCGACCAGACCAACCTGCTGGCACTGAACGCCGCCATCGAAGCGGCGCGCGCCGGCGAGATGGGGCGTGGTTTTGCGGTCGTGGCCGACGAAGTTCGCCAGCTGGCGCAACGCACCAGCGAATCCACCGGGCAGATCCACGCCCTGATCGCCAAGCTCCAGCAAACTGCAGGCACTGCGGTGCAGACCATGGAAGCGGGGCATCGCCAGGCCGAAGAAGGCGTGGCGCGGGTAATGGAAGCGGACCAGGCCCTGGTGGGGATCAGCGAAGCGGTGGCCAACATCACCGACATGACCACCCAGATCGCTGCCGCGACCGAAGAGCAAAGCGCAGTGGCCGAAGAGATCAGCCGCAACATCAGCAACATCTCGGCACTGGCGGACCAGACCTCGGAACAGGCGCAGAATTCGGCGCTGCTGAGTGAAGAGCTGACCAAGACGGCGAATACGCAGTATTCGTTGGTGGAGCGGTTCAACCGCTGATCGATGCTGGCTGATACAGAACCCGGACAGTGAAAGCTTCCGGGTTTTTTGTTGCATCAGTGAAAGCCAAGTTGCCTGACAGGGCCTCTTCGCTGGCAAGCCAGCTCCTACAGGGGGCTGCGCTGCACACAAAACGTGAGCTGGCTTACCAGCGAAGAGGCCATGATTGTTGGCGACGATATTCAGGCTGCACACCTTTGAGCTCTTTCCTACAAATACGCCAGAAGCCGCCGACTTGTCCCCCTCGGGGCCGGGATCTATCGTTGCCGGAAAAAACTTATTCACATAAGCTGGTCAGTATGAATACACACCCTTCGGAGGCTCCGATGGCCACCACCAAAAAGGACAAACCCAACAAAAAGGCTGTTCGTGATGAACTGACATTCCTTGATGTTCGGCAAGCCGCGCGTGATGGGCAGAAAGTGTTCGATAAATTTGTGATCACTGGCAGGCTACCTATTACAAAGTAGGCCTGGATGCCAGCCGTCAAAATCTCCGCGCTTTTTGAACAAATAGGCAACTGGCAGAACTTCGCTGCACACTTTTACAACTACAAAGTGTGTAATGAATTACCTGCAATTTTCGGACGGGACGAACGACTCGATCTGTGCGATATGCATCACATCCACTTGGCGAGTACCCAAGCGATTCAAGAGCGATGGGCGAAAATCAACCGCCAGTACTACCGCACAGCCTTGGTCAACGATCCTGACAATGACTTTTGGCTGATCTATGCCTATGACGCCTTTCGGGACGAGTACCTTTTGCTTACAGTCACCGGCCCGGACGCCCACAACCGACGTGAATGGGGATCATTTCTACGCTCGGTGCATTACGAGATTGTTGAGCCTTGGGTGATCGGGAAAATAATCTTTCCCGATCTGGACGAACTGTGATCTGAAAAGGTCGTTACTGCGAAAAATCACCGCAGATACGCAGCCAACCCGGACAGTTAAGCTTCCGGGTTTTTTGTTGCATCAGTGAAAGCCAAGTTGCCTGACAGGGCCTCTTCGCTGGCAAGCCAGCTCCTACAGTGGTTTGCGGTGTTCATGAATTCGCGTTTCGCCTCAAATCATGCATCCGGGTTTTTTGTTGCATCAGTGAAAGCCAAGTTGCCTGACAGGGCCTCTTCGCTGGCAAGCCAGCTCCTACAGGGGTTTGCGGTGTTCATGAATTCGCGTTTCGCCTCAAATCATGCATCCGGGTTTTTTGTTGTATCAGTGAAAGCCAAGTTGCCTGACAGGGCCTCTTCGCTGGCAAGCCAGGTCCTACAGGGGTTTGCGGTGTTGATGAATTCGCGTCACACCTCAAATCATGCATCCGGGTTTTTTGTTGTATCAGTGAAAGCTAAGTTGCCTGACAGGGCCTCTTCGCTGGCAAGCCAGGTCCTACAGGGGTTTGCGGTGTTGATGAATTCGCGTCACACCTCAAATCATTGTAGGAGCTGGCTTGCCAGCGAAGAGGCCATGACGACCGGCGAGAATCTCACCGAAGAAATTCGGCCACCTGATTCGCCGCAACCGCCAGATCCTGGGCATGCGTAAACCCCGAAACCTTCAACGACTTCACATCATGATTCGTCGCCACCAGCCAAGCGATGTCCAAACATCACTGACATGACCACCCAGATCGCTGCCGCGACCTAAGAGCAAAGCGCAGTGGCCGAAGAGGTAGCCGTAACATCAGCAACATCTCGGCACTGGCGGGCCAGACTTCGGAACAGGCGCAGAATTCGGCGCTGCTGAGTGAAGAGCTGACCAAGAGGGCGAATACGCAGTATTCGTTGGTGGAGCGGTTTAACCGCTGATTGATGCTGGCTGATACAGAACCCGGACAGTGAAAGCTTCCGGGTTTTTTGTTGCATCAGTGAAAGCCAAGTTGCCTGACAGGGCCTCTTCGCTGGCAAGCCAGCTCCTACAGTGGTTTGCGGTGTTCATGAATTCGCGTCACAAACCACATCTACGAAACCACTTAAATATCAATAAATCCACTGTCATTTGTGACAGTTACACTGCTGCGGAAAAAATCTTAGGGTGTTCCTCACGACATTGACAGAACGTCAATGTCAATACCCACGAGATGAAGCTGAAATGGATAACAATTTCGAACGCATGTTAGAGACAATGAAACAACCGAACCCAGGTACCGATGGCACTTTCAAGTGGCGCTTGGATTCAGAGCTCGACTGGACCGAAGCGACCACTGCTCGCGCGGAACTTTGGAATCTTTCTGGTGGACGGAAAAAATGGTGCGTGTACGCCCGAAAAGGCTCCCACCTAACAAATGACCTTTTCCACTATATATTCCAGTTTGACTACATTGATGAAAACATTATTGACAAGACACTTACTCTAGGAGAACAGGGTCTTACCTTCACACATTATTACTCGATCGGCAATCCAAAATACAACGAAGTAGATGCACTTTCAGCTAAAGTCTCTATCAAACTCGATCCGAAGAACAACACTTTCAAGGGTAACTTTGAAGCGACATTCGGCTCCAACGTCAAATCCCCCAACGGCGAATTCGATTTGACAAGACAACCAGGCTAAAGTTAATGACGTGGCAGACTATTCCAACTAGTGGTAGCTGCCCCCCACAATGGATGAGTGCACATTATCCATTGTGGGGTTACTCACAATGAGGCCATGGGTGTTGTCGAAAGATTCACTGGAGAAACGCCGCCACCCGACTCGCCGCCGAAGCCAAATGCTGCTCATGGGTAAACCCCGAAGCCTTCAACGGCTTCAAATCATGATCCCCCGCCACCAACCAGAACACCTCGATACACGGCGATAACGCATAGCCCTCGACCGCCTCACGGTTACCCAGCGCATCCCGCTCCCCCTGAACAATCAGCGTCCGCGTCTTCAATCCAGCCAAATGCTCAACCCGCGGTTTTTCCGGTTTGCCCACCGCATAAAATGGATAACCCAGGCACACCAGCGCGTCCGCGCCCAGTTCATCGGCGAGCAAACTGGCCATGCGCCCGCCCATGGACTTGCCGCCAATGGCCAGCGGCCCAGTGACATGACGTCGCACTTCGCCGTACACCTCACGCCAGCATTCCAGCAGTTTCGCCGCCGGATTTGGCGGGCGTTTGCTGCCATCGACACGCCGCTGCGCCATGTACGGAAATTCAAAACGCAGCACGTTGACGCCGTGTGCAGCAAGGCGTTGCGCCATGTCGCTCATCCAGTCGCTGTCCATTGGAGCACCGGCGCCGTGGGCCAGGATCAGGGTCACCGAGGCCTTGCCACTGGCGGCATTCCACAACCATCCGTGATCCCGCACGCACTGCGCCCATTGATCCCCGTCAATACCGGCCTTGTGCTGTTTGTCCATGCTTGCCTCGCTTTTAGTCTGCCTATAACTCCGGCCAAAGGGTGCGTTTGCACACTTGGGCTGAACCGTGGATGGGGAACCATGAACACTTCTATCAGTACCGCCTACAACTATAAGGTGGTCCGCCAATTCGCCATTATGACGGTGGTGTGGGGCATCGTCGGCATGGGGCTCGGGGTTTTTCTCGCTGCCCAGTTGGTCTGGCCGGAACTCAACTTCAATTTGCCCTGGACCAGCTTCGGTCGCCTGCGCCCGCTGCACACCAACGCGGTGATCTTCGCCTTCGGCGGTTGCGCCCTGTTCGCCAGTTCGTTTTATTCGGTGCAACGCACCTGCCAGGCCCAGCTGTTTGCACCGAAAATCGCCGCCTTCTGTTTCTGGGGATGGCAACTGGTGATCCTGCTGGCGGCCATCAGCCTGCCGCTGGGCTACACCAGTTCCAAGGAATACGCCGAGCTGGAATGGCCGATCGACATCCTGATCACCATCGTCTGGGTCGCCTACGCCATCGTGTTCTTCGGCACGATCATGCAGCGCAAGACCAAGCACATCTACGTCGGTAACTGGTTCTTCGGTGCCTTCATCGTCACCGTGGCGATCCTGCACATCGTCAACAACATGGAGTTGCCGGTCAGCTTCACCAAGTCCTACTCGCTGTACTCCGGTGCCACCGACGCCATGGTGCAATGGTGGTACGGGCACAACGCCGTGGGCTTTTTCCTCACCGCCGGCTTCCTCGGGATGATGTATTACTTCGTGCCGAAACAGGCTGAGCGTCCGGTGTACTCCTATCGCCTGTCGATCGTGCACTTCTGGGCGCTGATCACCCTGTACATCTGGGCCGGCCCCCACCACCTGCACTACACCGCCTTGCCGGATTGGGCGCAGTCGCTGGGCATGGTGATGTCGCTGATCCTGCTGGCGCCAAGCTGGGGCGGGATGATCAACGGCATGATGACCCTGTCGGGCGCCTGGCATAAATTGCGCAGTGACCCGATCCTGCGCTTCCTCGTTGTGTCACTGGCGTTCTACGGCATGTCGACCTTCGAAGGGCCGATGATGGCGATCAAGACGGTCAACGCCCTCTCCCACTACACCGACTGGACCATCGGCCACGTCCACGCCGGCGCGCTCGGCTGGGTGGCGATGATTTCCATCGGCGCGCTGTACCACATGATCCCGAAAATCTTCGGTCGTACGCAGATGCACAGCATCGGCCTGATCAACGCGCACTTCTGGCTCGCCACCATCGGCACCGTGCTCTACATCGCCTCGATGTGGGTCAACGGCATCGCCCAGGGCCTGATGTGGCGCGCCGTCAACGAGGACGGCACGCTGACCTACTCCTTCGTCGAAACCCTGGTGGCCAGCCACCCTGGCTTCGTCGTGCGACTGGTGGGCGGGGCGATCTTCTTCAGCGGCATGTTGCTGATGGCCTACAACACCTGGCGCACCGTGCGGGCCTCGCAGCCTGCCGAAGCCGCCGCTGCCGCGCAGATGGCCTGAGGAGTCCGCCATGAAACACGAAACTATCGAGAAAAACGTCGGCCTGTTGCTGCTGCTGATGATCCTGGCCGTGAGCATCGGCGGCCTGACCCAGATCGTCCCGCTGTTCTTCCAGGACGTGACCAACAAACCGGTGGAAGGCATGAAGCCCTACACCGCGCTGCAACTGGAAGGCCGCGACATTTACATCCGCGAGGGCTGCGTCGGTTGTCATTCGCAGATGATCCGCCCGTTCCGCGCCGAGACCGAACGCTACGGGCACTACTCGGTGGCCGGCGAAAGCGTCTGGGACCACCCGTTCCTCTGGGGTTCGAAACGCACCGGGCCGGACCTGGCTCGGGTGGGCGCGCGTTACTCCGATGACTGGCACCGCGCGCACTTGTACAACCCGCGCAACGTGGTGCCGGAATCGAAGATGCCGGCCTACCCGTGGCTGGTGGCCAACGCGGTCGATAGCAACCACACCGAAACCAAGCTCAAGGCCATGCGCACCCTGGGCGTGCCCTATACCGACGACGACATCGCGAGCGCGGCCGAGTCGCTCAAGGGCAAGTCCGAAATGGACGCACTGGTTGCCTACCTGCAAGTGCTCGGCACTGCGATCAAGAGCAAGAGGTGAGCCATGGTCGTTGAAATGAGCACTGGAATGATCCGCGGCCTGGGCACGGTCGTGGTGTTCGTGGCCTTCGTCGGCCTGACGCTGTGGGTATTCAACGGCAAGCGCAACGCGCAATTCGCCGAAGCGCGCCTACTGCCGTTCGCCGACGAGCCACACCCCGAGATCCCCGAAGAATCCGCCACAAGGAGCACCCTGCCATGACCACTTTCTGGAGTACGTGGATCTGCGTACTGACCATCGGCAGCCTGATCGGCCTGACCTGGCTGCTGATCGGCACCCGCAAGGGCGAAACCAAGGGCAGCGTCGACCAGACCATGGGCCACAGCTTCGACGGCATCGAGGAGTACGACAACCCGTTGCCGCAATGGTGGTTCATGCTGTTCGCCGGCACCCTGGTGTTTGCCGTCGGTTACCTGATCCTCTATCCGGGCCTTGGCAACTGGAAAGGCATCCTGCCCGGCTACGCCAACGGCTGGACCGGCGTGCACGAGTGGGAAAAGGAAATGGACCGGGCCGACGCCCGATTCGGGCCGATCTTCGCCAAATTCGCCGCCATGCCGCTGGAGGAAGTGGCCAAGGACCCGCAAGCACTGAAAATGGGGGGTCGACTGTTCGCCTCCAACTGCTCGGTGTGCCACGGCTCGGATGCCAAGGGCGCGTTCGGCTTCCCCAACCTGGCAGACAGCGACTGGCGCTGGGGCGGCGACGCCGACACCATCAAGGCCACCATCCTGGGTGGACGCATGGCGGCGATGCCGGCCTGGGGTGAAATCCTCGGCGAAGCGGGGGTGAAGAACGTTGCCGCCTATGTCCGCCTTGAATTGGCAGGCCTGCCATTGCCGGCGGACAGCAAGGCCGACCTGCAAGCTGGACAGCAAGCGTTCAGCAGCACCTGCACCGCCTGTCACGGGGCCAATGGCCAGGGCACAGCAGCCATGGGCGCGCCAAACCTGACGCACCCGGCCGGTTTCATCTACGGCACGGGGTTGACCCAGCTCGAGCAGACCATCCGCCATGGTCGCCAGGGTCACATGCCGGCGCAGAACGAGTTGCTCGGCAACGATAAAGTACAGTTGCTTGCGGCTTATGTGTACAGCTTGTCACATGGATTGAATACAGAAAACCTGCAAGTCGAAGGCAAAAAGCAATAGTTCGCAACACCCCCACTGCCGCATTCTTTCGGATGCGGCAGTTCCCTGCCCCTTTGCGACCCATTGTCGCACCCTTCCAAACCTCCCCTTTCGAATCCCCGGATTCGGGTCTACGCTTGATCGATGGGGACTGGCCCGTGCCGGTTCCAGGTCTTCCTTGCACGATGTGTTCAACCAATCGGCCGATTGAAAGGCCGCAAAGGCAGGTAGATACCGGCTGTCGAGCCAAATGCCGTCGGTCGGCGATCAGGCCTTTTCAACACACCCCGTTACAAGTGACCTGAACCCCCTCGCTTCTTCCGTTCCCTGCGACATTTTGTCCGAGGCCAATTTTGACCCTACGCGGCGCATGGAAAGGCCGCAGAATCAGCATTTGAAAGCATTGACCCAGGTCATGGCGCGTTGCAATGACCCCCTGCTTTCTACATACTTGCGGCCGATTTTTAATCCTAATAAAACACCCAAACCGTGGAACCTTAGAATGAGCACAGCAATCAGTCCGACTGCTTATAACTATAAGGTAGTCCGCCAGTTCGCCATCATGACGGTGGTCTGGGGGATCCTTGGCATGGGGCTCGGTGTCTTCATCGCCTCGCAACTGGACTGGCCAAAATTGAACTTCGGTCTGCCCTGGACGAGCTTTGGACGCCTGCGCCCGTTGCACACCAACCTGGTGATTTTCGCCTTCGGTGGTTGTGCACTGTTTGCCACTTCCTATTACGTCGTGCAGCGAACCTGCCAAACGCGACTGATTTCCGACAGCCTCGCGGCCTTCACCTTCTGGGGTTGGCAAGCGGTGATCGTCGGCGCCATCGTTACCTTGCCGCTGGGTTACACCACCACCAAGGAATACGCTGAGCTGGAATGGCCGATCGCCATTCTGCTGGCCATCGTCTGGGTTACCTACGGCCTGGTGTTCTTCGGCACCATCGTCAAGCGCAAGACCAAGCACATCTATGTGGGCAACTGGTTCTACGGTGCCTTCATCGTCGTGACGGCGATGCTGCACATCGTCAACCACATGTCGCTGCCGGTCAGCCTGTTCAAGTCCTACTCGGCCTACTCGGGTGCGACCGACGCGATGATCCAGTGGTGGTACGGCCACAACGCCGTAGGTTTCTTCCTGACCACGG
>Ga0160432_100625_pt1 | contig 19497 bp, 18 predicted proteins | sample HID1971M_E0MG_FD_108250 | JGI IMG/M metagenome (GOLD analysis project Ga0160432, IMG submission 108250) | Enriched millipede-associated microbial communities from UW Madison campus, WI, USA - HID1971M_E0 MG | ecosystem: Host-associated > Arthropoda: Insects > Digestive system > Unclassified ... | reverse complement strand
GAAACCCATCGTCGCCGTGGATGTAGGCCTCAGCAGCTGTGATTTTGAACTGAACGGAATACTTGCCCATTGGAACACCCCAAAAGTCAGGATCGGTGTCCAACTTTTGGGGGGCAGTTCAGTGGATCGGGTGCAGCCGTGAGAGATGGGTCGGCTGTCAGGCCGCCATCGCTGCGATGCGGCGATCCGAGAAGGCAACTCCTAAATCCGTGCCAACGCCTGCGCCAGGTCTGCGCGCAGGTCTTCGACATCCTCCACCCCCACGGACAGCCGCACCAGCGCATCGCCGATGCCCAGTTGCGCGCGGGTTTCCACGGGGATGGTGGCGTGGGTCATGATCGCCGGGTGCTCGATCAGGCTTTCCACACCGCCCAGGCTTTCGGCCAGGGCGAAAATCTGCACGTTTTCCAGGAAGCGCCGGGAGCCGGCCAGGTCGGTGTTCAGGTCGACGGAGATCATGCCGCCGAAGCCGCGCATCTGCTGGCGCGCCAGTTCGTGCTGCGGGTGCGAGGGCAGGCCCGGGTAGTAGACGTGGGCGACTTGCGGCTGGCGTTCCAGCCATTGCGCCAGTTCCAGTGCGTTGCTGCAGTGGCGTTCCATGCGTAGCGCCAGGGTCTTGACCCCGCGCAGGGTGAGGAAGGCGTCGAACGGCCCGGCGATGGCGCCCACCGCGTTCTGCAGGAAACCCAGGCGCTCGGCCAGCTCGGCGTCCTGCCCGACCACGGCGATGCCGCCAATCACGTCGGAGTGGCCGTTGAGGTACTTGGTGGTGGAGTGCAGCACGATGTCGAAGCCCAGTTCCAGCGGACGTTGGATCCACGGGCTGGCAAAGGTGTTGTCGGCCACGCAGATGATGCCCCGGTCGCGGCAGGTGCGGGCGATGGCGGCGAGGTCGGTGAGGCGCAGCAGCGGATTGCTCGGGGTCTCGACCATGACCATGCGCGTGTCGTCCTGCAGGGATGCTTCGAACGCCGCCAGGTCGGTCAGGTCGACAAAGCTGAAGCGGTGTCCGGCGCTGCGCTGGCGCACCTTGTCGAACAGGCGGAAGGTGCCGCCGTACAGGTCGTTGCCGGAGACGACGTGCGAGCCGGCGTCGAGCAGCTCCAGTACGGTGGAAATGGTCGCCAGGCCCGAGGCGAAGGCAAAGCCCCGGGTGCCGCCTTCGAGGTCGGCCACGCAGCGTTCCAGCGCCCAGCGCGTCGGATTGTGCGAGCGCCCGTAGTCGAGGCCCTTGTGCACCCCGGGGCTCTGTTGCAGGTAGGTGGAGTTGGCGTAGATCGGCGGCATCAGCGCGCCGGTCGAAGGGTCCGGCGTCTGCCCGGCATGGATCACGCGGGTGGCGAAGCCCCGTGGCGGGGCATGTTCATCGTGCTGACTCATGGCAGGGATCTCCGCAAATGATTGAGCATGTCGGTTCGGGTAATCAGGCCGTGGAAACCCGAGGCATCCTGGATGATCGCCACCAGCCCACGACCCAGTTCCGCCTCCAGTTCCGCCAGTGAGGCGCCGGGGGAAAGGGTTTGCAATTTGTCGGTCATGGCGCTGGAGACGGTCTTGCGAAAGTGCTTAACGTCTTCATGCACGCCCAGCAGGATGTCGGACTCGTCGATCACCCCGACCAGTTGTTTGCCGTTGACCAGCACCGGCAGTTGCGACACATCCGCCAGGCGCATGCGCTGGAACGCGGTAAGCAAAGTGTCGTCGGGGCCGACGCTGATCACCCGGCCGTCCTCGAAGCGCCGCGCGACCAGGTCGCGCAGGTCGCCGTAGGACTTGCGTTGCAGCAGGCCCTGATCGTTCATCCACTGGTCGTTGTAGACCTTCGACAAGTAGCGCGTACCGGTGTCGCAGACAAAGCTGACCACCCGTTTCGGTTGGGTCTGCTCGCGGCAGTAGCGCAATGCCGCCGCCAGCAGGGTGCCGGTCGACGAACCGCCGAGAATGCCCTCGGCCTTCAGCAACTGGCGGGCATGATCGAAGCTTTCCTCGTCGCTGATCGAATAGGCGTGGCGCACGCTGGACAGGTCGCAAATCGACGGAATGAAGTCTTCGCCGATACCTTCCACCGCCCAGGAACCGGGGGTGGGGAGGGTGCCACTGCGGCTGTATTCGGCCATCACCGAACCGACCGGGTCGGCCAGGACCATTTCCAGATCCGGCTGCACGCGTTTGAAGAAGCGGGTCAGGCCGGTGAGGGTGCCTGCCGAACCGACACCGACGACGATGGCGTCCAGATCATGCTGGGTCTGCGCCCAGATCTCCGGCGCGGTGCTGCATTCGTGGGCCAGGGGGTTGGCCGGGTTGTTGAACTGGTCGGCGAAGAACGCATCGGGAATTTCCGCCGCCAGCCGCGCGGCGACGTCCTGGTAGTACTCCGCATGGCCCTTGCCGACATCGGAACGGGTGATGTGCACCTCGGCGCCCATGGCCTTGAGGTGCAAGACCTTCTCGGTGGACATCTTGTCCGGTACCACCAGCACCACCCGGTATCCCTTGGCGCGGCCGACCAGGGCGAGGCCGAGGCCGGTGTTGCCGGCGGTGGCTTCGACGATGGTGCCACCGGGTCGCAGGCGGCCATCGCGTTCGGCGGCATCGATCATCGCCAGGCCGATGCGGTCCTTGATCGAACCGCCGGGGTTCTGTGATTCGAGCTTGAGAAACAGCGTGCAGGGTCCGGTATCGAAACGGCTGACGCGTACCAGGGGCGTGTTACCGATCAGTTCGAGTACGGCAGGGCGGGAGTCGTTGGGCATGTCTTCACCTCGTTGCGCTAGCACCATGGATGGACAAAAAGACGGCGGCGAATCATCGCGCCAGTCGTGAAATTGTTGTGTCTGGACCATAGGCCGGGAACGCCACACTCGCAACCGTCCGGGAGAAAGTACCCCCGACATTGGGGAAGTTTTTTCAACGGGCACGCCCGCTAGCGAAACCGATGGGGTATGGCCTCGGCAAATGGATAGAAGGCAAACCAGGGCCTGGCTTCGTCGATGACGCGCTGGAAGGATGGCCGTTGCGTCAGCCTGTCGAAATACCCGCTCAAGTGCGGGTGGCCGTCGGGGAAGGGTACCAGCGTGCTGGCATAGAACAGGGCCGGCGCGGCGGCACAGTCGGCCAGGCTGAAGTCCGGGCTGGCCACCCAGGTTCGCGAGGCCAGCTGGCGCTCGAGCATGCCGTAGGCCGTGGCGAGCATGGCCCGTTCCCCGGTCAGGTCGCCGTTCGTCCCATGCAGGCGGTCGGCGACTATCCGTTGCAGCGGCCCCTGCACGTACTGGTCGAAAAAACGGTCCCACAGGCGCACTTGCAGCGCGGTGTCGCAGTCGCCGGGCAGCAGGCAGTGTTGGGCCGAATAAGCCCGGTCCAGGTATTCGATGATCACACTCGACTCCGCCAACCCGTTCGGATGCGCGTCATCGCGGATGACCGGGAATTTGCACAGGGGCCATAACGCCGAGAGTTCCGCCCGGTCTTCCTCGCTGGAAAGATCGATGATTCGCCTCTCAAAGTCGATCCCATGCTCGTAAAGCGCGACCAGTACCTTGTGGCAGAACGACGAAAGCGGGTGGTAATAGAGTGTCAGGGGCATTCTTCAACTCCTCGTTCCAGCGACGGGATGCCAGGTGGCGAGGCGTCCCACGGATGATTGCAGTGGCTCGGAGATTAAGTCGCAGGCGCGGTCTTCGCTACCTTGAACCATGAACTAGACTCATGCCGTTGGTCGGGCAAGTCAAAGGTCAATTACTCAAGCAAGAGTGGGGGCTGGGTCATGGCAAAGGACAAGAAGGGCGCGCCCAAGGGGCGTTCCGCGCAAGACGAGAAGCTGAAGAACAAGGATTACCTTGAGCAGTTGCGCCTGTTGCACGTCGAAATGGTCAAGTTGCAGGAATGGGTGAAAGCCGAGGGCATCAAGATCTGCGTCGTGTTCGAGGGGCGCGACGGCGCCGGCAAGGGGGGCACGATCAAGGCCCTTACCGAGCGCGTGAGTCCGCGGGTGTTCCGGGTGGTGGCATTGCCTGCGCCCACCGATCGAGAGAAGAGCCAGATGTACGTGCAGCGCTACTTGCCGCACTTGCCCGCAGCGGGCGAAGTGGTGATCTTCGATCGCAGTTGGTACAACCGCGCGGGCGTCGAGCGGGTGATGGGCTTCTGCACCCAGGAGCAGGTGGACCTCTTCCTCAAATCGGTGTCCCACGTGGAGCGCGCGATTGTCGATTCGGGGGTCATCCTGCTCAAGTACTGGCTGGAAGTCAGCCCCGAGGAACAGACCCGTCGACTCGAAGCGCGCATCAAGGATGGTCGCAAGATCTGGAAGCTGACCCCCATGGACCTCAAGTCCTACAGCCGCTGGTTCGACTACTCGCGAGCGCGTGACGCCATGTTCGAGGCGAGCGACAGCGAGCATGCCCCCTGGCTCGTGGCCAACTCCAACGACAAGCGGCGGGCACGCCTGAACATCATCAGCGATCTGCTCAGCCGCATCCCCTATAAAGAAGTGGCGCGGGACAAGGTGGTATTGCCCAAGCGGCAGAAGCCGGGCGGTTATCGCGAACCGGATTATCCGCTGAAGCGGATCCCCGAGAAGTACTGATGGGTACGCACCCGGGGGCCATTGTCCCATGAGCCAGCCAGACGCTTCCCCGCCCGCGGCGGAACCGGGCCGTATCGTGCGCCGTGACACCAGCGAAGACCAGGCTGGCTGGGGCCGCTGGTTCCCCGGACTGCGCACGCTGCGCGGCTACCACGTGGCGTGGTTGCGCCACGACCTGATGGCCGGGCTGGTACTGACCACGATGCTGGTGCCGGTGGGCATTGCCTATGCAGTGGCATCGGGGGTACCGGGCATCTATGGCCTGTACGCCACCATCGTGCCACTGATCGCCTATGCGCTGTTCGGTCCCAGCCGGATCCTGGTGCTGGGGCCGGATTCCTCGCTGGCGGCCGTCATTCTCGCGGTGGTCCTGCCCCTGTCGGGCGGTGATCCCCAACGCGCAGTCGCCTTGGCGGGAATGATGGCCATCGTCTCGGGGGCCGTGTGCATCCTCGCCGGCATCGCGCGCCTGGGTTTCATCACCGAGTTGCTGTCCAAGCCGATTCGCTACGGCTACATGAACGGGATTGCGCTGACGGTGCTGATCAGCCAGTTACCGAAGTTCTTCGGTTTTTCCATTGATGCCGAGGGGCCGCTGCGAAACCTGTGGGCCATCGCGAGCGCGCTGATCGAGGGCAAAACCAACTGGACCGCGTTCATGGTCGGTGCCGCCACCCTGGTGGTGATCCTGCTGCTCAAGGGCCACAAGCGCATACCCGGCATCCTGATCGCGGTGGCCGGTGCGACGATCGCCGTGGATGTGCTGGACCTGGCGGCGCGGGCGGGGGTCAAGGTCCTCGGCCCGCTACCCCAGGGCCTGCCGTCGTTCGCCATTCCCTGGATCACCAGCGCCGATATCGTGCCGGTCCTGATCGGCGGTGGTGCCGTGGCGTTGGTGTCCTTTGCCGACACCAGCGTGCTCTCGCGGGTGTACGCGGCGCGCACCCGCACCTATGTCGACCCGAACCAGGAAATGGTCGGGCTGGGCATTGCCAACCTGGCCTCCGGACTGTTCCAGGGGTTTGCGATCAGCAGCAGTTCCTCCCGCACGCCCGTGGCCGAAGCCGCTGGCGCCAAGACCCAGTTGACCGGCGTCGTCGGCGCGGTAGCGGTTGCCTTGCTGCTGGTGGTGGCGCCGAACCTGTTGCAGGACCTGCCAAACAGTGCCCTGGCTGCCGTGGTGATCGCCTCCGCCATCGGCCTGATCGAGATCACCGACCTGCGGCGCATTTATCGCATGCAGCGCTGGGAGTTCTGGCTGTCGATCGTCTGCACGGTGGGCGTGGCCGTGCTGGGGGCGATCGAGGGCATCGGCCTGGCCATCCTGATTGCGGTGATCGAATTCCTCTGGGATGGCTGGCGCCCATACTCTGCGGTACTGGGGCGCGCGCGAGGGGTCAGGGGCTTCCACGACATCAAGCGCTACCCGGACGCGCGGCTGATTCCCGGCCTGGTCATCTTTCGCTGGGATGCCTCGCTGTTTTTCGCCAACGCCGAACTGTTCCACGAGCGGGTACTGGACGCCGTGGCCGCATCGCCAACCCCCGTGCGCTGGCTGGTGCTGGCGGCGGAACCGGTCACCAGCGTCGACGTGACCAGCGCCGACATGTTGGCCGAACTGGATGACACCTTGAAAGCGGCGGGCATCGAGTTGCGCCTGGCCGAGATGAAGGACCCGGTCAAGGACAAGCTCAAGCGCTTCGGGTTGTTCGAGCGGTTTGGCGAGTCGGCGTTTTATCCGACCTTGAACGCTGCCGTCAGCGCCTACCTCGCGAGCCATGCGGTGGAGTGGCCATACCCCGAGGAGGAGGCGCTGCCCGGACACCGATAATGGCCATTTCGATCTCCTTTTGGCCAACCCCGCGCTATGAACCGGCCGGGCGGTGGGCAAGAATCGGAACCGGAGGCGGGTGCGCACCCGCCTCCCCATCGATAAATACGAACCTGATCTTCCTGGTCCTTGGCGGTTTTGCCGGGCACTGCCGCGTACAGCACATAAAAACCATCGAGCTGACTTGGGGAATTGATCCATGGACACAATCAAACGCCTATTGGGTGCCACCGTTTGCGGGCTGACACTGCTGGCCAGTGCCGTACAAGCCGAGCAGCGCGAATTGCGGGTGTACAACTGGGCGGACTACATCCTGCCGTCCGTGCCCAAGGACTTCGCCGACAAGACCGGCATCAAGGTCACCTGGGACACCTTCGACACCAACGAATCCCTGGAGGCCAAGCTGCTGACCGGCAACTCCGGCTATGACCTGGTGGTGCCGTCGAACCAGTTCATCGAAACCCAGATCAAGGCCGGTGTGTTCCAGAAACTGGACAAGTCCAAGCTGCCCAACTGGAAGCACCAGGACCCGGCCCTGCTCAAGTTGCTGGACAAGAACGACCCCGGCAACCAGTACGGCGTGCCTTACATGTACGGCACTGTGTTGATCGGCTTCAACCCGGCCAAGGTCAAGGCCGCGCTGGGCGAGAATGCACCGGTGGACAGCTGGGACCTGGTGTTCAAGCCCGAGAACATGGAGAAGCTCAAGGCCTGTGGTGTCGCCATGCTCGACTCGCCTTCCGAGATACTGCCGTTGGCCCTGCATTACCTGGGGCTGGACCCGAACAGCCAGAACCCCGATGACTACGAAAAAGCCAAGGCGCTGATGCTGAAGATTCGCCCTTATGTCACCTACTTCAACTCGGCCAAGTACATGACCGATATCGCCAACGGTGATATCTGCGTGGCCATCGGCTACTCCGGCAGCTTCTACCAGTTCGGCAATCGCGCCAAGGAAGCAGGCAATGGGGTGGTGGTCGATTGGCGTTTGCCGAAGGAGGGCGCGCCGATCTGGTTCGACACCTTTGCCATTCCGAAAAGCGCGAAGAATGTCGAGGAAGCCCACGAATTCCTCAACACCTTGCTCGACCCGACAGTCATCGCACCGATCAGCGACTTCCTCGGTTACCCGAATGCCAACACGGACTCGTTGCCTCTGATCAACAAGGAAATCACCGGCAACCCGAACCTGACGCCGACACCCGAGGCCCTGAAAACCCTGTACGTCGTGCAGCCGTTGCCGCAGAAGCTGGAAAGGGTGCGGACCCGGGTCTGGACCTCCATCAAGTCGGATAAATAACCCTCGAACCCATCGGATCCCCCCTGTGTTGAGCCTGGTGTTCAGTGTCAGAACTCCGGCGTGTACTTCACGCTGAACATCAGGTTACGCGGTTCGCCGAAATTGTTGTTGCCGCTCAGCTGGTTGTACGCCGCCGTGTAGTAGTGCTTGTCGAACAGGTTGTTGGCGTTCAACGCCAGGCCGATCTCCGGCGTCAACTGGTAGCCGGCGCGTGCGCTCCAGACGGTGTAACCCGGCACGTCGTAGGTGTGTTCATAGCCCAGGGTATGGCTTTGGGTGGTGAAGCCCAGGCCCGTGCTGACACGGTTCCAGTCGCCGCTGAACTGGTAATCGCTCCACACCCGCAGCATGTGCTTGGGCGTCCAGGTGCTGAAGACTTTGCCTTCGTTTTCCGGGTCGTCGAGGAACTTGGTGGTGTTGTAGGTATAACCGGCAAACAGCTGCAGGCCGGTGAGCACTTCGCCGCTGATTTCCGCGTCGAGCCCCTGGCTGCGCACTTTGCCCGCGGCAATCGAGCAGTACCAGCCGTCGCAGGCGAAGCCCGAGGCCAGGTCGTTGAGGGCTCGGTTTTCCTGGTCGTAACGGAACAGCGCCAGGGAGGTGTTGACCCGGCCGTCCATCAGCTCGCCCTTGAGGCCGACTTCGTAGTTGCTTCCGATCACCGGCTTGAGCATCTTGCCGCTGGCGTCGCGCAGTGCCTGGGGTTCGAACACGTCGGTGTAGCTGGCGTACACCGCCCATTCGCGGTTCAGGTCATAGATGATGCCGGCGTAGGGCGTGACTTCCCCGGTTTCGTTGGCGGTGCTTTCCGGGTCGGCGTTGACCACGTCGCTGAATGCGAGCTGGCTCCATGACTTGTAGCTGTAGTCGTACCAGCTGACCCGCGAGCCGAGCACCAGGGTCAATGGTTCGATCGGCTTGACCCGCCAGCTGCCGTACAGGCCTTTTTGCCGAATGTCGTATTTGCTCGGCGTTGCACGGCCGCCGGGGGTATTGAGTATCCCGTCGTAGCTGATTTCCGGGCGGTCGTGGTCGATGCCGAAGATGGTGTCGGTGCTGTCGTTGAAGGTTCGGGCGAACTTGTCGTCGGACGTGTACTTGGAGTAGTTACCGCCGATCATGACTTCGTGCTGCATGGACAAAGCGTCGAAGTGGCCGATGAGGTTCATGTCCAGGCCGAGCTTGGTAGCGTCGAAATCGGTCACGAAGTCGGCGTACTGCACGCCGCTGCCGTCGGCTTCCAGGCCATCGCCGCTGCTTTGCAGCCGCTGGTTTTTCGACTTGTTGTTTTCCGTCATGCGCACGGCGCCGACCTTGAAGGCCCAGTCGTCGTTGAAGTGGTGCTCAAGATCGGTGTAGACGGTGGTGACATCGATGTCCGAATGGTTCCAGCGCGCGCCGGTGTAAGTGGAGCGCGACACATCGAGGGGGCTGCCGTCGGAATAGCGCGGCAGGCCGCGGATCATCGGGCGCGACTCGGCATCGGAGTAGCTGACTGCCAGGCCCAGGGTGGTGTCCTCGCGCAGGTCGAAGTCCAGCGAACCGTACAGCGAGTGGGTCTTGCTCCATTCGTAGTCGATGAACGAGTCACTCTGGTCTTCGTCGGCGACGAAACGCCCACGAATGGTGCCGGCCTGGTTCAAGGGCCCGCCGGCGTCCAGTTGCAGGCCGTAGTGATCCCAGGAACCGGCCTTTGCGGTAACCGTTACGGTAGGGGCGTATTGGCCGCGCTTGCGCACCAGGTTGATCGCGCCGCCGGGGCTGCCGGTGCCCTGCAGCAGGCCGGAGGCGCCGCGCAGCACTTCCATGCGATCGAAAAAGATCAGGTCCTGGGTGGCCCAGTTACCCAGCGCGTAGGTGTTGCGCGGGATCGGCACGCCGTCATATTGCCAGTCATCGATCTGGAAACCGCGGGAGGTCAGGATCATGCCCTTGCCCACGCCCTGGACGCCGACCAGGCCGGTGGTCTTGTTGGCGGCGTCCTTGAGGTCGGTGAGGTCCTGGTCGTCCATCTGTTTGCGGGTCATGACGGTGACCGACTGCGGGATTTCCTTGAGGGTGTGGGTGCCCTTGCCGATGGTCACCGCCCGGGCGGCGTAGGAGCCCGAGCCTTCGGTGGTGGCGTCGTTGCTGTTTTCGATGATATTGGTCGCGCCCAATTGCAGCGTAGCGCTGTCGGTGGCGGCTGGCTCGACGCTGAAGTTGCCCTGGGCGGTCACCCGCAGTTGCAGGCCGCTGCCTGTCAACGCCCGCTGCATCGCTTCTTCAGCGGACATCTGGCCCTTCACCGCCGGTGCTTGCTTGCCCTGCACGAGCGCCGGCTCCAGCGAGATGATTTGTCCGCTCTGGCTGGCAATGGCATTGAGGGTACTGGCGAGCGGGCCGGCGGGCAGATTGAATGGCAGGGTTTGCGTCTGCGCCTGCACCTGTGACAGGCCAGGGCCTGCCAGGGTGGCCAGGGCAACGGCGACGGAAAGCGAGTGGGACCACGGGTTGAACACAGCATTCTCCTGAAGGTGTGAGTGTCAGGAGATAGGTGGGACGAGAAATGAAAACCGGACACGAATAAGAGTGATTTGCAAAAAAAATTATTCTTTGGCCAGTTTTGCGCGAATCAACGTCAGCCACGGACTGTAGTGATCGACCCGGATCGGCAGGGTTTCCGCCAGCGCCGCGAAGGTGCGCGCAGGGTCGTTGAGCGGGAACACGCCCTGGACCCGCAAGTCACGCACTTCAGGGGCCAGGCGAACAAAACCGCGACTGTAGGGGCGCAGCGCATCCACGACGTTTTCCAGGGGCTCGTCCAGCACATTGAGGCGCCCGCCGAGCCAGTCGGCGCGATAACGCTGATCGCCAGAAACCGGTTCGATGTGCCGCGCGTAGAGCAGGGCGGATTCTCCCTCCTGCAGGTCACGTCGGGTGCCATTGAGGAGCGTGGCTTGGACGGAGTGCTCCAGCACCACCACACGACTGGCGTCCTGCTCCTGGGCGACGAGGAAACGCGTGCCCAACGCGCGCACCTCACCCTGGGCGGTGCGCACGCGCAACGGACGGTGCGGATCGGGCGCGACCTGAATCACCAGTTCGCCGTGGCGCAGGATGACCAGCCTTTGCTGGCCGTCGAATTGCAGGTCCACCGCGCTGTCGGCGTTGAGGCTCAGGCGGCTGCCGTCGGCCAGGTTGAAATCCTCGCGCTGCCCCCGTCCGGTTGACAGGTCGGCGAACAGGCTGTCGCCCAGCGGGCTGCGCGCACCCAGCCACAAACCGCCACCGAGCAGGCCTAAACCTGCGATTACCCGCAGCGCATCGCGCCGCGATGCCTGCGGTTGCAAGAGCACCTGGCGGGCATGCTCGGTGTGCCCCGGCAAGCGTCGATCCAGGGCGCGCAGGGTGTTGAAGGAACCGCCCAGGCGCTCCTGCAATCTGGCCCAGGCCTGGGCGTGCGCCGGGTCCTTGGCCAGCCAGGCATCGAAACGTGCCTGCAAGGCGGGCGTGGGGGTACCGGCGCGCAGGCGCACCATCCAGTCGATGGCCTGCTCGCTGACAGGGTCCAGGCGCTCTGTTTTCATGTCGCCATCTCGCTCAGGTAGCACTGGCGCAATGCTTGCTTCATATAGCGGCTGACCGTGCGCTCCGACAGGCCCAGCTTTTGGGCGATTGCCACATAGCTCATGCCGTCCAGCTGGCTGTAGAGGAAGGTGGCCTTGACCACCGTCGGCAGGCCATCCAGCGCCCGGTCGATGGCGACCAGGGCTTCGATCAGCTGCAGCTGTTCTTCGGGGGACGGGGCGAGCATCTCGGGCAGGGTGGACAGGCGTTCGAGATACGCCAACTCCAGCTTGCGCCGGCGATGCCGATCGAAAATGAGCCGTCGGGCGATGGTCGAGAGGTAGGCGCGGGGTTGTTCGATGCTGTCGGGATCGACCCGGGCCATCAGTATCTGGCAAAACGTATCGGCGGCAGTGTCCTCGGCGTCCGCATGATTGCGCAGCCGTCGCTGGATATGCTGCAGCAGCCAACGGTGATGATCGCTGAAAAAGTAGCTCAGCTTGCTGGTCGAAGGAGGTTGCACCGGTGGATTTTCCAGATGTTAGTGTGAATCGTTCTCAATACTACCTTTGAGCGACGAGCCACCGCAATCGGGACTTTCCGGGCAACCGCTGTGGGGGGACCGGTTTTACAGCTTCAGAGATTATTTATCGGCATTGGTCGTGCGTATCAGATTGTTGCGCAACGCCACGATCGCCTGCTGCATCTGTGCGAAATCGTCGGGATCGAGGCCCGTTTGCGGAAAGCCGTCTTCGGTCAGTTCGGTGCGTAGTTGGCGACCGGCGTCGGTCAGGCTGATGCGCACCTGGCGTTCATCTTCCGGGTCGCGCTGGCGCAGCAGGTAACCCATCGCCTCGAGCTTTTTCAGGATCGGGGTAAGGGTGTTGGATTCCAGGAACAGCTTTTCCCCGAGGCTGCCGACGGTCTGGTTGTCCTGTTCCCACAGCACCACCAGGGTGATGTATTGGGTGTAGGTCAGGCCGAGTCGTTCGAGCATCGGCTTGTAGGCCTTGCCGAACGCGAGGTTGGTGGAATAGACCGCAAAACACAGGAAGTCGGAGAGCTTGAGATCCAGGGCGGACGTCTTGTCGGTGCTTTTCATGGGGGGTTCTCTTTGGGCAGGCTGCAGACTGAGACTGTACATCGTATGCGATGGTATCGGAAGAGCACTAACCCTGCGGCCGCCTGGCCGGTCCCCCCGGGAACCGGCCGTGCCATGGGTTACGCGGTCTGGACGTTGATGGCGACGTCAATGTTGCCGCGGGTGGCCTTGGAGTAGGGGCAGATCGCATCGGCATTGTGGGCCAGCTCGGTCGCGACTTCCTGTGACAGGCCCGGCACCCGCAGGGTCAGGCGGGCCTGGAGGAAGTAGGCGGCGCCGGTCTGGCCCAGGTCGACTTCGATGTCCACAGCCGTATCGGCCGGCAGGGTCACCTTCGCCTGTTGGGCGGCCAGGCCCACCGCTGCGATGTAGCAGGCCGACCAAGCCCCGGCGAACAGCTGCTCGGCTTTCGGGTGCGGTTGCACACCGGTCAGCACGTGCGCTGGAGTGGCGCTGCCGGGGGACGACAGTTCGATGTCGAGGTTGCCGTTATGGCCGCGCGAGGTGGTGCCGGCGCTGCTCAGGGTGGTGTGGGTCTTGCCGCTGGCCAGGACTTTTTCGATCTTGCTCATGATGATTTCCTCAGGTTTACCGATATTTTGGTCGTGTGCGACTGTGTCGCATACGATGTTAAGTCAGGCCGTAATAACGCTCAGGGCAACGTCGATATTGCCGCGTGTCGCCTTGGAGTAGGGGCAGATGGAATCGGCGATGTGCGCCAGTTCCGTCGCGACGTCCTGTGCCAGCCCCGGCACGCGCAGGGTCAGTCGGGCCTGAAGGAAATAGGCCGGACCCGTCTGGCCCAGGTCCACTTCGATGTCGACGGCCAGGTCCGCCGGCAGCGCGATGTTGCGCTCTGCGGCCACCAGGCCGACGGCGGCGGTGTAGCAGGCCGACCAGGCCCCGGCGAACAGTTGCTCGGCTCTCGGGTGCGGCTGGGTGGCGGCGAAAACATGGGCGGGCTGGGCAGCGCCTGGGGTCGACAGTTCGATGTCGAGGTTGCCGTTATGACCGCGCAAGGTGTTGCCGGCGTTGCTCAGGCTGGTGTGTGTCTTGCCGGTGGCCAGGACTTTTTCGATCTTGCTCATGGGGTGAATCCTCAAGGGGGCGGTCAGGTTCGATTGGTGTCGTATGCGTTTAGATCGCATCCGATGTAAGTGATAGTCCTCTAGAAGCTGATTATCGTCAAGGGGTATTTTCATCTCTGGACGACGAACGGTCTGATTCAATTCGCGTTCAATAAAAAGCCCCGGGCTGTTGAGGCCCGGGGCTTTTAACTATCGGTGCTCGACGGCGGGGTGATGATCAGCCCTGCGGCACTACCCGGGCTTCATTGCCGGTGCCTTCGATATAGACACTCTGGCCTTTGCTCAGAGCGGCATTGATCGGCTGGGTCACCGACACCAGCACGCCGCTTTTGGTGCGCACGATAATCTGCTGGGCTTGCTGCGGTTGATCATACTTTTTCTTCTCGGCGTAGTTGCCGCCCGCCGCACCGGCGAGGGCGCCGGCGACCATGGCTACATCGCGCCCGGTGCCCGAACCGATCAGGCTGCCGATACCCACGCCCGCCAGTCCGCCAAGAATGGCGCCGACGCCGCTGTCGTGGTTGGTCTGCATCTGCGTCATGGTGATCTGCTCGATTTTCCCCGAGCGGATTTCCATCTCGCCGGCGCCACCACTTCCAGCATCGACGGCGGCGCAGGCGCAAAGCACAAGACTTACGAGGGTAATCGTCAGCCAGGAAGCGGTGTTTTTCATGTCGAACTCCATCACCAGGGGAAGCGGTTCATGCAAACGCATCAGCGCAGGTTAGACGAAGGAGACTAGCACAGGGCCCCGGTTTTACTGGCCGCCCAACCGCTGCAGTTCCTGCTGCACAAAATCGGCGAACAGTCTGATCCGGATCGGGGTCAGCGTACCAAAGGCGTGCAGCGAATGAATCGCCAGCGATGGCAGGGGGTGGTCGGCCAGCACTTGTACCAAGGCGCCTGAATCCAGGTCTTGTTGCACCGTGCATTTCATCAGGTAGGCCACGCCCATGCCGCCGAGCGCGGCGCCGCGCAGGCCGAACCCCGAGTCCAGGCCGATGCGACCGCGGGGGACCAGGGTTTCACCGTCGGCAAAGACGATCGGCAGGGTTCGGCCATTGAATTGATAGCGCACGAAGGGCAGGGCACGCAGTGCCTCGATGGAGGTCGGGGTCCCCCATTCGCCGAGGAACACCGGGGAGGCGACCAGGGCCATGTCGAGCTGGGCCAGGGTACGGCTTTTCAAGTCGCTGTCGAGGAGGCTGCCGACGCGAAAAATCACGTCGTAGGCTTCGCGAATCACGTCCACATGGTGATCGAGCAAGGTCAGGTCCAGTTCCACGTCCGGGTGGTCGCTGAGAAACACCGAGTGGATCCTCGGCAGCAACAGGCGTCCAAGGTCGCTGGGCATGCTCACCCGCAGGTGACCGCGGGCGCCACCGGTGTGACGCAGCGCATCGGCGCTGTCGTCGATGGCGCGCAACAGCGGCGCGACCCGCTCGAAAAATGCCTGGCCCTCGGGGGTCAGGCCGAGCATGCGCGTGGAGCGGCGAAACAGCTTGGCGTTGAGTTCGGTTTCCAGCCGGGCAATGCTTTTGGAGATGGCCGAGGGCGTGGTGCCGGCATTGCGCGCGGCGGCGCTGAACGAGCCGGCTTCTACCGCGCGGACGAAGGCGATCAGGCTGGCCGACTGGTTCAACAGGTTGGACATCTTGTGACTCCGCAGCACAACAGATGTGCCTGGTGCTGGACTGGTTGGCGGGGATGCGCGCGACATAATACTGCGCTCCTTCAACAAGTGGAGTCAGCAGATGCAACGTCTACAAGGTAAGGTCGCGGTGATCACCGGCGGCAACAGCGGCATTGGTCTGGCCGCCGCGTGTCTGTTCGCCAAAGAGGGGGCACAGGTGATCATCACGGCGCGCCGCCAGGAGATACTCAATGAGGCGATCCGCCAGATCGGCCATGGCGCCATCGGCATCAAGGGCGATGTCGCCAGCCTCGAGCACCATGGCGAGGTGGCCGAACAGGTGCGGGCGCGCTTCGGTGCGCTGGATGTCTACGTGGCCAATGCCGGGGTCATCACCCTGACGCCATCGCAGCAGGTTACGCCGCAAGAATACGACGCGCAGTTCAACATCAACACCCGTGGCGTGTTCTTCGGGGTGCAGGCGATCACGCCGTTGCTGCGCGACGGTGGCAGCATCATTCTGACCAGCTCCCTGGCGGCGAGCAAAGTGCTCGACGGGCATGCGGTGTATGCCGGTTCCAAAGCGGCCATCGCGGCATTCGCGCGCAACTGGGCGCTGGAGCTGCGCGCGCGGCGCATCCGCGTCAACGTGTTGAGCCCAGGCCCGGTGGATACGGCGATCATTGGCAAACTGGGCGTCACCGAAGAACATCGCCCGGGGTTTGTGCAAATGATGGCGGACATGATTCCGGCAGGTCGCCTGGGCGAGGCCCATGAGCTGGCACAAGCCGCGCTGTACCTGGCGTCCAGCGACAGTGCATTCGTCAACGGCATCGAATTGCACGTGGACGGCGGCATGTCGCTGGTCTGACACAGGCCTCAGAATGTGCAGGAGGCATCGGAAAATACCACCCGGCCAAACTGTGCATTCGCATCCAGTGGCGTAATGGCCAGCAGGTGGTCCAGGCGAACCTCCTGCTGTCCATCAGCCGTTTCAAGGCGCAGAAACTCTTCCTTGTCGCTGGAGGTTCGCGTGGTCAACGCCGTGGCGACCAGGCGTGAGCCATCGTGCAACTCGATGTCCAGTCGATAACCGCGCAGGCAGGCGATCTCCAGATAGTCATGCAGATCGCAGTTCATGGGCCGGTAGGTGTTCATGTCGTTACTCCTGACAACCTTGCAGTTTGAGGATGAAGTAACCCTGTTTGTCGATTCACGCTCATTGTAGACATCACCTCGAAAATCACCCGATAAGAAAAACCGATACCCGCTTAAGGATTTCCCAGAGGCGGGGCAGGCCCGTGCGGCTTTAGAGTCACGCCCAGGGTTTGGCTGGCGGATGGCTGATGAGCCTGTCGCCGTTACCACGCCAGTCGGAATTTCTATAAAAACAATAAGGTGATAAGCATGAGTCACGACACGGTCGATATCAAAGCGTGGATCGACAACCGACCGGTTGCCGGGTACCAGTGGCTGATCATGAGCCTGTGTTTCTTCGTTGTGCTGTTCGATGGTTTTGATGTCGCGGTCATGGGTTTCATCGCGCCTTCGCTGATCCAGGACTGGGGGCTTTCCAAGGCGGCCTTTGGCCCGGTGATGAGCGCCGGCATGGTCGGCCTGGCCATTGGCGCCTTGACCGCCGGCCCTTATGCCGACCGCCTGGGACGCAAGAAAGTGCTGTTGATTGCCGTGACGGGTTTCAGCGTGCTGAGCCTGGCCTGTGCCTTTGCGCGCAACCCCTACGAATTGGCAATCCTGCGGTTGCTGACCGGGGTCGCGCTGGGCGCCGCAATGCCCAATACCACCACGCTGCTTTCCGAATACCTGCCGGAGCGTAATCGCTCGCTGTTCATCACCCTCATGTTCACCGGTTTCAACATGGGTTCGGGGCTGGGCGGTTTTCTCGCGGCCTGGTTGATCCCGCACCACGGTTGGCAATCGGTATTGCTCGCTGGCGGCATCCTGCCGCTGGTGCTGCTGCCGTTCCTCTGGCTGCTGTTGCCCGAGTCACCGCGGTTCCTCGCGGCACGGAATGCCCCGGCCAGTCAGATCGCCAAGGTGTTGAACAAGTTGGGCGGGCGTTTCTCGGCGGCCACGACATTCACCATCAGCGAGCCCCAGGTCCAGCATAAGGCGCCGGTGCGCATGTTGTTCAGCGAGGGTTACCGCTTCGGCACGCTGGCACTGTGGATGACCTACTTCATGGGGCTGCTGGTGATCTACCTGACCATGGGCTGGATGCCGACGCTGTTGCGCGAAGGTGGCCTGTCCATCGAACGCGCAGCGACCATCACCGGCCTGTTCCAGATCGGCGGCACGGTCGGCGCGATTGTAGTCGGCTGGGCGATGGATCGACGTAATCCCAACGCCGTCATTGCGACCTCCTATGCATTGGGCGGCGCGTTCATCCTGCTGCTGGGGGCTTTCAGCCTGGAGTCGAGCCTTTTGGCATTCGGCGTCGTCGCGGCAGGCTTCTGCATGAGCGGTGCGCAGACCGGTCTCAACGCCTTTGCGCCCGGTTACTACCCAACGGATTTCCGCGCCACGGGGGTGAGCTGGATGCTGGGCATCGGTCGTTTCGGCGCTATCTTCGGCTCTCTCATCGGTGGTGCGGTGCTCAGCCTCGGGTTGGGCCTGCCGCTGCTGTTCACCCTGTTGAGCGTGCCGGCCTTCATCGCCGCGCTGGCGATCCTGGCCAATGGTCATGCACGGCGTCGGGTCAGCCAGGCTGTTCTGGCGCAATAATTATCTTCGAACACAGGAACTCGTCATGGCACGCATCATCGGTGGTCTCGCCGTATCCCACACTCCTACCATCGGCTTCGCAGTCGATCACGACAAACAGCATGAGGCGGCCTGGGCGCCGATCTTCGAAGGCTTCGAACCGATCAAGGTATGGTTGAAGGAGCAACGGCCGGACGTGTTTTTCTACATCTTCAACGACCACGTGACGTCGTTTTTCTTCGACCATTACGGCGCGTTCTCCCTGGGCGTCGATGAGCGTTACGAGGTTGCTGACGAAGGTGGCAACCCACGTTCGTTGCCGGCGGTTGGCGGGCATGCGGCGCTGTCGCGGCACATTGGCCAGAGCCTGATGGCCGATGAATTCGACATGAGTTTCTTCCGCGACAAACCGCTGGATCATGGCTTCTTTTCGCCGATGTCGGCGCTATTGCCCTGCGAGCCTGAATGGCCGGTGGAAATCGTGCCGCTGCAGGTGGGCGTATTGCAATTCCCGATCCCCACCGCGTTGCGTTGCTACAAGCTGGGGCAGGCGCTGCGCCGGGCGATCGAAAGCTATCCCGAAGACTTGAAGGTGGCGATTGTCGCCACCGGCGGCGTGTCCCACCAGGTGCATGGCGAGCGTTGTGGTTTCAACAATCCGCAGTGGGACGAGCAGTTCATCGATCTGCTGGTCAACGACCCGGTGCGCCTGACCGAAATGACCCACGCCGAGTACGCCACCCTGGGCGGCATGGAAGGCTCGGAGGTGATCACCTGGCTGATCATGCGCGGCGCCTTGTCGGCCACGGTGAAGAACCTGCATCAGGACTACTACCTGCCGTCGATGACCGGCATCGCCACCCTGTTGCTGGAAAACCAGGACCGGCCTGTGCCCGCCGAGGTCAACGCGCGTCACTTGCAGCACATGCAACACCAGTTGGCGGGCATCGAAAAACTCGAGGGCACCTATCCGTTCACCCTGGAGCGCAGCGCCAAGGGCTATCGGCTGAACAAGTTCCTGCACCGCATGATCGAGCCGCAATGGCGCCAGCGTTTTCTCGACACGCCCGAGGCGCTGTTCGAGGAAGGCGGCTTGAGCGAAGAGGAACGCGAGCTGCTGCGCCGCCGTGACTGGCGCGGGTTGATCCAGTACGGGGCGATCTTCTTCGTGCTGGAAAAGCTCGCCGCGGTGCTCGGCATTCCCAACCTGCAGGTGTACGCCGCCATGCGCGGCCAGAGCCTGGACGAGTTCATGAAAACCCGCAATCAGCAGGTGCTGTACTCGGTGGCGGGCAAGGCGCCGCGCTGATCTGTAGGAGCGAGCTTGCTCGCGATGGCTGTGAGTCAGGCGACATCTCTATCAACGGGTCGGCCGTCTTCGCGAGCAAGCCCGCTCCCACATTTTGATTGGCGCCGAGCACAAATGCCGGGTGCGCTGGAGACCCCCTGTGGGAGCGGGCTTGCTCGCGAAAGCGGTGGGTCAGGCGACATTTCTGTCAACGGGTCGGCCGTCTTCGCGAGCAAGCTCACTCCCACATTTTGATCGGTGTCATGCACATGATCTGTGTGCACTGGAGATCCCTTGTAGGAGCAAGCTTGCTCGCGAAAGCGGTGGGTCAGGTGACATCTCTGTCAACGGGTCGGCCGTCTTCGCGAGCAGGCCCGCTCCCACATTTCGATCG
>Ga0160432_100621_pt1 | contig 19680 bp, 19 predicted proteins | sample HID1971M_E0MG_FD_108250 | JGI IMG/M metagenome (GOLD analysis project Ga0160432, IMG submission 108250) | Enriched millipede-associated microbial communities from UW Madison campus, WI, USA - HID1971M_E0 MG | ecosystem: Host-associated > Arthropoda: Insects > Digestive system > Unclassified ... | reverse complement strand
GGGCCGCTCATCTACCTGCGCAACCCCGACCTGTGGACGATCCAGCTGGGTCTGAAGGGCTTCGTCTCGAACCTCTTCGACACGAACTACGCGCTGCTGTTCGCGGGCCTGACGATCTCGGTCATCCCGATCGCGATCATCTTCCTGCTCGGCCAGAAGTACTTCGTCGAGGGCATCGCCACGAGCGGGCTGAAGGGGTGACGTCATGAAGAACCCCGGCGTCCTCGCCAAGCTCAACGGCCTCGTCTCGCACGACACGTGGGCGTCCCTCATCGGGATGATCTACCTCGGCCTGATCGTGAACCTGCTGCTGGTCGTCTCGTGCCTGCCGCTCGTGGCGCTGCTCGTGACGACCGACCCCGCCTACTCGTGGCCGCTCCTCGCGATCGCCGCGCCGCTGGCCGCGCCCGGCCTCGCCGCCGCGTTCCGCGCGTTCCGCGAGCACGGTGCCGGCGGTCTCGGCCCGATCCGCGCGTTCGTCGCGGGCCTGCGCGACACGTGGTGGCGCGCGCTCGTGATCGGCGCGGCCGTCACCGCGGTGGTCGTCGTGCTGCTGGTGGACGTCCGGATGCTGGGCGCCTCGCCGGCAGCCGTGTTCACGGTGCCGCTGCTCGGCGTGCTGGGCCTCCTCGTGATCGGCGTCGGCCTGCTGTCGCTCGTCGCGTTCGCCGAGGTGCCGACGGCCCGGTTCCGCGACGTGCTGCGCGCGAGCCTGCACCTGGGGCTGCGCCGCTGGTACCTGACCGCCGTGTCGCTCGTCGCGTTCGGCGTGCAGGCCGCGGTGTTCGCCACCGCGCCGGCGCTCGGCCTCGGGCTGACGGCATCCGCCGCCCTCTACCTCGCGTGGACCAACTCCCGGTTCACCCTCCGACCTGTGCTCGACCTCGACTCTGCTGACAACGACGGCGCGGTGCCCGCGCGGGCCTGAGGCCCCGGCATCCCGTTTCGCATACCTCCGAAGGAACACCCCTCATGACGTCCACCTCGCCTGCTTCGGGCACGAAAGCCCCCCAGGTCGACGACGCCATCGCCGACGCCCTGTCGACGATCCGCCGCAACATCGCGAAGTTCGGCCCCGCGTACCCCGACGACACCACGGTCGACGACCGGTACGCGCCGCGTCCCGCCGAGGGCGGCATCCCGCTCGGCGGCAACCGCGGCTGGACCACGAGCTTCCGCACCGGCATGCTGTGGCTCGCGTGGGAGCTCACCGGCGCCGAGGACTACCGTGAGGCCGCCCTCGTCGACGTGGCCGACTTCGAGCGCCGCGTGCGCGCCGAGGAGGATCTCGACACCCACGACCTCGGCTTCCTCTACACGCTGTCGACGGTCGCGTCGTGGCGTCTCGGCGCCGACGAAGCCGCCCGCGAGGCGTCGCTGCTGGCCGCCGACCACCTGATGCGCCGCTTCCTGGAGCCGGCCGGCATCATCCAGGCGTGGGGCGACCTCTCGGACCCGGCCCAGCGCGGCCGCACCATCATCGACAGCCTCATGAACATGCCGCTGCTCACGTGGGCGGGCGAGCAGACCGGCGAGCCCCGCTTCGACGACGCCGTGCGGCGTCACACCGCGCAGCTGCGCGAGCACATCCTGCGCGAGGACGACTCGACGTTCCACACGTTCTACTGGGACGCCCAGACCGGCGAGCCGCTGCGCGGCGGCACCGAGCAGGGCGCGGCCGACGAGTCCTGCTGGGCGCGCGGCCAGGCGTGGGGCATCTACGGCTTCGCGATGAACTTCGCCGTGACCGGCGACGAGCGCCTGCTGGAGGCATCCCGTCGCTGCGCCGAGTACTTCCTGCGTCACCTCCCCGCCGACGATGTGCCGTTCTGGGACCTCGTCTACACCGACGGCAGCGACGCCCCGCGCGACAGCTCGGCCGCCGCGATCGCGGTGTGCGGCCTGATCGAGCTCGCCTCGGTGGAGGTGGATGCCGGCCGCGCCGCCGAGTGGACGGCCCGTGCGCACGCGATCCTGGCCTCGCTCATCGCGAACTACACGCCGGCCTCGGCCGACGAGTCGGACGCGCTGATCCTGCACTCCGTCTATGACCTGCCGAAGGACAACGGCGTCGACGAGGGCACGCTGTGGGGCGACTACTTCTACCTCGAGGCGCTCATGCGCGTCGCGCGCCCCGACTGGAAGAAGTACTGGTGAGACTCGTCACGTACGCCGGCGCGTCCGGGCCCCGGCCCGGCGCCGTCGTCGGCGATCGGCTGCTCGATCTCGGCGACATCGCCGGGTCGGTCGCCGGGCTGCTCGCGGATGCCGCGGCCCTCGGTGCGGCGCAGGCCGCGGTCGACGCGGCCGATGCCTCGTCGCTGCCGCTCCTCGATGACGGCGCGCTCGTCGCCCCCGTCACGCCGGGCAAGATCCTGTGCCTCGGGTACAACTACCGCGGGCACGTCCCGGACGGCGTGGACCCGACCGCGAACGACCCCGAATACCCCGACGTGTTCGTCAAGACGTCGAACACGCTCGCCGGTCCGACCGAACCCGTCGTGATCCCGCCCGGCGCGACCGACGTGGACTACGAGGGCGAGGTCGCGGTGGTGATCGGCCGCCGTGCACAGCGCGTGGCGCTGGAGGACGCCCTCGACCACGTCGGCGGCTACACGATCCTCAACGACGTGTCGGACCGCGCATGGCAGCGGCGGCAGAGCCAGTGGGCGCTCGGCAAGTGCTCCGACGGGTTCGCGCCGCTCGGACCGTGGATCGTGACGCCCGACGAGCTCGGCGACCCGCAGGACCTCCTCGTCGAGGTCGTGCGCGACGGCGTCGTGACAGTGTCGCAGTCCACCTCGACCACGATCTTCAGCGTCGCGTACGTCATCCACCACCTGAGCCAGGTGCTCACCCTCGAGCCGGGCGACATCGTGTCGACCGGAACGCCGCAGAAGCTCCCCGCCGCCCAGGATGCGCATCGCCCGCTCGCCCCCGGCGACGCCGTGACCGTGCGCATCTCGGGCATCGGCGAGCTCACCACCACCTTCGTCGCCGCACCCGACGCCAGCCAGGAGGCCGCCGCATGATCCTCGACTCGTTCCGCCTCGACGGGAAGGTCGCCCTCGTCACCGGCTCCAGCCGCGGGCTCGGCCAGGGCGCCGCCCTGGCACTCGCCGAGGCGGGTGCCGACATCGCGCTGCTCGACCGCGGCGACGCGTCCGCCACCGCGGCGCTCATCGAGCAGACCGGCCGCCGCGTGCACCGCGTGCAGCGGGATCTCGTGTCGGCCACGCCCGACGAGCTGTCCTCGGCCGTCGACGAGGTCATCGCCGAGCTCGGCGGCCTCGACATCCTGATCAACAACGCCGGCACCATCCGCCGCTCCCCCGCCGTGGACTATCCCGCCTCGGACTGGGACGACGTGCTGTCGATCAACCTCGACGCCGTGTTCCACCTGTCGCAGGCCGCGGGCCGCCACATGATCGCGCAGGGCGGCGGGCGCATCATCAACGTCGCGTCGATGCTGTCGTTCCAGGGCGGCATCCTCGTCCCGGCCTACACCGCCTCGAAGCACGCCGTCGCGGGCCTCACCAAGGCGCTCGCGAACGAGTGGGCGGCCGCAGGCGTCACCGTCAACGCGGTCGCGCCCGGTTACATGGCCACCGACAACACCGCGCCGCTGCGCGCCGACGAGGACCGCGCGGCCTCGATCCTGTCGCGCATCCCCGCCGGCCGCTGGGGCGACGCGTCCGACCTGCAGGGGGTCTTCGTGTTCCTCGCATCGGACGCCGCCGCCTACGTGACCGGCGCCGTGATCCCCGTCGACGGCGGCTGGCTGGTCCGCTAGGCCGCCGGCATCCACACACCCGAACAGAACACGCAGAACCAGGAGAGACTCGTGACCGAGCAGCACATCCCGCAGCGCTACGCGACCAACCCCGCCCAGATCCCGGGCATGACGACGCAGGACCTGCGCGACACCTACCTGATCCCCGACGTGTTCGTGCCGGGCGAGATCCGCCTGACCTACACCCACCACGACCGCATCGTGCTGGGCGGAGCCGTCCCCGCGGGCGGCGTGCTGGAGCTCGGCGGCTACCCCGAGATCCGCAGCGACTACTTCCTCGAGCACCGCGAGGTCGGCATCATCAACGTCGGCGGCACCGGCACGGTCACCGCCGACGGCGAGGTCTACACGCTCGTCAAGGGCGCGTGCCTGTACCTCGGCCGGGGCATCGAGGACGTGTCGTTCGCCGACGCCCCCGCCGACGGCGAGACCGGCGCGCAGTTCTACCTGTTCTCGGCTCCCGCCCACACCGCGTACCCGGCCGCGCTCGTCTCGCCCGGCGAGGGCACCGTGCGCGAGCTGGGCGACCAGGTCACCTCGAACCGCCGCACGCTCAACCAGTACATCCACGAGAACGGCGTCAAGAGCTGCCAGATCGTGATGGGCGTCACCGAGCTGCACCCGGGCTCGATGTGGAACACCATGCCGGCCCACACGCACGACCGCCGCACCGAGTGCTACCTGTACTTCGACCTGCCCGAGGATGCCCGCGTCATCCACCTCATGGGCGAGCGCGAAGAGACCCGTCACCTCGTGATCGCCGACCGCCAGGCCGTCATCTCGCCCTCGTGGTCGCTGCACTCCGGCGTCGGCACCTCGGCCTACACGTTCATCTGGGCGATGGCCGGCGAGAACCAGGCCTTCGACGACATGGACGCGGCACCCGTCACCGAGCTCCGGTGACGGGCACGCACCGCGCCACACCCGGAGAACCCGCGAACCTCGGACCGATCGGCTCGATCGGTCCGGGTTTCGCGGGATCTCCGACTTATCCGTGGATCGGGAGGTGAGGGATGCCGCAGCCTGACTACGCTGGCGGAATGCCCCGCACTCTGCTCGCCATCGGCGAGACCATGGCGATGGTCGCGCCCGTCGTCGCCGCGCCCGTCGCCGACGCCGAGGACTTCCTGCTGGATGCCGGCGGCGCGGAGTCGAACGTCGCCGCCCACGTCGCCGCGCTCGGCCACCGTGCGGTGTGGTTCAGCCGTCTCGGCGCCGACGCGCTCGGCCGCCGTATCGCGCGGCAGCTGAACGCCCGCGGCGTCGACGTGTCGCGCGTCGTCTACGACGACACCCGGCGCACCGGCCTGTACGTGAAGGACCCCGGTCAGGGGGTGCTGTACTACCGCGACGGCTCGGCAGCCTCGGCGCTGCGCGAGCTCGACGCCGATGCGGTGTCGTTCGACGGCGTCGACCTGCTGCACGTGTCGGGCATCACCGCCGCGATCTCCCCGTCCGCCGCCGGGTTCCTGAGGCGGGTCATCGACCGCGCCCACGAGCACGGCGTGCGCGTCTCGTTCGACGTCAACCACCGCGCTCCCCTGTGGGATGCCGCCACCGCAGCCCCCGCGCTGCTCGAGCTCGCCCGCAGCGCCGACATCGTGCTCGTCGGACGCGACGAGGCCGAGACGCTGTGGGGCACCGTCGAGGCCGACGAGGTCCGGGGGCTCCTGCCCGAGGTCGCCGAGCTCGTCGTGAAGGACGGCTCGATCGGCGCCACGGTCTACACGGATGCCGGTGCCGTCTTCGAGCCCGCGCTCGTCGTAGAGGTCGTCGAGGCCGTGGGCGCCGGCGACGCGTTCGCCGGCGGGTACCTCGCCGGCCGCCTGTCGGGCGACGCGCTCGCCGACAGCCTGCGCGCCGGGCACGCCCGCGCCGCGCGCACCCTGCAGACCACGACGGACTCGATCGACGAGCCGTCGGCCCGATGAAGCCCTCCTCCGCCGCGTCGCGAACAGTCGTTCGCGGCATCCCGGATGCGACGACATGCGACGGCTCGCGGGGGCATGACGAAAGGAACACCGATGACTGAGACCACTGTGGACTGGTTCGACACCGCCTTCGCGGGCGCGCCGCTCATGGCGATCCTGCGGGGCATGGGCGTCGAGCGCTCGGTGCGCCTGTCCGAGACGGCGTGGGACCTGGGCATCGACTCGGTCGAGGTGCCGCTGCAGACCGACGAGGACGAGCGCGCGCTGCGCGCCGTGGTCGCCGAGGCCGAGGCGCGCGGCAAGATCGTCGGCGCCGGCACCATCATCACGCCCGCGCAGGTCGCGCTGGCCGCCGACGCGGGCGCCGCGTACCTGGTGTCGCCGGGTCTCGACCCGGTCGTGGTCCGCGCGGCCCAGGATGCCGGCATCCCGATCCTTCCCGGTGTCGCGACCCCCAGCGAGGTGCAGCTGGCCGTGTCGCTCGGGCTCACGTGGCTGAAGGCCTTCCCCGCCACGTGGCTGGGCAGCGGCTGGTTCAAGCACATCCGCGGCCCGTTCCCGCAGGTGCGGTTCGTCGCGACGGGCGGACTGGATGCCTCGAACGTCGAGGAGTACCTCGCCGCGGGCGTGCGCGTCGCGGCCGTGGGCTCGGCGCTCGAGGACGCGTCGCAGCTGGAGCGTCTCGCCGGCGTGCTGCAGGCCCGCACGGGCTCCGCGCAGTGACCGCGAGCGGCCAGGGCGACTCCCCTGTCGCATTCGGTGATTCGACGCAGCAGAGTGTGACAGGCGAGCCATCGGCCTTTGCGATCGGCGAGACCGACTTCCTGCTCGACGGCGAGCCGTTCCGCGTGCTGGCCGGGGCGCTGCACTACTTCCGCGTGCACCCGGGCCAGTGGGCGGACCGCATCCGCAAGGCCCGGCTCATGGGACTCAACACCATCGAGACATATGTCGCCTGGAACGCCCACGAGCCGGTGCGCGGCGAGTGGGACGCGACCGGCTGGAACGACCTCGGAGCGTTCCTCGACCTCGTGGCGGCCGAAGGGATGCACGCGATCGTGCGCCCCGGACCGTACATATGCGCCGAATGGCATAACGGCGGTCTGCCGGTGTGGCTGACCGGGATGCCGGGCATCGGACTGCGCCGTTCCGAGCCGTCGTACCTCGCCGAGGTCACGGCCTACCTGCAGCGCGTGTACGACATCGTCGCACCGCGGCAGATCGACCGGGGCGGCCCGGTCGTGCTCGTTCAGATCGAGAACGAGTACGGCGCGTACGGCTCCGACACCGCCTACCTCGAGCACCTCGTGCAGGTGACGAGGGATGCCGGCATCACGGTGCCCCTGACGACCATCGACCAGCCGACCGACCAGATGCTCGGCGACGGCAGCGTCGACGGCGTGCACCTCACGGGCTCGTTCGGGTCGCGCGCGCCGGAGCGCCTCGCCACCCTGCGCCGCCACCAGCCGACCGGTCCGCTGATGTGCGCCGAGTTCTGGGACGGCTGGTTCGACTGGTGGGGCGCCACGCACCACACCACGTCGGCCGCCGAGTCCGCCGCAGAGCTCGACGCGCTGCTGTCGGCCGGGGCGTCGGTGAACTTCTACATGTTCCACGGCGGCACCAACTTCGGCCTCACCAACGGGGCGAACCACAAGGGGCGCTACCTGCCCATCGTGACGTCGTACGACTACGACGCCCCGCTGGACGAGGCCGGCCGCCCCACCGAGAAGTTCTTCGCCTTCCGCGATGTGATCGCCAAGTACGCGCCGGTGCCCGACGAGGTCCCCGTGGTCGGTGACGCGGCGCCCGTGTTCGAGGTGCCGGTGCTGCCGGTGGACGCGGCGCTGGAGGCATCCACAATCCGCCACGACACGCCGCCGACCTTCGAGGAGCTCGGGCACCTGAGTGCCCTGGTCGCCTACGAGACCGACCTGCCGACCGGGGGAGTGCTGCGCTTCGGCGAGGTGCGCGACCACGCGTGGGTGTCGCTGAACGGCGCGCCGGTCGGCACGCTGTCGCGCACCCGCGGCGAGGACGCCCTCGTCGTACCGGGCGCCGGACGCCTCCGCGTGCTGGTCGAGGAGCAGGGTCGCGTGAACTACGACGTCCGTCTCGGCGAGGCGAAAGGCCTGGTCGGTGGGGTTTTCCTCGACGGTTCGCCGGTCACCGGCTGGACGGCGACGCCCATCGATGTGGCACGGCTCGCGGAGTCGGGCACGGTCGCTACGGACGGTCGGGCACCGGTCGGTCCGTTCGTGCTTCGCGGTTCGTTCGGGCTCGACGCACCCGCCGACCTGTTCCTCGCCACTGCCGGCTGGGGCAAGGGCTACGCCCTGGTCAACGGCTTCCTGCTCGGCAGGTACTGGTCGAACGGCCCGCAGCGCACCCTCTACGTGCCTGCGGCAGCGCTGCGCGCGGGGGAGAACACCGTCGTGATGGTCGAGCTCGACCGCGTGGCCGAACCGGTGGTGCGCTTCGTCGCCCAGCCCGACCTCGGACCGCGCGAGGAGTAGGACCCTTTCCGGCTCAGAGGTCGGAGTAGTCGTTGGCGGGCGAGAAGATCGCTGTCACGACGCCGTCCACCGTCGTGATCTCGACGTAAGCCTGCCCGAGTTCGCCGGGTCGACTCAACGACTGTGTGCCCTCGACCGGCTGCGGGTCGACGCCGAAGTAGTACGACACGCCGTCGTTCCACGTCTCCCAGCCGCCCGCAGCCACCACGTCGTCGCTCGCCGAGCCCACGGCGATCCCTTGCGCGGTCGTGACGGGGACGCCGCCGATCGCGGAGGCCGTGATGCGGACCCCTGCCGGACCGTCGGTCATCACGGAGACGCTGATCTCGTTCCACGTGTACGTCGTGCCCCACACGTCTCCATTGCCCCACGGGTCCGTGATGTCTTCGCCCTCGGGGTACAGACCCGTGATCTCTGCGACGAAGTCGAGCAGCGGCTCGGGCTCCGTGTAGGGATAGGTGACGGACTGGCCGTCGTATATGGTCACGAGGGCGTCGACGCCGACCGTTATCGAGTCCTTCGCGGTGGGCGTGGACGACGGCGTCGGCGCGGATTCGGCCGTGGACGCGGGGGTGGATGCCGACCCGCCGGCGTCCACCGTGGTCGCGGCCTGCGCACACCCCGTCAGGGTGAGCCCGATCACGAGCATGAACACCGCGGCATACTGCTTCACGGGATCAAACCTAAGCCACCCCGGCAGTCGCCGACATCACGATCACGCATCGTCGGTCGTGGTATGCAAGCGCTTACACTTCCGGACGGAACCTGGTTTACTGAGCGGATGCGTCCCGCCTCCGGCTCTTCGTCCCCCGCCCCGAGGATCGCCGTGTGCGGCCCGGCCTCGTGGAACCACCTGATCGTGCTCGATCGGCTGCCCGAGCCGGTGCCCCACATGCAGTTCGCACTCGGCGACCAGCACACCCTCGGCGGGACGTCCGCGGGCAAGGTGCTGCACCTCGCCGATCGGGGCGCCGACGTGGTGCTGCACGCGCTGATCGGACACGACGACGACGGGCGACGGGTCGCGTCCGCGCTGCGCGCGGCGAATGCGCCCGTAGAGGCATATCAATCCGAGCGGACCGAGCGCCACGTGAACCTCATGACGCCGACGGGGGATCGGGTGAGCCTCTATCTCGCCACGCCGTCGTCGCCGACGGCGGCGGACCTCGCGCGCATCGAGGCTGCACTGGGTGAGGCCGACGTCGCCGTGGTCGACCTGAGCGAGCTCGGTGCGGCCCTGGTCGAGCGGCGGCGGGACGGCGCCGCCGGAGCTCCGATCTGGACCGACCTGCATGACTACGACGGTGCGTCGGCGTTCCACGAGCCCTTCCTGCGCGCCGCCGACGTCGTCTTCATGAACGACGACGGCACGGACGACCCGTGGGCGCTGATGCAGAGCTGTCTCGACCGCGGCCCGCGCCTCGCCGTCTGCACGCGGGGCGCGGAAGGCGCGATCGCTCTGTCTGCAACGGGGGAGCGGGCCCAGGTGCCCGCCGTGCCGGTCGAGGTCGTCGACACCAACGGCGCCGGCGATGCGTTCTTCGCCGGCTTCCTGGCAGCGTCGCTCGGCGGCGCAGGCTTGGAGGAATGCCTCGCCGCCGGTGCGCGCCAGGCGACGGTCGCACTCGCGTCCGAGCACCTGCACCCGGCGGTAGCCGCGGCGCCGGCGCACGGTCGCTGAGCGCACGCGCCTGGGCTCGTCCGTGCGGCCGGGCGTTTCGTCTCGCTCCTTCGTCGCTCGCTCAACGGCCGGGGCGCCCGGGCGGCGTCAGGCGCCGGTGTTCAGGCGCAGGATCGCATCCTTCTCGGCGTCCGTGAGGTCCGACTCGGCGAGCACCTCCTGCAGCACAGGGGACTTGCCCGCGAGGTAGGCGCCGATCTCGAGGCCGGGGTCCTCCGCGAGCGCGGTCTTCACCGCACCGTAGCGGTCGCGGAGGTCGGGCCGGCGACGCAGGATGTCGCGCACGGCGAGGTGGTTGCGCACGTGCAGCGTGCCCTCCACGCACACGTACACATTGCGTCGGGGCTCGTCCGGCTCTGCCATCGACTCGCGGTCGGTGACGCCGAGGTCGCCCCGATGCGTGTAGCCCGCCGCGACGAGTGCCGCGATCGCAGGGGCGACGTCCTCACGCCGGACGATGACGTCGACGTCGATGACGGGCTTCGCGGCCAGCCCCGGCACAGACGTGGACCCGACGTGCTCGATCGCCACCACGGGAACGTCGGCCAGCGCGTTCGCGAGGTCCGCGGCGATGCGGGAGAACAGCGCGGGCCATTCGGGGGAGGAGGGGACGACGGTGACGGCCACGCCTCCAGCATTCCAGTTAGCCTGAGCGGGATGGATCTCGACGAGCTGACCGGCGCCATCCAAGACGCGGCGGTGGCGGCATCCCGTCCCGTGGTCATCGGGGTGTCGGGCTTTGCGGGGTCGGGCAAGTCCACCCTCGCCCGCGCACTCGTGGCGCGGCTGGACGACGCCGTGCGGATGCGCGGCGACGACTTCCTGGACCCGGCCAGGTCGCATCGACGTTCGACGGACTGGGACGGCGTAGAGCGCGAGCGACTGGTCGCCGAGGTGCTCGAGCCTTTCCGTGCCGGGACGCCGGGACTGTCCCGCCGCTACGACTGGACGGCGCGCGCCCTCGGCGCCCCGGAGCCCGTTCCTGCCGGCCGGATCATGGTGGTCGACCTCATCGGCCTGTTCCATCCCGCGGCTCTGCCCGCGCTCGACCTCACCGTCTGGTGCGATGTGGACCTCGCGTCCGCGCAGCGGCAAGGGATGGCTCGGGATGCCGCGCTCGGCCGCGATCACACGTCGCTGTGGAGCGAGGTCTGGGTGCCGAACGAGCGGGACTTCGCCGCTCGCTTCTCGCCGCGCGAGCGGGCCGACCTGCGGTACGCGGGGCTCGCGCGCGCGATGCCGCCCGAGCCCCGCTGACTCCGCGGCTTGTCAGGCGGCGATCCCGGGCACCTCGTCGAGAGTGCGGTAGACCGGGATGCCGCGTGCCTGCGCGATCGCGACGTCCTGGTCGGCGCCACGGGACTCGCCGGGCAGACGCAGGACGGCATCGCAGTGCTGCAGCAGGCGTTCGGCGGTGGGGTACATCACCTCGGCTGCGAGCGGATCGCCCGGTCCGTCCGCGCCGGCGCTCGACAGCACCGGCAGCGCCACCCACTCGCCGATCATCGGCACATGTCCGGCGCGGAAGATCGGCCAGGCGGCCTCTTCGAGACGCGTGAGGTTGCGGGCCATCAGTTCGGGATCGCCCCCGGTGCCCGATGCGTAAGGGCCGGCGATGAGAATCAGCATAGGATGGGTCATAACAGGCAGAATAGTGCACAAACGTGCACAAACAAGAAAAGCGAGGGATGCCGCATGCTGGCCGCCGCACGCAAGGACCTCATCCTGGAACGGCTCCGGCGCGATGGACGCGTCGTGGCCAAGGAGCTCGCGGGCGAGCTCGGCCTGTCCGAAGACAGCATCCGGCGGGACCTGCGCGAACTCGACGCGCAGGGACTGGCCGTCCGCGTCTACGGGGGAGCCCTGCCGGCGTCACCCGCGATCGCCGACTACGCCACGCGCACCGGCGTCGCGCCCGACAGCAAGAGCCGTGTGGCCGCGGCGGCTGTCGCGCTGATCGCACCCGGTGCCACGGTGATCCTCGACGGGGGCACGACCACGCTGGCGATGGTCGACGCGCTGCCCAGGTCGTTCCCGTGCACGATCATCACCCACAGCCCCACGGTCGCGTCCGCGCTGCTCGAGCACGCGGCCGAGGTCTTCCTCATCGGCGGGCAGTTGTTCAAGCACTCAGCAGTCGCCAGCGGCGCCGCCGCCGTCGAGGCCGCCAACACCATCAGCGCCGACGCCTTCTTCCTCGGCGTCACCGGAGTGCATCCGAGCGCGGGCCTGACAACCGGCCACCCCGACGAGGCGGCGATGAAGCGCACCCTCGCCTCGCGCGCCGCCGACACGTACGTCCTGGCCAGCTCCGACAAGATCGGCGCCGCCTCCCGCTTCGGCGTGCTCCCCTTCGACGCCACCGCCGGCATCGTCACCGACACGCCCGCCGATGCGCCGATCGCACGCGAGCTCATCACCGCAGGCGCCGTGCTCATACCGGCAACCGGAACCGCGGCGTGACGGCATCCACTCTTCGTCCGGGCCGGGCCCGAGGCCATACTCGTCTCATGCGCCGCCGACGGCTGATCCCCGCATTCGTCATCGGCGTGCTCGCCACCGCCGCGCTCACGGGTTGCATCGGTCCGATCGGCGAATCGCACACCTGCGTCGACTGGGTCTGGTTCGACAGTCCCGGCGATGCGGCGGAGGAGGCGGATGCCGTCGTCGCGGGCCGCATCGTCGGTCAGAACGGCACCACGCAGCTGTACGGCGAGCAGGCGCCGATCTGGACGGTCGATGTCGACGAGTGGATCACGGGGGACGGCGACGACGAGCTCGAGGTCGTCTCTACGCCGGCGACGTGCGAGGCGACGACGCCCGCCGACCCGGTCGGGGCGCTTAAGGACGACGCCCGGGTGATCGTGTTCCTGCACGACGATCCCGACGTGGGCTGGCGCACCATCACGCCCTTCCACGGCATCACGCAGGCGGGGCCTGACGGGGGCATCCCCGAGCTCTGGCCTTCGGATCAGACCGGTGAGTGACGGCCCTACGGCAGCGTGACCGCTGCCTCGGGCCGGTGCACACCGCGGGGGCGATAGCCGAGCGCATCGGCGACGCCGGCGAGGTCGGCGAGGTACCAGAGGATCGCGAGCCACATCTCGGTGCCCTGCAGCCCGGGCTCGGTCTCGGCGAGGCCCCGCGTCGCGGGCGACGGCTCGCGGAACGAGAAGCCGGCACCGGGCGTCCAGGTCGTCAGCGCGTCCGAGAGCAGCCGGGCGGCGAGGGCCTGCACCTCGTCAGCGCGGTAGCCGGTGGTGCGCGTGAGCCAGAGCGGGTGGGCGACGTCGAGCACGTTGCACGCGTTGCGCGCGCCGGGGGCGAACCACCGTGGCGATCGGGCGTGGCGCAGGACCGTGTCGACGACGCGCTCCGGCCGGGGGAGCGGCACGCCGAACTGCGCGAAGGTGCCGCGCGACGCGCGGTAGAAGCCGTTCACGACGGGGAGCAGGTCGCCGTCGGGCGAGGGCGCGCCCCACATGCCCGTGTGGGGGTCGGTGTGCAGCAGCAGCCAGCCGAACAGCGCCTCCTCCACACCCGGCGGGATCTCGTGCCCTGCGCGCTTCGTCCACAGGATCGCCGTGCCGAAGCCGTCGATGTGGTGCCCCGCGCCCCACGCGTCGGTGGCCCACGGCAGACTCTCGCAGAACGCGACGACCCGATCGGCGGTCGCCGCCGTCACCCACGTGAGAGGAGCCGGCAACGACGAGCCCAGGAGGTCCAGTGCGTACCCGACGCTCAGCACGTGGTACGCCACATCGGAGTGCGAGAAGCCGAGGCCCGCCTGCGGATGCCCGTCCGCACCGAGGGGCGCGACACCGCCCGTCGCGGCATCCTGCCACTCCTGAAGCCTGCGGATCTGAGCGGCCGCCGTCGCCTGCGACGGCGCGCTGTCGCGGAGCAGATCCGAGATCTCGATCGCGTCGCCCTGCGCGCGCACTGTCGGCGCCGCGCCGGGCTTGTCGGCGAAGAGCCCGAGGTCGTCGCGCCATACGCGCTGGAGAACAGCGGATGCCTCGGCCTTCGCCTGCGCGGCGAACGAGGCGACGCGCTCGGCGAGGCCGTCGGCGTGCTGGGCGGTCGCGGGGTCCGGAGTCATCAGTGTCGGCGCGGTGGCGGGCAGGAACCTGCGCGCCGCGGGTTCGGCGTCGGGTTCGGGTTCGGGCGCGGGTTCGGCGTCGGGTTCCGGTGCGGGTCGGGGTTCCGGCTCGGCCTCGGGTTCCGGGCCGGGCTCGATCGCATGCGCTTCTGCCGCAGTGCCCGGATCCGACAGAGCGGGGCCGGGGTGACCGCCGGCGAGGGCCGGCAGCAGGCCGAGGGCGGGGGCATCCACCTCTTCCTCGACGGGTGGGGCGTCGTCCGTCGCACGGGCCGCCGCACCTGCCGCGGCGTCGGGTGCGATGCCGGTGTCGTCCGGCTCGACGCGCCAGCGGATGAAGCGCGCCGGGTTGCCTCCGACGACGGCGCCCTCGGGAACGTCCTTGGTGACGACGGCGCTGGCCGCGAGCACGGCGTGCGATCCGACGCGCACGCCGTCGAGGATCACCACGTGCGAACCGATCCAGACGTCGTCGCCGATGACGATGCCCTTCGATGTGAGGGGCTGGCGGAACACGGGCGTGCCCGACTCCATGGAGTGGTTGAAGCCGAGGATCGACGTGTGCGCGCCGATGCGCACGCCCTCGCCCATGCTCACGCGTCCCCGGATCACGGTGTACGGGTTGACGCTGCAGTCCGCCCCGGTGACGAGATCGCCCGTGAGGTATGCACCGGCAGCGACGTAGGTGCGGTCGCCGAGCCGCAGCGAGTCGTTGTCGATCGACGCGAGGCCCGAGATGTAGCACTCGTCGCCGAGCTCATGGTCGGGGTGCCCGTCGACGAGTGCGCGCTGCAGTGCGAGCTGAGCCTCGCGGTCGTCGACGGAGGCTTCGCGCCAGAAGTCCCAGGGCGAGTATTCGTGGGCGGCGATGGCGGGCATATATCCCAGTATGGTTCGACCGCGCCGCACCCACGGGGCCGAATCCCCGGCGCGGATCGGATCCGCGCCGTGTCGTCCGCCCCGGGTCAGCTCCGGCCGCTAGGTTCGTGGCGTGCCTTCGTCCCCCCGGTTCGAGTCCTTGTTCGGCGACTGGACAGGAGAGGAGGAGCTCTTCCCGACGGCCTGGACGGCAGCCGGGACGGCGCAGGCCTCGATCTCGGTGCGGCCAGGGCCCGACGGCATCCACTTCGACTATGTCGAGACCCGCGAGGGCGGGCGCCTCGACGCGCACGCCGTCGTGGCCGGCGGCGGTTTCTGGTGGTTTGACTCGTACGGCTTCACCCCGCAGACGCCGGGCACTGCCGCATGGGACGGCGACACTCTCGTGCTCGATCGGCGATCGGACCGCGGACGCACCGTCATGCGGCTGCGCGTCGACGATGCGCGCCTGATCGTCGAGCTCGACACGGCTGCCCCCGCCGATGCCGACCTGTCGCCGCTGGTGCGCGGCGTGTATGACGCACAGTCGGCCGCCGAATGAGGAAACCCCCTCGGTCGAGGGGGTTCCGCTGGAGGGGCTGACGGGAATCGAACCCGCGCTGTCTGCTTGGGAAGCAGAAGTTCTGCCATTGAACTACAGCCCCGAGACGCCGGAGGATCCTGCGCCGCGCTCCATCATACGTGTCGAACGCGATGTTGCCGCGAGTGACGTCGTGCTGAGGCGCGGATGGGCCTGTCGCGTCCGCCTCACACGGCCCTATCTGCCTCGACCCCGTACCTCGCGAACACGTCGAGCAGCTTCGGGAGGCCTTCGCTGTGGGTCCAGCACTCCGCATTGAGGCCGGCGCGCCGTGCGCCGTCCACGTTCGCCGGCTGGTCGTCGAGAAAGAGCAGCCGCTCGGGCGCGATGCCCAGATCCGTCGCGATGTGCACGAAGAACGCAGGTTCCGGCTTGGCCACGCCGACATCGCACGAGTAGTACGCGCCGTCGAGGAGGTCGTCGTACGGTGCCTTCTCTCGCATGCAGGCGGCGCGGTAGGCATCCTGATTGGTGGCGAGATAGCACCGCGTTCCGGCCGCCCTGACCTGCGCGACGGTGGCCAGCGAGGGGGCCAGCACGTCGAAGGTCCACCAGACGGAGAGGACGTCGTCGATGCGGTCGCCCAGGCCGACTGCGTCGGCCGCCCGCCGGATGGAGGCCTCATCGATCGGGGCGCCCCTCAGCGCGCCCGGGAACTGCGCGACCACCGTCGTGGCCAGTCCCCACACCTCCGGGGGAGTGTGCTGGAGAACGCCGTCGGCATCCCACAGCACGGCGTCCACCGACGGACCGGACATGACGGACCTCCTGGTCGGCTGGTGAGTGGCGCATGCCGAGGCGTCCGCTTCCGCTGCGGAAGCGACCTCCTCAGGATGGTGGGGGAGTCGTCCCCCGCGCAACAACGGCCCGCTTGCCGGGAGACGCCCGCACAGCGCGCCCCGATAGGCTGGCCCCGTGCTGCTGAGTGACCGCGACATCCGGCTCGAGATCGACGCGGGACGGATCGGGCTCGACCCGTGGGATCCCGCCATGGTGCAGCCGTCGAGCGTGGATGTGCGCCTCGACCGCTACTTCCGGCTGTTCGACAACCACAAGTACCCGTTCATCGATCCGGCCGAGGACCAGCCCGAGCTGACGCGGCTCATCGAGGTCGACCCTGACGAGCCGTTCATCCTGCACCCCGGTGAGTTCGCGCTGGGCTCGACGTTCGAGCAGATCACGCTGCCCGACGACGTCGCCGCGCGTCTGGAGGGCAAGTCGTCGCTCGGGCGGCTCGGTCTGCTCACCCACTCCACCGCCGGCTTCATCGATCCCGGGTTCACCGGGCACGTCACGCTCGAGCTGTCGAACGCCGCGACGCTGCCGATCAAGCTGTGGCCCGGCATGAAGATCGGCCAGGTCTGCTACTTCCGGCTCACCTCGCCCGCCGAGAACCCGTACGGCTCGGGCCCCTACGGCAACAGGTATCAGGGTCAGCGCGGCCCGACGGCATCCCGTTCGTTCCAGAACTTCCACCGCACCGACGTGGGGATCCTGGATGCCGGCAGCCGCGGCGCCTGACGCCCCGGGCCGCCGCGCCCGCTGCTGACCGTTCGCCGCACCCGCGGCGTGCGCGGCGTGCCCGCGTGCGCCGGCGCGGAGAGCGGTTCCCACGGCGACGCCCGATCGTCGCCTCGTGCTCGCACAGCGTTCACATAGCCCCTCCACAGTCGGGAGCGGGCGTGCTCTCCCCATGATCCGCGCGCCCTCCTATCGAAGACGAGGAAGGACGCCTCCCCATGCGGCCGATCGGTCAACGCCCCCGCGATCACAGAACCGGACACTTCAGAGGGGGAGGCACGGCGCTCGCCGTCGCGGCGACCGTCGCCGGCGCGCTCGTGCTCACCACCGTCGCCGCACCCTCGGCCTCTGCAGCGCCGCCGGACCGGCCGCAGCCCACGCCGGCGGCGGCCCCCACGCTCACGCCGGCCGACGGCGTCTACCTGCAGGGCGCCGTCACCGTCGCCTCCGACGCCACGACGGCGGGCGACGCCGTATCGAGCCTCACGATCGACGGTGTGCCGATCGGCGCGACGCCGACGCCGGGCGTCTCGCACCTGAGCTTCGAGGTCGGCAGCAACTCCGCCGCGCTCAGCTTCCACAACTACCTCGTCGTCAACGGCCACCGCATCGACCAGGACCGCACGTGGGTGTCGGAGCGCGTCGACCTCCCGGTCCCGAACGACTGGCTCGTCACCGGCGAGAACACGGTCGAGATCTTCGCGGGCACGGCCGACGCCGCCTGCGGCGTGAACTACGACGACTTCGTGGTGACCGACGTCGGGCTCGAACTGCTCGGCGAGGTCGCCGACGGCGAGGAGAACCCGTTCACCATCTCGTTCGGCGACGGCGACTGCGGCACCCAGGCCGGCGACGTCGTCCACGCCGAGCTGTCGTTCTTCGTGCTCGGCGACCCGCTCGCCTCGCCGGGCCTGTCGGCCGAGGTCGACACCACGACCCTCGCCAACGGCGCGCACGAGATCGTCGCCGCGACAGCCGCCGGCGGCCGTGTCGCGCACGCCGTGACGGTCAACAACGCCCCGGTCGGCGCCCCCGCGGTCGCCCCCGAGGACGGCACGCTCGCGCACGGCACCCAGACCGTGTCGGCGGCGCGATCCGCGGACGACGCCGGCGGTGTGGCATCCCTCACGATCGACGGCGCCGAGCCTGCGGCCGCGCAGAGCCTCGGCGCGGGCTCGTCGACGTTCAGTTTCGACGTCGGGTCGAACTCGATCGAGAACCGCTACCAGAACCACCTGCTCGTGAACGGCCACAAGGTCGACATCCTCGGCGACTGGGTGAACCAGCGCGTGGACGTGCCGGTGCCCAACCGGTACCTCGTGCCCGGCGACAACGTCGTCGAGATCGTCGCGGGCGACATCAGCTCGACGTGCGGTGCGAACCTCGACGACTTCACCCTGTCGAACCTCGGCCTCGCCGTCAGCAGCGGCACCGCGGCGGGCGCCGGGATCGCCGCGAGCTACGTCATGGGCGACGGCAACTGCGGGTCGTCGACGACGGCGCTGCGCACGGCCGAGACGCACTGGACGATCGAGGCGCCGGGCGTCGCCGTGCTGCCGACCCTCGGCTCGGGCGAGGCGACGCTGAGCTTCACGGTCGGCTCGAACTCGATCGACGCGACCTTCGCGAACCTGCTGTTCGTCAACGGCGTGCGCTACACGCTCGGCGGCGACTTCGTGAACGAGCGTGCGAACGTCATCATCCCCAACGAGTGGCTGCTGCCCGGCTGGAACACCGTGGAGTTCGTCACGGGCACCACGGCCACCGGCTGCAACCGCGACGACTTCACGATCTCGGACGTCGCGCTGACCCCGGCGTCGGGCACCGCCACCGCGCAGCGCGCGAAGGCGTCGTACGCGCTCGGCGACGGCACGTGCGGCTCCAACATCAACCTGTTCCGCGAGGTCGACCTGCACTTCCTCGTGACGGATGCCACGGCCCAGGGACTGCGGGCGGACGTGGACACCACCGCGCTGGAGGACGGCACACACGCGGTGTCGGCGGCATCCACCACCGGAGAGGTCGCGACCCGCACTCTGTTCACCGACAACTCGGCGCCCGTCGTGGCGTCGAGCCTGCCGGCTGCGGGTGCGACGATCACGCAGGCTGTCGCGCTGGACGTGGAGCTCGACGACGCGACGGGCCTGGTCGGCACACCCGAGCTGACGCTCGACGGGCAGCCGATCGCGCTGGGCGCGGCCGTCGGTCCCGGGCTCGGCGCCGGTCCGCACACCATCGCGGTGAGCGCCGCCGACTCGCTCGGCAACGCCGCCACGCGCGAGATCGTGTTCACGTCGGCGGGCATCCCCGATGCGCCGGCCGAGCTCGCCCCGGCGGGCGGCACGACGGGCGTCTCGGGCACGGTGACGCTGAAGGCGAAGGTCTCGGAGCCCGACGGCCGCGACGTGACCGCGACCTTCCAGCAGGCCGAGATCCTCACGCCCAACCAGAGCTGGCAGGGGTCGGCTCCCGAGGTTCCCACGACGCTCAAGGTCGCCGGCGAGAGCAACGTCGGCAGCACCAAGGCGCTCGCGCCGGGCGACGGGCTCACGCTCGACTCGCCCGCGAGCGGCGACGTGTCGTTCCAGCGCTTCGACGTGCAGATCAAGGGCCGGGTCGCCGATCCGGTGCTGCGCTGGGAGGGCGTCATCGACCCGACCCGCGTCGTCTCGCTGCG
>Ga0160432_100619_pt1 | contig 19760 bp, 18 predicted proteins | sample HID1971M_E0MG_FD_108250 | JGI IMG/M metagenome (GOLD analysis project Ga0160432, IMG submission 108250) | Enriched millipede-associated microbial communities from UW Madison campus, WI, USA - HID1971M_E0 MG | ecosystem: Host-associated > Arthropoda: Insects > Digestive system > Unclassified ... | reverse complement strand
TGCGCGGCTGTGCACGATGACGTCCGGCATGAGCAGGTAGACGGTCGGCGAGCCGTCCCCGTACACCTCGTAGTGCACCGAGACGCCGCCGCGGTCGAGGTCGCCGATGAGAGTGGGCTCGAGTGCGCGCATCAGATCAGCTCCGCGAGCATGGCAGCCGCACGCGCTGCGCCATCGGTCTCGACCGGCCGGTAGTCCGCTCCGCGTGAGATCTCCGCCACGAGAGCCTCGGCGAGCGTCGCGGGGTCGGACGCCTGTGGGTAACGCAGGCAGGTTCCCGCGCCGTAGCGCTCGAGCCGGTGACGGACGTGGAAGTTCTGCTCGAAGTGGTTCTCGAGCGGCACGTAGAGGAACGGGCGCCGCGCCGCCGCGAGCTCCATGCAGGTCGTGAGGCCGCCCTGCACGACAGCCACGTCGCACGCGGCGAGCGCACGGAACAGGTCCGGCACGAAACCGCGCACGCGCGCGCCCTGCCGGCGCGGCAGCGACGCCGGGTCGATGCGCGGTCCGGTCACCACCAGGAACCGCAGCTCCGGCAGCATCCGGCGGGCCAGGGGCACGGCATCCATCACCCGGTGAAGCAGCGCGTCCCCCACGCCCGAGCCGCCGACGGTGACGACGCACAGCACGTCGTCGCGTGTGTACCCGAGCCGTGTCCGGATCCGCTCGCGCTCCTCTTCGTCCGGAGGGACGAATCCGGTCACGTACCCCGCGAAGTCGTAATGCGCCTCGGTCCACTCCCGGATGCGCGGCATTCCCGGACCGAACGACGCGTCGACGATGTCGTCCGGGTTGCCGACGAAGATCGAGCGGTCGCGCAGCCGCCGGTAGCGGGCACGCTGCTCGAGCATCTCGGCGTTGTAGTCGGCCGTGAGCGCGGCCTCGGCATCGCCGCCGCCCGGCATCGGCAGCCATCCCACGAAGTCGGTCAGCCACGCGAAGCCGAAGTGCTTGAGCTCCGGATTCTCGTGCAGGAAGTAGTCGACATCCCAGGCCTCGTCGCCGATCACGAGGTCGTAGTAGGTCTCGTCCACGACGTCGTTGAACACCATGAAGTTGTTCACGAGGATCTCGTCCATCCGTCGGATCGCCTGGAAGGCGTGCAGATCGTGGTCCGCCGACTCGTGCTCGATGTGGGCGGACTCGTTCGCCAGGAGAGCGGATGCCGGGTGCACCTGCTCCCCGGCATCAGCGAGCACCCGGGTGACCGGGTGCTGCGCCAGCCAGTCGATCTGCAGGTCGGGGTGGAGCAGACGCAGCTCCTGCGCGATCGCGACGTCGCGTCGCGCGTGACCGAGCCCGATGGGCGAAGAGAGGAACAGTGCCCGGCGCGGGCGGCGCTGGGCCCGGACCCAGGTGCGACGACTTCCCATCACGGTCATCCCCTCGTCTCCGACCAGTGTGCTCCACTCCTCCCTTGCCCGTCAGGGCCTCGCCTCGATGACGCGGTTGAAGGGCGTCTCGGCCACGCTGCGGAACCGGGTGAAGCCCCCCGCGGCGGTGACGTCGCGGATGCGCGCCGGTCCCGCCTGCGTGCCGAGTGCGAGTCCGACGTCCTGCGACAGCGACGAGGGCGTGCACAGCAGTGTCGAGAAGCCGTAGTAGGCGCGCCCGACGGGATTGAGGTTGTCTTCCACGCGGTCGCCGGCCATGGGCTCGACGATCATCCACGTGCCGTCGTCGGCGATCGCCTCGCGCACGTGGCGCGCGGCGCCCACCGGATCGCCCATGTCGTGGAGGCAGTCGAACATGGCGACCAGGTCGTAGCCGCGCCCGCCGAACTCCTGCGCCGAGGCGACTTCGAATCGTGCGTTCGCGACGCGCGCCTCGGCGGCGCGGGTGCGGGCGGTCTCGATCGACTCGGGGTGGTAGTCCGAGCCCACGAACGTGGAGTTCGGGAACGCCTGCGCGAGCAGGATCGTCGAGGCACCGTGCCCGCAGCCGACGTCGGCGACGAGGGCGCCGGCATCGAGCTTCTCCGTCACGCCGTCGAGAGCGGGGATCCACGAGTCGACGAGGTTCGCGTGGTAGCTGGGGCGGAAGAAGCGCTCACAGCCGACGTGCACGTCTGCGCCGTGCTGATGCCAGCCGTAGCCGGCGCCGCTGCGCGCGGCATCGATGATGTGCTGCGTGTCGTGGACGGTTCCCAGAGCGATCTGGAAGAACCCCGGCAGGAACGCGGCGCTGTCAGGGTCGGTCATCGCCAGCGCGTGCTCGGCCGGCAGCGTGTACCGCCGGGTCGCGGGGTCGTATGCGACGTATCCGCCGGCGGCCTGGGCGTTCAGCCACTCGCGCGCGTACGGTTCGGCGGTCTCGGTCCGTTCGGCCAGCTGCGCCGGCGTGCTCGGCCCGTGATCGGCCAGATCGCGGTAGTACCCGAGCTTGTCGCCCATGACGACCAGCGCGGCGTTCAGGGTGGCGCCGACCTCGTCGACCGCGCGGAAGACGAAGCCCATCAGCTTGTCGGTGTCGATCGGGGTGGGTGGGGCGGTGAGAGACATCGGTGGCTCCTCGTGTTCAGTGGACTGCTCCGTGGTGTCCGCTGCTCAGCGGATGCCTCGACGCTAGGAACCGCGGCTGCACGACGGCATCCGGGGACCCCCCTAGTCGTGCGCGCCGTCCTAGACTCGGGCCATGCTGGTAGGTCGGCGGGCCGAGCAGCAGGCGATCGACCGGCTCGGGGCAGCCGCGCGTCTGGGGACGAGCGGCGTGCTCGCGGTGCGCGGCGAGGCCGGAGTCGGCAAGACCGCTCTCCTCGACGACGCAGTCGCGCGCCTCGACGGCATGCGGGTCCTGCGTGCGACGGGTCACGAGGCGGAGCGAGAGATCCCGTTCGCGGCGCTGCTGCAGCTGCTCCGCCCCGCGCTGGGGGCGCTGGACGGCATCCCGCCGATGCAGGCGGACGCGGTGGCCACCGCGCTCGCGCTTCCCCATGCAGCAGCGCGACGCGGCGACGTGCGCGACCGCTTCACGATCGGGGCTGCGGTGCTGAGCCTGGTCTGCCGGTACGCGGAGGACGGGCCGGTCGCCGTCGTCGTCGACGACCTGCACCTCGTCGACGCTCCGTCGGCGAACGCCCTCGTCTTCGCCGCCCGCCGGCTCTCGGCCGACCCGGTCGTCGCTTTGCTGGGGGCTCGCAGCCCGGAGGGCGACGACGTCATCGCCGGCCTTCCCGTCCTCACGCTCGGCGGCGTGGACCTCGAGTCCGCCCGGACTCTCCTCGGACACGCGACCGGCCAGGGCATCCCTGACGATCAGGTGCGCCTGCTGCATCGGGCGACCGACGGCAACCCGCTCGCGATGCTCGAGCTGCGCGCCGCGGACGTCGACGTGGTCGAGAGCCTCGAGACGGGTCTGCCCCTACGAGTGCCCCGCGCGGTCATCGAGGCGTTCGGCAGACGTCTCGCGGGTGTGGACGAGGAGTGCCGCGCCGCACTGCTCGTGGCAGCGGTCTGCGGGGCCGATCTGCGCTTCGTCGCGGCCGCGTGCTCCCGTTACGGCGTCGACGTCGGCCGCCTGGACGCGGCGGAGGATCTGGAACTGGTGACCGTGCACGATGGGCGCGTGAGCTTCCGGCATCCACTCCTTCGCGCGGCGGTGTACTCGGGGGCGTCCGCCCACGCACGGCGGGAGGCGCATCGCGCCGCTGCGCACGCCGCCTCGCCCGGGGACGTCGACCGGCGCGCCTGGCACCTGTCGGAGGCGACGTCCCAGCCCGACGCGGCGGTCGCGGCGCTGCTCGCCGAAGCAGGCGAGCATGCCGTCGCCCGCGGCGCGTACGCGGTCGCCTCGGGCGCCTTCGAGCGCTCGGCACGTCTGACGCCCGAAACCGGACGTCAGGCGGGACGCCTGCTCGACGCGGCGGACATGGCGTGGCGGGCGGGCAACGGCGAGCGGGCCGTCGCCCTGCTCGACGAGCGCGCACGGAGTGCCGACGCCGGCCCCCGCGACGACGTCGGCCCCGGCGCGGACGACACCCGGGAGATCGAGCTGCGCGCGTCGGTGGCTGCACGGTCCGGCTCGCTGCGTGAGGCGCTCGACATCCTGCTCCGTGCCGCCGAGCGGACGACCTCCCCGGACGTCGCGACCGTCGCTCTCGCCGACGCGGTGCACGCGACGTACTACCTCGGCGACGCGCGCACCGCCTGGGCGCTTGCCGAGCGGATCGCGACCCTGCGCCCCAGGGTGCGCAGCCCCCGCGCCCATGCGCTGGGTCTGATGGCCTCGGGCATGGCCAAGACGCTCGCCGGTCGCGGCGGCGCCGATGAGATCCGCGCCGCGGTGCCGCTCCTCGAGTCCGATCCGGACCTGGGCCACGATCCGCGACGGCTGTCGTGGCTCATGCTGGCGCCGCTGTACCTGCGTGACGCGACCAGCGGCGCCGGACTGCGGGAGCTGGTCGACGAAGTGCGCGGCGACGCCGGAATCGGCGCCCTGCCGGCGCTGCTGTTCCATGTCGCCGTCGACCAGGCCACGTCGACGGCATCGTGGGTGCGCGCGGAGGCGAACTTCGCCGAGGCCATCCGGCTCGCGATCGACACCGGGCAGGCCACCGAGCTGGCGATGTCGCTCGCGGGGCTGGCGCGACTGGACGCCCGCGCGGGACGTCCGGACGCGTGCCGTTCTCACGGCGAAGAGGCTCGCGTCCTGTGCGCGCAGCGCGGCATACACGTCGGCGAGGTGTGGGTGAGGCACGCGTTCGGCGACCTCGAGCTGTCGCTGGGACGCCCCCAGACCGCGGCGGACCACTTCGCCGAGCTCGACGCACTGCTCGAACGGCTCGGGCTCGACGACGTCGACCTCTCCCCCGGACCCGAGCACGCCGACGCGCTGGTGCGCGTCGGGCGGCGGGCCGAGGCCACGGGCGTCGTGGCCTCCTATCGCACCCGCGCACTCGCCAAGGGACAGCCGTGGGCGCGCGCCCGCGCCGACCGCGCGACAGGCGTCGTCAGCGCGGACGACGAGTACGACCGGTGGTTCGAATCGGCGCTCGCCTGGCACGCGCAGACCATCGACGGCTTCGAGCACGCGCGGACGTGCCTGGCGTACGGCGAGCGGCTGCGCCGAGAGGGCCGACGGATCGATGCGCGTGGTCAGCTCAGGTCGGCATTCGACGAATTCGACGAGTTCGGGGCGTCGGTCTGGCGCGACCGCGCGGCGGCCGAGCTCACCGCGACCGGCGAGCACGTGCGGGCGACCGACGACGACGGCATCGCCCATCTCACCGCGCAGGAGCTTCAGGTGAGTGTGCTCCTCGCCGAGGGCCGCACCACCCGAGAAGCGGCGGCCGCGCTGTTCCTCAGTCCGAAGACGATCGAGTACCACCTGCGAAAGGTGTACACGAAGCTGGGGATCAGCACGCGCACCGAGCTCGCCGACGTGCTCGCGCGTCGCGCGTGACGGACTCCTGGCCGGCCTGAGTGCCGGCGTCGTGGGCGACGCCGGCAACACGGACCTGGTACATGCCCGCATCGTAGGCACGGCGCGCACACCCGGACAGGGGTGCACACGCCGTGCCGGTCGATGTCGCGAGGTCAGCCGACGCGGACGGGCACGGTGCTCGTCGTGACGGGCGCAACGGCCCGCGGGGTGGGCACGGCCGTGCGTGCGCGACGTGCGACGAGCGCTGCCACGACCATCACCACGAACCCGGCGGCGGAGATCGCCGCCCCGATCCACACCGGTGCCGTGTAGCCGAGGCCGGCGCTGATGCCGACGCCGCCCGCCCATGCGCCGAGCGCGTTGCCGATGTTGAACGCGCCGATGTTGGCTCCCGATGCGAGCGTCGGCGCGCCGCCGGCGTAGTCCATGATGCGGCTCTGAAGCCCGGGCACGGTGCCGAACCCGAACGCCCCCATGAGCACGAGCGCGACGACCGCCGCGAACGGTGAGGCCGCCAGCAGCGCGAAGGTCGCCAGCGCGACCACGAGGGCGCCGATGAACACGACGAGCGTCAGATCGAGGCGACGGTCGGCGAGGCGTCCGCCCAGCCAGTTGCCGACGACGAGGCCCGCACCGAAGAGCACGAGCAGCCACGGCACGGCGCCCGCCGCGAAGCCGCTCACCTCGGTGAGCGTGTAGGCGATGTACGTGAACGCGCCGAACATGCCGCCGAAGGCGAGCACGGTGACGGCGAGCGAGAGCCACACCTGCGTCGAGCGGAAGGCGCGCAGCTCGCGCCGCAGGCTGATGCGCTCCTGCGGGCCCGTGGCCGCAGGCACGAGGGCGGCGATGCCGGCGAGGGCGAGCACGCCGATCGCCGAGATCACCCAGAACGTCGACCGCCATCCGAACTGCTGGCCGATGAAGGTGCCGAAGGGGACACCGAGCACGTTCGCAGCGGTGAGTCCGGTGAACATGATCGCGATCGCTCCGGCGCGCTTCTCGGGCGCGACGAGGCTCGCGGCCACGACCGAGCCGATGCCGAAGAACGCGCCATGCGACAGCGCTGCCAGCACGCGGCCGGTCATCGCGAGGGAGTAGTCCGGCGCGACGGCGGTCAGCACGTTGCCGGCGATGAAGAGCACCACGAGCCCCAGCAGCACGGGCTTGCGCGGCAGACGCGTGGTCGCGGCGGTGATCCCCAGCGCGCCGACGACCACCCCGAGGGCATAGCCAGAGATGAGCCAGCCCGCCGCCGCTTCCGTCACGCCGAAGTCCTGCGCGACCTCGGGCAGCAGGCCCATGATGACGAACTCGGTGAGTCCGATGCCGAATGCGCCCATGGCGAGCGCGATGAGTCCGAGTGGCACGGGGTTCTCCTGTTACACTGATGCGTAGTTGCACACGCGGGATATTGCGTGAGCGAGATATATAGTTGCACACGCTAGGTATTTGCGCAAGCAACTATCTTTCGCATCGATTCAGGAGGACTTCATGGGCATCGCCGACGACGCCGTCGAGGTGCGCGCACAGGGCTGGCGCACGCTCGCCGCCCTGCACGGACTCATCGACGCCGAGCTGGAACGCGCGCTCGCGGCATCCGTCGAGCTCTCGGTCGTCGAGTACACGGTGCTCGACGCACTGAGCAGGCAGGACGGCTGGCACATGCGGATGCAGCAGCTCGCCCGCGCGACGGCGCTCAGCCCGAGCGCGACCACACGACTCGTCAACCGCCTCGAGGACCGCGCGCTCATCACGCGCGTGCTGTGCGCCGACGACCGCCGCGGCATCTACACCGAGCTCACCCCCGCCGGGCGCGCCCTCTACGAGCGGGCCCACCCGATCCACGACGAGACCCTCGCGCGGGTGCTCGCCGAGGCCGCGCAGCAGCCCGAGCTCGCCCCCGTCGTCGAGGTGCTCCAGGCTGGCGTCGTCCAGCCGGCCTGAGCGGCACTACCCGCGGCCGGCCGCGGCTGCGGCTCCCGCCGGCTGACCGAGCGGACCGCCCAGGAACGCGGCGAACCACTGCCCGCTCTGCTTCGGCGTGCGCTCCAGCGTTTCGTAGTCGACGTGGACGAGACCGAAGCGCCGCGTGTACCCCCACGCCCACTCGAAGTTGTCGATGAGGGACCAGGCGAAGTACCCGCGCAGCGGCAGCCCCCGACGGATCGCCTCGCCGCATGCGTCCACGTGCAGCCGCAGATACTCGGTGCGCTCCGGGTCGTCGACCGAGCCGTCCGGAGCGACGATGTCCTCGTAGGCCGAGCCGTTCTCAGTGATGTAGAGCGGCAGACCCGGGGCACGGTCGGCGGCCTGTTCGAGCACGTCGACCAGCGCGTCTGGGTGGATCTCCCACCCCATCTGCGTACGCGGCGCGTCGGTGCCGACGAAGGCCACGGACTCGCTGCCTGGGTACGCGCTGGGTGCGGCCTGCTGCGCCTCGAACCCGGCGGCGTCCGTCGTCGGAGCATGATCGGCGGGGGCGCCGGCGGCCACCGTGTGCCTGCTGTAGAAGTTGACCCCGAGGAAGTCGATCGGGGCCGAGATCGCGGCGAGGTCCTGCTCCGATACGTTCTCGGCGAACCACGCGGTCTCACCGAGGTCTTCGAGTACATCGTCCGGGTACGCGCCGCGCAGCACCGGGTCGAGGAACAGCCGGTTGCTCAGCCCGTCGATGCGTCGAGCCGCGTCCGCGTCCTCCGGCGCATCGCTCGCCGCGCGCACGGAGTACAGGTTGAGTGTGATCCCCGCCGTCGCCTCCGGGGCGCGACGACGGATCTCGTCCAGCCCCAGACCGTGCGCGAGCAGCAGATGATGCGCGGCGCGGCCCGCTCTGCTCGCCTCGTGCCGACCGGGAGCGTGGTGGCCGCTCGCGTACCCGAGGAAGGCCGAGCACCACGGTTCGTTGAGCGTGATCCAGTGCGAGACGACGTCGCCCAGCCCGTCGACCGCGAGCGCGGTGTACTCGGCGAAGCGCGATGCGGTGTCGCGCTCCAGCCAACCGCCGCGGTCTTCGAGCGACTGCGGCAGGTCCCAGTGGTAGAGCGTCGCCCACGGCGTGATGCCGTGCTCCAGCAGCGCGTCGACGAGTCTGCGGTAGAAGTCCACGCCGGCTCGGTTGACGCCCCCGCGGCCTCCGGGCTGGATGCGCGGCCAGGCCAGCGAGAAGCGGTAGGCGTCCAGGCCGAGGTCGGCCATGAGCGCGACGTCCTCGCGGAAGCGGTGGTAGTGGTCGTCGGCGACGTCACCGGTGCTGCCGTCGGCGATTGCGCCGGGCCGACGGCTGAACGCGTCCCAGATGCTGGGGAGCCGCCCGCCCTCCGACGTCGCGCCCTCGATCTGGTAGGACGCGGTCGCGGTGCCCCACACGAACCCCGGGGAGAATGCCGTGCGATCCATCTCAGTGCTCCTTGGCGGGCGCGAGCCAGTCGCCGTCGCCGTTCTCGTGCAGCGCGATGAGGATGTCGTCGCGCTTGATGCCGAGGGCCGCCAGTCGATCCGCCACGAGCTCGGCCCCCTGCTGCTTCTGCGGCGGGGTATAGCCGTTGAACGCGAGGATCTCCACGAACACGATGTCGGAGCGGTCGGCGTCGGGGAACGTCCGGCTGTAGAAGAGGTCGCCGGGCTGGTGCACCTGGAAGATCTGGAACAGGTCGTCGGCCGGCATCCCCCACGCCTCGACGAGTGCACCGTGGATCGCCTCGCTCATCTGGGGGCGCAGCGGCGCCAGTCGGTCGTGGATGTCCACACGGACAAGGGGCATGGGTCTCTCGCTTTCAGTGGGGTGGGGTTGAGGGGATGCCGCGTCAGCGGCGGAGCGGGGCGTCCAGCCAGTTCTCGGCGGGCGGGACGAGGGACTCGAGTTCTTCCCACAGCTCCTCCGGGAGGTCCGCCGTGGCCGCCTGGATGGTCGTCTCGATGCGCGCGATCTTGCTGATTCCGACGATGGTCGTGGCGAAGCGGCTGTCGCGCGTCGAGAACCGGATCGCTGCGGTGGCGAGGTCGGTCCCGTGGCGCTCGCACACGCGGCGCATCTCCGCGACGGCGGCGAGGGTCGCAGGCGGGGCAGGTCGATAGCCGTAGTTCGTGTTGCGGCCGGTGCGATCCGCGAGGATGCCGCCGCCCAGCACCGCCGCGTTCACGACCGCGACGCCCTCTCGGTGCGCCCGCTCGACGAGCGGGCCGGCGCTGCGGTCGACGAGCGTCCAGCGGTTGTGGACGAGGAGGACCTCGAACACGCCGAGGTCGATGTACCGTTCCATCTGATGGACGTCGCCGCCGGCAAGACCGATGTGGCCGATCTCTCCCCGATCTCGCGCCGCGACGAGCGCGTGCACCGCGCCGCCGGGCCGGGTCATCTCGTCGAAGTCATGGAACTCCGGGTCGTGGAGGTGAACGACGGGCAACGGTGCGATGCCGAGCCGCTCAGCGCTCTCGGCGAGCGACCGCCGGATGCGATCGCCGCTGTAGTCCGCCCCCTCGGGATCGACCTTCGTGATGACGACCGCATCCGGCGGCAAGCCGCCGGCCTCGGCGAGCGCGCGCCCGATGCGTTCCTCGCTCCTGCCGCCCGAGTAGCCGTTCGACGTGTCGATCGTGCGGATGTCACTCCCGAGCACGGCGCGCACGAGGTCGATCGCGTCGCGCTCGGCGACGTCGTAGCCGAAGTTCTCGGGCATGCCCCCGAGCGGCCCGCCGCCCAGGGTCACCGGGCTCACCTCGACGCCGGTCGCGCCGAGCGGGTTCAGCGTCCAGCGCACCTCACGCACCGCCGACCGCGAGCACGAGGCCGTCGGCGTCGGAGATGAGGGCGCGTCCGGACGCCTCGGCGACAGGTGTCGCCGCCTCGGGGGCGGTGCCGTCCAGCTCGACCGCGGCGAACCCGTGCGCATCCACCTGGGGGGCGCGCCGATTCAGCTCGGCCGCGCCGAACTCGAAGATCTCGATCGAGCTGTCGCCGCCGCGGAGGTACGTGATCTCGAAGCCGCGCGGATCGGACGGCTGGTGGATGCCGCCCATGAGGGTGTACCCGAGGCCGCGGAAGAACTCGTGGGCGGCGGGGGCGTCGTCCACGGTCTCGGCGACGTGGTCGAATCGCGGTCGTTCGGGGTCCCCGAGTCCCCAGTCGGCGTCCACCGCGTCACGGTCGTACACCTCGTGGTACTGCAGCGGGCCTTCGACGAGCTCCAGCAGCGTGCCGTCGGGGTCATAGAAGAAGGTGATCCGGACACCGCCCTCGGCGTGGATCGGCTCGAGCTGGAAGGGGACGCCGTCCGCGCGCAGGAGTTCGACGCGCTCGTCAAGGTCGGACACCTTGAACCCGACGTGACGGAACCCCGCCTGCAGGTCGTCGGCGATCCAGGTGGAGTCGGCAGGCGCGTCGAGACGCGACAGCCGGATCGTGGCGGTCACGGCGTCCAGCACCGCGCCGTCGGCGGTGACCTCCATGGGCACGGCGCCGAGGTGGCGCGTGTAGAAGTCCACCGAACGGGGGATGTCGGCGACGTTGATGAGTACGGATGTGATGGCCAAGGGAGTTCCTCTCTCTACTTCATGACTTTGGGGTAATAAGTTTTCGGCAGTCGTCGACATGATGCGGACCGGGGCGGTTCAGACCTCGAGCGCGACGGCGGCGGGGCGGGAAGAGCGGGCGTGGGGTGTCAGCACATACTGGAGCGCAAGGGATGCCGCCCCCACCGCCGCCGCGTCGATCCCGGGGTCCGACAGCTCGACCGAGACGCCGTGCACGGCGCGCGTGCGCGCAAGGGCGCGCACGGCATCGCGGATGTGCCGGACGTAGACGGCGCCTGCGTCGGCGAACCCGGGGCCTGCGAGATACAGCCGATCGAGGTCGAGCAGGTTGACCACCGACAGCATCGCGACGGCGACGTACCGGGCCGAGCGGTCGATCAGCGCCAATGAGCGCTCCTCGCCTCGGGCGGCCGCCCGGGCGATCGCCTGGAAGTCGTGCCTGAGGTGGGCATCGCCGCCCGCGAGCGCCAGCTCAGCGCGGAGCCCTTCGTCCGCCATGGCCTGCGCGACGATGGCTCGTGGCGCCGCGAGCATCTCCAGGCACCCGCGCGAGCCGCACCAGCACGGCGGACCGTCGATCTCGAGCACCATGTGCCCGATCTCCCCGACGTTCGCCGACACGCCGCGACTCAGGCGCCCGTCCGTCAGCAGACCCAGGCCGAAGCCGTTCGACATGTACAGCGTCGCGAAGTCGTTGCTGGCCGCAAGCCGGCCGACCCAGAACTGCCCGAGCGCGGCGCACGCTGCGTCGTTGTCGCGCACCGTCGGCAGGCCTGTCGCGGCCTCGAGCGCCTCCTGCACAGCGAATGACTCCCACTCGTCGGCGGTGAGCGACAGCCGCTCCGCGCCGCCGCGGATGTCGAGGCCGGCCCCGGCGACGCCGAGGCCGACGACGGCCGTCACGGGGATGTCGAGCTCTTGGAAGACGCGTCCGAGCTCGCCTGCGATGCGTGCCACGACCTCGCTCGGCAGTGCCTGCCGGATGCCCGGCGTGACGAGCTGACCCACGACGTTCCCGCCGAGGTCGGTGACCACATAGGTGAGCCGGGCGTCGTCGAGCGACAGCCCCACCGCGTAGCGGGCCTGGAGGTTGAGCTCCAGCAGGCTGGGCCGCTTTCCTCCCGTCGAGTCGCCGTAGCCGGTCTCGACCACGAGACCGGCGTCGATGAGCGACTTGATGATGCGGGTGATGGACGTCGCCGTGAGACCCGACATCTCGGCGAGCTCGATACGGCTGACCGTCCCGCCGGAGCGGATCATGTCAAGTACCGCCGAGCGGGTGTTCTCGAAGGACGGTCCCAGCCGTCGTACGCCGGTCACGCGCTCTCCCGCCTCACGATGAAGGGATCCGGCGCCCGGTCGGCGCGGGCCTCGCCGCCCGTGACGGTCGCCAGCATCCGCTGTCCTAGCAGCCGCCCAATCTCGCCGCCACGACGGTCCACAGCGGTCAGCGACGGCGTCGCGCTGCGACAGAGCGCCGAGTCCGTCCACGAGACGATCGCGACGTCGTCGGGCACCGCGAGCCCTCGCGAGATGAACGCCGACGCGGCAGCGGCCGCGTGGACGTCGCTGTCGAACAGCAGTGTCGCGGGCCCTGCCGCGATGATGGCCGAGGCGGCCGCGACGGCGACCGAGGCATCCCGTTCGACATGCACGATCTCGAAGCGATCACCGACCGCCCTCGCACGCGCCTGCGCCGTGACCGAATCGCCGGGAGCGGCGAGGTAGACCGTTCGCTCGTGCCGGCCGGCGGCGAGGAACCCGCTGATCACGTCCACCGAAGCGGCGGCATCCACGAGCACAGCGGGGAACTCGCCCTGCTGCGACACGTCGGCGACGGCGGCGAAGGGCACCCCGAGCGACCGCAGCAGCTTGATGCGCTCGTCTCCGCGCCCCGCACCGAGGAGGACGACCCCGGCGATGCCGTCGGAGGCGGCCCAGAGCCGGTACATGCGACGCTCGGAGGCGGGATCGTGCACGACGCGCGTGAACAGTCCGTAGCCCTCGGCGATCAATGGCTCGGCCAAGGCGTTCACGAGCGCGGCGACGAAGTGGTCATCCGTGCTGTCTGCCGGGATGGCGAGGCCGATCCCCGTCATGCGGCCTCCGTCGCTGGTCTCTGTGCCCACCCGCTCGTCGTCGTGCGGCCGGGGGCTGCGGGCACCGGGCCCGGCTGTGGTCGTGATCGCGCTCATCCTAGGATCGCCTACTTGATCGCACCGGCTGCCATGCCGCGCTCGAACTGCTTCTGGAGGGCGATGTACGCGACGATCGTCGGGATGGCCGTCACCACCGCGGCGGCGAGGACCTTCGGGATGTCGTCGTTGTACTGCCGGCGGAAGAACTCCGGAAGCAGGGTGACCACGCCCATATCGTCATTGATGAGGAACACCTTCGGGAGCAGGTAGGCGTTCCACGCGTTGATCAGCACGAGCACGAGCAGCGCGACGGCGATGGGGCGCGCGAGCGGCAGAAGGACCGACCAGAACATGCGCACCGTCCCGGCGCCGTCCAGGCGCGCCGCCTCGAACAGCGTGTCCGGGATGCCGTCGACGTACCCGCGAGCGATCAGGACCGTGAACGGGATCTGAAGGGCCGCGATCGGCAGGATGACCGACCAGAAGGTGCCCAGCAGCCCCAGCGCGACGGCCGTCGAGTACAGCGGCGCGATGAGCACCACCTCCGGCAGTGTCAGCGCCGCCATCATGAGCCAGAAGAACAGCTCCTTGCTGCGGATCCGCAGCTTTGAGAAGCCGAACGCCGCCATCATCGTCGCGACGTAGATGATGATGATCGACCCCGCGGCCACGATCGCCGAATTCACGAAGAACCGGAAGAAGCCCGGGACCGAGATGACGGCGGCGTAGTTGCCCCACCCGGCACCCTCGAACGACTTGGCGACCATCGTGTAGATCGGGACGAGGAACGGGATGACGGCGATCGTCAGCACGATCTGAAGCACCGCGCGGGAGGTGCGCGAACGGGTCTCAAACATCGACGCCTGCCTTCACTGCCTTGGCGACCTTGGCGCGCCGCTCACGCGAGCGCAGCTGGATGAAGATCGAGGTCGCGACGGCGATCACCAGCAGGATGACCGAGAGCGCCGACGCGTACCCCAGGTTGCGATCGGATGCCGCGATCTCGGAGTAGATCATCGTGCCGAGGAACTCCGACGAATGGGCTGGACCGCCCTGCGTGATGAGCCACACGTTGTCGAACAGCTTCAGGGCCGTGATGAGGTTGAGGATCGCGAGCGAGATCGTGATGGCCTTCACGTTCGGCAGCACGAGTGAGAACAAGATGCGGAGGTTGCCCGCTCCGTCCACGCGACCGGCCTCGATCATCTCGGGGTCGATCTGGGTCATGGCGCCGAAGTAGAGGATGAAGCCGAACCCGATCGAGCCCCAGCATCCCACCAGGATCACGACCATCAGCGACGTCGTCGACTGACCGATCCACGACTGGGTGAGCGCGCCGAGCCCGACCGCTTCGAGGATGGCGTTGACCGTGCCGTTGCTCTGCCACACCTGGATGTGCGCGGGGGCGAGGGTCGCCGGGGCGACCACGACCGGGATCACGATGATCACCTTGTAGAGACTGCCGAGCCACACCTTCGAGTGCAGCGCGGCCGCGAAGAACACGCCGCCGACGACCTGAACCGCGAACACCACCACGAAGTAGACGACCGTATTGCGGATCGCCGTCCAGAACACTGGGTCGGTGAACGCCTCGACATAGTTGTCGAGTCCGACCGGGTTCATCGGCGAGCGTCCCCCGCGCCAGTCGAAGAACGAGATGTAGCCCGAGTACACGATGCTGTAGTAGATCAGCCCGACCGAGATGACCAGCGCAGGGATGATCCAGCGGAACCCGCCGGGGATGAGGGGGACGCCGCGTCGGCGGCGTCCCCCCTGCTCCGCCTGCGTGCCTGGCCGCGCCGGTTCGACGGTTCGCGGGGCGAGGGATGTCATGTCGTCACGTCCAGGGTCTCTATGCGGGTGGATGCCGGTTCCGACGATCACTTGACGCCGACGGTGCTCGCTTCGGAGGACTGCTGCAGCTGAGCGGCGATGTCTTCCACCGACATGTCGATCGTCGGGTCGAGCACCTGCTGGATGGCGACCACGATCGCGTCGAGGGTCGACGAGGTGGTCTGCCACTGTCGGGACTGCGTCGTCGCCGTGCTGTCGGCGATCAACTGCTCGATCGCCGGCTGCTGCACGTCCTTGTCGACGAGCGAGATGGCCGACCAGTCCGGCGCGACGCCCTGCAGCGCAGGCAGCAGGTCGATCGCGTTGGCAACGTTCTGCTGACCGGCCTCGGACATGGTCATCCAGGTCACGAACGTCTTCGCGGCTCCGATGTTCTTCGAGTCCGCGTTGATCGCGAGACCGTAGTCGACCTCGCCGAACGGCACCGAGCCGTTGCCCTTGCCGGCGACATCGGGGAACTCAGCGGGCAGCTGGACGAAGCACTGCGGGTCGCTCACACCGGCGGACTCCATGGCCGACTTGCACGACTCGGCGCCCGAGTACTGCGTGTACCAGAACCCCATCTGGACCATCGCGGCGTCGCCCTTCATGAACATCTCGTTCGCGAGCGGGTACTGCCCGGCATCCAGCGCGTTCGCGGGGATGATGCCGTCGTCCTTCATGTCCTCGATGATCTGCAGGACCTCGACGCCCTCGGGGTCGTCCCACTTGGCCTTGCCTGTCGCCGCCGCGAGGAAGAAGTCGGGGTCGACCGAGTTCGCGATCGAGTGGTACATCTCGGTCGGGAAGGTGTCCTCCCCGCCGGCGCCCATCGTGAAGCACGTCTTGCCGATGGCCTCGATCTTCTGGCAGGCGTCGACCCACGAGTCGTAGTCGGTCGGGACCGTGGCTCCTGCCTCATCGAAGATGCCCTGGTTGTACCAGACGAAGCCGGCCGACATGCCTCCGAGGGGAAGCGACACCTGGGTGCCGTCGGTCATCCGAAGCTGCTCAGCGTAGCCGCCGCCGAACTTCGACTCCCAGTCGCCCCCGAGGGTGTCCTCGGCGAGCGGGGCGAGGTCGATCGCGTACGGACCCCACAGATCGGGCGTGCCGCCGGCCGCCGACAGATCGAAGACATCCGGCCCCTTGCCCGACTCGAGGGCGGGGACGATCGTGTTGCGGAAGTCGACGTTCTCGAAGTTGCGGTAGGTGACCTTGATGTCGGGGTACTCCTCGTTGAACGCCGCGATGTAGCGCTCGGCGACCGGGGTGTCAGGCGTCCAGCCCCACCACGTCACCTCGCCCGACTCGGCGGGTGCGGCGTCGGCATCCCCGCCGGCACCGCCCGCGCACGCCGTGAGCGAGATCGCGGCGATCGCCGCCACTCCTGCGGCCGTCAGAAACCGGGACTTCTTCATTGCAGTTCCTCTCACTTCGTTGTGCTCAGCCGGCCGGTGACACGGCGGCTTCTCCAAGGGATCGGCGTCGCGATCGAGCCGGTTCGGGTGGGCCGGATCGCGTCGACTCTGGCCACGATAGCCAGGTTCTGTGCGCTTGGGAAGTACTTACTGAACTTTTGTTAGTTAGATTCTCGAGAGGCGGAGGCCCCCCCGACGGACCCTGGGCTGCCACGGCGAGCAAGGAACCCATTCACCGGAATGGATGCCGCGAGCGTACGGTTGCAGACGACATGGAACGATTCGGAACCCTCTCGTTCGGCCACTACGGCCCGCTCGGCGGCGGCCGCCAGCTCACCGCGGCGGACTCGATGCTGCAGGCCATCGACCTCGCGCAGGGCATGGACGAACTCGGCGTCAACGGCGCGTACTTCCGCGTGCACCACTTCGCGCGGCAGCAGGCGTCGCCGATGCCGCTGCTGGCCGCGATCGCGGCGCGCACCCGGCGCATCGAGGTCGGCACCGGCGTCATCGACATGCGCTACGAGAACCCGCTGTACCTCGCCGAAGAGGCGGCGGCCGTCGATCTGCTCTCGGACGGCAGGCTCGCCCTGGGCGTGAGCCGCGGCTCACCCGAGTCCGTCGTGCGCGGCTACGAGGCGTTCGGCTATACCGGCTCGGAGGATCCGCGCGGAGCCGACATCGCCCGCGAGCACTTCGACCTGTTCCTGCGCGCGATCGACGGCGAGGGCCTCGCCGAGCGCGACGCGGACTCGCCGTTCGGCGGCGGCTCCGGACTGCAGCGGATCGAGCCGCACTCCCCCGGCCTGCGCTCGCGCGTGTGGTGGGGCGCCGGCAACCGCGACAGCGCGGAATGGGCCGGCCGCACCGGCGTGAACCTCATGTCGTCGACGCTGCTCACCTCCGCCGACGGCCGCCCGTTCGACATCCTCCAGGCCGAGCAGATCGACGCGTTCCGCGCCGCGTGGCGCGAGGCCGGGCACGCCGGCACGCCCCGCGTGTCGGTGAGCCGCTCGATCTTCCCGATCACGACCGCCGAAGAGGAGATGTACTTCGGCGGCCGGCAGGACGGCGACCAGATCGGCATCATCGACGGCATCCGCTCGACCTTCGGCAAGACGTACGCCGCCGCGCCCGACGTGCTGGTCGAACAGCTCAAGGACGACGCGGCGATCGCCGCGGCCGACACGCTGATGCTCACGATCCCGAGCCAGCTCGGCGTCGAGTTCAACCTGCGGGTCGTCGAGTCGTTCGCGAAGTACGTCGCCCCCGAGCTCGGCTGGAAGTCCACGCTCGGCTGAGCCCGCGCGGCTGAGCCCGCGCGGCACCAGCGACGAGCGCGTGGCCGGCCCGGCCCACCGGGTCGGCGGCGCACGCGCACACTCTTGACCGGGTGGTCAGTCAGGCCTACCGTGGAGTCGACCCCCGATCGGGAGCCATCAGATCTCGGAAGGAGGAGATCCGAATGAAGAAGTGGACTCGCTGGGAGGACTGGGTCGCCGTGGGCGTGGGCGTGGTCGTCGTGCTGTCGGCGTTCCTCATGCCCCAGATGGGCGCATCCATGCCGTGGATGATCGTCGCGGGCGCCCTGCTCATCGCCTCGGGTGTCGTGAACCTCGCGATGCCGGGAATGGTCGCGATGGAGTACGTGCAGCTCGCCCTCGGGGCCCTGCTGTTCCTCGCTCCGTGGCTCGGCGGCTATGCCGACATGCAGTCCGGGATCGCCTGGGTCTGCTGGGCCGGCGGCGCCGTCGCGGTCATCGTGGCGGCACTGGCGATCAGACCGGCCATGCAGTCGCATGACCGCACCCTCCCGCACTGAGATGCGGGCCGAGACGGGGGCGCCGGATGCGACCGACGCCCCCGCCGTTCTTCGCGAGGACCTGACATGACCCGCAGCCGGGAGAGCCGCACGCTCATCCTCGATGCCGCCGAGCGCCTGTTCGCCGAGCGCGGCTTCGACGCGACGCCGACGGCGGCGATCGCCGAACTCGCGGGCGTGCCCAAGGGCCTGCTGTTCTACTACTTCCCGAACAAGACCGATCTGCTGCGCACGCTCGTCGTCGAGCGTCTCGACCTCGACACCGTCGACACGTCCGCCCTCGTCGCGAGCGGCGACCCGGCACGTGCGCTGCTGAATGTGACGCGCCGGCTGCACGAGCTGCAGGAGGAGTCGGAGGTGCGCCGGGTCATCGTGTGGCGCGAGCATCGCACGCATCCGGAGGTGCGCGCGAGGCTGCGCGACTACCGGCGCCAGCTGCAGTCGGTCGTGGAGCGCGTGCTCGGGGCCAGCATCCTGCACCCGATCGCCGCCCGGCGCGTGCGCGTCGCCGCCGCGGCCTGGGTGGCGATCATCACGACGCCTCCCCTGGCCGAGGACGCCCCCGGGGAGGCGGCGGACGACATGAGCGAGGATGCCGCGGAGGTCGCCGACCCCGCGGCGATCCGCGACCTGCCCGCCCTGGCCGACCTCATCTCCGCCGGCCTGCGGGAGTCGGCGGCCTGATTCCGATCCGGGATGCCGGGCCGCCGGCATCCCGTCTCTGTCAGTTCTGCGGGTGCACCAGCCGGAACCGCTCGCACACGACCGGCATGTCAGGCTCGTAGCCGCGCGGATTCTCGGAGTGCTCGCGCCAGTACCGCTTGTGGATGTCGCGCCATGCGGCGAGCGACCGGTCGCCCTCGCCCTCGGCGTGCGCGTGCTCGGCATCCACCTGGTCGAACGGCACGATGTCGATCGCGGTCGTCTCGATGACGGCCGCGGGCGCGTCGGCACCGTCGAGGATGATGCTGAACTCGCCGACGCGCGGCAGCGGCTCGCCCGTCGCCTCGAGGTCCCACAGCGACGACGCGGTGCCGGTCTTGACTCCTGCGATGACGAGGGCGAGCAGCCCGTCGGCGTGCGCCGGCGTGGCGCCGAACGCCCACGCCTCCGGCACCTCCTCGGGCAGGCGCGGGTCATCGGCGCGGCGCAGGGCCCAGTACTCGGCGGGGGTCTGGTGAGCGGTCACGGCTTCAGCGTACGGGCGGGCGCCGCGCGAGATCAGTCCAGGATCTCGACGCCCGTGATCCGCAGCTCCTCCACGTCGAGCCGGGTCTGGATCTGCGTGACGACCGCGTCGTCCACGGCTCCCTCCCGCCGCAGCCGGTACAGCACCTCGCGCTTGCGGTCGAGCACCGCGATGCGCAGCTTGGAGTACTCCTCGTCGCGCTCGCGCGGCGAGGGCAGCGGATCGGGCGCGGCCACCATGACGGCCGTGGCGTCGAGGGATGCCTCGGCCGCGGCATCCGGTTCTCCGATGCGGCGGTCCAGATCCGCGATCTGGCGGTCCACCTCGGCCTGCTGGCGCGCCTGCACGCGCTCGTTGTTGCGCTCGAGGAACTCGTAGTAGTCGCGGGTGAGACGGTCGCGCGTCTCTTCGCTGATGCCGTGGTCGTGGGCGAGCTCCTTGAC
>Ga0160432_100618_pt1 | contig 19867 bp, 20 predicted proteins | sample HID1971M_E0MG_FD_108250 | JGI IMG/M metagenome (GOLD analysis project Ga0160432, IMG submission 108250) | Enriched millipede-associated microbial communities from UW Madison campus, WI, USA - HID1971M_E0 MG | ecosystem: Host-associated > Arthropoda: Insects > Digestive system > Unclassified ... | reverse complement strand
GCCGCGCGCCTCTCGATCCGCAACCGCATCCTCGTCGACACGATCGCGAACGACGAGCCGTTCGAGGTGACGCGGTTCGCGCCGTTCGCGCACGAGACGCTGATCGCGCTCGCCGACGAGCAGGCGGCGGCGGCCGAGCTCGTCAAGCGCCAGCGCAAGAAGGCGTGGGGCAAGTTCACCGACCCCGACGGCACGCACGACTACCGCGACCGCGACACCCGCAACCTGCGCAAGCGCGGTCGGCAGTACGCCGGGGTCGCTCAGGCGCTGCGTCGCATGGCCGACGACCCGCACGTGGTGCGCACGCTCATCGAGCAGTCCCGCGACGCGGCATGGGGCGACGTCGAGGCCAACCTGCAGCGACGGCTGCAGGTCGAGGGCATGCGCGCCGACCTCGACCCCGACTACGAGCGCATGCGCGCCGCGCGGATGCAGTCCATCCGGCTCGTCGACCTGCCGCGCCTGGCCGCCCACAAGCGGCGTGCCGACGACGTCGACGCGGACGCGCCGCCCGCGGTCGTCACCCCGTCGCCCCGGGTGTCGGGCATCGACGTCAGCGAGCTCGACGGCTGACAGCCGCTCGGGGCCCGCGTACGCTCGCCCCGTGGACGACGTCGCGGCCCAGCCGATGTGGTTCCCGCCCGAGCACCCGCTCTCGGTGAGGGTGCGCTCGCTGTGCCTGCCCTACCCCGAGGCGGTCGAGGCGATCTCGCACGGCCGCTGCACCTTCCGCGCCGGCAAACGGCAGTTCGCGATCGTCGGCGTGGGGCCCGAGCCCGCGGTGCTCTTCCTCCCCGACGAGCTGGAGCGCCCCGTGCTGCGCGAGCGCGACGACGTCTTCGTCCCGCCGTACGAGGGCGCCTACGGCTGGCTGGCTCTGCGTGTGGACGTGGATGCCGGCGACTGGACGCTCCTCGCCGAGCTCATCGACACCTCGTATCGGCGGGTCGCGCTGCAGCGCCAGCTGCGGGTGCTCGACGGGTCGTGAGGCTCGTGCCCCGGTCGTCGGACACGCCCGGGATGCCGGCATCCGCCCTCGATTCGCGCCGAGCCGGGGCGTGAGGTAGTCTTGACGACGTTGTGCGCGAGAGCAAACAACATGCGCCCGTAGCTCAATGGATAGAGCATCTGACTACGGATCAGAAGGTTAGGGGTTCGAGTCCCTTCGGGCGCGCACTGTGTTGAGACAGTAAGCATTGAAAACCCGCGGATCTCCGCGGGTTTTCGTGTTTTCTGGGGCAAGTCGCTCCCTTCTGATTCCGCGGGAGCACCGTCTGTTCGCGAATCAAGAGGGTTGGGTAGCGAGCCTCTGAATACCGCGCGTTGGCGGGGCTTCGACGTCGCTGCAATCAGACATCGTGCCCTCAGATGTGTGCACCTATGTGTGCACTGGAAGTTGACCGCCGAGCGGTCGCTCCTGCGTAGGGAACGCTGCGGATCCCTAATCGGGCAACGCGCGTAAGCGGGACGACACGAACAGTTTCGGGCCGTTCGATCGGCATCCCCCTGCGGGCACCCGCGCGAGGACGGACGGTCACGGTGCATATGGGTGAGCGACCCGCTCGATCCGGTTGAACGAGCGTCGGTCGCGCGTCGACGCCGTCGCGCGACTGTCGGCCGGATGCGGGGGCGGTCTTCCGTGCGGGCCCGACTCGGTCGTCCGTCCTTTGGGGTTGCGGTTAAGCGCCTGGACGTGGTTTCAGTCCGCGACGATCTTGAGGTTTCGGAAGAAGGCTTCGGTGCCGATGTCTACGAAGAGGCCGACGTCGCCGGCTCGGGCAGGCGCGAGTGATTGGACGGCGAGCGTCTCCACGCCGTTGATGGTCGCGGTGATGAGCGTTTCGGTGACCTCGACGAGGAGGGTGTGCCATTCGGACGGGGCGATGTCCGCGCCGGCTTCGCCGCGCAGCTTGCCAAGCACCGCCAGGGTGAGCCCCACCGAAGACGTCCCACCGCGAATCAGCAGGCTCTGACCCGGCTGTCCGTCCACTCCCACGGTGAGCGAGCCGATCGCGGTCTGCAGCATCTCCGGGACAGCACCCAGGACCTCCCACGGGAGGTTGCTGCGGAACGGGATGACCTGGTCGGCCGGAACGAGCACGTACTCGGCGTAGCCGCCATCGAACTCGCGACCCATCCCACCCATCATCGTGATCACCTGCTCACCCACCCGAAACTCCCCGCCTGGCGCGTCGGCCACCACCCCGGCCGCTTCAATCCCGGGAATCCGAGGGAATGAGCCGGAGTACGCCTGACCGCGGCGGAAGTGCAGCTCGGACCGGTTCAGACCGAACGCGCGCACCCGGATCAGCACCTGCCCGACCCCCGCTGCCGGGCGGGGCACTTCCTGCACCCGCAGCACCTCAGGTCCGCCTGGCTGCTCGACCACCACCGCACGCATCATCTCGCTCACGGTCACGCCCCCTTCCCGAACTCGTCCAACCGACCCTGCAGCTCGCTGAGCGCCGCAACTGCGGATGCCGCCGCCGCGGGTTCCAGCACCTGCCTCAGGATCGACAACCGCACCGCGGCGGCCATCTCATAGGCGGTTTGGCCGTCGCCTGTCAGTGTGATCAGTGAGGACCGTCGATCGTGCGGGTTCGGGCGCCGCTCGGCCAGACCGTCTCGCTCCAGCCGGTCCACCAGCTTGCTCGCCGCGCCGATCGTCACCCCGATCCGTTCAGCGATGTCTAACACCCGGGCAGAACCCGACATCTCCTCGACGATCGTCAACGCCTGCAACTGCGCCAGGCTCACTGCACCAGCATCCGCCAGCGCTCCATCGACCAGATTCCACAGCGCGATCTCGTACCGCACCACCACATCGAACAGCTCCATGCCAGGGCCAACTACATGTCGCGGAACTATATTCCATGTCAACTACTACCGACCGCTGATGCGGCCAACGGACACGGTTCGCCCAGTCCGCACGATGCGGTGTTGCGTCGCGCGGCAGCCGGGCACCGCAAGTCTCCCGCCGTCCGCCCCGATCCCTGAGCGGGCAGTGGGTAGTTGACTCGGCTGACGCTTCCGGTCACCAGCAGTACGGCGGCCGCCGTGGCCGTCACCACGATCGAAGCCGTGCGGGAGTTGAGGCGCAACCAGGTGCGGGTCCCGTTGGCCAGTGCAACGATGCCGGTGATGAGCATGATCAACGCGACGACCGCGGCTGCGGGCGACAGCAGGATGACGGGGATCTGCTCGGATCCACCCTCGGGGTCATCCTGTTCTCGCGAGGCACCGCGACTCGCCAGTCGCGATGACCCGCGCTGAGTGTGCGGAGGTTGAGGACTCTCGTTTGTCAGCGCGTCGGGGCTTGCGGGTCGCGGGCGAGGTAGGCGTTCTGGATGCGCTGGACACCGCCGAACTGCCCGACGCAGACCAGTACGAGCAGCAGGGCCCATCCCGACCAGAGGGCAAGTTCCCAGGCGGGAGCGCCGACGACGAGCGCGCGCACGGCCAAGGACGCAGCGAAGATCGTCGCCAGCCCCGCCAGCGCCGAGGTGGAAAGGCGAAGGAAGAGGTCGGCCGAGAATCCCAGGAATCGCACGGCGAACCAGTCTCCCTTCGTCGGGGCTCGCAGACCACGGCGGTACGGGAGACTCGCCCAGTATGCGGCGGCGCGCGCGAGACGGCGGCCCGAGCGGTGGAGGCTCACCAGCAGCCATCCCGACGGGATGCCGGGGACGAGCGCGGCGACGATCAGGATGCCCGCTGATGCCGCGGCTGTGAATGCGTCACCCTCCGCGGTGGCCATATTCACAGCGCCGGAGACGAGGAGGATCGCGGTGGCCGTCCCGGCGGTGCCGAGCAACCCCCAGAGCCACCGCGAGATACGACCGTAATCCCCGCGCGTGCGTGCGGCCGCGGCATCCGCCTCGAATGCACGCGCATCGGCGCCCACACCGGCTTCCACCGCCACAACATCAGGCAGCGTCTCCGGCAGGATCATCCGATACATGCTCGCTCCAAGTCAGTCGTCGGCCAGTCTGCGGACGCCGGCGGCGTTGAGGTCCCGGAGCTCCTCGCCGCCACCGCACACGTCCGACGCCCCATCGGGTGGATGGAATCACACCCCCGCTCTCAACGGAAATCCAAGGCGCCGTGATGTCACTTAGGGTGGTGTCGGCGGGCGTCACCGCCACTGAGCACTCCTCGATCGGAGCGAATGAACACCTCATCCCGAGTCGTTGCGATGTCGCTGATTGCGGCGATCACGGCGGTCATGACGACCGGATGCTTCATGGGTCCGTTATTGGACAATCGGTCGCCGTTCGACGATCCTTCGAACGCCAGTCGCTCAGAGATCGCGGAGGCGGTGGCGCTCATACAGGACGCACTCGACGAGACCGCCGCGGTGGATCCGGCCTGGCGAGCCGTTGCCGAGTACGGATCGGACAACTGCGAGGGAGCCTGCAACCTGCATGTGCAGGTCAGCATCGTGCCCGACGACACGGGTGCGCTCACGGCGATCGAACGGCCCGACCTCGTCGACAACGGCTTCACCAGGTATGCGGTGCCGCAGGAGGTACTGGAAGCCGCGCTCGTCGCCGCGGTTCCGGCCGCCGAGCAGCAGAAGGTCGATGTGTATGTCGTTCCGGGGCTGGGCGACCCGAACGGGAGTGTCGATCCGTTGGCCGATCTGTCCTCCGCCGTCGAAGGCCTGTTCGCGGACGACGAGAACGCGACGGCGTTCGCCGTCGACTTCGGCGAGGGCAGCGAAGGATGGGTGAGAGCGTTCACCCGCACCCATTCCGACGTTCTCGCCGCGATGGGTCTGAGCTGAGGTCATCGCAACTTGGAAGGGCGTGACGAGACGCTGCCGGCGTGACGGCGCCAGCCTCTGGCGCGGGGCGCTCTGGAGTGCGGGTCCGCGCCAACTCCAGCCGCGGCGTCGAGCCTCCTCTCCTCGAAGCGCGCTGGCGACCGCGCGGATGACGGTCGCTCTGCGGGCGTCCGATGAGCGATGAGCTACGCCGATCCAGCTGCTCGAAGCACGGTGAGCGGGCCTTCGTCGGCAGTCGGAGGCTCGAAGTGGTCGAAGTACTCGGCCGCGAGATCCGCGGCGAGCGCGTAGTCGTCCGCGTGCTCATGGCTGCGCTTCCGCAGCCGTTCAAGCGCGACAACTCGTGGAGTCGCGAGGTAGATCGTCTCGGGCACCACTCCGAGGGGTCCGAGCAGGGCACGATACGCGAGACGGGATCGTCTTGACCAGAACGAGAAGTCGAGGACGACGTCGGCACCGCCCGTGACCAGTTCGACGAGTCGCGCGCGAAGTTCTCGCTCGATCCCTTCGTGAACCTCAGCAGGAAGAGGCATCACATGGATACCTCGTCGCCACGCCTCCTGATCGAACGAGAGCCGCGTCATGCCTGTCGCTTCGAGCTCTCTGGCGACGGTCGACTTTCCCGAACCCGCCGGCCCGCACATCATGACGACTCTGCTCACGACCCCGACTCTACCCAGATGGCCGATAAGGGTCCCTGAGCGAGCTGATCCTGGTGCTAGATGTCGAGGACGCCGTTGTGGGCGTCGGCTGGGTCGGGGAGTGCTCGGGTCTCCAGGTCCTCCATGAGGTGAATCGAGTTGTACATCGAGGGCCGCACGCGTCCGGCGTCGTCGAAAACACGGATACTGCGTCGAAGGCGCCCGCCAGGAAAGTACGGGTGCGTGAATGACACGTCGACCCATGCTCCGGTCGGCGCAGCCAGGACCGTGGTCGACATTGCGCGGGAACCCACGTCGAGATCCGGCCACGAAACACCCACTTCTGTGCCCGGTCCTCGCACGATACCGACCGGATAATTCTCGCTGATCGCGATCCGGACCTCACCGGCCCGCACCTCCACCCAGCCATCACGATTGGCGTTCATCGGAACAGAATCGCAGACCCCGGCGACGCTTACCCAGAAGTCGACGGCGCAGATCCCGCGTTCAGCTGCGCTCTCGAGCGCGGGGTCTCAGGCAGATGGAACCTGAAGTATCCGGCTGAGTACTGACCCGCCCGGGCGCAACCGGTACTTCACTACCACGTTCGCGGGACCCGAGAGCGTCAGGCGCGACACCAGTACAAACTCCTTAGCGTCGCCCGGGCCGAGCGAAACCGGCTCTGCCGCGACCTCGATCAGCCGCTTCTTATCCAGATCCGTCATACCTTCGACGTGAACGGCGAAGGCTACGTCCGGACCGTCGTTGATCAGTAGCCAGGTCTCACCGGTCTTGTGTCGGATGGCGAATTCCGCGCGCCCTGACTCGTCCTGCGCGAGAACGCTCTGAGGGCGGTTGGGGTCATCCAAAGCGGCCACGATCGTCGCACGCTGCTGCGCATCCTTCGACCGCCGGTTCGAGGCGAGCGTGAGGTAACCGAACAGCACAGCGACAAGCACCGCAGCCGCCGCCGCGCCCGACCCAACCCATTGAGCCGCGAGCGATGACGATTCATATGGCGTCACAAGCCCGAGGGTAGCGGCAGTTTGACGCGGCGCCCTGCCCATTCACGGTCGGTCAGCGGGCATCCTTCGCCATGGACATTGGAGGGCAGAACCAGCCCGACCGCCAGGCCTTGTCTCTCTCGAACCGTCTGCCATAGCAGTCGCTGAGTATCGTGACCGACCGCCGCAGCGGGAGACCACAGCGGTGGTGGGCGAGAGTACGGTTTGCACGTATAGCCCGCGCGAGGCGATGCGCGATGAGGATGCGTCTTCTGCAACCTTTGACGGGTGGTCGGTCAGTTCGATCGGGGCCGCCAACGCGATGTGTGCACGGATGTGTGCACGTGGCCTCCCCGGCCGCGGAATCACGGGCAAGTTCGTCCGTTCGCCGCTTGCCTACGGATCAGAAGGTTAGGGGTTCGAGTCCCTTCGGGCGCGCACTGTGTTGAGACAGTAAGCATTGAAAACCCGCGGATCTCCGCGGGTTTTCGTGTTTTCTGGGGTTGCGTGACCCGGCCGTCCACGGCGCTCTGGCACCGTGCCGCGCCACGGTGCCAACATGGGTGCTTGATGGCATGGACGCGTACGACATCGAGGCGCCGGCGGCGCGGGGCGACCCCGCGTGCTGCTGCGCTCGTGGCCGTCGTGCTGCTGGTCGGCGCAGCAGGCTTCGCTTCGGCCGTCCCGGCATCCGCCCGCGGCGTCGCAGACGTCTCAACCGCGGCTCCCGATACGCCGTCGCCCTCCCCGTCGCCGACGACCCTTGATCCGACGCCGACTCCGACCCCGACGGACTCGCCGTCACCGTCTCCCACCGTCACCCCCACGCCCTCACCCGAACCGACGCCCTCTCCCGACACGACCCCCACGCCCACCCCGACTCCGACCCCGACGGTGACGCCGGTGCCGACGGCGACGCCCATTCCGGCCATCCCGCCCGCGGTGACGGAATCGACGACCACGCTGCCGACGGTGCTGCTGGCACTCGGCGTGCTCGTCGCAGCCGGCGTGCTGCTGTGGCTGCTCGCACGTCGCGAGCCCGCGCGTGAGGCCGCCGACCCGGTCACGGCCGTGGCCGGCGGCCAGTCGGCGCCCGCCGTGCTCGATGCGATGGCATCCTTGGGCACCGCGATGATCGACAGCGGCTATCCGGTGGGGCAGGTCCGCAGCGCCCTGGACGACATGGCGAAGGCGAACGGTCTGACCTCCGCCGAAGCGGTGGTGTTCCCGACATCCATCCTCGTCTCGTCGGGGGATGCCGGCGCCGTCCAGACGAGGGCGGTGACCGCAGGCGACAGCACCGCGCTGCTCTACCAGGTCGATGCCGTGGACCGCATCGCGGGTGTGGCGCGTACCCGGACGAACGGCGCAAGCTGGGTGCGTCGGCAGCTCCCTCGCGTCGCGGGTCTGCCCAAGCCGTTCACGAGGTGGCAGCGGATCGCTGCATACGGGCTGCTGTCTGCAGCGCTCGGCGTGCTGCTCGGCTCCTCCTGGCCCGGTGTGATCGCCGCGGGCGTGCTGGGCATGGGCGTCGGGGCGCTGCTGCTCGGGACGGAGCATCTCGCAGCGGCGTACCAGGCGCTGGTGGTGGTGGCAGCGTCCTTCGGGGTGGGCGTGGTCATGCTCGGGGTCGCGCATCTCATCGATCCGGGTGTGCTGCCCGCGATCGTCGCCCCACTGATCATGCTGCTGCCCGGCGGGCTCCTGACGATCGGCGTGATCGAACTCGCGACGGGGCACATCGTCTCGGGCGCGGCACGCCTCGCCGCCGGAGCCATCCGGCTGCTCCTGCTCGCGACCGGCATCGTCGCGGCCGCCGCACTCATCGGCGTTCCCTCGGTCACGGCGACGCACTGGCCGTTGGGCCCCGTCGCGCCGTGGGTGGCCGTCGCGGTCTTCGGCGTCGGCATCAGCGTCTACCAATGCGCGCGACCCTCGTCCATCGGCTGGATCCTGGTCGTGCTGTACGTCGCCTACGGCGCGCAGGTGCTCGGTGACGTGTTCTTCGACGGCGTCCTCTCGGCGCTCGTGGGCGCTGCCGCGATGACGCCGGTCGCCGTGGTGGTGGCGCGGCAGCGCACCGGGCCGCCGGCGCTGGTGAGCTTCCTGCCGGCCTTCTGGCTGCTCGTGCCCGGCGCGCTCGGTCTCATCGGCGTCGCGACCGCCCTGGACGGGGAATCGTCGGGCACCAACGCCATCATCACCACGATCGCCACGATGGTGTCGATCGCGCTGGGGGTGCTGCTGGGGCTGGTCGCGTCGGGCTCGGCACGGGGATTCCGCAGCGCACCCGCTGCGGAATGGATGGACGACACTCCCGCCGAGTCGAGCTGACTCCTGGTCCGTCCGGTCAGGTGGTCTTCGCGTAGGACCGGAGGAAGAGGGCCTCGGCGAGGGCGAGGTTCGCGATCTCGGTCGGATCGACGCTCTCGTTGGGGGCGTGGATGAGGGCGAGCGGCTCCTCCACGCCGATCAGGATGATCTCGGCCTTCGGGTAGGTGTCGGCGAACACGTTGCAGAGCGGGATCGACCCGCCCTGGCCCAGCCTCGTCAGTTCGACGCCGTACGCCGAGCGCATCGCGTCGGCGAACGCCCCGAAGGCGGGGCCGTCGGTCGCAGCGCGGAACGGTTCTCCGACAGCCTCGGTCTCGACGTCGATCCGCACGCCCCACGGAGCATGGTTCTGAAGGTGCGCGGCCAGCGCGTCGCGTGCGTCCTGTGCGTGCACGCCGGGCGGGATCCGCAGGTTCAGACGCGCCGCGGCGCGCGGGACGATGGATGCTGACGAGCCGATCACCGGCGGACAGTCGATGCCCAGCACCGTGAGCGCCGGCCGCGCCCAGAGTTCGTCCGCCACGGTCCCGTCGCCCAGAAGGCGGACCCCGTCGAGCACGCCCGCGTCGGTGCGGAACTGCCCGGCGTCATAGGGCTCGCCCGTCCAGGTCCCGTCCATGCTGAGGCCGTCGATCGTCGTCGCACCGTCGTCGTCGCGCAACGACGCGAGCACGGCGACGAGCGCGGCGAGCCCATCGGGCGCCGGGCCGCCGAACATGCCCGAGTGGATCTCTGACGCGAGCGCTTCGACCCGCACGACGACGTTGGCGAAGCCCCGCAGCGAGACCGTCGCGGCGGGGCGGCCGACAGCCGCGTTGCCCGTGTCGCAGACGAGGATCACGTCCGCCGCGAGGATGTCCGGATTCTGCTCGACGTATCGCTCCAGCCCGCCGGTGCCCTGCTCCTCGCTGCCCTCGACGACGAGTTTCAGGTGGACGGGGATCTCGTCCTGCAGAGCGCGCAGCGCCAGCAGGTGCATCAGGATGTTGCCCTTGCAGTCCGCGGCCCCGCGGCCCGCCCACCGGCCGTCGACGTCGGTGAGCACGAACGGCGGCGTCCGCCACGCGGACTCTTCGAGGGGAGGCTGCACGTCGTAGTGGGCGTAAAGCAGGACCGTCGGCGCGCCCGGATCAGCCGCCGGCCGGCTGCCCACGACGGCGTCGCTGCCGTCCGGTGTGCGCTCCAGCCGGGCATCATCGAAACCGAGCGCAGCGAATCGTGCGCGTACCCATTCGGCGGCTTTGGCGCACTCCTCAGGCGGGAACTGGCGGGGGTCGGCGACGGAGGGGATCGCGACGAGCTCGGCGAGCTCGTCGCGGGCGGCAGGCATCATCGCGCTGATCCGCGCGCGGATCTCGTCGCTCACGGGCCGTCGACCGTGTTGAGGCTGTCCACGAACTGCTGGAACTCTTCGGCCGCATCCGGGCAGTACGTCTGGATGATCAGAAGCTGGCCCTTCAGGAGCCTCGACTCCACCAGCGTCGGCCGCAGCCCCGGACCACCGGCGCCGTTCGAGAGGCCGGCGAGCAGTGTCGACCGCGCGAGTGCGGAGTTGGGGTCGGCGCAGGTCGCGCCGCCGTCGTCGCCGAGCACCGAGGCGACCTGCTCCGGTGTGAAGCTGACCGCGATTCCCGCGTCGGCGAAAGCGTCGAGCAGCTCCTGCGCCTTGTCCACATCCTTGGCCTGCTGCCGGGCCCCGACGAACATGATGGTCGCGATCACGGCGAGCGCGACCAGCACGACGATCGCGACGGTGGCGATCACCGAGCGCTCGCGTCTGCTCTGGGTCTCCGCATCCGTGCTCATGATTCGCCTCCGGATGCCGCGGCCGGCTGCTTCCAGGAGGGCTTGCGGAACCGGTAGAAGAGGAAGGGCACGAGGAGCCCGAGCCCGAGCGCGCCGCCGCCGACGATCACGAGGTAGACCCACGGGCTGCTGCCGCCGAACTGCGACGGCGGGATGAAGCCGACCAGGAGTGCGGCGAGCGATGCTGCGAAGCCGACCCCGCAGAGCGCGACCAGCATCGGGGCGCGGTATCCGCGCGGGTGGTCGGGATGCCGCCGGCGCAGGCGGATCGCGGCGACGAACATGAGCAGGTACATGATCAGGTAGACCTGCGTCGTGATGACCGAGAAGATCCAGTAGGCGCTGGACACGTTCGGGATGAGCGCGTAGCCGAGCGCGATGATCGACGTGATGACACCCTGGGTGACCAGAAGGTTCTGCTGCACGCCGTTCTTGTTCAGCTTCTGCAGGAAGGGCGGCAGATAGCCCTCTTCCCGGGAGATGAGCAGCAGGCCCTTCGACGGACCCGCCAGCCACGTGAGCATTCCGCCCAGCGAGGCCGCGACGAGCATGATCCCGACGATGGGGGTCAGCCAGGAGATGTCGAACGTGGCGAACACGGCCTCGAACGCCTGCATGATGCCGGCCGTGAGCGAGATCTGCTCGGCCGGGACGACCCAGCTGATCGCGAGGGCGGGGAGGATGAAGATCAGCAGGACGAGACCCATGGCGAGGAAGATCGCCTTCGGATACTCCTTGCCCGGGTTCTTCAGTGAAGACACGTGCACCGCGTTCATCTCCATGCCGCTGTACGAGAGGAAGTTGTTCACGATGAGCACGAGGCTGGCGAGGCCGGCCCACTGCGGGAGCAGGTTGTCGGCGGTCATCGGTGCGGCGGACGGGTTGCCCTGCCCGAGGAACAGCGCGCCGAGGATCACCAGCACGGCGCCGGGGATGAGCGTGCCGATGATCAGACCCCAGCTGGCAAGACCGGCCACGCCCTTGGTGCCTCGCGACGACACGAAGACACCGGCCCAGTAGCAGACCATGATCACGAGCGCCGTCCAGACGCCGTTGGACGCGAGCGCCGGGTTGATGACGTACGCGAGGGTGGACGCGACGAACCCGAGCAGCGTCGGGTAGTAGAAGATCGTCATCGCGAACTGGCACCAGATCGCCAGGAATCCCATGGGCTTCGAGATCCCCTCGGACACCCACTTGTAGACCCCGCCCTTCCAGCCGGACGCGAGTTCCGCCGCCACCAGCGAGGTGGGCAGCAGGAAGACGACCGCCGGTACCAGGTAGAGGAAGACGGCCGCCAGCCCGTACACGGCCATCGTCGGGGCCGGCCGCAGACTGGCGACGGAGCTGGTGGTCATGAGCGCGAGAGCGACCCACGAGATCCACACCGGTGCAGGCAGGGCCGCGGCACGCGAGCGCAGTGTGTCACGCCCCTGGCTCGACGACTCCGCGCCGCTCATCGCGCGCCCACTCGAATATCAGGCGAATGAACCATCGGACGTCCCTTTCCGCGTGGCGAGGTACCGAAACAGAAGCCGATCAGTGCTGAAGATAGCGCTGAGGGGGCTCCGGCGGTAGAGCACCACTGGTGCATCCCGGGACGGGGGCGCGAGAATGTCGCGCGGAGCATGGCGTTGCTCGAACCGGATACACGGAGGGTTGCCGCATGGTGCAGGATCCGACCGCCGCAAGGGCCGTCTCGGCTCGCGGCGCGACCGCGGTGCTCGTGGCGACATGCATCTCGACGCTCGTGGTCAATGCGAACACGTCCGCCGTCGCCATCCTCCTTCCGGCGATCAGCGAGGACACCGGAACGTCGGTCGACACCCTGCAGTGGGCGGTCACCGGCTACTCCCTGATGGGTGCCGCGATCATCGTCACCTCCGGCGCCCTGGGCGACGTCTTCGGACGGAAGCGGGTGTTCCAGCTCGGTCTGCTCCTGTTCATCGCCTCCTGCGTCTTCATCGCACTGTCCGACACGGGACTCGCGGTGATCCTGGGCCGCATCATCCAGGGGGCCGCGGGAGCGACGATCCTCGCCTGCGGGCTCAGCCTCCTCACCGTGGCGAACGAGGGCCAGGCGCAGCTGCGCGCGGTTTCGCTGTGGGGTGCTGCGGCCGCTGTCGGGGCGGCGGTCGGCCCCCTGGTGGGCGGAGTGCTGGTCGACTTCACGGGCTGGCAGGGACTGTTCTGGATCGACGCGGTCGTGGCGCTCGGGTGCGTCCTCATCACGGCCCGGGGGGTCAGCGAATCACGCGACGAGAATCGACCCCGGTCGATCGACTATCTCGGCGCTGTGCTGGTTGCGCTGACGCTCACACCGATCATCTTGGCGACGAGTCTCGGAGGCGAATGGGGGTGGGTCTCGCTGCCGACGATCGCCTGCATCGTGGTGACGGTGCTCAGCGCGATCGGTTTCGTCGTCGTCGAGAAGCGGGTCGCCGTCCCGCTGCTGGACCTCGCTCTGCTCCGCAACGTGGTCCTGGTCGTCTCGACCGTCGCGATCCTGATCGGGTCCGGCACGATCAACGGGTTGATGTATCTGCTCAGCCTCTACTTCCAGAACCCGGACGCTCTCGGGCTCTCGCCGTTCCAGGCAGGACTGGCGATGCTGCCCGCCACCGTGGGGCTCGTCATCATCGCCCCGCTGGTGCCGAAGTTCGCCTCTCGGATCGGGGGGCGACGTGTCGTCGCGCTCGGATTCCTGATCACGGCGATCGGGTTCGGCGTGGTCGGGTTCGTCCACGCCTCATGGGATTACGCGGCCTTCGTCCTGCCGCTGCTCGCCATCGCGGTCGGCATGGGCCTGTCGAACGGTCCGTCCTCCTCGGCGTCCACCGCGTGCGTGCCTCAGGATCAGGTCGGGTCCGCATCGGGAGTCTCCAACATGGCGCGATACATCGGCGCAGCGGTCGCCACCGCGCTCGTGGCGACGGTCAACGCCTCGGTCATCTCCGGTGAGACGGCCGCGGGCGGATCGATGTCGGATGCGCTCGCGTCGGGGCTGGCGACCGCTTCGTGGATCATGGCGGGGCTCAGCTTCGCCGGCGTGGTGCTGGCTGTGCTCATGCGGCGCCACCGGATGCCGATCGGAACGCTGCAGGATGTCGCGGCGTCCGCTGCCTCCCACACCCACACGCTGCCCACGACCGCATCGGGGGCGGGTGCCGCGCGGTGACCGACGCCGGTCGTGGCCACCGCCTCCGGGAATCGTTGCGCGTGGCCGACGGCATCACTCGACGATGGTGAGCCCGTGGTCGGTGTCGTTGAAGCGGCGCCCGCCATCCGCGGTCACGGTGACGATGTCCTCGATCCGGACGCCGAAGCGGCCGGAGAGGTAGATGCCCGGCTCGATCGAGAAGCACATTCCGGGCACCGTGGGCCGCTGCTCGCCCTCGACCATGTACGGGGGCTCGTGGGTCGTCATCCCGATCCCGTGCCCGGTGCGGTGGATGAACTCGTCTCCGTACCCGGCGTCGGTGATGACCCGACGAGCGACGCGGTCGACCTCCTGGCAGGCGATGCCCGGGCGCACGGCCTCGAACGCGGCCTGCTGGGCGGCACGCACGATGTCATGGACTTCTCGCATCTCGGCGGTCGGCTCACCCACGCAGACCGTGCGGGTCGTGTCGGAGCCGTATCCGTGCATCAGCCCGCCGAAGTCGAGCACGACCATGTCTCCGGCGAGGATCGTGCGATCGCCCGCCTCATGGTGCGGATTGGCGCCGTTGGGGCCCGACCCGACGACGGTGAAGTCGACCTGTTCGTGCCCGAACTCACGGAGCAGCCGCGCCAGATCGGCGGCGACGTCGGTCTCCTTGCGACCCGCGAACGGCAGCTTCACGATCTCACCGAAGGTGGCGTCCGCAGCCGCGCCCGCCGCCTCCAGCCTGGCGAGCTCCGCGGGGTCCTTCACGGCCCGGAGCATGGGGAGCCGTTCCGTGACCGACGAGTATCCGGTCTTCGGCGCGCGTGCCTGCAGACCGAGCAGGTGCATCGCCCAGGCCGAGTCGGATATCGCGTACTCGCCATCGGATCGCAGGAAGGGCACGGCGGCGGTGTACGGGTCGGACCCGTCGCGCCAATCCGTGATGGTCACGGCGTCGGCACCGGCTGCCGACTCGGCATCCGGACGTTCCAGGATCGGCACCAGCAGCTGCGGCTCGGCGTCGTCGCGGAGCACCAGCAGCGTGAGCCGCTCGGTGATCGCCGTCGGCTGATACCCGGTGAGCCAGAGCAGGTCGGGACCGGGCGTCACGAGGAGCCCATCGAGGCCCTCCGCCGCTGCGTCGTGTGCCGCCCTGTGCATGCGTGCTCGGTAGTCGTCCGTGGTGAAGGGAACCGACACGGCATCCATGGGTGTCTCCTCAGGCCCGGACCGAGGCGCCCAGATCGACACCATTCTCACCGCGGACGAATGGGGCCACAAGACCGGTTCGTGGGCGCCCACGGGCGGGGAGCCGCCATCGCCGGGGGTCGTGCACCCTGCACTGCGTCCCCGCTGCCGCGGGCGTCGCCGCGGCCGCTGCCTCAGGAGTCGAAGGTGTCGGTCCACGACGCGATGTCGACGCCGTGGTTGTCGGGCGAGGCCAACGACCACCACGCGGGCGCGTGCGAGTCGTCCGCGAGCCGGCCTCCGGCCGCGAGTGCGGCATCCACCCGCGCCTGCGCCTGGTCGGCGGGCACGAAGACGTCGACGTGCGTGCGGCCCCGCGCGGGGGAGTCGCCGCTGATCGGGTTGAATGCGAGCTGCGGGCCGCTGCGCAGCGGGTCGACGGCGTCGGTGTCGCCGAAGTCCTCGTAGCCGAACGCCGCGGCGAAGAACGGCCGCACATCGGCCTGCGAGTGCTGCGCGACGTAGATGCCGATGGACTGGATGCGCGACGGGTCCGCGGTCAGGTGCAGCTCCGACGCGGCGCGCGAGACGGCCGCGGCGAACTCGGCGGCGCGCGCCGGGATCCCGTCATCGTCACGATAGGGGACCCGCACGATCACGCCTTCGGGGCGCACGTCGATGTCGGGGTGGACGCCGCACCCCTCGGCTGCGGCGACCGCCGGGGCCACGAGCGCCGCCGCCTCGGCGAGGGAGGCCGCCGTGAAGACCGCCTGCGGGCCGGTCGCCGTGACCCTCCAGGCCGAGACTCCGGGGGCCCGGTGGAATGCGGCCGGGCTGATCCCGGCCGGTTCGTTCGTCGACTCGTCCATGAAGCACCTCTCGGTCGGTGACGTGCGCGCCCCACGGTACCCGGCGGGTGCAGCGCTGTGGGGTGTGCCGTCTTTCACGACACGTAGGGGTCGACGAGCAGCGGCCCCCGGACGTCTCTCAGCGCGTCGATGAGGCGGTCCAGCGTCTTGCCGTTCCACCCGGGCACCTGCAGGTCGTGGGGCCCGAGGGGCTCGAGCCTGCCGGTGCGGATCCGGACGACCTCCCACTTCGCCGCGCGCAGCGCCCGGTCCTTGCGGCGGTCGGCGTCCTCGCGCTTGCCGACGTGCTCGAGTCCGTGCCGACCCGTGGTGTCGTACTCGATCGCGACCCGCAGTTCGGGGAGCAGGATGTCGGGCCACACCTCGAGGTGGTCGAAGAACGGGCGCGCCACCCGGACGGCGTTGAGCCCCGGCGTCACCGCCACGCGCGCGAACACGTCGGCGCGCAGCTGCGCCTCGACGGCGGATGCCGGCTTCGGCGCGCACTCGGACAGGAACGCCTCGCCGGCGGGAAGCTCGGGCGTCTTCGGGCAGAGCTGCATCTTGCGCGGTTGTCGGCGCGGTCGCAGCACCGTGCGCTCCACGGGGTTCGCGACGGCCGCCGGGACGCGGGAACCCAGCGGCGTCACCACGTCGCGCATCGGCAGTGCGCGCACGGGCCGGGCGACGTCGGAGCATTCGGGGCACCACGCGGAGCGCCGGCGCTCCCGCCCCGGCCGGTGACGCTGCTCGTCAGGCGTGGCGGCGAACTTGTGCCCCGCCTCGCACTGCCACAGCAGTAGCACGTCGGCCGCCGGCGGGATCTGGGTGAGCGCGATGCCGGCGTTGAGCTCGGGGTGGTACTGGCGGATGAGGGCGGGGAAGGGCGCCCAGGCCTCGCGATAGCTCCCGAGGGGATACGGCACCTCGGCGCCCTTGGAGAACTGGCGCCGGGCCCACCACAGTTCGACGCGCTCCGCCATGAGTGCAGGGTAGGCGGGACCCGCGACATCGGCGCCGGCGGACTCTCATTCGTGCTCGGGAAGAAGCGGCGTCGACCAGCCGGGATCGCGTCCGAGCTGCGCGGCGCGTGAGACGGACGCCGAACCGAAGCGGTCTCGCACGGCGTCGAGCACGGAATCGAGACGCACCCCGTCGTCCCAGTCGATCGGCAGCTCCGGAGGCACGCTGTCGACCTTTCCGAGCTGCGACAGCGAGACGCCGATCAGCGTGATGCCGCGCTCGCCGATCTCGGGCTGCGCGGCCGCGAGCAGGCCCTGCGCGACGGCGAGGATCAACGCCGTGCGGTCGGTCGGCGAGCGGAACGAACGCGAACGGGTGGCCTTGGCGTAGTCGCCGAAACGCAGCCGCAGCACCACGGTGCGGCACACCCGGTCCCCGTCGCGCAGGCGCCGTGCGAGGCGGTCGACGATCTGCGTGAGGATGACCTCCAGCTCGTCGGCTGTGCGCGGACGGTTGCCCAGCGCGCGCTGCGAGCCGATGGATCCGCGGCGGCGCGTCGTGTCGACCGGACGCGGGTCGCGCAGGCGTGCCAGGGCATGCAGGTGCGCGCCTGCGGCGCGGCCCAGCAGCCGTTCGGCGGTCGCCTCCTCGAGTTCGGCGAGCTCACCGACGGTGTGGATGCCGAGGCGATGGAGCTTCTCGGCGGTCACGGCTCCCACGCCCCACAGCCGCTCGACCGGCAGCGGCAGCAGGAACTCCTGCTCGCGCTCGGGCTCGACGACCAGGAGGCCATCGGGCTTGCTGACCGCGCTCGCGACCTTGGCGAGGAACTTGGTGCGGGCGACGCCGACCGAGATGGCGAGTCCGACGTCGGCACGCACGCGCTGCCGCAGCTGCACCGCGATCTGCTCCGGCGTGCCCGCGATACGGCGCAGTCCGCCGACCTCGAGGAAGGCCTCGTCGATCGAGATCCCCTCGACCAGCGGGGTCGTGTCGCGGAAGATCGCGAAGACGTCGCGGCTCGCGGCCGAGTACGCCTCCATGCGCGGCGGGACGACGACGGCATCCGGGCACAGTTCGCGCGCCTGACGGCCGCCCATCGCCGTCCGCACGCCGCGCGCCTTGGCCTCGTAGCTCGCCGCGAGCACCACGCCGCCGCCGACGATCACGGGCCGGCCCCGCAGTGCCGGCGCATCCCGCTGCTCGACCGACGCGTAGAACGCGTCGAGGTCGGCGTGCAGCACCGTCGCCTCGCCCCGCATGCCGTCCTCCCGCTGCCGTCCGTCGAGCGGAATCTTCGCACGAAGCTACGACACCAGCCACCACGCATCCTGTGGAGTCTCGTTGATGGATGCGATACACCGGAAGCGGTGGCGCTGCCCGGATAATGAGGAGGTGGAGCCGTGGGAGATGCACGCGTGGTACGCCGAGTACTTGGACGCGTGCAACCGTCACGATCTCGCCGCGATCCGGTCGTTCGTCGATCCGGCGGTGCGGCGCGCACACCTGCCGGGAGGTGCGGACGCCTGGGTCGATGACCTCGACGACCTGTTCCGCGGGTTCCCGGACTGGCGGTGGCGACGCATCCAGCTGATCGTCGAGGATGATCGCATCGCCGCGCACCTGCGGGGGAGCGGCACGCACCTCGGGGAGTTCCGCGGGATCGCACCGACGCGGCGGCACGCGAACGTCGCCGAGTTCTCGATGTACCGGGTGGCCAAGGGGCGGTTCGTGGAGTTCGCGGCCGCCGACACGGGCTTCGAGCTGATGCAGCAGCTGGGGGTCTCGGCGACATAGAGCCGCACGCGGCCCGCCGGCCTCGTCAGCGCACCGCGACGGCGCGGTTGTGCAGCGGGATCATCACCAGCCCGGGCAGCAGCGCCACGGCCACGATCGCGACGCTCCAGTACCCCACCTTCGGTGCGAGCAGCATCGCCGCGGACACGACCATCGTCGCGCCGACGACGCGCAACCCGATCGACCAGCCCGGCAGCACGGCGGGCCTGCCGAGATACGGCAGCCGCCCCTCAGGGTTGGCGCGGCCCGCGAGCTGCACCGACATCAGGAACGCCGCCGCTCCGGCGAGGACGAGGGCGATCGCGACGATGTGCACGCCCTCATCCCATCAGCGCACGGGCGCTGTGACAAGCCTCGCGTGTCAGGCGTGCGGGACCGCGGTCACGATCGCGCCGGCGACGGTCGCGCCGTTCGGCGTGAGGTACTCGAAGCGGTCTCCGGGAAGCAGGCCGGCGATCGCCTGACCGAGCGGCGACTCCGGTGAGTACACCGCGATCTCGCCGTCTCCGTCGGCGCCCAGCAGCGCGCGGGAACCGAGCAGGAACGTGTCCCGCGACCCGTCGGAGGCGAATTCGACCGTCACCCGCATGCCGGGCTCGACGATCCCGTCGTCGGGGCGCGCTCCGACCTGGGCGCGGCGGATGATGGCGCGCAGCTCGATCGCGCGCGCCTGGGCGTGGTCGTCGTCGGCGCCCTCGCGGACGATCGCGTCCAGTTCCTGCTCCAGGTGACGCAGGGCGTCCTGCGTGAGCCAGATCGGCTCCTCCACGACAGACACGGCAGACCTCCTCGGCCGGGACAGATGAAGTTCCCGAGCCTAGCCTGTTTGCCGCGCCGAGGGGCGTTCCGCCTATTTGCGCTGCTCGAAAGCCCCCGCCGTGATGGGCAGCGCGACCGCCAGCACGACGCACAGCAGGCCCACGACGAAGAGCAGAGCGGGCAGCGGTGATGCGAACGAGATCCCCAGCAGCACCATTCCACCGACCAGCAGGATCAGATAGAGAACGAACAGCATCGACGGCCCCCTGACTCGTAAGCGTTGCCCTCTCTGCCTACCGCACGTCAACCTGATCAGCAAGGCGGCGGGTGCGCCAGAGCACTCGCGGCCTCAGAATGTCGGCATGAGACTCGTCCAGGTGGCCCAGCACGCCGATGACCTCGACCGTGCGTCGGCGTTCTACGAGGCCCTCCTCGGGGTGGCGGCGACGGCGAGGTTCGATCCGCCGGGTCTGCTGTTCTTCGACCTCGACGGCGTGCGGCTGCTGCTGGACCGGAATGCGCCGTCGGCGCTGCTGTACCTGCATGTCGACGACGTCGCGACCGCCGTGGCACGGCTCGGCGCCGGAGCCGAG
>Ga0160432_100600_pt1 | contig 20342 bp, 23 predicted proteins | sample HID1971M_E0MG_FD_108250 | JGI IMG/M metagenome (GOLD analysis project Ga0160432, IMG submission 108250) | Enriched millipede-associated microbial communities from UW Madison campus, WI, USA - HID1971M_E0 MG | ecosystem: Host-associated > Arthropoda: Insects > Digestive system > Unclassified ... | reverse complement strand
CTGCGAAAATTTCCAGAACACTGCAAAACCAATGTGGGAGCCAGCCTGCTGGCGATGGCGCCATGTCAGTCAACATCGATGGTGACTGATTCGACGCTATCGCCAGCAGGCTGGCTCCCACAGGTTTTACATCAGTGCAGCTTAAGCCGCGGCTCGGTCCCACGCCCAATCTTGCTGCCCAGCATCAGCATCGCCGTGCGAAACGGCCCATACAGCGCCATCTGGTGCATGCGGTACAACGACACGTAGAACATCCGCGCCAGCCAGCCTTCCAGCATGACGCTACCGGTCAGGTTACCCATCAAGTTACCCACAGCCGAAAAACGCGACAGCGAGATCAGCGACCCGTAGTCGGTGTACTTGTACTCCGGCAGCGCCTTGCCTTCGATGCGCAACTTCAGCGATTTCGCCAGCAACGACGCCTGCTGATGAGCAGCCTGGGCGCGCGGCGGCACATTGCGATCGGAACCCGGTTGCGGGCAGGCCGCGCAGTCACCGAAGGCGAAGATATTCTCGTCACGGGTGGTTTGCAGGGTCGGCAGCACTTGCAGTTGATTGATGCGGTTGGTTTCCAGGCCATCGATGTCCTTGAGGAACCCCGGTGCACGGATCCCGGCGGCCCAGACTTTCAGGCTGGCATTGATCACTTTGCCATCCGCGGTAATCAGGCTGTCGGCGGTCACTTCACTGACGGCCGCATTGGTCATGACGTTGACCCCGAGCTTTTCCAGGGTTTTATGCACAGGCCCGCCGATCCGTTCCGGCAGGGCCGGCAGCACCCGGGGGCCGGCTTCGATCAGGGTGATGTGCATGTTTTCCGGTTTGATCCGGTCCAGGCCGTAGGCCGCCAGTTCATGGGCGGCGTTGTGCAGCTCGGCGGCCAGTTCGACCCCGGTGGCACCGGCACCGACGATGGCGACGCTGATCTGCTCGACCTTGTCGGTCTGCCCTGCGTGTGCGCGCAGGTAGTGGTTGAGCAACTGCTGATGGAAGCGCTCGGCCTGTTTGCGGGTATCCAGGAACAGGCAGTGTTGCGCCGCGCCCAGGGTGCCGAAATCGTTGGTGGTACTGCCGACGGAGATCACCAGCGAGTCGTAATGCACTTCCCGGGCCGGCACCAGCTCCAGACCGGCTTCATCATAAGTGGCGGCCAGCTGGATTTTTTTATTGGCGCGATCAAGCCCGCTCATGCGCCCCAGCTGGAACTCGAAGTGGTTCCACTTGGCCTGGGCAACATAGTTGAGTTCGTCTTCGGAAGAGTTCAGTGACCCGGCCGCGACTTCGTGCAGCAGCGGTTTCCAGATATGGGTCAGGTTCGCGTCGACCAGCATCACACTGGCCGTGCCGCGTTTGCCCAGAGTCTTACCCAGACGGGTAGCCAACTCCAGACCGCCGGCGCCGCCGCCGACAATGACAATACGATGGGACATGGGGATAACTCACAAGGCTAAAGGAAATCGGTGTGGTTACCCAAGCGAGCGCGAAGCAGCTCATAGCGTCAGGTAACTGATAAGTCGGCTCAGCAGGCCCAGACCAATGGTCACTGCCAATACCAGCACCAGGAGCATCCACGGCCGGAAAGGCCGGCGCTCGACTCGGTGTTGGGACAACTGCAGGTACTCTTCGACATGCTTTTGGTCGTCGGGGTTCAGGCGGCTGGTCATAAAGGCCTCGTCAGGTAGACGTTGCTGAAGGTGTAGAAGCTACAGGCTGATTTAACGAACGTTGAACGGAGCATAGCCGCTGTCCGGAATGGGCTCGACGCTCACCCTGTCGTCCAGGCGAATGATGCCACTTTGTAACACCCGGGCGGTGATTCCGCCATGTCCGCGCACCGCCTGAAACGTCCCGGGGCCCAGGTTGGCTTGCAGGCGTGCGCAGGGCTGGCACCATCCGGTGGTTTCGAAAATCGCCTGGCCGATGCGGAAGCGCCGGCCCTTGAGGCTGAACAGATTGATCCCACTGATAACGAGATTGCGCCGCAAATCTTCAGGCTTGACCGGCTGATCGTCCGGGCGGCCCATCAGCGAACTGATCACCGCCAGGTGCTCCCACTGGATCAGCGTCACCTGCCGCGCATTGCGGATGCCGGGTCGGGCGCGATCGCCTGTCAGGCCCGCCTCCAGTCGCGCCTCCACGGCATCCAGTTCGATCATCGGCGCGTGACGTTCCGGGCGCACGCCGATCCAGCATACGCGGCCGGTTTGCGGGACTTCGGCAATCAGTTCCTGCAGTGGGCTCACAGGCTGATCCCGACGTCGAACACAATGCTGCGTCCCAGGTTGCTGCGCAGGAAGTCCGGTGCATCGGGATGGGCGAACAGCACACGGGCGAAGGTCGGGCCCACCAGCGACAGCGAGCGCCAGCCCTGGCGCAGGTATTCGGTGGGCGGCGGGAAATGACTGTTGAGGTCCAGCACTTCGCGCTTGAGGCTGGCGAAGGCAATGATGTCCAGCTCGCCAAGGTCCATGCCGCGTTCTTTGTAGTTGTGCGCTTTTTTGCGCAAGGTCGGCGCCAGGCGCAGCAAGAACTCGTTGGCAGGTATGCGCCGAGGCTTGGCCTCGCGCCGTACCAGCTGGCTCAGGGAGAACGCGCTGCGCCGCCGCTGCAGTTCATCGCGCCATTCATCGTTGAGGCGCCGGCCCTCGTCGAGCACGAAAAACACCTCGAAACTGGCGTCGCGGAACAATACATCCGGCGGCTCCCCGGCCGGGGCGAATTCGTCGGCACGGTAGGGAATGTTCAGGCCCTGCAGCAGGCGTTGGCAGACCCAACGCTCGCGCTCCCATTTGCGGGCATTGGACAGGAACGCGTTGGCTTGCTCGGCCGCAATGGTCAGCAGGCGTAAGTAATCTGAATCATCCATACGCCCAAGCTTAGCGCTCAAATGTGATTGTAAAGAAGACAGTTTATCGGAGAGGAGCAAATCCTCTCGCTCCCAAGCCCGGTCCAGGGCGCTGCACAAAACGGATAGTGGTCTGCGCAATGCGGATATTGACCCGCGCCTGGTGACTCTACCCTCGGCTGTACGGACGTGAGCCGTGCTGCCGCCGCCCTTAAAAAACAAAAACAAGAGATGAACGCCATGCGCAAGATCGACGTACATGAGGTTATCGACAACGCTCGATTCAACCGCTTCCACTGGATGGTGCTGTTCTGGTGTGCCCTGATCATCATTTTCGATGGTTACGACCTGGTGATCTACGGCGTGGTCTTGCCGATGCTGATGAAAGAGTGGGGGCTCAGTCCTCTACAAGCCGGTGCACTGGGCAGTTATGCATTGTTCGGCATGATGTTCGGCGCGCTGTTCTTCGGCCCGTTGTCGGACAAAATCGGGCGCAAGAAAGCCATCACCCTCTGCGTGATCCTCTTCAGTGGTTTCACCGTGCTCAACGGGTTCGCCCGCAACCCCGCCGAGTTTGGGATTTGTCGTTTCATTGCCGGGCTGGGCATTGGTGGCGTGATGCCCAATGTCGTGGCGTTGATGAACGAATACGCGCCGAAAAAGATCCGCAGCACCCTGGTGGCAATCATGTTCAGTGGCTACTCGGTGGGCGGCATGCTGTCGGCCGGGCTGGGCATCGTGCTGATCCCGAGTTTCGGCTGGCAGTCGGTGTTCTACGTGGCGGTCCTGCCGTTGCTGCTGTTGCCGCTGATCATGTACTTCCTGCCCGAGTCGGTGGGTTTCATGCTGCGCCAGGGGCGCACTGCAGAAGCCCGCAACATTCTCCAGCGCATCGACCCGGCTTACGTCGCACAGACCGATGATCAGTTGCACATGAGTGAAGTGAAGGGCACGGGCACCCCGGTGTTGCAGTTGTTCCGCGAAGGCCGTGCACTGCGTACGCTGATGTTGTGGCTGGCGTTTTTCTGCTGCCTGCTGATGGTCTACGCCTTGAGTTCGTGGCTGCCTAAACTGATGGCCAACGCTGGTTACAGCCTGGGCTCGAGCCTGTCGTTCCTGCTGGTGCTGAACTTCGGGGCGATCTTCGGTGCGGTCGGCGGCGGTGTGCTGGGTGACAAGCTCAATCTGCCGCGGGTGCTGTCGGTGTTCTTCGCCATGGCGGCGGTGTCGATCACCCTGTTGGGCTTCAACAGCCCGATGCCGGTGTTGTACCTGCTGATCGCCATCGCTGGCGCCACCACCATCGGCTCGCAGATTCTGCTGTACGCCTGCGCCGCGCAGTTCTACTCCATGACCATTCGTTCCACTGGCCTGGGCTGGGCGTCGGGCATCGGCCGCAACGGTGCCATCGTCGGTCCCCTGCTGGGTGGCGCCTTGCTCGGCATCAGCCTGCCGCTGCAACTGAACTTCATGGCGTTTGCCTTGCCGGGTGCCGTGGCGGCCCTCGCCATGACCGTGTTCGCCATCAGCAACCGGCGCAGCGCCATGGCTGTCAGCCCAACGCTGTCGCCGACGGGCGCTTGAGTCATGAAGGCGTTTATCCAGGACTTCTCCCTGTCAGCCGCTGTCGCCGGCTTTATCGCCACGGTGATTTCCTATGCCGGGCCCTTGGTGATCATCTTTCAGGCGGCGCAATCGGCCCATCTGCCGCGGGAACTGTTGTCGTCCTGGATCTGGGCGATCTCCATCGGCAGCGCCGTGCTGGGCATCGGTTTGAGCCTGCGCTATCGCGTTCCGGTCATCATCGCCTGGTCGGCGCCTGGCTCGGCGTTGTTGGTGGCGTTGTTGCCTGAAATTTCCATGGCAGGAGCGGTGGGGGCTTATCTGGTCAGCAGCCTGATCATCTTTGTGGTCGGGGTCTCGGGGGCTTTCGACCGGATCATCAGCAAACTGCCCGCCGCGATTGCGGCGGCGATGCTGGCCGGGATCCTGTTCAGCTTCGGCACCGGGCTGTTCGTATCGATGCAGCACAAGCCGTTGTTGGTGCTGGCGATGTTCGCGGCCTATCTGATCGGCAAGCGGGTGATGCCACGTTACGCGGTGATGCTGGTGTTGCTGACGGGCTGTTCGATTGCCGCGTTCAGCGGTGATCTGCATCGCGAGGCATTGGTCATCGGGTTGGCTACGCCGGTGTGGATCACGCCCCAGTTCAGCCTGGGCGCGACGCTGAACATCGCCTTGCCACTGGTGATGGTGGCGCTGACCGGCCAGTTCGTGCCGGGCATGGCCGTGCTGCGTGCCAGTGGTTTCCAAACGCCTGCGAGCCCGATCATCGCCAGCAGCGCATTGGGCACCGCGCTGCTGGCCCCCTTTGGTTGCCATGGACTGAACCTGGCCGCGATCACGGCGGCTATCTGCACCGGTCGAGAGGCTCACGAGGATCCGCGCAAGCGCTACGTGGCCGGCGTTGTCGGAGGCTTGTGCTACCTGGTGCTAGGCATCTTCGGCGCCACGTTGGTTTCGCTGTTTTCTGCGTTCCCCAAAGAGCTGATTGCGGCGTTGGCGGGGCTGGCGCTGTTTGCTGCCATTGCCGGGGCGCTGACGGGGGCGATGGCCGTGCCGAGCGACCGCGAAGCCGCGCTGGTGACCTTTCTGATCACCGCTTCAGGCATGTCGCTGTTCGGCTTGTCCGCCGCGTTCTGGGGTCTGATTTTCGGCATGGTCACCCATGTGCTGTTAAGCGCCCGTCGTCCCGATCTCCTTCGTAAATCCACTGCAACTGAAACTGTTCAATCAGTCGATCAATAACAATAAGAGAAAAACGATGAAGCAGAATCTCCAAGCAACGGGTACGGCGTTGTCCCTGGCTGTCGTCTCGGGTTTTTCCACAGGCGTTATGGCCGCCGAGAGCGGGTTTATCGAAGACACCACCGCGACGTTGCAGGCACGCAATTACTACTTCAGTCGCGACTACTCCGACATCGTCGGCGCCAACCAGCAATCGAAGGCCGAGGAGTGGGCCCAGGGCTTCATCCTCAACGTGAAGTCCGGTTACACCCAGGGCACCGTCGGCTTTGGTGTGGATGTCATCGGCTTGCTGGGTCTCAAGCTCGACAGCAGCCCGGACCGGGTGAATACCGGCTTGCTGCCGGTGCAGGACGACGGTCGCGCAGCGGACAATTACAGCCGTCTGGAAGGCGCGTTGAAGATGCGTTACTCGAAAACCGAGCTGAAAGTCGGTGAGCTGCAACCCAATCTGCCGGTACTGGTGTTCAGTGATATTCGCCTGCTGCCGCCGAGTTACCAGGGTGCAAGCATCACCTCCAGTGAGATCAATGGTCTGACCTTGCAGGGCGGACACCTGAGTTCAACCAGCCTGCGCAACGAGGCGGGTGATGAAAAAATGCAGGCGATGCTCGGGCATGTGCCGCAACGTCAGGTCAGCAGTGACGGGTTCAACTTTGCCGGTGGCGATTATGCCTTCAACGACAAGCGCACCTCGGTCAGCGCCTGGTACGGGCAACTGGAGGACATCTACAACCAGCGCTTCCTCGGCCTCAAGCACAGCGAACCCGTGGGTGACTGGATCCTCGGCGCCAACCTCGGCTACTTCGATTCGCGCGAGGACGGCAAAAAACTGCTGGGCAACATCGACAACCAGGCGTTCTACTCGTTGCTGTCGGCCAAACGTGGCGGCCACACCTTTTATGTCGGCTATCAGGGCATGTTTGGCGACAGCGCCTTCCCGCGGGTATTCGCCAACATCTCACCGTTGGGTAACGAGGTGCCGACCTACGAGTTCGCCTACACCGATGAACGTTCCTGGCAGGCGCGTTATGACTACGACTTCGCGGCCCTGGGTGTACCGGGCTTGACCAGTACCCTGCGCTACATCAGCGGCAACAATGTCGATACCGGCAAGGGGTATGAGGGCAAGGACCGTGAGCGCGACCTGGACATCGGCTATGTGCTGCAGAGCGGCAGCCTCAAAGGCCTGGGGATCCGCGTGCGCAACGCGATGGCGCGGTCCAATTACCGCAGTGATATCGATGAAAACCGTCTGATCCTCAGCTACACCTGGACGCTGCTCTGAGTGCAGCGGCGAATCACAGGTTGCTGGTGCAATCGCCGATGACGTTGTACGTCACCCGCCGGGTCTGGCCCTGATGATCGACATACACCATGGTCGCCGGCACAACTCCGCAGGCGGTCGCGGTGTCCGACACAGACACCACCTTGGCGATGTCCAGCGGCTGCGCCGGGTTGTACAAGACAGCGAGAGGCTCGTTGTCAGCGGCCATGGCCGAGGTGGCGATGACGGCCAGAAACAGGCTGATCAACGTTTTCATGCTGGCGTGCTCCGCGTGGGTTTCGATGAGTTGATTTTAGTCTTCGGCACCCGTGGATAAAGGGGCCAACGGCGGATGCAGCGTTACGCAAAATGTAATAGTCACAACTGTAGGAGCGAGCTTGCTCGCGAAAAACCTGAGAGCTGCGCGGGTGTCAGGCTCCCCGCGTCATCGTTGACCTCCATCGCGAGCAAGCTTGCTCCTGCAGGTTTCTCGCAATGAACAGTATTTTCGCCCGAGGGGGGCTTATGGATTTGCTTAACAACTTGCGCGTGTTCATCCGTGTGGTGGACTGCGCCAGTTTCACCGCCGCGGCCGACACGCTGGATCTGTCCACGGCGCAGGTATCCCGATTGGTCGCGGACCTGGAAGAACATCTCCAGGCACGCCTGCTGCAACGCACCACGCGACGCCTGAGCCTGACCGAAGCAGGCGAGCGATTCCTGTTGCGCAGCCGGCAGATCGTCGAAGAAATGGACGAGGCGACGGCCGAGGCCCGTGGCGCGCATATCAACCCCGCCGGGCGCCTGCGGGTGCACAGCATGAACGGCCTGGGCGTACTGATCACGCCTCTGATCGCCCGCTACAGCGAGCTATATCCCGACGTGGTGTTCGAACTGACCTTGTCCCAGCGCAATCCCGATCCACTGGAGGAGGGGCACGACGTGGTGATTTCGATCGCCCCCGAACTGCCCGATTCGCAATTGGTCGCCCAGGCCCTCGGACAGATCTACAGCGTACCTTGCGCCTCCGCGGACTACCTGCGCCGCAAGGGCATTCCACAGCAGCCGCTGGCGCTGAACGAGCATCAATGCCTGCGCCTGCTTGATCCCTTGTATGGCGATCAATGGGTATTCCAGGACGAACACGGCGAGCATGCCATCAGTCCGGCCAAGACCTTCCAGTGCAATGTCGCCGAGTCGATGGTCAAGGCCTCGGAGGCCGGCATGGGCATCAGCCTGCTGCCTTTCCACACCGCCACACGGCCCTTGAGCGATGGCACCTTGTTGCGTGTATTGCCGACCTGGCGATTGCGCGAGCGCAATGTCTATGCGCTGTATCCATCACGGCGTTTTCTCGATGCCAAGGTCCGCACCTGGGTGGATTTTCTCAAGGCCGAGCTTCCCAAATTGTTTGCCGAACATGAAGCGGTGATGAACGATCCACGGCATTGGGCTTGAGGTCGAAGGGGCGGTGAAGGGCGGTGTAGACTGAGGCTCTTTCTCTTTCGGAAAGACAGGGGAGTGGGCCCAGCCATGATCGGTGCCGAGTTATTGTCATCCCAGACCCTGAACGTGGGGTGGTTGATCTACATACCGGTATTACTCTGGGCCGTCGTGCGCGCACCCTGGGTCGAGTTGTTCACCGACAATCGTCGCCAGCATCTGCTGTTCGGTACGGTGTTCGCGCTGTTCATGCTGTGGCTGGTGCGGCGGGACTTCGATACCGGCGTGTCCTATCACTTCATCGGCATGACAGCGGTGACGCTGTTGCTGGACTGGCCGCTGGCAATCGTCGGCGGTCTGGTGGCGCAGGCAGGCCTGGTGTTGCTGGGGCGTCAGGACCTGATGGCCATGGGGGTCAATGGCACGCTGTTCATTTTGTTGCCGGTGTTGATCACTGAATGCTGTGCGATAGCGGTGGAGCGCGCGCAGCCACGAAATCTCTTCGTGTACATCTTCGTTTCCGGTTTCTTCGCCGCAGCCCTTTCAGCGTTGGTGTGCCTGGTGCTGGCGCTGACGTTGTTGTGGTACGACGAACGGTTCGCCATGCCGTATTGGCTGGAAGATTTTGTCGGTTACCTGTGGTTGATCATTTTTCCCGAGGCGTTCATCAACGGCATGGTGGTGAGCGCGCTGGTGGTGTTCAGCCCTGAGTGGCTCGAGACCTTCAACCGCACGCGTTATCTATCGGCGCCCTGGAAGGACGACGACCCCGAATCTTGATCCATTTCAGATTCGCCAAATGATGACGATCCCATACTCCGTTTTTCCAGCGGTTCCCTAGATCTGCTGATCAATCAAAACCGCGTTGCTATAGATCAAGCTACCATCGCTCGCGCGGTGCCCCACCAAATGGTATTGACCACGATCGAGGTGCAAATAGACGCGCATTTGGCAGTCGGACAAGGGGTCGTATCCCTCTGGCAATTTCAGATCCAGAGTGCTCATGTCGACATCAACCATGGCTTCAGGCCCATGGGAACTCTTCAGGTGTTCTTCAGCCTGCTCCAGGCGCTGACGAAGTGGCACATCGACGTAAAAATGGATTTCACCTATTGGGGTGGATTTTTGGTCGGGGCTGGTTTTGCACCAGCCTTCGATCGTCATGGCGCTCATAACGAAGCCTCCGTCGTAGACTGCTGGATTCTATTGCTCTGTCTCTGATCTGAAATTCAGTATAGCTGGCAACCGGGACTCGCTTGCCAACCTCACGGCACAACCCGATGGCACTATACTTTTAACTGACTTTGCCACCCGGATGGGTGGTACTTGTCTGCCCTGCCTGGACGTCAGTGGCGATGCTTGCGCATAACCAATGAGCAACAGGAATAGGATGAAGAGAAATGGCAATAGCAATTGTCCTGGTACTCATCGTTATTGGATCAGTGCTATTCCATGTACTAGCGCCTTGGCATGCAACACCGGCAGCTTCCAACTGGGGATCAATAGACACCACTCTGTTTATCACCCTGATCATCAGCGGAATCTTTTTCATCGCCATTACGCTATTCATGGCGGTAGCCGTGATGCGTTATCGTCATAAAGAGGGGGCCAAGGCCCACTACCAGCCGGAAAGCAAGAGGTTGGAATTCTGGTTGATTGTCGTTACCTCGATAGGTATTGCCGCGATGTTGGCGCCAGGCCTGGTTGTTTACAACGATTTCATCCGGGTACCAAAAAATGCTTATGAACTTGAAGTGGTCGCCCAGCAGTGGCAGTGGGCCTTTCGTTTTCCGGGCCAGGACGGGAAACTGGGCAAGTCTGAAATTAAGTTAGTTGATTCCGTCAACCCGTTTGGCGTTGATCCCAAGGATCCCGCCGGCCAGGACGATGTGCTAATAAAAAGTAACGAAGTCAGACTTCCGCTGGATCGACCGGTAAAAGTTTTACTGCGCTCTAAAGATGTATTGCACAATTTTTATATACCGCAAATTCGCAGCAAGATGGATATGGTGCCGGGGATGGTGTCGTACTTCTGGTTTACGCCGACTAAAACCGGGAAATATGAAGTCCTTTGCGCTGAATTTTGTGGCGTAGGTCATTACAACATGCGCGGCCAGATGATCGTGGAGGAGCAGGGTGCCTTCGATCAATGGCTCAGCAGCCAGCCGACCTTTGCGCAGACATTAGCGGCAGCTACCAAACCCGGTCAGGACAGCGTACTGGAAAAAGGTCGTCAGTTGGTCGAACAATACGGCTGCGGTGCCTGCCACAGCCAGGATGGCAGTACCAGCCTCGGGCCGGGATGGAAGGGGCTGTACGGCCGCTCCGAACAGCTTGCCGATGGCACCAGCGTTCAGGTCGATGAGGCCTACCTGAAACAATCGATCCTCGAACCGCAGGCCCGTCTGGTACAAGGCTACCCGCCGGTCATGGTGGCCTATACTCTCAATGACGATGAACTGGGTGCGCTCGTCGCCCTGATCAAATCACTGGGTGCTGCGTCGCAAGTACCTTCTGCCAGCGAAGCGCTGGACAGAGGTGACGACTTGGCGACGCAAGGACAGCGGCTAGCCGGGTCGCTAGGCTGTCTGGCCTGCCACAGTGTCGATGGCAGCAAGGGTATCGGCCCGAGCTGGCAGGGCCTGTATAACGAGCCCGTAACCCTTGCCGACGGTACGAGTATCAAGGCAGACGAGGGCTATATAAAGGATTCGATCCTCAATCCCGGTGCCAAAATCGTCAAAGGCTATGCAGCCGTCATGCCGGCCTTTACCCCGAGTGATCAGGACTTGAACGCGCTGATCGCTTTCATCAAATCAAAAGCGAATGCCGACGCTGACGCGAACAAGGCTGAGCCAGGGAAGTCGCCGTAAAGCAGCCAGAAATACACGCAAACTTCGGCAGGAGGATGACGTGATGGCCTATGCGGAGCAAGCCGAAACAGAGGCACTGCACGAGCCCAAGAGTTTCCTGACCAGATACATCTGGAGCCAGGACCACAAGGTCATCGCCATTCAATACTCCCTGACGGCGTTGTTCGTGGGGGTTATCGCCGTGATGTTGTCTGGCTTGATGCGCATACAGATAGGCTTCCCCGGCAGTTTGGCGTTCATGGACGCCAGTGCTTACTATCAGGCGATGACCATGCACGGCATGATCATGGTCATTTACTTGCTGACGGCCTTGTTTCTCGGGGGCTTCGGCAACTATCTGATCCCACTGATGGTGGGCGCACGCGACATGGTCTTCCCCTATGTCAACATGCTGAGTTACTGGATCTATCTGCTCGCGGTACTGGTGTTGCTCGCCGGTTTTTTTGTCCCTGGCGGCCCCACCGGATCGGGCTGGACGCTCTATCCGCCACAGTCCATTACCCAGGGGACGCCTGGGGTCGAGTGGGGCATCGTGCTGATGCTCGTCTCGCTGGCGATTTTCATTGTCGCCGCCACCATGGGCGGGTTGAACTACGTCACCACGGTGTTGCAGGCGCGTACGCACGGCATGACGTTGTTTCGCATGCCTCTCTCGGTATGGGGCATCTTCATGGCCTCGATCATGGCCTTGCTGGCTTTCCCGGCGTTGTTTGTCAGTGCGGTCATGATGCTGTTCGACAAACTGTTGGGCACCAGTTTTTTCATGCCGGCGATGATCTCGCTGGGACAGCAGCTCGATCACCAGGGTGGCAGCCCGATATTGTTCCAGCACCTGTTCTGGTTCTTTGGCCACCCGGAAGTCTATATCGTTGCGCTCCCTGCGTTTGGCCTGGTCTCCGACCTGATCAGTACGCATGCGCGTAAAAACATCTTTGGCTACCGCATGATGGTGTGGGCCATTATTGCGATTGGCGTACTGAGCTTTGTGGTCTGGGCGCACCATATGTATGTCAGCGGAATGAACCCGTATTTCGGTTTTTTCTTCGCCGTCACCACCTTGATCATCGCGGTGCCAACCGCTCTGAAAGTCTACAACTGGGTCCTGACCCTGTGGCAGGGCGACATCCATCTGACCGTGCCGATGCTGTTTGCCCTGGCCTTTATCGTCACCTTCCTGGTGGGCGGTCTGACCGGGCTGTTTCTCGGCAATGTGATTGTGGATATTCCGCTCTCGGACACCTATTTCGTCGTCGCCCATTTTCATATGGTCATGGGCGTCGCACCGGTCCTGGTGGTGTTCGGCGGCATTTATCATTGGTTCCCGAAAGTGACCGGGCGCATGTTGAACGACACCCTGGGCAAGCTGCACTTCTGGATTACCTTCCTGGGCACCTACGCCATCTTCTTCCCCATGCACTATCTGGGCTTCCAGGGCATGCCTCGCCGCTACTACGCCTACGACAACTACGCGTTCATTCCACAGTCGGCGCAAGAGTTGAATGCCTTCATTACGGTGGTCGCATTGACTGTCGGTGTTTCCCAGCTGCTGTTCCTGTTCAACCTGGCCTGGAGTGTATTCAAAGGCAAACCCGCAGGCGGTAACCCCTGGGGCGCGGCCAGCCTGGAATGGCAAACACCGAACACTCCACCGAAACACGGTAACTGGGGAGAGAAGTTGCCGGTCGTGCATCGCTGGGCCTATGACTACAGTGTGCCGGGCATAGAACAGGATTTCGTTGCGCAAACGGTGTCTGCCGAGGAGTTGGAGCAAATGCGCCAACTCAGTGCCGGAACCCGAATAGCGGACGTTAAACCATGAACAGATTGCTATTGAGAAACGCGGATGACGGTGACCCTGCAGGCGGTTGGAATCGCGATCCTGAAGGTATTCAGGCCGAGGGTGTCGATAGAAGCCAAATCGCAAAAACAGGCCTGCGCCTGTTTCTGGCCGTGGTCAGCTCGTTATTCTTTCTCTTCCTGATCGCCTTTATCGCCCGCTCCCAGATGGTCGACTGGCTACCCCTGACAGAGCCCCTGGCGCCGCTGGCCAATCCATGGCAACTCTGGCTGAACTCGGCGTTTCTAGTGTTCAGTTGCATCGCACTGCAGTGGTCGCGCATGGCAGCCCGACAGGTTCGACTGGACGCCACGGTTATCGGTTTCGTCGTGGCGGGCGTGTTTGCCATTGCCTTTCTGGCGGGACAACTCTGGGTCTGGCAGCAGTTTGTCGCCTGGGGCTACTTTGTCGCCAGCAATCCGGCCAACAGTTTCTTCTACCTGTTGACCGGCCTTCATGGGCTTCACCTGCTGGGCGGATTGATAGCCTGGGGCATGATCGTCGCTAAATTCCTGCATCGCGTGCCGCTGCCGCAACTGCGCGCCAGCGTAGAGCTCTGTGCCATCTATTGGCATTACCTGTTGGGTCTTTGGTTCGTGCTATTCGCGCTGCTGACCAGCACGCCAGAAACCTATGAAGCCATCGCCAGGCTCTGCGGCCTGAGGTGAAAAACCATGGCATCGCATCCACAAGCCCCAGTCGGCTCCGGCTCATCCAATCCACCAGGCTCGCTACCTGCACCGGGATGGGAGGGCATCGCCAGCGACTGGTCCTCCGATAGAGAGGCGTTCAAGCAGGTGCCTTGGGGCAAGGCGATGATGTGGATATTCCTGCTCAGCGATACGTTTGTATTCACCTGTTTTCTCACCGGCTACATGTCGGTACGCATGACCATCACCGACCTCTGGCCAAATCCCAGCGAAGTGTTTGCATTGACGATCGGCGGTAAGGAAATCCCGCTGATTCTGATCGCCATCATGACTTTTGTGCTGATCAGTAGCAGCGGCACGATGGCCATGGCTGTCAATTACGCCTATCGCCGCGATCGCGCGAAAACCACAGCACTGATGCTGGCGACGGCTGCCTTGGGTGTGACCTTCGTCGGCATGCAGGCTTTTGAATGGAGCAAGCTCATCTCAGAGGGGGTGCGTCCCTGGGGGAACCCCATGGGGGCGGCGCAATTTGGTGCCAGCTTTTTCATGATTACCGGTTTCCACGGCCTTCATGTGTCAATCGGCGCGATTTACCTGAGCATTGTGGCGATGAAAGTATGGCGGGGAGACTATGAGCGCTCCGGAAACTATCAGAACGTCGAGATAGCCGGGCTTTATTGGCACTTCGTGGATTTGGTGTGGGTGTTTATTTTTGCTTTCTTCTATTTGTGGTAGAGGAGCGCGGGTGATGGCACATGCTCAGGGTCAGCAGCATCCGATCAGCCTGTATCTCAAGATCTGGGGACTGTTATTCGTCCTCAGTACCCTGTCGTACCTGGTCGACTATTTCCAATTCCACGGCTACCTCAGGTGGTCGCTGATTATCACGTTCATGTTGCTGAAGGCAGGCTTGATTGTCTCCATCTTCATGCATCTGGCCTGGGAACGGTTAGCCATGGTCTACGCCATATTGGTTCCGCCCCTGTGTTTGTTGGTGCTGATCGGACTGATGGCCACCGAGGCGGACTATGTTTTCCTCAGCCGGGTCATTTTCTTTGGCCAATGAACCGCTGTCGGATGGCCCTCAGTCTCCAGGCGCTAACCTGATATCACTCGCTTGAACTGATGCCATTTGTGCTGCCAGGCGACTGTCCAGTGGGGAGCTGCCGCTCCCGTGCCGGCGATCGTCAGATTGGGATGATGGCCGATGACCTGGTCCAATAGCGGTTCCTGATTCGGCTCGACATCCACAAAGAAAATATGTTTGCCTTCTTGTACCGCCTGCTTGAAATTGCGGAAGTGGGTGTTCGGCACCTGGAACCCAAAAAAACCGCCTTCCCAGATGCTGAAGCCCAAAATGACAATGGCCAGGAAGACAAACGGCATCCAGCCTGCGGCGGATTCAGTCCAGCCCATCCACCAGGCACCACCCAGGACCAGTGCTGCCAGTGGCACACCGACCAGCGCACCAATCTCCCCGGAGTGAACGGTATCCTGTTCCATCAACGAGCTGATCTCGTGGAGGTGATGTTCTTCAACATCGGCAATCTTTTCACTGAGCACATGAATTTGTTCGGAATTGATGCCGCTGGCTTCCAGCTCATTTTCAACGGTTTCAAGATCGTTGAGGTTGTCACTGATGTAATAGTGCCGATTCATGCCACACCTCCCATCTCGTGTTTGCTCTGGACCTCCTCTGTCCTGCAGCCTGTACCCGTGGGGAACGTTGCACACGTCGTGCAATTTGAAAGAAGTATAGCACTCGCTAGCATGATGGTTTTTTGGTGTCAATACCCCTGGAGGCGACATCAGGGCCTGGTTCATCTCGTCGATTTCTGCCGCGAGTCAGGCCCTGCGATGCGCGGAATCAGTGACGCGGGTCGAAATCGCCGCTGAACAGCTCGTCCTCGGCATCCGGGGCCACCGGAATCTTGTGCTCTTCCGACGCCCAGGCGCCCAGGTCGATCAATTTGCAACGGTCGGAACAGAACGGCCGGAACTTGCTTTCGGGGCTCCATTCGACAGGGGCACCGCAGGTTGGGCATTCGACGGTTGGGATCTGGCTCATGACTGGCCTCCACGCAAAGTAAGGTAAAAGTGATGCAGGCGTTCGACCTCGCTGTGCAGCCAGGCGAGGTCGCGGTCGTTGACCACCACGTCGTCGGCATGGCTTACGCGATCCTGGCGGCTGGACTGGGCCTTGAGAATCGCCTGGACCTGCTGTTCGCTGGTCTGGTCACGCCGCAGGGTGCGTTCGATCTGCAACTGTTCGGGGGCATCGATCACCAGCACCCGCTGGGTCATGGCGTACTGGCCAGACTCGATCAACAGCGGCGAAACCAGGATCGCGTAAGGTGATTTTGCCAGCGCCAGGTGATGGGCAATCTCTTCGGCGATCAGCGGATGCAACAAGGCTTCGAGCCAGAGGCGTTGCTCCGGTACTTCGAAGATCAGTTTGCGCAACGCGGCGCGGTCCAGTTGTCCGTCGTCTTGTAACACGCCGGGACCGAAGTGTTCGGCAATCTTCGCCAGCGCCGGTCGACCGGGCTCCACCACCCAGCGAGCGGCATGGTCGGCATCGACCGCGTGCACGCCCAGGTCGATGAAGTGTTGGGCCGCCGCGCTTTTGCCGCTGCCGATGCCGCCGGTCAAGCCGAGAATCCAGGGTTTTTCCACAGGGGTATTCATTTCAGACCGACAAACTGCCAATAGAAGTCGGTTATTTGACCACCCCAGAGCAGGGCAATCCAGCCGGCAATGGCCAGATAGGGGCCGAAAGGGATTGGCGTCGATGTTTGCGCCTTGCGCAGGCGCAGGTAAATCACGCCGATGATCGCGCCCACCACGGACGACAGGACGATCGTCAGCGGCAGGATCTGCCAACCGCCCCAGGCGCCAAACATCGCCAGCAGCTTGAAGTCGCCATGACCCATGCCATCCTTGCCGGTGATCAGCTTGAACACCCAGAACACCGTCCACAGCGTCATGTAGCCGGCAATGGCGCCCCACAACGCCTCGGGCAATGACACGAACAGCTCGAGGCTGTTGACGATCAGCCCGAGCCACATCAGCGGCAGCACCAGCACATCCGGCAGGAGTTGATGCTCGGCGTCGATCAGGCTCATGGCCAGCAGGCCCCAGGTCAGGAGCATCGCCATGCCGGCTTGCCAGCCGAACCCGAAGTGCCAGGCAATGAACGCCGACAGCAGCGCGCAGGCCAGTTCGGTCAAAGGATAACGTTTGCTGATCGGCGTCGCACAGGCCGAACAGCGCCCGCGCAGGAACAGAAAGCTCAATACCGGAATGTTTTCCCAGGCGCGAATCCGGTGACCGCAGTGTGGGCACTGGGAGTGGGGCAGCATCAGATTGAAGGTCGACAGCGGCGTTTCGCCGGGCAGGCCGAGGATGTCGTGGGCCTGCACGCGCCACTCGCGTTCGAGCATTTTCGGCAGGCGCCAGACCAGTACGTTGAGGAAGCTGCCAACCAGCAGGCCGACTACCCCGGCGATGACGACGAAAGCCAGCGGGAAGTGGATCAGGATTTCGTTCAAGGGCATGTCAGATCGCTGAGCCGAGTTGGAAGATGGGCAGGTACATTGCAACCACCAGGCCGCCGACAATAACACCCAGCACCACCATGATGAACGGTTCCATCAGGCTGGTGAGATTGTCGACCAGATTATCGACCTCGTCCTCGTAGAAACCGGCGACCTTGTCGAGCATGTCGTCCAGTGCGCCAGACTCCTCGCCAATGGCTGTCATCTGAATGGCCATGTTGGGAAACACGCCGGTCGTACGCATGGAGAAATTCAGCTGCATGCCCGTCGCAACGTCCTGCCGGATGCGCAGCACCGCGCGTTTGAACACGATGTTGCCGGTGGCGCCGGCCACCGACTCCAGGGCTTCCACCAGCGGCACTCCGGCAGCGAAGGTGGTCGACAGCGTGCGGGCGAAACGCGCCACGGCGGACTTGTACATCAAGGTACCCGCCAGCGGCAGTTTCAGCAGCCAGGTGTCCTTGCGATCGCGAAAACCCTGCGAGGTTTTCAGCGCGTGGCGCACAGCGAAAGCGCCCGCGCTGAGTGCGCCCAGCAGCATCCACCACCACGCCTGCAGCCATTGCGACAGGTCGATGACCATCAGGGTGAAGGCCGGCAGTTCAGCGCCAAAACCCTTGAATACCGACTCGAACTGCGGCACCACCTTGATCAGCAGGATAGCGGTCACAATGATCGCCACGCACACGACGATCAGCGGGTAGGTCATGGCTTTCTTGATCTTCGCCTTGAGGCTTTCGCTTTTTTCCTTGTAGGTCGCCACCCGTTCCAGCAGGGTGTCCAGCGCGCCGGCCTGTTCCCCGGCGTCCACCAGGTTGCAGTACAACTCATCGAAGTATTGCGGCTTCTTGCGCAGGGCCGTGGCGAAGCTGTTGCCTGCCGCCACGTCCTGTTTCACCTCGTCGATCAGCTTGCGCATGGCCGGGTTGTCGAAGCCTTCACCGATGATGTCGAAGGAATGCAACAACGGCACGCCGGCTTTCATCATGGTCGCCATCTGCCGGGTAAAAAGGGCAATGTCCTGGGGCGTGATGCGTTTGCCCAGCTTGAACATCGACGTGGATTTCCTGCGCACCTTGCCGGGATTGATGCCTTGCTTGCGCAATTGCGCCTTGATCAGTGCCGGGTTCTGGCCGCTCAGCTCGCCCGTCACCTTCGCGCCTTTCCTGTCTGTGCCTTCCCAGCTGTACACGCTGGTGCTTGCTGCCTTGACTGCCATGTTCAGCCCTTTGTAACCGCCGATGCGTTGATCGCAAGCCGACCGGCTCATAGATCGTGAATGTGCCGATGCGTTCCTCGGGAAACGACTTATAGCCTAGTCAATCGGTGGAACCAAACAGCGCTGTCGAGGTGACGAAAAGTGTCAGATAGTGCGGTTCCTGGGGGTGGGAAGGTGCCTCGTCGCGATCGCGCACCCCGAGAACAGGGCGCGCCGGGCTTGGCATGCGCTGTGCTGCTGCAGGTGCAGATCATGAGATTTCGACTCATGCATGGAGGCTGTCCTTGAACAATCAAAAAGGTTTTACCCTGATCGAGCTGCTGATCGTGGTGGCGATCATCGGGATTCTGGCGACGTTTGCGATACCGGCTTACTCCAAGTACCAGGCGCGGGCCAAGGTGACGGCGGGGCTGGCCGAGATATCGGCGTTGAAGGTGGCGTTCGAGGATGTGATCAATCAAGGCGACGACCCTGATTTGTCCAATGTCGGCGGCGCTGCATTAACGTCCAACTGCACGACCTCGGCCAGCGGTAAAGCCACTGATGGTTCCGGGACTATCGGTTGCACGATCCTTAACGCGCCGGCTCAGGTGCTGAATAAAACCATCACCCTTTCGCGTACGGTGGCAGGCTGGACCTGTGCCACCACCGTCGACCAGGAGTACGCGCCGAAAGGCTGCACGGGGGTTGCCCGGAAAGCCTGATCCATTCATTTATTGCCTGATACCCCGCCTGTGCGGGGTATTTTTTGTTCGACGTTCAGGACTTATCGAGTATTTGAGAAAACTTCCGACAATTCATGGCCTTAGGCCTTACTCAAAACCCGCAACTTGCATGTAGATAATTTCCAACTCATGCATTTTGCATGATTTCGAGAAATCGCTGATTTTATAAGTTGTTGATTTATATGGTATTTACATCTGTTTCAAAGTTGGCACAGCGTTCGCAATATCTCCGGTAAGCCTGCTGAAAAGACAATCAGCAGATTTTCCAGAAAAACAGGAGTTACTCGTATGAAGAAGTTCGCTATCGCTGCCGCTACTGCTACCGCGCTGACCCTGACCATGGCCAACGCTGCATTTGCCCAGACTCAGGCCACACAAGCACCCATGATGCTGGCCGCCGGTGAAGTCACCGAAGCGAAAGAGGATGTTTCCGATACCTGGATCACTACCAAAGTCAAATCTGACCTGGTCACCGAAAAAGGCATTCCCGGCACCGACATCAAAGTGGAAACCAACAAAGGTGTTGTGTCTCTGTCGTCCACCGTTGCGGTAACGGATGCCCAGAAAACCACCGCAGTGGCTATCACCAAGAAAATCAAAGGCGTCAAGGCGGTCTCCGCTGACGGCCTGAAAGCCGAGTAAGGCAAGACTTCTCGCCTGGACTGGGAGAAGGCGCGGTAGGCGGGCCGAGTCATACGTCTGCCGCAACTGAGAAGTTCATGCGACCGGCCACAGGGATGTGGCCATTACAGGCCCCGGCATTCGTGTCGGGGCCTGTTCTATTTAGGACCAGGCAAAACAACTGTGGGAGCTAGCCTGCTGGCGATAGCGATGTAACATTCAACACCTATGTTGACTGTCACACCGCTATCGCCAGCAGGCTGGCTCCCACATTGGGATGTGTGGTGTTCAATTGCAGTGTTTGTCTATCACTCGGCGTCCATTATCCAGTCCCTGGCATTCGTGTCGGAGCCTGTTCTATTTAGGACCAGGCAAAACAACTGTGGGAGCTACCCTGCTGGCGATAGCGATGTAACATTCAACACCTATGTTGACTGTCACACCGCTATCGCCAGCAGGCTGGCTCCCACATTGGGATGTGTGGTGTTCAATTGCAG
>Ga0160432_100584_pt1 | contig 21114 bp, 9 predicted proteins | sample HID1971M_E0MG_FD_108250 | JGI IMG/M metagenome (GOLD analysis project Ga0160432, IMG submission 108250) | Enriched millipede-associated microbial communities from UW Madison campus, WI, USA - HID1971M_E0 MG | ecosystem: Host-associated > Arthropoda: Insects > Digestive system > Unclassified ... | reverse complement strand
GGCGGCGGACGAGTTCCAGAAGGTCGACGACTGGGACCTGACCATCCCGGAGAACGACGAGGGCGAGAAGACCGAGTCCGAGGAGACGACGCCGGAGCAGGTCGACCAGTTCGTCGCCGACCGCGACAAGAAGAACCGGCCGCCGCAGGCGAAGGACGACTCGTTCGGCGTCCGGCCGGGCCGCACCACGGTGCTCAACGTGCTCGGCAACGACGTCGACCCCGACGGCGACGTCATGACCGTCCAGGTCGACGGCGAGCCGACCGGTGACATCGCGGTGGACCGGGTTCTCGACGGCGCGGCGCTGCAGGCCGACGTGCCCGCGGACGCGACGGGCAGCACGACGCTCACCTATCAGGTCGACGACGGCCGCGACGGGTCCGACACCGCGAAGGTCACGCTCAAGGTGGTGCCGGAGTCCGAGAACGACGCCCCGGCCCAGACGGGCAAGCCCGTGCTGCGCGTGGGCCAGGACGGCAACGGCAGCATCAAGGTGCTGCCGTACTTCCGTGACCCGGACGGCGACGACCTGTTCCTCTCCCAGGCCAGCACCGGGGACCCGAAGGACGAGGTGCGCTCGCGGCCGGACGGCACGATCGAGTTCCGTGACGGCGGCGCCGCGACGGGTCGCAAGATCGTCGACGTCACCGTCTCGGACTCCCGCGGCGAGCCGGTCGAGGGCACCCTGGCCGTCGAGGTCGTCGCCACGAACGAGCCGCCGGTCGCGGTGCAGGACCACGTCACGGTGCTCGCCGGCCAGCCGGCCACCGTGCGGCCGCTCGAGAACGACGCCGACCCGAACGGCGACCCGCTCCGGCTCGTGCACGTGACCGAGAAGAAGGGCCTGTCGATCTCGAACAACCTCAACGCGGGGATGTTCACGGTCCAGGGGGACGAGCCCGGGTCCTTCGACGTGACCTACCAGGTGAGCGACGGCCCCAACTCGACGATGGGGCTGGTCCGGGTGGACGTCGTCGCGCCGCCCGAGGAAGCGGCCCTGCCGGTGGTGGTCTCCGACCAGGTGCTGCTGCCGTCGGACGGCTCCGCGCTGCTGGACGTGCTGGCCAACGACACCGACCCGGCGGGCGGCGTGCTCGTCGTGCAGTCCGTCACCGTGGCCGACGACTCCCCGGTCGACGTGGCGGTGCTCAACCACGACGTCCTCAAGATCATGGAGAAGCAGCGGCTCGACGAGCCGGTGACCTTCGACTACACCGTCGCGAACGGCACGGGATCCGCCACCGGCCAGGTGCGCGTGGTGCCCATCCCGGCCCCGGACACCCTGCGGCCGCCGGACGCGGGCGCCGACGAGGCGATCGTCCACACGGGCGACGTCGTCACCGTCCCGGTGCTGGACAACGACACCCACCCCGACGGGCTGGACGTCGAGCTGAACGACGAGCTCCAGGAGGAGCCCGAGGCGGAGCTGGGCGAGGCGTTCGTCTCCGAGGACACCGTGCGGTTCAAGGCGGGGTCCGAGGCGGGCACCGCGCACCTCGTCTACGAGGTCCGCGACAGCAACGGGCAGAAGGACTCCGCGCAGGTCACGATCACGGTCAAGGACGACGAGGAGAACACCGCCCCGCAGGTGCCGGACACCGAGACGCGGGTGCTCAGCGGCAAGACGGTGCGCATCCCGCTCGCGCTGGACGGCACGGACCCCGACGGCGACCAGGTGACGCTGAGCTCGATCGCCGCGGCCCCGGAGCAGGGCACGGTGACGATCGTGGACGGGTTCGTCGACTACACGGCGGCCGAGGGCGCCGCGGGCTTCGACTCCTTCACGTACCAGGTGACCGACACCCGGGGTGCGGTGGGCCAGGGCACCGTGCGCGTGGGCATCGCCGCGCCGCCGGAGACGAACCAGCCCCCGCAGGCCGTGGACGACGAGACCACGGTGCGGCCCGGCCGCACGGTGGCCGTCCGCGCGCTGGAGAACGACAACGACCCCGACGGCGACGAGATCGGCCTCGTCAAGGACGGCTTCGACGGCCTGCCGGACGGGCTGACGCCGAAGGCGGTCGAGGACGACGTCGTCCTCGAGGCGCCCGCCGACGAGGGCGCGACGTCCTTCTACTACACGGTCCAGGACGCCTTCAAGGCACGCTCCACCGGGTCGATCACGGTGAACGTGGACGCCGACGCGCCGCTGCTGCGGCCGGTCGCGAAGGACGACGTCGTCACGGCGGAGCAGGTCCGCGACGCGTCGACGGTCACGGTGGACGTGCTCGCCAACGACGTCGACCCGGACGGCGTGGCGTCCGACCTCGAGGTCTCCGTCGACCAGCCGGCGGGAGGGGTGACCGTCCGCGAGGACGGCCAGGTGCAGGTGGCGCTGACGCCGCAGGCGCAGGTGATCACCTACACCGTCACGGACGTGGACGGGCTGCAGGCCAAGGCCTTCGTGCGCGTGCCGGGCGACCAGTCGCGGCCCTACGTGAAGCCGGGGTCGACCCCGCTGCAGGCCGTCAGCGGCGAGCCGCTGAGCATCGAGCTGGGCAAGCTCGTGGTGGTCCGGGACGGTCGCGAGCCCCGGATCACGGAGGAGTCGACGGTCGAGGCCACCGAGGGGGCCGCGGTCGTGCAGGACGCCGACACGATCGAGTTCACGTCGAGCGAGGACTTCGCGGGGGCGGCGTCGGTGAGCTTCGAGGTGACCGACGGCAAGGGGCCCGACGACGAGGACGGCAACAAGGCGGTGCTCACGCTGCCGATCGACGTCGTGCCCTCGACGAACCAGCCGCCGAAGGTGGTCGGCTCGCCGACGCTCCAGGTCGCGGCGGGCGAGGACAGCACGGTCGACCTGTCGCGCTACGTCAAGGACCCGGACAAGGACACGCTGACCTTCGACGTCGAGAGCCCGAAGGGCGTCACGACGTCGGTCTCGGGCGGCACCGTCGCCGCGCAGGTGGAGCCGTCGGTCCCGAAGGGCACCACGGAGGACGTCGCGTTCACCGTGTCCGACGGCAAGAACCCGCCCGTCAGCGGCAACCTCGAGCTCACCGTGGTGGGATCCACCCGCCCGCTCGTGCAGACGACGCCGGACAAGGTGCCCGACGCGCACCAGGGACAGCCGGTGACGATCCCGGTGCTCGAGAACGACACCAACCCGTTCCCGGGCGAGGACCTCACGGTCGTCGGCGCTTACGGCGAGACCGGCTCCGGCAAGGTGTCGTACGACGACCAGAACATGATCATCACGCCGGACGAGAACTTCCACGGCGTGCTCACCGCGCGGTACACGGTGCAGGACGCCACGAAGGACCCCGACCGCCAGGTCGACGGCACCGTGACCCTGACCGTCCTCGGGCGGCCGGAGCCGCCGCGCGCGCCCAAGGTCGAGGAGGTCCGCTCCGGCACGGTCGTGCTGAGCTGGGAGCAGCCGAACAACAACGGCGCGGACATCACCGGCTACACGCTGCACGCCTCGGACGGCAAGACCAAGGAGTGCACCACCACGACCTGCACCTTCGACGGGCTGACCAACGACGTGGAGTACACGTTCACGGTGACGGCCACGAACGAGGTGGGCGACTCGGACGAGTCGGCGGCGTCGAAGAGCGCCCGGCCGGACGAGAAGCCGGACGCGCCCGCGGCGCCGAGGCTCGAGTTCGGCGACGAGCAGCTCACGGTGACGTGGACCAACAAGGACTACACCGACCGGTCGGCGATCAAGTGCGTCAACCTGGAGATCAGCCCGGCCCCCGCCGACGGCAAGATCCAGAAGCCGTGCGTCGAGGGGACCTCGACCGTGTGGGAGGGCCTGACCAACGGCACCGCCTACACGGTGCGGGCGCAGGCGCGGAACAACGCCCCGGACCCGTCCGACTGGGGCGAGCCGTCCGCCCCGGAGACGCCCGCGGGTCCGCCGGCGGCGCCGGCCGCCCCGAAGGCGAGCCGGGTCGACACCGCCGTGGGCGGGCAGATGACCGTGAGCTGGGAGCAGCCGGACACCAACGGCGCCCCGATCGACATGTACTACCTCGACGTCTACGAGGGCGGCTCGAAGGTGCGGACGATCGAGGTCGGCAAGTCGCGGTCCCAGACCGTGCAGGACCTCAAGACCAGCGCCACCTACACCTTCAAGGTGCGGGCCGAGAACAAGGCCGACGTCTCCGCCGCGAGCCCCGCGTCCAACGCCGTCGTGCCGTACGGCACCCCGACCGTGCCCGGCAACGTCAAGGCGGCGCTCGGGTCCAAGACCAGCGGCCAGGCGAACGTGTCCTGGAGCGCGGCGGCCGAGTTCCGCGGGCCGAAGCCGTACTACCAGGTGCGGGCCAACGGGTCCGGGGCGAAGAACGTCGGCAACGTGACGTCGTACACCTACGCGGGCCTGTCGAACGGCACGGCGTACTCGTTCCAGGTCCAGGCCTGCAACGAGTACACCTGCTCCGCCTGGTCGGGGGAGTCGGACTCCGTGACGCCGTTCACGACGCCGGGCACGCCTGGGGTCACCGGCTCCAAGGTCTCCGACCAGCAGGGCCAGTTTCGCGTGACCGCGCCGGGCAGCAACGGCGGCCGCGCGATCACGAGGATCGAGTGGAAGTACACCGCGGGGGCCTCGACGTCGGGCACGGCCTCGAGCTTCCCGTTCACCAAGAAGACGCCGACGGGGTACAGCAAGAGCTACACGTTCCAGGCCCGCGCCTGCAACGAGGCCGGCTGCGGCCCGTGGGGCAAGGACACGTACTCGACGGGAGCCAAGCCGAACCCGCAGGCGTGGGTGACGCCCGGCGTGTCGCACAAGGACGACGACTGCTCCCACGACTCGTGCGCCTACTACAAGATCAACTACAAGGACTTCCCGTCGGGGTCGCACACCGTGGCCTGCTACGCGTACACCACACCCACCGAGTCGGGTTGGCACAACATCCTGGCGAGCAACGGGTCCTACACGCGAAGCTTCGGCGGCGACGGGAGCTTCCAGCTCGACTGCTACTTCGGCTACCCGGGGGTCGACGTCGCCGTCGTGATCGACGGCAAACGGTACGAGTCCCGCACATGGAGCTGACCCGACCCGGCGCCCCGACGCCCGCAACCCCACCTCTCACCGAGCACGAAGGAACACCGAGATGACGATGACCCCCGAGCAGGCCGCCTGGTTCGCCCAGACGTTCGAGCGCCTCGTCGGCAACGTGGGGCAGGCGGTCCTGGGCAAGGCGCCCGTGGTGCGCCTCGCGCTCACCTGCATGCTGGCCGAGGGGCACCTTCTCCTCGAGGACGCCCCCGGCACGGGCAAGACGGCGATGGCGCGCGCCATCGCGGCGTCGGTGCAGGGCTCCCACAACCGCATCCAGTTCACGCCGGACCTGCTGCCCTCCGACGTCACGGGCGTGACGATCTACGACCAGCGCACGCACGAGTTCGAGTTCCGCAAGGGCCCGATCTTCTCCTCCATCGTGCTGGCCGACGAGATCAACCGTGCCTCGCCGAAGACGCAGTCGGCGCTGCTGGAGGTCATGGAGGAGGGGCGCGTCACGGTCGACGGCATCACGCACGACGTCGGCCGCCCGTTCATGGTCATCGCCACGCAGAACCCGATCGAGCAGGCCGGCACGTACCGCCTCCCCGAGGCGCAGCTCGACCGCTTCCTCATGAAGACGTCGGTGGGCTACCCCGACCACGCGTCCACGGTGGAGATCCTGTCCGGCGCGTCGGTGCGCGACCGCAGCCAGGCGCTGCAGCCGATCATCACCACGCAGGCCGTCACGGAGATGGCGACGCTCGGCTCGTCGGTGCACACCGACTCGGCGGTGCTCGAGTACGTGAGCCGTCTCGCGGAGGAGACCCGCAACGCGCCCGAGGCCCGGATCGGCGTGTCCGTCCGCGGCGCGCTCGCCCTGGTCCGGTGCTGCAAGGTGTGGGCGGCCGCGCACGGCCGCAACTACGTGCTGCCGGACGACGTCAAGCAGCTCGCGCAGCCCGTCTGGGCCCACCGCTTCGTGCTGGACCCGGAGGCCGAGTTCACCGGCGCCCGGGCGGAGGTCGTCCTCGCGCGCATCCTCGCCGACGTCGCCGCGCCGCAGGAACGCGCCGCGGTATGACCTCGACATCGACCTCGGCGTCCCCGGCCGGCGCGGCCGCGCGGGACACCGTCGGGAACCGGCTCGGGCGCTGGTGGGTGCGCGCGTCCGCGGCCGTCGGCGCGCGCTGGACGGCGGTCGTGCGGGCGTGCGCCCCCGTGACGCAGGCGTTCTCGACGTTCGGCGTGGCCGTGCTGGTCGTGGGCGTGGCCTCGTGGGTGGCCGGGCTCGTCCTGGGCTGGCTCGAGGTGCTCGTCGGCGCGGTCGTGCTGACGGTGGCCCTCCTGGCGGCCATCGGCTTCGTCCTGGGACGCCTGCGGTACGAGGTCTCGCTCACGCTCACGCAGTCGCGCGTGACGGTCGGGGACCCGGCCGTGGGGCGCCTCGACGTCCGCAACTCCGCGGCGCGGCCGATCCTGCCGTCCGTGATGGAGCTGCCCGTGGGCCGCGGCACCGCCGCGTTCCCGGTGCCGCGGCTGCGCGGCGGCGGCTCGCACGAGGAGATCTTCCGGATCCCGACCCGGCGCCGCGGCGTCATCACGGTCGGCCCGGTGAAGTCGGTGCGCGCCGACCCGATCGGTCTGCTGCGTCGCGAGGTGACCTGGACGGACGAGCAGGAGCTGTTCGTGCACCCGCAGGTGAAGAACCTGGCCGGGTCGTCCACGGGCTACCTGCGCGACCTCGAGGGGCGCGTCACGACCGACATCACCGACTCCGACGTGTCGTTCCACGCCCTGCGCGAGTACGTGGCCGGCGACGACCTGCGCCACATCCACTGGAAGACCACGGCCCGCACCGGCACGCTCATGGTGCGTCAGTTCGAGGAGACGCGGCGCTCGCACCTCGCGGTGCTGCTGTCCACCCGCGCCGAGGACTACGCGAGCGATGACGAGTTCGAGCTCGCGGTGTCGGTGTGCGCCTCCCTCGGCCTGCAGGCCATCAAGGAGGACCGCGGGGTCACCGTGCTCGTGCAGTCCGGCAGCCTGCGCGGCGACCATCACACCCGGTTGCTCGACGACCTGTCGCGCGTGGAGCTCGAGCCGTCGCGTCGCGCGCTGGTGGACCTCGCCCGCGCGGCGGGGAGCTCCGCCGCCGACGCGTCCGTGATCGCGTTCGTGCTGGGCAGCCGGGTGACCCCGACCGAGCTGCGGTCCGCCTCGGCCCGCCTGCCCGTGGGCGTGAACGTCATGGCGATCCAGTGCGTGCCGGGGGCGAACCTGTCGCGGCACAACATCGCCGAGGTCGGCGTCCTGACCCTCGGACGGCTGGGCGACCTGCCGATCGCGCTGAAGAAGATGAGCGAGACATGAACGACGAGACCACACGCGGCGGGCGCCGGGCCTGGTCGGGGGAGGGCGCGGGCGACGACTCGCTGCGCACCGGCACCGGGCTCGGACGCGGGACGACGCGCCGCAAGGAGGCGTCGCGCCCGCGCGCGACGTCGCCGCTCGCCCTGGTCGACCTGGCGGCGCTGGTGGTGCTGCTCGCGGCCGTCGCCGTCGGCTTCGGGCCGGTGTGGGGGTCGGCGGGCTACGTGCTGCCCGCCGCCGGGGGCGCCGTCCTCGGCCTGGCGGTCGCCTGGCTCGGCGCCTGGCGCCGGTTCCCGGCGGTGCTGGTCCTGGCGGTCGCGGTCGTCGCGTACCTGCTGTTCGGCGCGGCCCTCGCGCTGCCGCAGGACGCGATCGGCGGCGTCCTGCCGAGCCTGACGACCCTCCAGGACCTCCTGATCGGCGCGGTCGAGGGGTGGAAGCAGTTCATCACCACCGTGCCGCCGATGAGCTCGTTCCCGGAGCTCGCGGTCGTGCCGTACCTGCTGATGCTGCTCGTGGCACTCACCGCCGGCACGATCGCCTGGCGCGCCCGGCACGCGGCGTGGGCGCTGGCCCCCGTGCTGGTCGGGTTCGTCGGCGTCATCCTGCTCGGCACGCTCGACGCGGCGCTGCCGGTCGCCCAGGGCATCACGATCGCCCTCGTCGGCCTGCTGTGGGGCGGCGTCCGCGCGATGGAGGCGCGGGTCGGGACCCACTCGATCAGCACGGAGCAGAGCGAGGAGGCCACCCGCCGCCTGCGCTGGTACCGGGTGCGCACGGGTGCCGCCATCCTCGGCGTCGCGGCCGTGACCGCGGCCTTCGTGGCACCGGCGGTCATGCCGTCCCAGCCGCGGTCGGTGCTGCGCGAGACGATCGTGCCGCCGCTCGACCTGCACCAGTACGCGAGCCCGCTCGTCGGCTTCCGCCACATCGTGAAGGAGCAGCGGGAGGACGAGCTGTTCACGGTGAGCGACCTGCCCGAGGACGGTCGCGTGCGCCTCGCCGCGCTCGACCGCTACGACGGGGTGGTCTTCGACGCCTCCGGGACCGGCGGCGACACCGGCGTGTACAGCCGCGTCGGCACGACCATCGCCACCGCCCAGGAGGGCACGCCGCAGCGCATCGACGTGACCGTGACGGGGTACGACGGCGTGTGGGTGCCGCAGCTCGGCGCGCTCACCGGCATCACCTGGACGTCCGCGAACGCGCGCGCCCAGGACGAGGGCTCGTACTACAACTCGACCACCGGCACGGTGCTCACGACCGCGGGTGTGCGCCCCGGCGACACCTACAGCCTCGACACGATCGTCACGCAGGAGCCGTCCGAGGACGCGCTCAAGAAGGCGACGATCGTGGGCGCCGACCTGCCCGAGACGGAACAGTCGGAGCTGCCCGAGGGTTTGCCCGCGAAGGCGGTGCAGTTCGCGGGGGAGGAGACCGACCCGGCCACGAAGCTGTTCCTCATCCGGGACGCGCTCGCGGCGTCGGGCGTCCTGTCCAGCGGGCTCGAGGGCCAGTACCCGTCGCGCCCCGGCCACTCCGCCGAGCGGGTGGACACGCTGGTGCAGCAGGAGAAGATGGTGGGCGACGACGAGCAGTTCGCCGTCGCGCTCGCCCTGATGGCGCGGCAGGCCGGCATCCCGGCACGCGTCGTCATGGGCTTCTACCCGGGCAAGGACAGCAACTACACGGCCGGCGAGCCATGGACCGTGCTGGGCAGCGACGTGCACGCCTGGGTCGAGGTGCCGACCGCCGAGTACGGGTGGGCCGCGATCGAGGCCGTGCCGGAGCAGAAGCCGCAGATCCAGCCGGAGCCCAAGTCCGAGCAGGTGCCCAAGCCGCCGGTGCTCCAGGAGCCGGAGCCGCCGGAGGAGCCCGAGCGGGTCGAGGCGGGCACGGTCGAGGACGACGAGGAGGAGGCCGAGAACGAGGCCTTCGACTGGCGCCTCGTGGGCCTGGTCGTGCTGATCGTCGGGATCCCGCTGCTGCTGATCGGCGGCCCGATCGTCGCGATCCTCGCGTACAAGGCGCGTCGCCGGGCCAGACGACGCACGGCCGACGACGCCGCCGCACGGATCTCCGGCGGCTGGCACGAGGTGGTGGACGTCGCCACCGACCTGGGCAGCACCGTCCCGCCGTCGGCGACCCGTCGCGAGGGCGCGTACCTGATCGCCGAGCAGTACCGGGCGCCCGGTACGCTCGCTCTCGCCCACCGCGCGGACGCAGGCGTCTTCGGGGAGGGCGAGCCCAGTGCCACGGAGGCGGACGACTTCTGGCGCGAGGTGGACGAGCTCGTCGCGGGGGTGCGGTCCGGTGTCGATCGGCGCCGCCGGCTCTTCGGGGCCCTGTCCCTGCGGTCGCTGCGCGCTCGCGCGACGTGGCGGCCGGGGCGGGCGCTCGGCCGGTTCGCGCGGGACGTCGGCGCCAAGGTCTCCGGGGTCGGTTCGAGGATCGTCTCCAGGGGCGGCTCCAGGAACAAGGAGAAGAGATGAGTGACGTGCAGTGCGCCGGCTGCGGGTCCACGCAGCGGGCGGGCGCGCCCTTCTGCGCCGTGTGCGGGCGTGCGTTCCCGCGCACGGGCAGGCCGGTCGGGACGCCGGCGGAACCGCCGCGGGGCGCGCTCGACGCCGCGGGCGTCGCCGGCCCGGGTGGTCCCGCGTCCCTGGTGCACACGGGCACCACGGAGCCCGAGATGATGACGGCCACGCAGGTGCCCGCGTACCTGGGGCCCGCGACCCCCGAGCCGGAGGCCGCACCCGTGTACGCGCACGTGGGCCGGCGCATCGTGGCGTTCCTGCTCGACGGCGTCGTGGCGGGGGTGCTCTTCGGGATCGTGTACGGCATCGGGTTCTCGACGATCGACCTGCCGTCGGGCGTCATCAACTCGTCCGACCCGAGGTTCGCGGCCCTCGTCACCCAGATCCTCACCGTCGCGGGCCTCGCCTCCGCGGCCGCGGGCCTGTACTGGCTCGCCATGCTGATCTGGGAGGGCCGCACCGGCAGGACGCTCGGCAACCTGATCATGGGCATCCGCACGCAGCGCGTCGACGACGGCATGCCGATCGGGGTGGGCCGCGCCTTCCTGCGGTACCTGGTCGTCGCCGCGTGCGGCCTGGTGCCGTTCTTCGGCACGGTCGTCGTGCAGCTCAGCCCGCTGTGGGACGGCGGCGGTCGTCGCCAGGGCTGGCAGGACAAGGCCGGGAAGGCCGTCGTCGTGGACGCGCGTGCCATGCAGCGGGCCGCGGGCCCGCGCACCGCGAGCTTCGCCCCGGCCTCCGGGGGTCCGGTGGCCGGCCCCGTGGCCCCGCCGTCGGCACCGTCCGCCGTCCTGCTGGGGGCGGTGGCGGCGCCGCCGACCCCGACGCAGCAGCCGGCGCCGCAGCAGCAGCCGCACCCACCGGTGAACCAGCCGCCGTACCAGGCCCCCGCCGGCCCGCCGGCCGGGGTGCCGGACCCGTACGCGACGCCGGCCTACCAGCCGCTCGCCGGTCCGGCGTCGGGTGCGGGCGGGCTCATCACCGGGGTGCCGGGGACTGCCGCCCCGCAGCAGGCGTCGTCGGGCGCGCAGCAGGCGATGCCGGACCCGCAGCAGCTCCAGCAGCAGTTCCAGCAGCCTGTCCCGCAACAGCCTCAGCAGCAGCCCCAGCAGCAGCCCCGGCCCCAGCAGCCCGCCGCGGACGTCACGCCCGAGGTGTCGGAGCACACGAGCTTCGAGACGCGCATGCAGTCGCGGGCGCAGCGTCAGGAGCTGCGCCCGGCGCCCGTCGTGGGCGTCGTGCTCGAGCTCGAGTCGGGCGACCGGCACACCGTCGACGGGCCGGCCCGGGTCGGCCGCAACCCGGAGGCGTCGGCGGGCGAGACCGTCACGCTCGTGCGCATCGACGACCCGACGCGGTCGGTGTCGAAGAACCACGCAGACCTGGACGTGGACTCCGCGGGCCTGTGGATCAACGACCGGGGGTCGACGAACGGGACCGTCATCTCCGTCGCCGGTCTGCCGCCGCGGGTGGCGGAGCCCGGCGCGCGCGTCCGGGTGCCCATGGGGGCCACGATCCACGTGGGCGACCGCCGCATCGTCGTCCACCCGGGGACGCACGCATGACCGACGACGACGCGCTCGTCCTGTCCTGGGGCAGCTCGTCGCACGTAGGGCGCCGGCGCAAGGTCAACGAGGACGGGTACCTGGCCGGGGCGGGCGTCTTCCTGGTCGCGGACGGGATGGGCGGTCACGACGCGGGCGAGGTCGCCAGCGCCGTCGCGCTCGACACCCTGAGCCCGCTGCAGGACGAGCCGCGGGTGGACGCCGACCGGGTGGCCGAGCTCGTCGCCCTGGCGCAGTCACGGGTGCGGGCGATCGACACCGGCCCGTCGGGGCGGGGCGCCGGCACGACGCTCACCGGCGCGCTGGTCTCCGAGCAGGACGACGTCCCCTACTGGCTGTTCGTGAACGTGGGCGACTCGCGCACGTACCTGATGTCGGGCGGCGTGCTGGACCAGGTCAGCGTGGACCACTCGGAGGTCCAGGAGCTGGTGGACGCCGGGATGCTCACGGCGCAGGAGGCGCGGCAGCACCCGCGCCGGAACGTCGTGACGCGGGCGCTGGGCGCGGACTCCACGCCCATGGCCGACTTCCGGTACGTCCCGGTCGCCGCGGGCGACCGGGTGCTGGTGTGCTCCGACGGACTGACCGTCGAGCTCACCGACGAGCGGATCGCCCGGGTGCTGCTGGAGCACCCGGACCCGCAGCGGGCGGCGAGCCGGCTCGTGGAGGAGGCGGTCGCGGCCGGAGGCCGCGACAACATCACTGTCGTGGTGGTCGACGTCACCCATGCGGTGGACGACGACGAGACCGCGACCAGCCCGCGCGGCGGGCAGGTGCTGGACGACGAGGACACGATCCCGACGCCCGAGGGCGCATGGGGCCGGGCCTCGATGACCGGGGGGCAGGAGGTCGACGCATGATGACGGTGGGATACGTCGAGGGCACGGCGCAGGCGTTGGTACGGGGGGACACCGTGCTGCTGCTGCCGCAGCCCGTGGAGCCGGGGGTCGTCTCGAGGCTCTGGGAGGCGCTCGAGGCGCCGGAGCAGGGCGGTGTCGTGTCCGTGGTCGGGGCGCTGACGGACGCCGCGGGGAGCCTGACCGCGGTGCCGCCCTTCGCGGTGGTGACGCTCGACGCCCGCGCGCGTGAGGCACGTGTCGCCGTGCGCGGGACCTCCGCCGCGGTACGCCTGCGGGCGGCCGGCGGCGACGTGGAGGTGTCCGGCGCCGGCGTGCTGATGTGGGCCGAGCGCGTGGTGGAGGAGGTGGCCTCGGTCGAGCTGGCCCTGGCCCCGGCCCCCGCCGTGGACGGTCCGGTCTGGCCGCTGCAGGGCGGGGTGGTCCGCGCGGCGCTTCTGCGTCGTGCGCTGGACGGCAGCGACGTCGCCACGGCGGCGCCCGCGGCGGAACCGGCCGTGCCGGCTCCGGCCGTGCCTGCCCCCGCCGTGCCTGCCCCCGCCGTGCCGGCCCCGGTCGAGCCGCTCAGCGGCCTCGGCGGCTCCGACCCGGACGCCTGGCCGTTGCCGGGCCAGTCGAAGCTGCGTGCGCCGGCGCCGCCCGCGGTCGACGCGGTCCCCTCGCAGGAGACGCTGATCGGGGGCGCCGACGGTCTCCCGCTGCCGCTCGCGACGATCTCGGCGCCCGGAGCGGACGTCGCGGCCCCGGACGGGCCCGCGGTCGTCGACGGCGCACCGGACTCCGACGACGAGACGCCCGCGCCCGAGGACCAGGCGCAGGAGCAGGAGCAGGGCGAGCCGCACACGGACACCGTGCTCGGCGGCGACGGTGACGACTACGACCACCTGTTCGGCGACACCGTGTTCCGCAACGTCGAGGACGCGGCGGTGCGTCTCGCGGGCGACGAGGAGGGCGAGGACGACGCGGGGACGGGCGCGTCGCCCGGGCCCGTGGACGCCTCGGCCCCGGCGGATCCGGCACCGGAGGCCGCCGCACCGGAGGCGCCTGCTCCGCCGGCCCCGCTCGGGCCCCCGGGGACGCCCGACGGCGGGCTGATCGCGTCGATCCCGTTCGGCCCCGGTGTCCCGGGGACCCCGGCGACCGCGTCCCGCGCCGCGTCGGTGCCGGCGGAGCCCCCGAGCGGGCCGCCTCCCGCACCCCCCGGGCCTGTCGACGACCACGACGGCAACACGATCATGACCTCGGACCTGGCCGCGCTGCGCGAGGCCGCGGGCACCGCGCTGCCGCAGTTCGGGACTCCCGCCGTCCCCGGTGCCCGCGAGGTCCTGGCGCTGGCGTGCCCGCAGGGGCACCCCAACCCGCCGACCCGTCAGCAGTGCCGCACCTGCGGCGTCCCGCTGGACGGCGACCCGGCGCTCGCGCCGCGCCCGGCGCTGGGCCGTGTCCGGATCGGGGCGGAGGACGGGACCCCCGCAGGGGAGGACCAGGTCGTGGAGCTGGACCGCGACGTCGTCGTCGGTCGGCGCCCCCGGTCCAGCACGACGTCAGCGGACCGGATGCCCCGGATGGTCACGGTCCCGAGCCCGCAGAAGGACATCTCCCGGTCGCACGTCCAGGTGACGCTCGAGGAGTGGCACGTGCTGGTGGAGGACCTCGCGACCACCAACGGCACCGTGCTGCTCCGCCCGGGGCAGAAGCCCCGGCGCCTCCACCCGAACCAGAAGGAGATCGTCGTGGACGGCGACGTGCTGGAGCTCGGGGACGGCATCACCCTCGCGTTCGAAGGGATCTGGTGACTCGTCGATGAGCAGCAAGCGGGCTCCTTCCGCCCCGCCGGAGATCCCGGGCTACACCTATCGCAAGGTCATCGGCACGGGCGGCTTCTCCGACGTCTTCCTCTACGAGCAGCACCGGCCGCGGCGCCAGGTGGCGGTCAAGGTGCTGCTCAAGGAGTGGTCGAACGACACCCAGCGCGCGGCGTTCGACGCCGAGGCCGACCTCATGGCCACCCTGGGGAACCACCCGTCGATCGTCACGATGTACGAGGCGGGGGTCGCCCCCGACGGGCGTCCCTACCTCGCGCTCGAGTACTGCTCGCGCCCGAACCTCGGCGCGCGCTACCGCTCGGAGCGCATGTCGGTGCCGGAGGCGATGCGCACGACGATCCAGATCGCGGGCGCGGTCGAGACGGCGCACCGCCTCGGCATCCTGCACCGTGACATCAAGCCGGCGAACATCCTGGTCACCCAGTTCGGGCACCCGGCGCTCACCGACTTCGGCATCTCGTCCACCGTGGACTCGGCGTCGGTCGCGGAGGGCATGTCCATCCCCTGGTCGCCGCCCGAGTCGTTCGGCGACCCGCCGGTCAGCGGCATCGCGACCGACGTGTGGGCCCTGGGCGCCACCTGCTACACCCTGCTCGCCGGTCGGACGCCGTTCGAGGTGCCGGGCGGGTCGAACTCGTCGGCCGACCTCATGGGCCGCATCGCGACCACCACCCTGGCGGAGATCGGGCGCGGGGATGTCCCCGAGTCGCTCGAACGGGTCCTGCGCATCGCGATGGCGAAGCGGCCCGGGTCGCGGTACCCCACGGCGCTCGCGTTCGCGCGCGCCGTCCAGCAGGTGCAGGTCGAGCTGGCGCGCGACATGACCCCCATCGACCTCCTCGACGAGGCCGGCTCGGTGCTCGAGGACGAGGACGAGGCCGAGGGCACCCGGATGAACCGGGTCCGGGCGATCGACCCGGAGCAGCGCGGTGCGCCGCCGGCCCCCGCGGTGGCGTCCGTGCCCTTCGCGCCGGTCCAGGCGCCGCCGTACCCGACGGCTCCGCCGAGCGCCTCTCCGGGCTCCGCCCTGAGCACGGAGTCCGCGTGGTCGGCCCCGGCCACGGCGGCACCCTCTCCGGGGCGGGTGCCGACGGTGGACGCGGCAGGCCAGCTGCCCGACGCATCGGTGGACGAGACGGTCTTCCGCACGGAGCGCCCGGCCGCGCCCGAGCCGGAGGACGACGCCGGAGCCGACGCGCCCGCCTCGCGGTGGGCGTGGCTGCTCGTCGCCGTGGGTTCGGTCCTCGTCCTCGGTGTCGGCGGGCTGATCTGGTGGCTGAACCGCGACGCCGGGGCCGAGCCCGCCGTGGCCGACCCGGGGGCCACGCAGACCGCGGCGCCCGCCGACCCGCTCGGCGGTTACGTGCCGCCGGTGCAGGACCTGCAGGCCGTGGTCGAGGGCGACGAGGTCCTCGTGACCTGGGAGCCCCCGCGCGAGGCGGAGGAGGGCGACTCCTTCGGGTGGAAGCAGCTCTCGCTCACCTCGGAGTCGCAGTACACGACGACGGACGAGCCGTCGGCCAGCGTCCCGGCGGATCCCACCCAGGACGTGTGCGTGCAGGTCGTGGTGATCCGGGGCGGCAGCAGCCTGTCGCAGACGGAGCAGACCTGCGTCACGGCCGGCGCGGACGCGAGCGAGGGGGCGACGGGCTGATGGGCGAGCTGGCGATCGAGTTCTGCGGCGAGTGGTTCCGGCCCTCGCCCGAGGTGCCGTTCGACATCGGTCGCGAGGGCGACCTGGCGATCGACGACAACCTGTACCTGCACCGCCGCTTCCTCCGCGTCACCTGTGACGACGACATCTGGTGGCTCATGAACGCGGGGTCGAACATCGCCGCCACCGTGAGCGACGTCCGCGGCGGCGTGCAGTCCTGGCTGCCGCCCGGGCACCGCCTGCCCATCGTGCTGCCGCACACGGCGATCGTCTTCACCGCCGGCCCCACGACCTACGAGCTCACCGTCACGCTCAGCGACGCGCCGTACTACGAGGTGCACCCGGAGGACCCGGGCAGCGGCGACACGACGATCGGCGCGGTGCAGTTCACCGTGAGCCAGCGTCAGCTCATCGTCGCGCTCGCGGAGCCCATGCTCCGGCGCGAGGGCACCGGTCTCAGCGAGATCCCGTCCAGCGTCGACGCCGCGCGACGGCTCGGCTGGGCCACCACGCGTTTCAACCGCAAGCTCGACAACGTCTGCGACAAGCTCGACCGGATCGGGGTCAAGGGGCTGCGCGGCGGCCCGGGCGGCGCGGCGACCAACCGCCGGGCGCGCCTCGTCGAGCATGCCGTGACCTCCCGCCTCGTCACCCCCGACGACCTCCACCTCCTCGACCAGAAGGACGACGCCTGACGTGCGCATCAAGCTCACCCTGCACCGGTCGGACGACTCGTCCGTCGACGTGGCGGTCACGGCGGACGCCACCGCCACCGTCCGTGACGTCGCGGAGGCGCTCTACTCGGGAGACCCCGGACGCCGTGGCGCGCCCGCCCCGGAGAACCTGACGCTCCAGGTCGTCGGCGACGGCGCGGCGCAGCACACGGTGACGGCCGGGAGGGTGCTCACCCCGACGAGCGACCTGGTGCAGGCCGGGCTGCGGTCCGGCTCCGGGGTGTCGATCGTGCGGCTCTCCGACCAGTTCGTGCACGCCGGGCAGGACCGCGGGGCGGCTGTCGCCGTGCTGCGCGTGCTCGAGGGACCGGACGCCGGGCGCGAGTTCCACCTGCCCGTCGGCACCTCCTACCTCGGCCGCGACCGGGGGATGGACATCCGCCTCCAGGACGGCCAGGTCTCCAAGCGTCACGCCCGGATCATCGTGGGGGAGCAGATCGAGATCCACGATCTCGACTCCGCCAACGGCCTCGAGATGGGCGGCAAGCGGATGACACGCTCCGCGCTCACGTCGTCCGACACCGTGACCGTGGGCCAGAGCGTGGTGTCGGTCGTCTCGCTGCACCGCTCGACCAGCCTCGCCCCGACCAACCCGGTCGTGGAGTTCAACCGCTCGCCGCGCGTCGTCGCGCGGTTCGGCGAGCGCAAGATCACCGCGCCCAAGCCCCCGAAGCCGGTGCCCCCGGGCCGGTTGCCGTGGATCCCCATGATGGCGCCCGCCCTCATGGGCCTGGTGATGTTCGCGTTCTTCAACAACCCGCGGATGCTCGTGTTCATGTTCATGAGCCCGCTGATCATGCTGGGCGTCTACTACGACCGGCGGATCGCGCGGAAGAAGGACTTCGAGCGCGCGTCGGAGCTGTTCGACGAGGCCGTCACCGCCACGCAGGAGCGGATCGCCCGGACGCACGCCGTCGAGCGGGCGGTGCGCCTGGCCGAGGCCCCGTCCCTCGCGGAGTCGCTCGACGCCGTGCGCCGCCTCGGCGGGCTCATGTGGACCCACCGGCCCGAGCACCGCGGGTTCCTCACCCTGCGCCTCGGCATCGGGGCCGCGCCGTCGCGCACCGAGTTCACCGAGCCGCGGGAGAACGAGGCGATCCCGGAGCACTGGGAGAAGGTGCTCGAGCTGCAGTCACGCTGCTCGGTGATCGACGACGTGCCCGCCGTGGCCGCGCTGCGCTACGGCGGCAACGTCGGCCTCGCGGGGCCGGCCGGCATGGTCGAGTCCGTGGCGCGCGCCGCGCTGCTGCAGATGGTGGCGCTGCACTCGCCGTCGGAGGTCGTGGTCACGGCCCTGACGTCGCACCGGTCCCGCGAGGACTGGGAGTGGCTGCAGTGGGTGCCGCACACCGGCTCGCCGCACAGCCCGCTGGGGACGTCGGACCACCTGGCCGCCGACCCGGGCCGCGGCCTCGCGCTGCTCACCCGCCTCGAGGAGCTCATCGAGGCCCGCGGCATCAGCCTGGACGGGCCGCCGCCGCTGGAGACGGAGCGCGACGCGGAGAAGGACCGCGGCGAGGCCGCGCCCAAGCCCGTGCTGCCGGCCGTGGTGGTGCTCGTCGAGGACGACGCGCCGCTCGAGCGGTCGCGGCTCGTGCGCCTCGCGGAGCGCGGGCCCAAGGCGAACGTGCACGTCGTGTGGGTGGCCCCCACCGTGGAGCAGCTGCCCGCCGCGTGCCGGACGTTCGTGCTGCTCGACGCGCAGGAGGGCGCCGGCTCCGGCATGACGGGCGAGGTGCACTACGGCCGCCTCGCCTTCCCGGTGCGCTGCGAGTCGGCGGACCTGGCCACGGCGGCCGAGGTGGCCCGCATCCTGTCCCCGGTGGTCGACGTCGGCGCGCCGGTGGACGACGAGTCCGACCTGCCCCGCTCCGTGTCGTACCTGGCGCTCGCGGGTACGGACCTCGGCTCCGACTCGGCCGGCGTCGTCGAGCGGTGGCGGGAGAACCTCTCGCTCACGCCGCGCGACGGCTCGCCACCGGTGCGCCGCAAGACGCCGACCAACCTGCGCGCGCTCATCGGGCACAACGGCGTCGAGCAGTTCTACCTGGACCTGCGCACCCAGGGCCCGCACGCGCTGGTGGGCGGCACCACCGGTGCCGGCAAGTCCGAGTTCCTGCAGTCGTGGGTGCTGGGCATGGCCGCGGCGCACAGCCCGGACCGCGTCACGTTCCTGTTCGTGGACTACAAGGGCGGCGCAGCGTTCGCCGACTGCGTGCACCTGCCGCACACGGTGGGTCTGGTCACCGACCTGTCGCCGCACCTCGTGCGGCGCGCGCTGTCGTCGCTGCGCGCGGAGCTGCACTACCGCGAGCACCTGCTGAACCGGAAGAAGGCCAAGGACCTCGCGTCCCTGGAGCGCACCGGCGACCCGGAGGCGCCGCCGAGCCTCATCATCGTGGTGGACGAGTTCGCGGCGCTGGTGGGCGAGGTCCCGGAGTTCGTGGACGGCGTCGTCGACGTCGCCCAGCGCGGCCGGTCCCTCGGCCTGCACCTCATCCTCGCGACGCAGCGGCCCGCGGGCGTCATCAAGGACAACCTGCGCGCCAACACGAACCTGCGCATCGCCCTGCGGATGGCCGACGAGTCGGACTCCAAGGACGTGCTCGGCGACAAGATGGCAGCGCACTTCCCGCCGTCGATCCCCGGCCGCGGCGCGGCCAAGACGGGGCCCGGGCGTCTCACGACCTTCCAGACCGGCTACGCCGGCGGCTGGACCAAGGACGAGCCGGAGCCGTCCCAGATCGACGTCGAGGAGATGGACTTCGGGACGGGTCGGCGCTGGGAGATGCCGACGGTCGCCCGGTCCGACGACGACGGCGACCCCGGGCCGAACGACATCGCGCGCATGGTGGCGACGATCCGCCATGCGGCGACGAGCGCCGGCGTGCCCGCGCCCCGCAAGCCGTGGCTCGAGGAACTGGCGGCGACCTACGACCTGGCCCTCCTGCCCAACCCGCGCACGGACTCGCGCCTGCTGCTCGGCGTGCGCGACGACCCGCACGGTCAGGCCCAGCCGACGGTGCACTACGAGCCGGACGTCGACGGCAACCTCGCCGTCTACGGCACGGGCGGCACCGGCAAGAGCACGACGCTGCGCACCGTCGCGGTGTCCGCGGGGCTCACGGCCCGCGGCGGCCCGGTCCAGGTGTACGGCATCGACTGCGGCTCCGGCGGCCTGTCGATGCTGGAGAGCCTGCCGCACGTCGGCGCGGTGATCTCCGGCGACGACGAGGAGCGGGTGTCGCGCCTCATGCGGCGGCTCACCGAGATGCTCGACGAGCGCTCCGCGCGGTACGCGGAGGTGCGGGCGAGCACGATCGACGAGTACCGGCGCATCGCGAACCGCCCGGACGAGCCCCGCATCATCGTGCTGGTCGACGGCATCGGCTCCTTCCGCGACAGCTACGAGATCTTCGCGGGCCGGGGGTTCTCGGTCTACGGCGCGTTCTCCCAGCTGGCCACCGACGGTCGCCCGGTCGGCATCCACCTGGTGATGTCGGGCGACCGGGCCGTGGCGGTGCCGCCGGCGCTCGCCTCCACGGTGCAGAAGCGGATCGTGCACCGGATGGCGCGCGAGGACGACTACATGATGCTCAACGTCCCGAAGGACGTGCTGACCCCCGCGTCGGCGCCGGGCCGCGCGATCATGCACGGTCAGGAGGCGCAGATCGCCGTGCTCGGCGGCGACCCGAACGGCGCCGTGCAGTCGCGCGAGCTGGCCAAGCTTGAGCAGACCATGCGCCGCATGGGCGCGGTGCAGGCGCCGGGCGTGGCACGGCTGCCCGACAACTTCACGCTCGACAGCCTGCCGGTGCGCACCGGCGATCTCGCGACGGTCGGCCTGCGCGACCTCGACCTCACGCCCGTCGGGCTGCCGCTGCGTTCCCCGTTCATGCTGGCCGGCCCGCCGGGGTCGGGGCGCACGACGGCGTTCGTCACGCTCGCGACGGCGCTGCGGCGCCGGGGCGGCACCCGCCTGGTGTACCTGTCGTCGCGGCGCACGAGCCTGGGGGCCCTGGACCTGTGGGACCAGCAGGCGGCCAACCCGGAGGACGTCGTCGAGCTCGTCAAGGAGCTCACCGAGGTGCTGAACGCGGACAGCGTCGCCCCCGGCGGGCTCGCCGTGATGATCGAGAACTACACCGAGCTCACGGGCACCCCCGCGGAGAAGCCGCTCGAGGCGTTCGTGAAGCTCGCGGTGCGCAAGGAGCACTTCGTCGTCGGCGAGTCGGAGTCGTCCACCTGGTCGAAGGCGTTCACGCTGGCCGGTCCCTTCAAGTCGGGGCGCAACGGCATCCTGCTGACGCCCGGCGACACGGACGGCGACACCCTGATGAACACGCCGCTCGGGCGCATGCGGCGCAAGGACTTCCCGCCCGGCCGCGGGTTCCTCATCACCGCGGGGCGCGCCGTCAAGATCCACGTGGCCCTGCCGGGCTGACGGGAGCAGGGGCATGGGGAGGTCTCCCCATTCCCCGACGTCGCGGGCTCTGGTTGAGTGAGCGGCGTCGAAACGTGCGAAGAGGTTGTCCGTCGGGGCAGCCGTGAGTGAAGGAGCATCACATGGTCGCTGAGGGTGGCAACGTCTTCGGTCTTGACGTCGAG
>Ga0160432_100577_pt1 | contig 21277 bp, 20 predicted proteins | sample HID1971M_E0MG_FD_108250 | JGI IMG/M metagenome (GOLD analysis project Ga0160432, IMG submission 108250) | Enriched millipede-associated microbial communities from UW Madison campus, WI, USA - HID1971M_E0 MG | ecosystem: Host-associated > Arthropoda: Insects > Digestive system > Unclassified ... | reverse complement strand
GGCCAGAAGCCGAAGACGGCTTCCACGAATAGGCCTTATACATAGATGCAACGGGGCGACGGTTTTTTAAAAGCGGGTAGACAGTGGGGGCGAGTCCATACATAGGAGCTGGCTTGCCAGCGATAGCGGAGTGACCGCCGAAGTATCTCTCGCAGCAGTACTCGATCTACTGTGGGAGCCAGCCTGCTGGCGATGGCGGCCTGAAAGTCGACCTGGATTTTGTTGACCGAGTACATATCCATTCCTGCGGTAACGGCCACTTATGGTTTCGCTCCTACAGCGAGTCACTTGGAAAAGCCTGAAGGAGCAGCCGGTCGACGCTCGATTGCTCGCGAAGAACATGAGAGCACCGCGTGGTGTCAGGATCCCCGCGTCATCGTTGACCTCCATCGCGAGCAAGCTCGCTCCTACAGGGGGATGGAGGCAGCTAAAAGTAAGCGTATAGCCAACACACGTTCACATGACTGAAGGTGTGTGGTTCAGTCCGTCGACTGCATCCAGTATTTGCCGTACCCGATCTGTAACGGATATGTCCCCCTCAAGCTTTAAGACACTACAGGTAAGCGTAGACAGCCATTCCTGATGCCTGGCCAAGCTACGTCCAGGGACGCCCCCCTCATCATACTGAGCTGCCCAAGCCAGAAACTCCGGCTTTGCTTGACCGAAGCGTTTTACCTCTCGACGTTTCAGTCTCTCTAATCTGAGTTCAACAGGAAGATAAAGGAACACCACAAGATCAAATTCGCTCTCAAGCGGTTGACCCCAGCCCATTACAGATCCGGCAACCACTGCACGGCCATGAGAGCGCATTTCTTGTAGCAAGCGCTCTCCTCGTTGCGTTTTGTCTGCCAGATGCTGATATGGCGGGTTACTGGGCAGCCACAAAAAATCATCTGCTTCCAGGTGAGTTGTGCTCAGTGCCTTTGCTAAAGCAGCCGCTAAGGTCGAGGTGCCGGTACCTGCCGCGCCTGTGATCAAGATGTAACGTGCAGTCTCTTTTGTCATTTTGCTTTCGGCCGCTCTAAAACGAGTTTGCTATCTCCGATAGTTAACCATGCCCCACTGATGCGCTTGCCGCTACGAAGCGATCCGGCGAACAACCAGTTGGAGCGGCCAAGCGCCCACGGCCTTATCTGATTTTCGACCGCGATATTATCGACGGGCACAGCGCCGTCCTCGACATATCGAGTCAGTGCCGTCCAGCGCTAGACGCTGTCCGGCGCCTATCATGTGGCTGCAGACTTGTCGGGTGATCAAGCAGGGGAATTGATGGCGCAGGCGGGAAGGGCATTCGAAGGTGGAATCGGTTTGGTTTCGTGGGTGACGTCCGGCTTGGCACTTTTGGCAATTTTGATTGCGTGGCGCACTCTGCGGATTCCGAAAACGCAATCTGCAGAGAAGCGTTGACCGAAAACGGAGATTGGCCCGAGCATTTCAGCACAGCGCTTGCTCAGCAGCCGTCCGCAGGTATGCTATTGGCCTGCCGAGGAGATTGAAAATGGCCTACGATTTTGACCTTTATGTGATTGGCGCCGGTTCTGGCGGTGTGCGGGCGGCTCGGTTTGCTGCCGGGTTCGGGGCGAAAGTGGCCGTGGCCGAGAGTCGCTATCTGGGCGGCACTTGTGTGAACGTCGGCTGCGTGCCGAAGAAACTGCTGGTTTATGGGGCGCACTTTGCCGAGGACTTCGAGCAGGCTTCGGGTTTTGGCTGGAGTCTGGATGAGGCGCAGTTCGACTGGGCGACGCTGATTGCCAACAAGGACCGCGAGATCAATCGCCTCAACGGCATCTACCGCAACCTGCTGGTCAACAGCGGCGTAACGTTGCACGAAGGTCACGCCAAGATCGTCGACCCGCATACCGTCGAGATCAATGGTGAGCGCCACTCGGCTGAAAACATTCTGATCGCCACCGGTGGCTGGCCGCAGATTCCGGAGATTCCCGGGCACGAGCATGCGATCAGTTCCAACCAGGCGTTTTTTCTGAAAGAGCTGCCTAAGCGCGTGCTGGTGGTGGGTGGTGGTTACATCGCCGTCGAGTTCGCCGGGATCTTCCACGGCCTGGGTGCCCAGACCACGTTGCTGTATCGCGGTGAGTTGTTCCTGCGTGGCTTCGACGGTTCCGTGCGCAAGCATTTGCAGGAAGAGCTGACCAAGCGCGGCATGGATCTGCAATTCAATGCCGACATCGAGCGTATCGACAAGCAAGCCGATGGCAGCCTGAAGGTAACGCTCAAGGATGGTCGTCAGCTGGAGGCCGATTGCGTGTTCTACGCCACCGGTCGGCGGCCGATGCTGGACAACCTCGGGTTGGAAAATACCGGGGTGAAGCTCGACAAGAAAGGTTTCGTCGAGGTGGATGACCTGTACCAGACGGCCGAGCCTTCGATCCTGGCCCTGGGCGATGTGATCGGCCGGGTGCAGCTGACGCCCGTGGCGCTGGCCGAAGGCATGGCGGTAGCGCGACGCCTGTTCAAGCCTGAGCAGTATCGCCCGGTGGACTACAAGATGATCCCGACGGCGGTGTTCAGCCTGCCAAACATCGGTACTGTCGGCCTGACCGAGGAAGAGGCACGGGAAGCTGGCCACGAAGTGCAGATCTTCGAAAGCCGTTTCCGGCCAATGAAGCTGACCCTGACCGAATGCCAGGAGCGCACGCTGATGAAGCTGGTGGTGGACGCCCAGACCGACAAGGTGCTGGGTTGCCACATGGTCGGTCCCGAGGCTGGCGAAATCGTCCAGGGCCTGGCCATCGCCTTGAAGGCCGGCGCCACCAAGCGCCACTTCGACGAAACCATCGGTGTGCACCCGACGGCCGCCGAAGAGTTCGTCACCCTGCGGACACCGGTCGGCGCTTAATCGCCCTTGGCGACGCCTGGCGCTGCTGCAATGGCAGCGGCCAGGCGTACGCTTTCTTCCAGCTCTGCCTGGGTTTTCAGCAGTTCGATTTCCAGTGACTTGTTCGCCTGCGTTTGCTCCTCGACGCTCTGTTTGAGCGCCTGGCTTTCCAGCATGGCGACACGCAGGCGTTCCTGGAGGAGGGTGCGTTCGCTGTCGACCCGGTTGGCCTGGTCGAGCAGTTGATCCTGGCGGGTATTGCTTTGCTTGAGCTGCTCTTGCAATAGGCTCAGCTCGCGCAAGGTGCCGCGGTTCTCCGTCAGCAGGCGTTCGTTGTCGCGGTGCAACTGGGTGATTTCGTCCTGGCGCACCAAGGCACTCTGCTGAGCCTGGCGTAACTCCATCTGCAGTTGCTGCACCTGACCTTCGTGGCGGCTTTGTTCCTGCTCGCGCTGCTCCTTGACCGCGTTGCGGTAGTGCTCCAGGGCGTCACGGCTGTGCAGGTGTTTCTCTTCGAGCGAGCGAATCTGCTCGTCCTTGTCTCGCAAACGCAATTCGAAATCAGCCAATGCCTGGCTCTGTCCGGCATTGCGGGTCTGTTCGCCCTGAAGTTGATCGCGGGTGCTTTGCAGTGCCTCGGATTCCTGGGTCAGGGCCAGGCTTTGCAGTTCGTAGTGTTGCTGCAATTGCGTATTGGCTTGCTCGGCCTGTTGCAGCTGCAATTCCAGCGCCTTGCGTTGTTGCTCGTACTGCTCGCGGGCCTGGTCGATCGGTTCCTGCGCCTGCTCTTTAAGGCGCTGTGCCAGGCGCGTCACCAGGGCCAGCAACTCGTCGTCGATCGGCTCGGACGGCGCCTCGTCAGGGTCAGGGGTGTTGTCGTCGAGCTCTTTCATATAGCGATGGATCGTGGTTTTCGAACCGGTATTGCCCATTTCGATGCGCACGGCATCGATGCTGGGGTTTTCGCCACGGGCAATGATCGCCAACCGCGCCGCTTGCACCACTTGTTTATTCACGCCGACACGGGCCATGAGAACTCCTACATTTTTACTGTGTGGTACGTACCACGTATATACACATTGTACCATTCATTTGATGAAGCTTGATATCTGATTATCCTGATACGGGATATACTGGTATTACCCCGTGTCATATCGATTTTGAGGCGTTCGCGCCTCCAGATCCGTACACAAACACCGGCACCGCGTACATCCACCTGGCCAGCGTCATCGTTAACGTCCATCGCGAGCGAGCTCGCTCCTACAGTTGAAGCAAGGTTATTTACATGAGCGAGCTGGATCGTTACCTGCAAGCCGCCACGCGCGACAACACCCGTCGCAGCTATCGGGCGGCCATCGAGCATTTCGAGGTGAGTTGGGGAGGGTTCCTGCCGGCAACCGGCGACAGCGTGGCGCGCTATCTGGTGGCCCACGCGGGTGTGCTGTCGATTAACACCTTGAAGCTGCGCTTGTCCGCGCTGGCGCAGTGGCATAACAGCCAGGGCTTTGCCGACCCCACCAAGGCGCCGGTGGTGCGCAAGGTGTTCAAGGGCATTCGGGCGCTGCATCCGGCCCAGGAAAAACAGGCCGAGCCGCTGCAGCTTCAGCATCTGGAACAGGTGGTCGCCTGGCTTGAGCTGGAAGCGTTAACCGCCCGGCAGCAAGGCGATCGACCGGGGCTGCTGCGGGCTCGGCGCGACACGGCGTTGATCCTGCTGGGCTTCTGGCGTGGTTTTCGCAGCGATGAGTTATGCCGCGTACAGATCGAGCATGTCCAGGCGAGCGCGGGTTCCGGCATCACGCTGTACTTACCCCGCAGCAAGAGCGATCGGGAAAACCTCGGCAAGACCTACCAGACCCCCGCGTTGCAGCGGTTGTGTCCGGTGCAGGCCTACATCGACTGGATCACCGAGGCCGCGCTGGTTCGCGGGCCGGTGTTCCGTGGCATTGATCGCTGGGGGCATTTGAGCGAGGAGGGCCTGCACGCCAACAGCGTGATCCCGCTATTGCGCCAGGCGCTGGAGCGCGCCGGCATACCCGCCGAGCACTACACCAGCCACTCCCTGCGCCGTGGGTTTGCCTCGTGGGCACACCAGAGCGGATGGGACTTGAAGTCATTGATGAGCTACGTCGGCTGGAAGGACATCAAGTCCGCCATGCGCTACATCGAAGCCAGTCCCTTTCCCGGCATGGCCCGTCTCGCGGAAAAGCCACTCGAGGCGTAAATTCGCTTTTCTTCTATTAATACTGTTGGCTAATAGCGAAAGCCAATCAGCGGCATGAGGTTTGCCAATGAGCCAACCGTCCGTCGAGTGGGTAAAGTCTCTCCATCAACTTCTTAACCCCTGACGGAGAGTCAACGATGCCTATCATCAACAGCCAAGTTAAACCATTCAAAGCTGACGCATTCAAAAACGGCGACTTCGTAAAAGTTTCCGACGCCGACCTGAAAGGCAAGTGGTCCGTGGTGTTCTTCTACCCGGCCGACTTCACCTTCGTTTGCCCGACCGAACTGGAAGACCTGGCTGACAACTACGACGCTTTCCAGAAACTGGGCGTCGAGATCTACAGCGTTTCCACCGACACCCACTTCGCCCACGCTGCCTGGCACAACACTTCGCCTGCCATCGGCAAGATCCAGTACACCATGATCGGCGACCCAACTCACGCCATCTCCCGCAACTTCGACGTGCTGATCGAAGAAGCTGGCCTGGCTGACCGTGGCACCTTCGTGATCAACCCTGAAGGCCAGATCAAGATCGTCGAGCTGAACGACGGCGGTGTAGGTCGTGATGCTTCCGAGCTGCTGCGCAAGATCAAGGCGGCCCAGTACGTCGCTGCTCACCCGGGCCAGGTCTGCCCAGCCAAGTGGAAAGAAGGCGAGGCCACGCTGGCGCCGTCCCTGGACCTGGTCGGCAAGATCTAAGTCCGTGACGCGCTTCATCAGGGCGGACTTCCGCACCTTCTAAGCAAGCTGCACCGCCCACTAAAAACGCCCGGGCGAGATTCGCTCGGGCGTTTTTTTATGCCACACATTCAAGGAAATCGCCCGTATGTTGGACACCAATCTTAAAGCCCAGTTGAAATCGTACCTGGAACGGGTCACCCAGGCGATCGAGATCGTTGCCTCCCTCGACGACGGTGCGAAATCCCAGGAAATGCACGCACTGCTGAAAGACGTAAGCAGTCTTTCCACCCAGATTACCTTGCTCGACGACGGTGATGACGCCCGCAAGCCATCGTTCTCGATCAACCGCCCGGGCGCGGATATCAGCCTGCGTTTCGCCGGCATCCCGATGGGCCACGAATTCACGTCCCTGGTGCTGGCCTTGCTGCAAGTCGGCGGTCACCCCTCCAAGGCCAGTGTCGAAGTGATCGAGCAGATCCGCTCGCTCAAGGGCGAGTTCAACTTCGAGACTTATTTCTCGCTGTCCTGCCAGAACTGCCCGGACGTGGTCCAGGCGTTGAACCTGATGGCGGTACTCAATCCCAACATTCGCCACGTCGCCATCGACGGCGCGCTGTTCCAGGCAGAAGTCGATGAGCGCCAGATCATGGCGGTACCGAGCATCTACCTCAACGGCGTGAACTTCGGCCAGGGCCGCATGGGCCTGGAAGAAATCCTCGCCAGGATCGATACCAGCGGCATCGAGCGCCAGGCTGAGAAGATCAGCGCCAAGCAAGCCTTTGACGTGCTGGTGGTCGGCGGTGGCCCGGCGGGCGCTGCGGCGGCGATCTATGCTGCGCGCAAAGGCATTCGCACCGGTGTCGCGGCCGAGCGTTTTGGTGGGCAGGTGCTGGACACCATGGCCATCGAAAACTTCATCTCCGTGCAGGAAACCGAAGGGCCGAAACTGGCTGTCGCCCTGGAAGAACACGTCAAGCAGTACGACGTGGACATCATGAACCTGCAACGCGCCGACAAGCTGCTGCCGGGAAAAGACGGCGAGCTGCATGAAGTTCAGTTCGCCAGCGGCGCGAAGCTGAAAGCCAAGACCGTGATCCTGGCCACGGGTGCGCGGTGGCGTGAAATGAACGTGCCCGGCGAGCAGGAATACCGCAACAAGGGCGTGGCCTACTGCCCGCACTGCGACGGCCCGTTGTTCAAAGGCAAGCGCGTGGCGGTGATTGGCGGCGGCAACTCCGGCGTCGAAGCGGCCATCGACCTGGCCGGTATCGTGTCCCACGTCACGCTGCTGGAGTTCGATGTACAACTGCGTGCCGATGCGGTGTTGCAGCGCAAGTTGCACAGCCTGCCGAACGTGACCGTGATCACCAGTGCGCAAACCACTGAAGTGACGGGCGACGGGCAGAAGGTCAACGGCCTGCGCTACAAGGATCGTCAGACTGACGAATTGCGCAGCGTGGAACTGGAAGGGATCTTCGTGCAGATCGGTCTGTTGCCCAACACCGATTGGCTCAAGGGCACCATCGAGCTGTCACCCCGTGGCGAGATCATCGTCGATGCCCGTGGCGAAACCTCGGTGCCAGGCATCTTCGCCGCTGGCGACGTGACCACCGTGCCGTACAAGCAGATCGTGATCGCAGTGGGCGAGGGCGCCAAGGCTTCCCTGAGCGCATTCGACCACTTGATCCGCACCTCGGCCCCGGCATAAACCCCACGCTGAAAACACAAAACCCCATGAATGATCATGGGGTTTTTTGTGTCCGACACATTTCCAAATGTGGGAGCGGGCTTGCTCGCGAAAAGCGGTGTGTCAGCCACCATCACTGCTGAATGACACACCGCTTTCGCGAGCAAGCCCGCTCCCACAGGGGGATAGGCGGTGTGCGTTAGAGTGGGGCTGGCTGGATGATTTCAACCCAATAGGCATCCGGGTCCTTGATGAACGCCAGGCTCTTCATGCGGCCGTCGTTCAGGCGCTTCTGGAAGTCGCAGCCCAGCGCTTCGAAGCGCTCGCACGCGGCGACGATGTCCGGCACGGAGATGCAGATGTGGCCGAATCCGCGCGGGTCGGTATTGCCATTGTGATAGGCAAAGTCCGGATCGTTTTCGGTGCCGTGGTTATGGGTCAGTTCGAGAATGCCGGGGATCGATTTCATCCACTGCGTACGCGCGGCGGCATCGGCCGGAATCTGGCTCTTGTCGACCAGGGCGAGGAAGTAGAGGCTGAATTCCGCTTCCGGAAAATCGCGTTTCTCCACCAGCGAGAAACCGAGGATGCGCGTGTAGAAGTCCAGGGACTTGGTGATATCCTTGACCCGCAACATGGTGTGGTTGAAGACGAATTGCCGGGTGGCGGTGTCAGGCTGTGCGGTCACGCCGGGGAAGGTGTTCAGTTCGTGCAGGCTCATGGGCCCTCCGGAAAATAATTGGGGCTGACGAATAACGACAATGATACGCATGGACGGCGACATCACCAAACTCGAAGCACCTGCTATTGCCTGACCGCCGGTCGAGGATCAGACTTCAGGGCTAACTGGCCGGGTGTTGATTGCAATGATTCGTTTGTGCAGGGCGTTGATTCTCTTGAGTGGTGTGCTTTCAGTCGCGGCGCAGGCTGATACCGATGAGCCGGTGGTGACCTGGCCGCCAGGCTGGCAGGTCGAAGAGGTTGCCCAGGGCGACGCTGGCGCCGGAGTCAGTCGCCAGCGTGCGGTCAAGAATGATGCGCAAGGCACGCCGGTGATGGTGATGGAACTGACCATGACCCGGGTGCAAAGCGGTCATCAGGTGAACCTGGAAGCGGTGTTGCTGGAGATGCGCAAGTCGGTGCAGAAAGACTTTTTCCAGGGTGGTTATCAAAGCGTTTGCAACCGGATTCACTCGACCACCTTGAGTCGCCTGGCGGCCCTGGAAACCACCTGCACCATCACCCAGAACGGCCGGCATGTGCTGTCTCAAACATTGGTCGCGGCGGTGGATGCCGATAAGGCGTACGTTCTTTCCTACGCCGGGCAGGCTGAGGCTTATAAGGCCAGCCAGAATGAAATAGAGGCGGCTCGTAACGGCTTGCAACTTTAGTTGAAGGCTTCAATGAACGCCGTTTTCATGCAGTGCCGAGAGTGTTGGATAGCCAAAAGGATTAAGCAGAAAGTTGCCCGGAAAGTACCGGTTGATCGGCCGAGATGCTTGCATTTAGATGCTATCAATGAAAAAAGCCCTGCATGTGCAGGGCTTTGTTTTTTTTCAGTACGAAGGTTTAGCCACGCAGCCAGGAATCGACGGTGGCGGCACCGTATTGTTCCTTCCAGGCCTTCAGCCCGCGATGGTTGCCACCCTTGGTTTCAATCAGCTCGCCGGTATGCGGGTTCTGATAAACCTTGACCACGCGAGCGCGGCGGGTTTTCGGCGCGGCCTGTTGCAGACCGGATTTTGCCGGGTTCGGGTCGAGGATGGCGATGATGTCGCGCAGGCTCTTGCCGTAGGTTTTCATCAGCCCCTGGAGCTTTTCTTCGAATTCGATTTCTTTCTTGAGCCCGGCATCGTTCTTCAGGGATTCAAGCTGCTTGAGCTGCTCTTGAAGGGCCTTTTCAGCTGCACGAAATTCAGCGAGTCTGGACAATATCTTTACTCCAATAGTGTGTTTGGCTGATACCAACCGCAAACAAAGCTATAAGCCAAGAGCCTTGAAGCGACTCGGTGATAAATGGCTCACCTGCCAATCTAGCGCAGGCATGAAAAATTGTAGTAGTTAATTGATCAAGAGTAAATCATGTCTTTTTCTTCATGTAACAAGAGTTGTGCCTTGAATCATTTTGGAGAGAGTGGTTGGCTGCTAAAGGCCACTAGTTAATGATCACTTAATGCGTTAATGAAGTCTGCCACAGGCATCGGTCGGCCAAATAGATAACCTTGCAGGTAGTTCACATGGTGGGCGGTCAGGTAGTCACTTTGTTCCGGGGTTTCCACCCCTTCGGCAACCATGGCCAGATTGAGCTTGGCCGCCAGCTCGATGATGCTGTCCAGGATGTGGCTGGAGAGGGTGTCGACGCCGATCATGGCGACAAAGCTCTGGTCGATCTTCAGGAAGTCCACGTTGAACTGGCGCAGGTATCCCAGGCTCGAGTGGCCTGTACCGAAGTCGTCGATGGCGATCATCACGCCAAGGTCATGCAACTGCTCGAACAGTTGATGGGTAATGGCCGTGGGCTCGATCAGCTTGCGCTCGGTCAACTCCAGGACCAGGTGGATGGAGCCGGGGGCAAACGCGTCGAGGAACTGGCGGCAATCCTCGACCAGTGCAAGATCACGGCAATGATCGGCGGTGATATTGATGCCGATGTGAAACGGCTCGGTAAAGGACGCCGACCGCGGTGCCAGCAGCCGGGCGGTCTGTTCCATGATCGAGCGGGTCATGGGCACGATCAGTCCGCAGTGTTCGGCAAACGGAATGAACAGATCGGCGCGCACCAGGCCTTCCTTGGGATGGTTCCAGCGCATCAGCACCTCGACCCCCTTGCACTTTTTACTGTGCGCCTGCACCACCGGCTGGAAATATGGCACGAACTCTCCCGCGTCCAGTGCGCGTTGCATCTCAAGGGTCGGGGACGACGAACGTTTCTGGATGACATGCGCGATAAAACCGGAGATCACACCGAAAAACAGCAACAAGCTGAACAGTGGCGGATATTCACTGCTCATGTACCGCCACACTTCGCCTGCGGGAAAACGGCCTTCACACTGAAGGGATAACGCGAAGAGGTCAGACTGTTTTCTGCGACGGGGAACTCGGGTGGGTCGCCAACGTGAAAACTACCGTCGGCGGACAACCAGTTAGGTCCTACTTGCAACAACAGCAGTTTCTGTCGCCCGATCAGGCGCAAGAGATTACTCAGGTGGTATCCGTCCAGCGTGCTCATGGCGCCCCGTTTGCCGTCGCTGATTCTATAGACCAGTAAGGCGGTGTCGGGCGTTACCGGGTTGCCCTTCATCAGCAACAGCTGGCCGTTGGCAAAGTCTCCCGAAGCGATTTTTTCGTGATAATCGCCGAACAGGGAACTGCAATAGATAGTGTCGTCCCACAGCAGGTTGGTTGAGCGCACGAATGGACGCTTTGTTACCTGCTCGCGCAATGCCAGGTTGACGTCAATGCAACTCTGGCCGGCCAACGGCAATAATTCGCGCGCTGCCTGGGCGGTGTTGTCGAGCATCAGTTCGAACTGGCGAAGCGCTTCCTCGGCGGTGTGCTCGGTACTGTGCCGGAGTACACGTTCGGCCTGCATATGCAGAATGGCAAAACCCAGCAGGATCGGGAGCAGTCCACTCAACAGGGTCACGGCGACCCTCATGCGGCGTTGTCGGGCTTTGGTTTTCAGTGGCATTCGCGAAACCTGTATCGATGAAGTCGGGCTCTCAAAGGCTGGCGGGGCGTGAGGCCTCCCATGAAGAGTTCAGGTACGGGGCAGGATAGTTGGCCCTTCAGGAAAAAACGATGTCTACGCGTGAACAGGGGTGATCCGGGCGGGGATTTACCTGTGCAACAAACCCCTTGCACGGTGGGGGAAAAAGGGGATTTGATACAGGAGGCGGACAAATTGATTTACGCTGTGTAGAATCAGGTTACGCATACAATAATAATCGTCTTCTGGCAGCAGAAGCCTCGCCCTCAGAGCCTCGGGTCGACAATGAAGATATTCGGGTTTCAATTGATCTACGGTGACTTCCTCGCCCGCAGCGTGCGGGGCATCTCCTGTGCGCCACCCACCGGTCTCAGCATTGCTGGCAACTAACCTTTGTTAATTCCAAAAGCATGATGAGGCGCCAACCATGGCAGATTTATACGAAAACCCAATGGGCCTGATGGGCTTCGAGTTCATTGAACTCGCATCGCCGACCCCCAATACCCTGGAGCCGATCTTCGAGATCATGGGCTTCACCAAGGTCGCGACCCATCGCTCCAAGGACGTGCACCTGTATCGCCAGGGCGCGATCAACCTGATCCTCAACAACGAACCCAACAGCGTCGCCTCGTACTTCGCCGCCGAGCACGGCCCGTCGGTGTGCGGCATGGCGTTCCGCGTCAAGGATTCGCAAAAGGCCTATAACCGCGCCCTGGAACTCGGCGCCCAGCCGATCCACATCGAGACCGGCCCGATGGAGCTGAACCTGCCGGCGATCAAGGGCATCGGCGGCGCGCCGCTGTACCTGATCGACCGTTTCGGTGAAGGCAGCTCGATCTATGACATCGACTTCGTGTTCCTGGAAGGCGTTGACCGTCACCCGGTCGGTGCTGGCCTTAAGATCATCGACCACCTGACCCACAACGTGTATCGCGGTCGCATGGCTTACTGGGCGAACTTCTACGAGAAGCTGTTCAACTTCCGTGAAATCCGCTACTTCGACATCAAGGGTGAGTACACCGGCCTGACCTCCAAGGCCATGACCGCCCCGGACGGCATGATCCGCATCCCGTTGAACGAAGAGTCGTCCAAGGGCGCCGGGCAGATCGAAGAGTTCCTGATGCAGTTCAACGGCGAGGGCATCCAGCACGTGGCCTTCCTGTCCGATGATCTGCTCAAGACCTGGGATCACCTGAAAAGCATCGGCATGCGCTTCATGACCGCGCCGCCGGACACTTACTACGAAATGCTCGAAGGCCGTTTGCCCAACCACGGTGAGCCAGTGGGCGAGTTGCAAGCGCGCGGCATTCTGCTGGACGGTTCGTCCGAGTCGGGCGACAAGCGCCTGCTGCTGCAGATCTTCTCGGAAACCCTGATGGGGCCGGTGTTCTTCGAATTCATCCAGCGTAAAGGGGATGACGGTTTCGGTGAAGGCAACTTCAAGGCGTTGTTCGAGTCGATTGAGCGGGATCAGGTTCGTCGTGGTGTTCTTTCCACCGACTAAACCGTTACACCGAAAAAACTGTGGGAGCTAGCCTGCTAGCGATTGCGGTCTGTCAGTCAACATCAATGTTGAAACTGAAGACGCCATCGCCAGCAGGCTAGCTCCCACATTTGTGTTGGGTTTAAGGTCGGCGATGCCGAACGAGATGCTTGAACCCTTCAAACACCAACACCACTACCGCCATCCAGATCGGAATATAGGTCAGCCATTCACCGGGCTTGATACTTTCCCCCAGCAACAACGCCACCCCCAGCAACAGCACCGGTTCGACGTAGCTCAACAGCCCGAACAGGCTGAACGGCAGCAAGCGACTGGCGATGATGTAGACCACCAGCGCCGACGCACTGATCAGACCAAGCAATGGAATCAGCCACGCCAGCGCCGGATGCTGATCGAAGACACCGAAACCTTGCTCGCCACCGTGCACGAACCAGTAGGCGATCGGCAGCATCAGGGTCATGTCCACCCAGAGCCCGCCGAGGTTATCGGCCTTCAGCCATTTGCGCAGCACGAAGTACAGGGGATAGCCGATGACCACCACCAGTGTCGCCCAGGAGAATCCGCCGACCTGATACAGCTCGTTGACCACGCCGAGGCTGGCGAAGAACACCGCGACTTTTTGCAGGTAGGACAGCCGTTCACCGTAGGCGATACGCCCGGTCAGGACCATCGCCAGCGGCAACAGGAAGTAGCCCAGGGATACATCGAGGCTGTAGCCATTGAGCGGGGCCCACATGAACAGCCAGAGTTGAACACCCAGCAGCGCTGCCGACAGTATCAGGCCGCCGATCAGCTTCGGGTGCGCGCCAATCCTGCGCAGCAGGTCGATCACCCGCCGCCATTCCCCGGATACGAGCATGAACACCGTCATGCACGGCACCGTCAACAGCATGCGCCAGCCGAAAATCTCCACGCCGCTCAAGGGCTTGAGCAACGAAGTGTAGTAATACATGACGGCAAACAGCACCGAGGCTGACACCGATAAAGCGATACCTTTAGACAAGCTGTCCTCGCGAGGTTGAACGTAAAACGGGGTGCGGAGGATACGTGGTTTTTGTGCTGAATATTGGCCGGATGATCAATATTTACAACGACCCTGTAGGAGCGAGCTTGCTCGCGATGAGCGAATGGTCACCGCGGGCATTCAGTCTCCCCGCGTTATCGTTGACCACCATCGCGAGCAAGCTCGCTCCTACAGGGGTGTTTAATTATGGGGTTTACGGCCGGACACGAAGTGGCTCACATCATTGAACCCCGGCGTCGACGCATGCCCCGGCGTCACCAGCGAATCGATGAACGCCTCATCCTCAGCCGTAATCTTCACCGCCTGCGCCTTGGTGTAGGCATCCCACTGTTCTTCGGTGCGCGGCCCGACGATGGCCGAGGTCACGGCGCTGTTATTCAGCACCCAGGCAATCGCAAACTCGACGATGCCCACGCCGCGTTCCTGGGTGTATTGCTGGATCTGCTGGGCGATGCGCAAGGACTCGACGCGCCATTCGGTTTCCAGGATGCGTTTGTCCGCACGACCTGCGCGGCTGTTGGCGTCAGGCTTGGCGTGTGGCGCGTATTTGCCGCTGAGCACACCGCGGGCCAGCGGGCTGTAGGGCACCACCCCGAGACCGTAATTTTGCGCGGCAGTGATCTGCTCGGTTTCGGCCTGGCGGTTGACGATGTTGTACAGCGGCTGGCTGATCACCGGCCGGTCGACACCGAGCTTGTCGGCCACGCGAATCACTTCGGCGATGCGCCAGCCACGATAGTTCGACAGCCCCCAATAGCGAATCTTGCCCTGGCGGATCAGGTCGCCAATCGCTGAGACCGTAACCTCCAGCGGCGTGTTGTGGTCCTCACGGTGCAGGTAATAGATGTCGAGATAGTCAGTGCCCAACCGCGTCAGGCTGGCGTCGATGCCATTGAACACATGCTTGCGGCTCAAACCGCTGCGGTTCGGCACACCGTCCGCCGGGCCGAAACCGACCTTGGTCGCCAGCACCCATTCGTGGCGGTTGCCGGCGATTGCTTCGCCGACGATTTCTTCCGAGCGCCCACCCGTGTAGACGTCGGCGGTGTCGATGAAGTTGATGCCCTGGTCCCAGGCCTTGTCGATGATCCGCAGGGAATCCTCGGTGCTGGTCTGTTCGCCGAACATCATGGTGCCCAGGGTCAGGGTGGACACCTGCAAACCCGACTGACCCAGTGTGCGGTAGCTCATGAGGAAATCCTTTTGCCGCAGGGAAGGGCTCAAACAAATACCAGAACCCGCCTGTGGATCAAACTGATTTATCGAACACGGTGCAGCAAAAATGTGGGAGATTCTCTGGAACTACCCGTCCCATCACGCTTTTCAGGATTACCGCTATGTTCGAACTCGATCACGACCTGGCCCAGGACATCGTCGACCGGGCGATGGCCATCCTGCCGTACAACGTCAACGTCATGGACAGCCAGGGCCTGATCCTCGGCAGCGGCGAACCGGAGCGGGTCAACACCCGGCATGAAGGCGCGCAACTGGTGCTGGCCAACAGTCGCGTAGTCGAGATCGATGCGCAGACCGCGATCCACCTCAAGGGCGTGCAGCCGGGTATCAACCTGCCGCTGATGCTCGACCAGCGCCTGATCGGCGTGCTGGGCATCACCGGCGAACCCGAGCAATTGCGCACCTACGCCGAACTGGTGCGCATGACCGCCGAGATGCTGGTGGGACAGCGCAACCAGCAGGCCGAGCAGCAATGGCGGCGCCAGCGTTGCGATGACTTGCTGGCGCTGTTGCTCAGCGAGGCCGGCAGTTCGCCACGGCTGATCGACGAGGCGCAACAGCTGGGGCTCAAGCCGCAGATGACGCGGGTGCCATACCTGTTCGAACTGGGCACGGAGCACGGTCCTGGGCACACCGTCGAGGCGCTCAGCGCCTGGCTGATGTCGCGCTATCCGGATAGCTGGTGCGTGAGTCCGGCCAAGTCGTCGTTGCTGTGGTGCAGGCCTGCCAGCCAGAGCGTCGAAAATGATCGGCTGCTGGAGAAACTCGATGGCCTGGGCTGGAACATTCTGCGCATCGCCGTGGGCGGGCAGGCCGATGGCTTGCTGGGGTTGCGCCGCTGCTATCGTCGGGTCGGTGACTTGCTTGCCTACGGGCGCGAGGTGTTGCCGCAGTCGCGCTTGTTGACCCTTGATCGCTACCGATTGCCGGTGATGCTCTGGCGTCATCGCAACGACGATGCGCTGGACGAGCTGCTCAACCCGTTGCGCCAGGTCATCGCCAGGGACAATAACGGCCAACTGCTGGCGACCCTGCGCAGCTGGTGTGAACACGATGGGCAAAGCCAGGCCTGTGCCGACGCCTTGGGCATTCACCGCAACAGCCTGCGCTATCGGATGGAGCGCATTGCCGAACTCAGCGGCGTAGATCCACTGAAGCTGGACGGCATGCTCGCGCTCTACCTCGGCGTGCAACTGCTCCCCCAGACCGAAGCCCTCCCGTAAAGAAACGACCAGCCCCCGTAGGAGCGAGCTTGCTCGCGATGGACGTTAACGATAACGCGTAATACCTGGATAAACGCGACGCCCTTGAATCCTTCGCGAGCAAGCTCGCTCCTACAGTAGGCAGCGGGTTTGTGTGAATGAACAATAATCCTCAGTGCCGCTTGTGCAGCAGCCCGGCGTTATTGTTCCGGCCGGCTGGCAGGATGAGCGCATTGGAACTGGAGAACGCCCATGAAAATCGTCATCGCCCCCGATTCGTTCAAAGACAGTCTCAGCGCACAAGGCGTAGCCGATGCCATTGCCCTGGGTTTAGCCGAAGTCTGGCCCGATGCACAATTGATCAAATGCCCAATGGCCGACGGCGGGGAAGGGACGGTCGAGTCAGTGCTCGCGGCATGCGATGGCGAGCTGCGCCGAACCGACGTGCGCGGGCCACTGGGCGAAACGGTCAATGCGGCATGGGGATGGTTACCCCAAAACCACACCGCAATCATCGAAATGGCCGAAGCCAGTGGTTTGCAGTTGGTGCCCCTCGACCGCCGCGATGCCTGCATCAGCAGCACCTTCGGCACCGGCGAGTTGATTCGTGCGGCACTGGATGCGGGTGCGCAGCGGGTGATCCTGGCCATCGGTGGCAGCGCCACCAACGACGCCGGCGCAGGCGCCATGCAAGCCTTGGGCGTGAAGCTGCTCGATGCACAGGGCCAGCAATTGCAACCCGGTGGTCTGGCGCTGGCGCAACTGGCCCGCATTGATCTGACCGGCATCGATCCGCGTCTGGCCGAAGTGCGCTTCGACATTGCAGCGGACGTGAACAATCCACTCTGCGGTCCTCACGGAGCCTCCGCCATTTTTGGCCCGCAAAAAGGCGCAACGCCTGCACAGGTCGAACAACTGGACCGAGCCCTCGGGCACTTTGCCAATCACTGCGCAAACGCCTTGGCACAAGACGTACGCGACGAACCGGGCAGCGGTGCGGCGGGCGGCCTTGGGTTTGCCGCCAAGGCGTTTCTCGGGGCGCAATTCATGGCAGGGGTTGAAGTGGTGGCGGAGCTGGTGGGTCTGGCCGAGGCGGTGGTGGGTGCCGATCTGGTGATCACCGGTGAAGGTCGTTTCGATGCGCAAACATTGCGCGGCAAGACACCGTTTGGTGTTGCCCGCATCGCTCAAGAACAGGGCGTTGCGGTCATCGTCATCGCCGGCACACTGGGCGAAGGCTACCAGGCGTTGTACGAACATGGCATCGACGCCGCGTTCGCTTTGACGAGCGGGCCAATGACACTGGAGCAGGCGTGTACCGAGGCTCCGCGTTTGTTGCGTGAACGGGCGACAGACATTGCTCGGGTCTGGCGGACGGCTACCGGCCAGCGCTGACTCAACCTGTGGCGACCGGTCGTTATCTAACTTGAACGTGCTTGGGTATCGCCGGTTGTCACGGGTTTGCGGATCCCTGTATCAATACCCACCTGTCAACTTTGACAGTTTCGCTTTTTCTCTCATCAGCGCTTAATTCGCCCAGAGGTCAGTTCGGCCAGCTGTATGGCGAGAGTCATCCGCTTATCCTCAGCCCCCATGTTGTCGACCGACGCAGCGCCATAGCACCGTCTATGGCATCAATGGCATGGCCGGAGAGCGTAAATGACGACGCAAACAAACAAACTGCAACGACATCAGGCCAACGCGGCCTATTTAAAAAAGCGCACTGAGCATCAGGCGAACCTTGCCGATCTGGTGATTGAGATCAAGGATGAGGATTATGCCGACAAGGCGAGCGGCCTTCTCAACGGTCCCAGGCTAAAGGATGGGCTAAAAGTTTACATTCCGCTGTGGGAAAATCTGCCCCCGCCGCGTATCAGTGACAAAGTCGAACTTTTTCTGGATACCGGATCGGGGCGGTGGGATAAGGTCGCTGAACACGAGTTCACTCGCCCGGCTGACGGAGGGCCTTTTCCGGAAACCTTCCCGTATCTCATGACAATCGATACCAATTTTCTGCCGGATGATGCGACGTGCCGCCTGCAGTACGTCATTACCGATTACACCAATTACGAAACTCCTTCAGTAGTGACCACGGTGATTTGCGATCGCTTGCCGCCGTACAAGCACGCGCCGCCCGACGCATTGAAACTGATTGCCGATTATCTGGATGATTCCAACTTGCCGGTAGGGGGCAACCTTACACTTACGCTCCCCGGTTATGTGGATTGGAAAGCCACCGATAAGCTTGCCATTTACCTGGTGGATGCCGCAGAGATTCCTGACGATCCGACAAACGCCCCATTGGTGTTCTTCGGCACTGTTCCTTCGCCCGGTGTGACCGATACACCGGTGCAGATCCCTGCCAAGACGATCCGGGACTTCGGTGATGCGGAATGCGTATTTCTTTATGTGTTGCTTGATGCGGCACAAAACCCCAGTGCAGTGTCGGTGCATAAAACCGTCGGCCTGACCTTCGGTCCGCTTCCCGATAATTTGAGACCACCGAAAGTTCCACAAGCTGTCCCCGGGCCGTTGGTGAACGAGCATGTTCGGGTGGGCGTGAGTGCCTGGATCGATATGTACGATAACTGGAAAGCCGGTGACAAGGTTCGTTTGCATTGGGGCAGCACTCGCGTACAGCCGGATCTCGACTTTCTCCACATGCTCACCATGGAAGTTAAGGTGTTACCTGCCGTCCTGATGTTGCAAGAATACGGACAAGCCACCACCGGTATCAAACCGACCGCGGTCAATTATCAGATTATTCGCAAGGGGCGCCCGTTCGGTCCGCAATCCGCCAACTTTCCAGTCAACTTCGAAGTGCCCATTCCATGGGTGCCTTGGCCTCCCATCGACTGGCCTGATCCTGTTCATCCGGCCCTGCCCGCAGGAGAAGTCAAGAACTTCGACGAGAGCAGAACCAATGAGCTGACGAGGGACGACAAAGCGCCCGTAGGGCATCGAATAATCGCTGATCAGGATGTCGCAGGGTGTGACGTCCAGGTGATAGATCAGCTCATCGGCGTTGAGCGCTTCAGCGACCACGGAAAACGGCGATCCGGGCGATGCGGTCAAGGCCGTCCTGGCACCTATCAACACTACCGGATGGTCATCGGCAAGAATGATGCGCTGGCTCATGAAGCCGCGCCCCGGTCGGCAACACCAGCGCGATGCAGGTGCATCGCAGCAGGCATTGGCCGGCCACGGGTCAGGGCAGATGAATCAGGCCTTGCTCCAGCGCCTTGACCACAGCGCTCCAGCGCGAGCTCACACCGAATTTTCGGCGGATGTTGCAGAAGTGGTAGTTCACCCCGGCTTCGGTGCATTCGACGATCTGGCCGATTTCCCAGGAGGATTTGCCGGCAGCGCTCCACTGCAAGACTTCTCTTTCCCTGTTGGTGAGTGTGATCGGCTTGGGTTGTGCGGGTTCTGGTGGCTGGAAACTGACCTGGGCTGACGATGACCGTGTTGGAGCTGGGTTGGAACGGTACATGACGGACTCTCCCAATTATCATCAATGATGGCGTGGGCACGGCAGAATCTTCCTACTTCATAAAGGCATGGTTCATGCGGCCTGCCTTCAGACACCTGATTCAGGGCTGTCGGCATGGTCCAGTTATATCGAAAGCAGACGACTTTGGAACCTGACAGAAATTACAGGTAGGCGACTTTAATGACGAAATGCCGATATGGCTGTCAGCTATCGCACCGTCTGGTGTAGGTATTTTCTACGCGATGCGCCGGTGCAACCTTTTGAACAATAAAATCCCGATTGAAGGGGATTCGAACGCCAGGGTGGCGCGCTTCGCGATTTGAGATAGGGTTGTGTCAGGAACTCGCGCGACTGGAGAAATACATGCGCTATTCAGGCTTGACCCAACGCATCGCCGGTGAAGGCGCCGCGGCCTGGCAGATTCATGACCGCGCACTGGAAATGCGCGCACAGGGCGTCGACATATTGCTGCTGTCGGTCGGCGACCCGGATTTCGATACACCCAAGCCCATCGTTCAGGCGGCCATCGACAGCTTGCTGGCCGGCGACACCCACTATTCGTCAGCGCGTGGCAGTCGGGCCTTGCGCGACAGCATTGCCCGGCGACATCGACGTCGAAGCGGTCAGGTGGTGGACGCCGACCATGTGATCGTGATGCCCGGGGCGCAAAACGCGGTGTATTCGGTCGCGCAGTGCGTGCTCGATCCGGGCGACGAAGTGATAGTCGCCGAACCGATGTACGTGACCTATGAAGGGGTGTTCGGTGCGTGTGGGGCGAAGGTGGTGCCGGTGCCGGTGCGTCCGGAGAACGGTTTTCGGGTCGATCCGGCGGACGTGGCGGCCCGGATTACCCCCAAAACCCGCGCGCTGTTGCTCAACAGCCCGAACAATCCTTCCGGCGCCAGTCTGTCGCTGATGATCTGGCAGGAACTGGCGTTGCTGTGTATTCGGCATGACCTGTGGCTGATCAGCGACGAGGTCTACAGCGATCTGCTGTACGAGGGCGAACACATCAGCCCGGCCAGCCTGCCGGGCATGGCCGAGCGTACGGCGACCATCAACAGCCTGTCCAAATCCCATGCCATGACCGGCTGGCGAGTGGGCTGGGTGATCGGGCCAAAAACCTTGAATGACCATCTGGAGCATCTGTCGTTGTGCATGCTGTTCGGCATTCCGGAGTTCGTGCAAAAGGCCGCGCAGCTGGCGCTGGATGAAGACCTGCCGGAGGTGGCGTCGATGCGCGAAGAGTATCGCCAGCGCCGCGACCTGGTGTGTGCGAGCCTCAGGCATTGTCCGGGTATCCGTCCGATTCGGCCGGATGGCGGGATGTTCGTGATGGTCGACGTGCGCCAGACCGGGCTGACCGCCCAGCATTTCGCCGAGCGGCTGCTGGAGGGGTATGGGGTGTCGGTGCTGGCGGGGGAGGCGTTTGGGCCGAGTGCGGCGGGGCATATTCGCATTGGGCTGGTGGTGGATCAGCGCAAATTGGCGGATGCGTGTCGGCGGATTGCGCTGTGTGCGATGGATCTTCTGGAAGCGCGGCGGGCCTGAGAAACTTGCAGTGTTTGTGCCGGCCTCATCGCCAGCAGGCTAGCTCCCACAGGAGATTTGTGAACGGCACAGATCCAATGTGGGAGCCAGCCTGCCGGCGATAGCTATGGGATTTGCAGTGTTTGTGC
>Ga0160432_100575_pt1 | contig 21321 bp, 15 predicted proteins | sample HID1971M_E0MG_FD_108250 | JGI IMG/M metagenome (GOLD analysis project Ga0160432, IMG submission 108250) | Enriched millipede-associated microbial communities from UW Madison campus, WI, USA - HID1971M_E0 MG | ecosystem: Host-associated > Arthropoda: Insects > Digestive system > Unclassified ... | reverse complement strand
GCCATCCAGCGCGGCTACCGCATGATCTTCGTCGTGCCCGACAAGTTCGCCGGCGCCAAGGTCGACGTCCTCAAGGCCTACGGGGCCGAGGTGGTCGAGACGCCCACGAGCGTGCCGCCCGAAGACCCGCGCTCGTACTACAGCGTGGCCGACCGGCTGGTCCGCGAGATCCCCGGGGCGTTCAAGCCGAACCAGTTCGCCAACCCCAACGGGCCGCTGAGCCACTACGAGACGACCGGTCCCGAGGTCTGGCGCGACACCGACGGCCGCGTGACGCATTTCGTCGCCGGCATCGGCACCGGCGGCACGATCAGCGGCACCGGGAGGTTCCTGCACGAGGTGTCGGACGGCGCGGTACGCGTCATCGGCGCCGACCCGGAGGGATCGATCTACTCGGGCGGACCGCTGCACGGGTACCTCGTCGAGGGCGTGGGCGAGGACTTCCTGCCCGACAGCTACGACCCGTCCGTGCCCGACGAGATCCACCGCATCCCCGACGCCGAGTCGTTCGCCATGACGCGGCGCCTCGCCCGCGAGGAGGGGCTGCTCGTCGGCGGTTCCAGCGGCATGGCCGTCGTCGCCGCGCTGCGCACGGCCCGCGACCTCCCCGCCGACGCGGTCGTCGTCGTGCTGCTTCCCGACCACGGCCGCGGCTACCTCCAGCGCTTCTACGACGACGACTGGATGCGCGAGCACGGCTTCGACCTTCCCGGCCTTCCCGGGTCCGACGACGCCGGCGCGACCGGAACCACCCCTCACGAAGGAGCACCCGCATGACCGAGCCCACCGCCGACTCCGGCTTCGAGACCCGCGCGGTGCACGCCGGGCAGGCGTTCGACCCGACCACCGGCGCGGTGATCCCGCCCGTGCACTTCTCGACGACGTACGCGCAGGACGGCATCGGCGGCCTGCGCGAGGGCTACGAGTACGGGCGCAGCGGCAACCCCACGCGCACGGCGCTGGAGACGCAGCTGGCCGCCCTCGAAGGCGGCGCCCACGCCCTGTCGTTCGCGTCGGGGCTCGCCGCCGAGGACGCGCTGCTGCGCGCGGCGCTCACACCCGGCGACGAGGTGCTGCTCGGCAACGACGTGTACGGCGGGACCTACCGGCTCATCGCCCGCGTGCTGGGGGCCTGGGGCGTCTCGGTGCGGGTGGTCGACATGAGCGACCTCGACGCCGTGCGGGCCGCGCTCGAGGAGCGCCCGGCACGCATCGTGTGGGTCGAGACCCCGAGCAACCCGCTGCTGCGCATCACCGACGTCGCCGGTCTCGCGCGTCTCGGCCATGACGCCGGCGCGCTCGTCGTGGTCGACAACACGTTCGCCTCGCCCGCGCTGCAGCAGCCGCTCGCCCTCGGCGCCGACGTGGTCGTGCACTCCACCACCAAGTACCTCGGCGGGCACTCCGACGTCGTCGGCGGCGCCCTCGTGCTGAACGACGACGCCCTGTACGGCGAGGTGAAGTTCCTGCAGTTCGCGGTCGGCGCCGTGTCGGGTCCGCTCGACGCCTGGCTCACCACCCGCGGCATCAAGACGCTGGCCCTGCGGATGCAGCGGCACAGCGAGAACGCGCAGCAGGTGGCATCCTTCCTCTCCGCGCACCCGGCGGTCGCGCGCGTGTACTACCCGGGCCTGCCGACGCACCCGGGGCACGAGCTCGCGGCACGCCAGATGAGCGGATTCGGCGGGATCGTGTCGGTGGCCCTCGACGACGCCGCCTCGGCCCGCAGATTCGCCGAGTCGACGCGGCTGTTCCAGCTGGCGGAGTCGCTCGGCGGCGTGGAGTCGCTCATGAACTACCCGGACGAGATGACGCACGCCTCGGTGCGCGGCACCGAGCTCGCCGTGCCGCCCGAGGTCGTGCGCCTGTCGGTGGGCATCGAGTCGGCCGCCGATCTGCTCGCCGATCTGGACCAGGGGCTCGCGCGGCTCTGACCCGGTCGCGCGGGGGTCGGGAACGTAGGCTCGGGACATGACCCCGGGTCCCGCGTCGGCGCTGGCGCAGCCGCTGCGCATCGGCGCCATCACGGTGCCGAACCGCATCATGCAGACGGCGCACTCCAAGCAGTACTCCGACCGCGTCGAGTCCGACCGCGAGACCGCGTACTACGTGCGGCGGGCTCAGGGCGGCTGCGGGCTGTTCGTCGCGGGCAACCACTTCGTCCACCCGACGGGGTCCATCAGAGGCTTCGAGGATGCGTACCGCCCCGAGGGTATCGCCGCGTCGAAGCGGATGACGGATGCCGTGCACGAGGCCGGCGCGAAGGTCTTCGTGCAGCTCAACCACCACGGTGCGCAGGCCCAGGCCGACAGTCGGGACGGTCCGCGCACGGTGTATGCCCCGTCGCGCATATTGTCGCCGTCCACCGCGCACGCCACCCGCGAGATGGACCGCGACGACATCGCCGCGCTCGTCGAGGGCTGGGCTCTGTCGGCCGAGCACTCGCGAGCGGGAGGCTTCGACGGCGTCGAGATCCACATGGCCCACGGGTACCTGCTGCACCAGTTCCTCTCGCCGCTGTACAACGCGCGCACCGATGAGTACGGCGGCGACCTCGAAGGACGCACGCGCTTTCCGCGCGAGGTCCTGCGCGCCGTGCGGGAGCGGGTGGGCGACGACTTCACCGTCGGCATCCGCATCGTCGCGAACGAGTTCCACCCCGAGGGTCTCGACGGTCCGGCGATGCTCGAGGTCATCGCGCGGCTGCGCGCCGAGGTGCGCATCGACTTCCTCGACCTCGCCGCCGGCGGGTACCACAACGTGCACTACGTCTTCCCCTCGTCGCCGATGCCGTACGCGTGGCTGCGCGACGACGTCGCCGCGGTCAAGGCCGCGAACCCCGACGTGCCGGTGTTCGGCGTCGGCGCCGCGCGCTCCGTCGAAGAGGCCGAGGAGGTCGTCGCTTCCGGCATCGCCGACATGGTCGCCCTCACGCGCGCGCAGATCGCCGACCCGGATCTCGGCCGCAAGCTGATCGGCCTCGAGCCTGTCGACGCCTCGAACCCCGGCATCCGGCACTGCATCCGGCTGAATCAGGGATGCCTCGGCCGCGGCAGCCGCGGACTCCCGATGTCGTGCACCGTCAACCCGCTCGCCGGACGCGAGCAGGAGCGCGGACCACGCCCGACGGCCGACGCCGCGCAGCGGTGGGTCGTGGTCGGCGGGGGACCGGCGGGCATGCGCGCCGCGGCGGAGCTCGCGCGCGACGGCCACGACGTGACACTGCTGGAGCGGGCGGCCGAGCTCGGCGGCCAGCTGCGGCTCGCGCGTCAGGTGCCGGGCCGCGAGAGCGTCGGCCTGCTCGTCGACGACCTCGTGCGCGACCTCGCCGACGCAGAGGTCGACGTGCGGCTCGGCGTCGCTGCCACCGCGGACCTTCTCCGTGACCTCGGTGCCGACGGTGTCGTGGTCGCCACCGGCGCGGTCGCGCCCGAGACCACGTCGCTGGCCCTCGGTGGCGCCTACCTCGGCGGATTCCCGGCCGGCGGGACGGTCGACGCGTTCGCCGCGGCATCCCGTCCCGGCGCCCTCGGCCGGCGCATCGCGGTCGTGGATGCCGACGGCACCGCCTACGCCGCCGGCATCGCGCTCATGCTGCTGCCGCACGTCGACGAGCTCGAGCTCGTCACCCCGTTCGAGACCGTGTTCCCGCACATCGGTGCGGGCTACGACCGCCCGCTGCTGCGGGAGCGGCTGGGGGCCCACGCCGGCTTCCGGCGCCACGCGGCGCACCTCGTCGAGCAGATCGGCGGCCGCGAGGTCGTCGTGCGCGACACGCTCACCGGCGTCACCGCGACTCTGGCCGACGTCGACACCGTCGTGGCCGTCGAGCCTCGAGCCTCCGTCGGCATCGAGGGGGTTCGGGATGCCGCACCCCGCGTCGTGACGATCGGCGACGCCTTCGCGCCCCGCACGATCGACGCCGCGATCTTCGAGGCCGTCGAGCTCGCCTACGACGTCGCCGGGCTGGCGGTGCTGCGCGGCTGAACCTCGCTGCGGCGGCGGGGTGCGGCATCCACCCGCCCCGAAGCGGGATGCCGCGACCGTGCGCGCCGCCCAGGCCCCTGGCTACGCTGGGGCCGTGGATCCCGTCGCCGCAACGCTCGTCATCCTGGTGCTCGCGGTGATCGCGTTCGTCAGCAACCGGGTGCCCATCGGCGTCGTCGCGATCGGCGTCGCGCTGGCCCTCTTCTTCACGGGCGTGCTGACACTGCCGCAGGCGCTCGCAGGGTTCGGCGACCCGACGACGCTGTTCATCGCGGCGCTGTTCGTCGTGAGCGAGGCGCTCGACGCGACCGGCATCACGGCGTGGGCGGGGCAGAAGGTCATCGGCCGGGCGGGCACGAAGCGCAACACACTCGTCGTCGTGATCGCGCTGCTGGTGGCGGGGCTCACCGCGCTCATCAGCATCAACGGCGCCGTCGCTGCACTGCTGCCGCTCGTCGTGGTCGTGGCTGCCCGCGCGGGCATCGCATCGTCGAAGCTGCTGATGCCGCTCGCGTTCGCGGCCTCGGCCGGATCGCTGCTGCTGCTCACCGGCACCCCCGTCAACATCATCGTGTCGGAGTTCGCCGCCGGTGCCGGCGGACGCGAGTTCGGGTTCTTCGAGTTCGCGCTGGTCGGCGTCCCGATCCTCATCGGCACCGTCGCGATCCTGCTGCTGGGCGACCGGCTGCTGCCCGAGCGGCGCGGCGCGCTGATGCCGAAGGACCTCATGCGCCACGCCCGGCTGCTGCGCAGCCAGTACTCGCTGTCGCTCGACACCGGCACGCTCCTCGGCCCGGTGAACGGCGTCACCGAGGTGGTCGTGGCGCCGCGGTCGCCGCTCATCGGCAAGACGCTGTGCGCCGGAATGACGACCAAGCGCGGCGACCTGGTCGTGCTCGCGGCGCGCCGCGGGGACGAGCAGCTCAAGGGCGCCGAGTTCGTCGTGCAGGCCGGCGATGCGCTGCTGCTGCAGGGCGCGTGGGACGACCTCGCCCGGCGCGCGAGCGAGCCGGGCGTGCTCGCGGTCGACGACCCGGCCCAGCTGCGGCGGTCGGTGCCCCTCGGCCGCGGCGCCAAGCGCGCCGCGGTCATCCTGCTCGCGATGGTGGTGCTGCTGGCCACGGGCCTCGTGCCGCCGGCGGTCGCGGCGCTGCTGGCCGCGTGCGCCCTCGTGCTCACCCGCACCGTGACGGTCACGCAGGCGTACCACTCGATCTCGTGGACCACCGTCGTGCTGATCGCCGGCATGATCCCGCTCTCGACGGCGTTCATCAGCACCGGCACCGCCGACCTGGTGGCGGGAGGGATGCTGTCACTCCTCGGCGACGCCGGTCCCCAGGTGGCGCTGCTCGCCCTGTGCGCCCTGACGGTCGTGCTCGGGCAGCTCATCAGCAACACCGCCACGGTGCTGATCGTGGCGCCGATCGCGATCTCGGTCGCGCAGGCGATGGGGGTCTCGGTGCAGCCGTTCATGATGGCGCTGACCGTCGCCGGCGCGGCCGCCTTCCTCACGCCGATCGCGACACCGGCGAATCTCATGGTGATGGATCCCGCCGGCTACCGCTTCGGCGACTACTGGAAGCTCGGCCTGCCGCTCGCCGTCTTCTTCCTCGTCGTGGCTGTGTTCTACGTGCCGCTGCTCTGGCCGTTCTGACCGGGCCGGGTGGCGGCATCCACGCGGACTTCGGAGATCTCGCGAGAATCGGATGCCTGCGGCCGGGCTCTCCGAGATTCGCGAGATCTCCGGACATGGCGACGCCCCGGCCGTCGGGTCGGCCGGGGCGTCGCGGTCAGAGGGTCAGGCGGCCGACCAGCCGCCGTCGCTCGCGAGGTTCTGGCCGTTGACGTTCACGCCGTCGTCCGACAGCAGGAACGTGATCGACGCGGCGAGACGGTCGGCGGTCACGGGCGGCGTCATGATCGCCATGCCGGCCTGCACGCGCTCGGCGCCCAGCGGCGAGTTGAACTTCGCCTCGATGTTGGTGATCACAGCGCCGGGGGCCACGGCGTTGACGCGGATGCCGCTCGGACCGTACATGTACGCGCTCGACTTGGTGAGGCCGACGACGGCGTGCTTCGACGCCGTGTACGCGGCGCCGGCGGCCGAGCCGCGCAGCGACGCCTCGGACGACGTGTTCACGATCGAGCCGCTGCCCTGCGCGAGCATCGCGGGGATGACGGCGCGCATGAGCTTCATGGTCCCCGTGACGTTGACGCGGAAAACGCGCTCCCACACGGCGTCGGTGACATCGCGAACCGGGGTCATGTCGTCCATGATCCCGGCGATGTTGGCCAGGCCGTCGATGCGGTCGCCGGCGGCCGCGATGATGCGGGCGACGCCCTCGTCATCGGTGATGTCGGCGGTCAGCGCCACGACCTCGGCGCCCTCGTGCGCGGCGACGAACTCGTCGAGGCGCTCCTGGCTGACGTCGACGGCGATCACACGGCCGCCCTCACGCGCGACGCGCGAGGCGGTGGCACGACCGATGCCCGAACCCGCACCCGTCACGATGACGGTCTGGCCGGTGAAGCGGCCGGCGGTGACCTTCTCGGCCCACTGACCCTTGGGGGTCTCGGAAGTCGCCGCGGGGACGTAGTCGGGGTTCACCTGTGCGACGAGGGCGTCGAGGGCCTCCTGCGGGAACGCGCCGCCGCTCATGGCGACGAGGTTCTGCAGGGGCAGTCCGGCGATCGGCGCGAGGGCTTCGGCGCTCTGGCCGCCCTGGGCGAGGAGACCGCGCAGGACGTCGCCGCCTGCCGGGTCGTCGAGCCACGTCTGGATGGTGGAGGCTCCGGTGAGAGGAGCGGGGGTGGTGCTCATTGTCTTCCCTTTCGTCTGGCAGTGCATCGGGGCTGCGGGTCCGGGGGACGAGGATCCTTCGGGGCGGCTCCTACCGGACAACTATGTCCGGTACTAGGCTACACCCGTGCACAGCACCGCATCCCCCCGTGCGGAAACCCGCCAGAATCGCGGCCCCGCCGCCGCCGCCGACAACCGCCGCGCCCTCATCGCCGCTGCCCGCGAGGTCTACGCCGAAGGGGGCCTCGCCGCCCCGTTCAGCGCCGTCGCGAAACGCGCCGGCGTCGGGCAGGGCAGTCTGTACCGGCATTTCCCCGACCGCACCGCCCTCGCCGTCGCCGTGTTCGAAGACAACGTGCGCGACCTGGAGGAGTACACCGCGGCGCCGGATCGCACCATCGAGGACCTGCTCGACCGCGTGGTCGATCAGGCCGTGGTGTCGACGGCGTTCATCCAGCTGGTGACGGCCGACCTCACCGATCCCCGTGTGGCGGTCCTCGGCGAGCGGTTCTACGGCGTCGTCGAGCTGCTGGTCGCGCGCGACCACGCTGCCGGCCGCATCGGCGACCACGTCGAGATCGAGGACGTCACGATGGCCACCGGCATGCTCGCGACGGAGCTGGCGAGAACGGATGCCGCAGCCCGGCCCGCCGCGTCGGCCCGGGCGCGCCGACTGTTCCGGGCGGCCTTCGCGCCGCGCTGACGCACGACCTGTCCGCGACCGCTCGTCACGCCGCCGTCAGGCGGAGGTGCAGCAGCGGGTAGGGGCGTCCCGCCTCGTCGGTGTCGCTCCGCTCGGCGCGGGGAGGAGGGGATGCCGCGGGGCGCGGCATCCACCCGATCAGAGGCGGGTCCAGGCCTCCGTGAGCACGCCGCGCAGGATCTGCTCGATCTCGTCGAACTCGGCGGGACCGATCGTGAGCGGCGGCGCGAGCTGGATGACGGGGTCGCCGCGGTCGTCGGCACGGCAGTACAGGCCGGCGTCGAACAGCGCCTTGGAGAGGAAGCCGCGCAGCAGGCGCTCGGACTCGTCGTCGTCGAAGGTCTCTTTCGTCGCCTTGTCCTTCACGAGCTCGATGCCGAAGAAGTAGCCGTCGCCGCGCACGTCGCCGACGATCGGAAGATCGGTGAGGCGCTCCAGCGTCGAGCGGAACACCGGCGAGTTCTCGCGCACGTGCGCGGTGAGCCCTTCTTCCTCGAAGATGGCGAGGTTCTCCAGCGCCACCGCGGCCGAGACGGGGTGACCGCCGAAGGTGTACCCGTGGTAGAACGAGCGGTCGCCGTGGGCGAAGGGCTCGTAGATCCGGTCGCTGACGATCGTGCCGCCCAACGGTGAGTAGCCGCTCGTGACCGCCTTCGCGAACGTGATCATGTCGGGCTGGTAGCCGTAGGCGTCGCACGCGAACATGTGGCCGATGCGGCCGAAGGCGCAGATGACCTCGTCCGACACCAGCAGCACGTCGTACTTGTCGCAGATCTGGCGCACGCGCTGGAAGTATCCGGGCGGGGGCGGGAAGCAGCCGCCCGAGTTCTGCACCGGCTCGAGGAACACGGCGGCGACGGTCTCGGGGCCTTCGAAGAGGATCATCTCCTCGATGCGGTCGGCCGCCCACACGCCGAAGGCCTCGAGGTCATCGGCGGGAGCGCCCATGTCGGCGGCGCGGTAGAAGTTCGTGTTCGGCACGCGGAAGCCGCCGGGGGTGACCGGCTCGAACATCTCCTTCATGGCGGGGATGCCGGTGATCGCGAGCGCGCCCTGCGGAGTGCCGTGGTAGGCGACGGAGCGCGAGATCACCTTGTGCTTGGTGGGGCGGCCCTGGATCTTCCAGTAGTACTTCGCGAGCTTGAACGCGGTCTCGACCGCTTCGCCGCCTCCGGTGGAGAAGAACACCTTGTTGAGGTCGCCCGGCGCATAATCCGCGAGCCGGTCGGCGAGCTCGATCGCGGCGGGGTGCGCGTACGACCAGATCGGGAAGAACGCGAGCTCCTCGGCCTGCTTCGCCGCGGCCTCGGCGAGGCGCTTGCGTCCGTGGCCGGCGGCGACCACGAAGAGCCCGGCGAGCCCGTCGATGTACTTCTTGCCCTGCGAGTCCCAGATGTGGTGGCCCTCGCCCTTGACGATGATCGGCACGCCGGGACCGTCGGTCATGACGGACTGCCGCGCGAAGTGCATCCACAGGTGGTCCTTCGCCATCTGCTGCAACTCGGCCTCGCTCCTCGCGGGGCGGGCGGTGCGGGCGGGGCGTTCGGTCGAGAGAGACATGAGTGGCCTTCCGTCAGACGTGCCCTCACGCTACCCGTGCGACTCGCCCGCCCGGTAGGTCGTTCTGTGCTGAGTGGATGCCGGTCCCGCCGGTCCGTCCGGATGCCGGGGCCGCGGCACCCGGGCTCAGGTGGAGCCGCGGGGGATGAGCCGCGTCGGCAGCACGATGGGGCTGGACGCCAGGGTCGCCCCGGCTGCCGCGTCGGTGAGGGCCGTGACGGCGGCTGCGGCCATCTCGCGGATCGGCTGCCGCATGGTCGTGAGCGGCGGGGTGAGCCAGCGGGCGCTGCGCAGGTCGTCGAAGCCGACGACGAGCACGTCGGAGGGGATGCTGCGCCCGGTCGCCGCCGCGGCGGCGTACACGCCCGCGGCCATCTCGTCGGAGCACGCGAACACCCCGAGCCGCTCGCCCGGGCGCAGCCGCCGCAGCAGGGGGAGCGCGGCGTCGCGGGCGGCGGCGGCGCCCCAGTCCGCCTCGAGCGTGACCGGATCCACGCCAGGTCGCACCTCGCGCAGTCCCTCGAGGAACCCCTCGTGCCGCGCACGCCCGTAGCGGTACGGCGGTGAGCCGACGACGATCGCGAAACGCGTCGCACCCCGGTCGGCCAGGTGCAGCGCCGCCGTGCGTGCGCCGGCGCGGTCGGTCGTGCGGACGCTCGTGAGGCCACGGGAGGTCTCGGCCTGAGGGTCGATCAGCACGACCGGGATGTCGGCGGCCGTCAGGGCCGCCAGCTGCGACGCCGTGGGCGAGATGAGGCCGAGCATGACGCCCGCCGACCCGCGCCGTCGCACCCGCATCGGCCAGTCGTCGTCGGGGGTGTCGCGCTCCTCGGTGAGCACGAGGTCGTAGCCCGCCGCCGCGGCGGCACTGCGCGCGCCGGCGGTCACCTCGTCGGAGTAGGCGTTGTGGTAGCCGCCGAGCACGAGGTCCACGAGCCGTGCGGAGCCCGGCGGCCGGCCGCCCGCTGCGGGGTCGCGCGTGTACCCGAGGGCGCGCGCCGCGGCGAGCACGCGGCGCCGAGTGGCGGGGGCGAGGTCGCCCCGCCCCGACAGCGCGCGAGAGGCCGTGCCGATGCTCACGCCGGCGCGTGCGGCGAGGTCGGCGAGGGTCACGCGGGCAGGCACGCGACCACCTTCGCGCACGGCACCCGTTTTGCGCAAGATTCTCGCGGGGCGGTGTGCCCGGTGGCATCGTCGGTGCCTGGAAAGGGCTCACCCACGATGACGACGACGACATCGCCGCTGCGGATCGCGCTGATCGGCACCGGCTTCATGGGCCGCATGCACACGCAGGCCTGGCGCACGGCTCCCCGCTTCTTCGACCTCCCGCACGAGCCGCTGCCGGCGCTCGTGGTCGGCCACCGTCCCGACGCGACCGCCGAGTTCGCCGCGCGCCTGGACTGGCCCGAGCACGCCGTGGACTGGCGCGAGGCCGTCGCGCGCGACGACATCGACGTGATCGACATCTGCACGCCGGGCGACACGCACACCGAGATCGCGCTGGCCGCGCTCGCCGCGGGCAAGCACGTGCTGTGCGAGAAGCCGCTCGCGAACTCGGTCGCCGAGGCGGACGAGATGGCGGATGCCGCCACGCGCGCCCCGGGCGTCGCGATGTGCGGGTTCAGCTACCGCCGCACGCCGGCGCTCGCCCTCGCCAAGGAACTCATCGCCGAGGGGCGGGTCGGCGAGATCCGCCACGTCCGCGCGCAGTACCTGCAGGACTGGCTGAGCGACCCCGACGCGCCCCACACGTGGCGCATGGACCGCGACCGGGCCGGTTCCGGTGCACTCGGCGACATCGGCGCCCACTCGATCGACACCGCGCAATGGCTCGCGGGTCAGAGCATCGACGCCGTCTCGGCCGTCATGCGCACGTTCGTCACGAGCCGGCCGCGCATGGGCGCCGCCGAGGGCCTGGGCGGCGTCGCTGCCGACCCGACCGACCGCCTCCCGGTCACCGTCGACGATGCCGCGGCGTTCACGGCGCGGTTCGACGGCGGCGCACTCGGCGTGTTCGAGGCCACCCGCATGGCGACCGGCCGGCGCAACGCCAACCGCATCGAGATCTCGGGCGATCGCGGCGCGATCGCGTTCGACTTCGAGCGCATGAACGAGCTCGAGGTGTACGACGCCGTGGCCGACGCGGCGCAGGGGTTCCGTCGCGTGCAGGTGACCGAGGCCCGCCACCCGTACGCCGGCGCGTGGTGGCCCGCGGGCCACGGCCTCGGGTACGAGCACCTGTTCGCCCACCAGGCGGTGGACTTCGTCCGCGCCGTGGCGGGTGAGATCCCGGTGTCGCCCACGTTCGCCGACGCGGCACAGGTCCAGCGCGTGCTGGCCGCGGTCGAGCGGAGCTCCGCGCACGACAGCATCCTCACCCCGGTGGCGACCGCCGCCGGCGCATCCGAAGGGACCCCCGCATGACCCGCAACGCCCTCGTCGTCCGCGGCGGATGGGATGGCCATCATCCCGTCGAAGCCACGGATCTGTTCATCCCGTTCCTCCGCGACAGCGGGTTCGACGTGACGATCGAGGACGACCCGCAGGTGTACGCCGACGCCGACCGCATGGCGGCGACGGATCTGGTGCTGCAGTCGGTGACGATGTCGCAGGCGTCGCACGAGGCCGTGCGGGGCCTGCGCGACGCGGTCGCCGCCGGCACCGGGCTCGCCGGCTGGCACGGGGGCATCGCCGACTCGTTCCGGGCGAGCTCGGACTACCTGCAGCTGGTCGGCGGTCAGTTCGCGACCCACCCGTCGAAGCACCCCGACGAGGTGCACGGCGACCAGACCGACAACTACCTGCCGTATACGGTCGAGCTCACGGACCTCGGCCGCAGCCACGAGATCATGGCCGGGATCGACGACTTCACGCTCACGACCGAGCAGTACTGGGTGCTCCACGACGACCTCATCGACGTGCTGGCCACGACGACGCACCCGGTGCAGCCGTACCACCCGTGGCACCGGCCGATCACCTCTCCCGCGGTGTGGACGCGCGAGTGGGGCGCCGGCCGCATCTTCGTGTCGACGCCGGGACACAGCCTCGACGTGCTGCAGGACGACAACGTCCGCACCATCATCCAGCGCGGACTCCTGTGGGCAGCCCGATGACCGGGGCGCAGCCGACGGCCGTCGGCATCGTGGGCCTGGGCGTCATCTCGGGCCAGTACCTCTCGACCATCGCCGACGCCGCGGGCATCCGCATCGCCGCGGTCGCCGATCTCGACGCGTCGCGCGCACGCGCCGCCGCCGACGCACTGCCCGGGTGCCGTGCGCTCACGACCGACGAGCTGGTCGCCGACGACGGCATCCACACGGTCCTCAACCTCACGATCCCGGCCGCGCACGCCGAGGTCGCCCTCGCCGCCATCGCGCACGGCAAGGACGTCTACGGCGAGAAGCCGCTGGCGGCCACGTTCGCCGACGCCCAGCGCGTGATGGATGCCGCCACCTCCGCCGGCGTGCGCGTCGGGGGCGCCCCCGACACCGTGCTCGGCACCGGCGTGCAGACCGCGCGCGCCGCGATCGACGACGGACGCATCGGTCAGCCGGTCTCGGCGTCGGCGATGTGGATCTCGGCCGGCCACGAGTCGTGGCATCCGCAGCCGGACTTCTACTACCGCGAGGGCGGCGGGCCGCTGCTCGACATGGGCCCGTACTACGTGACCTCGCTCGTGCAGCTGCTGGGGCCGGTCACCGCCGTGTCGGGAGCGGGGTCGCGCTCGCGCGACACGCGCGTCATCGGCTCGGGGCCCCGTGCCGGCGAGCGCATCCCCGTCGAGGTCGACACGCATCTGACCGGCATCCTCCACCACGCGTCGGGTGCGATCTCGACCGTGACGATGAGCTTCGACGGCGTGCGCTCGACCGCGCAGCCGATCGAGGTCCACGGCGTCGACGGCTCGCTCGTGGTGCCCGACCCGAACGGGTTCGCCGGGGACGTGCGCCTGCACGAGCGGGGCGGGGAGTGGCAGACCCTCGAGCCTTGGGCCGGCTACGTCGACGCAGGTCGCGGCATCGGGCTCGTCGACCTCGCCCGCGCCGCCGACGGCGCCGACGGCCGCGCGAGCGGGGCCATGGCGCTCCACGTGCTCGAGATCATGACCGCCCTCGCCTCGTCCGCGGCCTCCGGCATCCGCGAACCGCTCCGCACCACGGTGGAGCGCCCGTCCCTCGTTCCCCTCACCCCCGCATCGACCTGGAGAAGCCTGTGACCACGGCCCGCGCCGTCATCGACCTCGACGTCCCCGGCGACGTCATCAGCCGCCACCTGTACGGCCACTTCGCCGAGCACCTCGGCCACTGCATCTACGGCGGGTTCTGGGTGGGTGAGGACTCGTCCATCCCGAACGTGCGCGGCATCCGCTCCGACGTCGTCGAGGCGCTGCGCGCGCTCGGCATCCCGAACCTGCGCTGGCCCGGCGGCTGCTTCGCCGACGACTACCACTGGCGCGACGGCATCGGCCCGCGCGAGAGTCGCCCGACCATGGTGAACACGCACTGGGGCGACGTCGTCGAGAACAACCATTTCGGCACGCACGAGTTCATGGACCTGTGCGATCTGCTCGGCGCCGACGCGTACGTGAACGGCAACGTCGGCAGCGGCACCGTGCGCGAGATGAGCGAGTGGGTCGAGTACCTCACGCGCGACGGCGACTCGCCGATGGCGCGCCTGCGCCGCGAGAACGGACGCGAAGAGCCCTGGAAGGTGCCGTTCTGGGGCATCGGCAACGAGGCGTGGGGCTGCGGCGGCAACATGACCGCGCAGCAGTACGCGCTCGAGGCCCGCCGCTACGGCACGTACTGCCGCAACCACGGCGGCAACGAGCTGTACCGCATCGCCGCCGGCGCGTCCGACGACGACACCGCGTGGACGCGCGCGCTGATGGAGTCGCTCGGATGCCTCACCTGCGGCTCGAACCCGACCCCGGTGTTCCAGGGCGTGTCGTTCCACTACTACTCGCACGCCGGATCGGGCATCAACACCGAGTCCGCCACCTCGTTCACCGAGGAGGAGTTCTACGGCACGATGCGCAAGGCGCTCGACGTCGAGCGCGTGATCCGCCGCCACGAGGCCGTCATGGACTCCTACGACCCCGACCGCAAGGTCGGGCTGATCCTCGACGAGTGGGGCACGTGGTGGAACGTCGAGCCCGGCACGAACCCGGGGTTCCTGTTCCAGCAGAACACCGTGCGCGACGCGCTCGTGGCGGCCGTGCACTTCGACGCGTTCCACCGCCACGCGGGGCGGCTGAAGATGGCGAACATCGCGCAGACGCTCAACGTCCTGCAGGCGATGATCCTCACCGACGACTCCGGCGCCATGGTGCTCACGCCGACGTACCACGTGTTCGAGATGAACCGCGGCCACCACGACGCCACGGCGCTGGCCGCCCACGTGCTGCAGACGCCGACCGCCGCCGACGACGTGCCGGGACTCTCGGTGTCGGCCTCGACGCGAGACGGCGGAGCCTTGGTCTCGCTGTCGAACCTCTCTCTCGACGAAGCACTCGAAGTGCGGGTCGACCTGCGCGGCCGCGCGGCGTCGGTGCGCCGTGCCCGGGTGCTGACGGGAGCGGATGCCGCCTCGCACAACACTCCCGGGACCCCCGACGCGGTGGCGCCCGCGCCGCTGGAGGCATCGATCGAGGCCGGTGTGCTGACGGTCGCGCTGCCGCCCCACTCGTTCGCCACGGTCGAGCTCGACCTGGCGTGAGTCCGTCCCCAGCCGGTCGTTGAGCGGAGGGCGCTCTGGCGCCCGCAGACCAAAGGCCCTGGCCGACGGTCGGCCGAACGCTCCGCGAACGCCGCGGGCCGAGGATCCGGATGGATCCTCGGCCCGCGGCGTTCGCGGTCAGCGCGGTTGCCGGACCAGCGGCGTGACGCTCGCCGTGGCGACCCGGGGGGAGTCCGCCGTGAGCGCGTGGACCGTGCCGGTGAGCTCGATCCGCGCCTCGGTCTCGCGCACCGCGCACGACGGGCCGACCCACAGCTCGATCGCGCCGGGCTCGACGATGCGGCGGCCGTCCCGCCCCGTGAAGGCGAGCCGCGTCGTGGGGACCTCGAAGGTCACCACCGCCGAGTCGCCAGGGGCGAGCGTCACCCGCTGGTAGGCGAGCAGCTGCGCGACCGGCCGGGTCACCGAGGCGAAGACGTCGCGCGCATAGAGCTGCACGACATCGGTGCCCGTCCGCTCTCCCGTGTTCGACACCCGCACGCTCGCGACGACCGATCCGTCCGTCGCGGCGTCCGATGCGTCGAGATCCTCGCGCGCGAACGTCGTGTACGTCAGGCCGTACCCGAAGGGGCGCGCAGGGGTGTTGTCGGCGCTCGTGATCTCGGTCGGGCCGCCGAGCACCGGATGCAGGTAGCTGTACGGCTGCGCGCCCCCGGAGCGCGGGAGCGAGACCGGCAGCCTGCCCGACGGCGCGGTCGCACCCGACAGGATGCGCGCGATCGCGGGGCCGCCCTCTTCGCCCGGGAAGAACGCCTGGATCACCGCGGCTGCGGCCGACGAGCCCTCCAGCATCCATCCGATCGCGTACGGCCGGCCCGAGACGACGACCACCGCGGTCGGAGTGCCGGTCGCGACCACCGCCTCCACGAGGGCCCGCTGTGCGCCGGGCAGCTCCAGATCGTCGACATCGTTGCCCTCCCCGACCGTGCCACGGCCGAAGAGGCCGGCTCGATCGCCGACCACGACGATCGCCACCTCCGCGCGCGCGGCGGCCTCGACGGCCCCGGCGATACCCGCGGTGTCGGGGTCCTCGACGTCACACCCCCGTGCGAGCGCGATCGAGGCCTGCGGCAGCTCGGCGCGCAGCGCCTCGGCGACCGTGGGGATCTCGAAGCCCAGCGTCGTGCCGGGGTGATGGGCGAGGACGTGGTTGGCGAACGAGTAGCAGCCCATCAGCGACTCGGCCGCGTCGGCGTTCGGACCGATCAGCGCGACCGTGCGCGGCGAGTCGAGCGGCAGCATCCCGTCGTTGCTGAGCAGCACGATCGACTCCTCGGCGGACCGCCGGGCGAGCTCGCGCAGCTCGGGGCCGTCGAGCGCCACCTCCGTCGGGGGCGTCGAGGCGTCTTCGTCCAGCAGCCCGAGCTCTTCTTTCTGCGCGAGGACCCGCAGCACCGCGCGGTCGACGTCCGCCAGGCCCTGAGGATCGCCGGCCAGGCGTTCGCGGAGCGGCCCGACGAAGGCATCCCCTGTCGGCAGCTCGATGTCGATGCCGGCTCGCAGCGCCAGCAGCGCAGCCTCACCGAGGTCGGCGGCGACGCCGTGCAGCGCATGCAGGAACGCGACCGCGAAGTAGTCGGCGACGACCGTGCCGTCGAAGCCCCACTCCTCCCGCAGCAGTGACGTGAGCAGCTCGGGGTTCGACGCCACGGGCACGCCGTCGATCTCGGCGTACGAGTTCATGACCGAGCGCACGCCGCCGTCGCGGACGGCCATCTCGAACGGCGGCAGGATGACATCCTGCAGCCGGCGGCGGCCCATGTGGACCGGTGCGTGGTTGCGTCCGGCCTGCGAGGCCGAATAACCGGCGAAGTGCTTCAGCGTGGCGTGGACTCCGGCGGCCTGCAGCCCGCGCACGTACGCGGTGCCGATCGTGCCGACCACGTAAGGGTCCTCGGCGATGCACTCGTCGACGCGGCCCCAGCGGGGATCCGTCACGACGTCGAGCACCGGCGCGAGCCCCTGGTGGATGCCGAGGGCGGCCATCGACCGCCCGATCGCCTCACCGATCTGCTCGGTCAGGTCCGGGTCGAAGGCGGCACCCCAGGCCAGCGGGGTGGGGAAGGTCGCGGCCTTCCACGCGGCGAGGCCCGTGAGGCACTCCTCGTGCACGATCGCCCCGATGCCCAGGCGCGAGCGCTCGCGCAGGCGTCGCTGCTCGTCCCACAGCCACGCAGCGCGCTCCACGGGGTCGACCGGGCGGGTGCCGTAGACGCGCGTCAGATGCCCGATGCCGTGCACCGTCGCCTCGTCGTACCCCGTGGAGGTCACCATCTCGCCCGCCATGGGCGCGACGACCTCGTCGCCCTGGTCGACCCAGTAGCCCACGAGCTGCGCGAGCTTCTCGTCGAGCGTCATCCGGGCGTGCAGCGCCCGCACCCGCTCCGAGACGGCGGGCAGATCCACCCCGCTCATCCCTTGACCGCCCCGGTGAGGCCGCCGACGATGCGGCGCTCGAACAGGCTGAAGAACGCCAGCGCGGGGATCATCGACAGCGAGGTGAACGCGAGCACCTTCGCGGTGTCCACCGAGTACTGCGACGAGAACGCCTGCACGCCGAGGGGGAGCGTGAAGTTCGCGTTGTCGTTCAGGAGGTACAGCGGCAGCAGGTAGCTGTTCCAGCTCGCGATGAACGCGAGGATGCCGACCGTGATCACGCCCGGCACCGCGAGGGGGATCACCATGCGCCAGAAGAACCCCAGGCGGCTGCATCCGTCGATGAACGCCGCCTCCTGGATCTCGTCGGGGATGGCACGGAGGAACGGCACCAGGATGATGATCGTGGTCGGGAGCGCGAACGCGATCTGCGGCAGGATGACGCCCGCCAGGGAGTTGATGAGCCCGATGTCGCGCACCACGATGTACAGCGGCGTGATCGCCACGGTGATCGGGAACATCAGCCCGGCGGCGAACAGCGCGTACAGCGCACCCCGCCCGCGGAAGTGATACCGGGCGAGCACGTAGCTGGCCATCAGGCCCAGCGCGATGACCCCGAGGGTGGTGGCGACCGCGACGATCGTCGAGTTCAGCACCAGCGTCCAGAACGTGCCCTCGGTGAGCACGTCGAAGTAGTTCGTGAACACCCAGGGATCGGGGAGCCCCGCGGGGTCCGTGGTGATCTGCGAGTTCGTGCGGAACCCGCCGAGGATGATGTAGATCACCGGGCCCAGCATCAGTGCGATGACGACGAGCGCGACGAAGTACACGGCGGGCGTGCCGGCTCGCGCGCGCCCGCGGGATCGGCCCGCCGGCTTCGAGGTGCCGACCGCCGAGATGGCGACAGAGGTGGCGGTCATCCGTCGCTCCTTTCGGTGAGTGCCCCCGCCGTGTCGCGGCGAAGGACGACGCGCTGGTAGACGAGCGCGACGATGAGGGAGATCAGGAAGATGACGACGGCGACGGCGTTGCCGTACCCGAAGTTGCCCGCGTTGCGGCCGTTGGCCACCATGTAGGTCGCCATCGTCGAGGTGCCGGCCACCGGCGCCACGTACTGGCCCCAGATGATGTAGACGAGGTCGAACAGCTGGAGCGCGCCGATGATCGACAGGAACGCCCAGATGCGCAGCGTCGGGCCGAGCAGGGGGATCGTGATGCGCCACTGGATCTGCCAGTAGCCGGCACCGTCGATCGCGGCGGCCTCGTAGAGCTCCTCGGGGATGCCCTGCAGGCCGGCGAGGAAGAGGATCACGGCGAAGCCGACGTACTTCCAGGTGAGGATCGCCATGAGCGTCCAGATGGCGATGCTGGGGTCGGCCAGCCAGTCGCGCGTCAGCTGATCCAGGCCCAGGTTCTCGAGCAGGCCGTTGAGCGCGCCGTTGGTGGCGAGCATGAGGCTGAAGCCGGTGCCGACGACGACCTCCGCGATCACGTACGGCACGAAGATGAGCACGCGGATCAGGGACTGCCCGCGCATCTTGCGGTTGAGCAGCAGCGCCAGCAGCAGCGCGACGGGGCCCTGCAGCACCAGCGACATCACGACGATGAACGCGTTGTGCCCCAGCGCTTCCTGGAAGTCGGGATCGGTCAGGATCGTGACGTAGTTCTTCAAGCCGACGAAGTCGACGGCCGGTCCGTAGCCGTGCCAGTTGAAGAAGCCGTAGTAGGCCGCCATGATCACCGGGAAGATGACGAACCCGACGAAGAAGATCAGTGCGGGCCCGACCAGCACCGCGATCTCCAGCCGGCCCGACCATCCGATCCCGCGGCGTCGGCGGCGCGGCGATGCCGGGGGCGGCGGCGTGTCGCCGCCGCCCCCGGTCCGCTGCGCGAGATCCGTCTCCGGGCGATCGTCCGTACTCGGTGTCGCGCTCTTGTGCATGCGGAGAGTTCCTTATCCCTTCGCGCCGGCCGCGTTGGCTGCCGCGATCATCTCGTCAGGCGAGCTCTGCCCCGAGAGCATGTCGACCACGGCCACATTGAGGGCGTTGCCGACGTTCTGACCGAGCACCGTGTCGAGCCACTGCGACACGAACGGCGCCGCGTTGTAGGCCTCGAGGATCTGCTGCAGGTACGGCTCGGTGACCTCGGCCTGAGCCGCCTGGTTGACGGGCGGCGAGTTGAAGGCCTTGTAGTACGCGGTCTGCTGGTCGTCCGACGCGACGAAGTTGAGGAAGTCGACGCACTCCTTCGGGGCCTTCGCCGAGCACGAGTAGCCGTCGACGCCGCCCATCATCGAGCCGGGCTCGCCCTTGCCGCCGGACACCTCGGGGAAGGGGTACCACGCGAGGTCGGGAAGCGGCTTCTCGTCGGGGGTGAGGGATGCGATCACGCCCGGGTCCCACGCACCCATCAGCTCACCACCGGCCTGGTGGTTGGCGACGAGACCGGCCGAGCTTCCGGCGCCCTGCTGGGCGGACGTCGTCAGGAAGCCCTCGTTGAAGGGCTCGGTCGCGGCGAAGTCCTCGAGGTCCTGAGCGGCCTTGAGCCAGCAGGGGTCGCTGAAGTCCTTCGAGTCGCCCGTCTCTTCCACGGTCTTGGGCGCGCACTCGCGCAGCGCGAACCAGTAGAACCAGTGGGCGGCCGGCCAGGCGTCCTTCGCGCCCAGCGCGAGCGGGGCGACGCCGGTCGCCTTGAGCTTGTCGTTCGCGGCGACGAGCTCATCGATCGTGGTGGGGTTCTCGGTGATGCCCGCCGCGGTGTAGAGGTCCTGGCTGTAGAAGATGCCGCCGGGCAGCACCGACAGAGGCATGGCCCACACCTTGTCCTGGTACGTCTCGGCCTTGAACGAGCCCTCGGAGATGTTCGCCTTCGCGTCGCCCTCGATCTTGCCGGTGAGGTCCATCAGCTGGCCGGCCTGGACCATCGCGGCCATCTTGCCGCCGCCGCGCTGCAGGAAGATGTCCGGCGGGTCGCCCGCGTTGAGCGAGGTCTGCAGCTTGCCGTCCATGTCTTCGTTCTGGATGGACTGCATCTTGATCGTGACACCGGGGTTCTCGTCCTCGAACGCGGCGATCGCGTCCTTCCAGAACTGCTGGCCGGGGCCCGTCGTCGAGTTCTGCCACAGCGTCATCTCGACGTTGCCGTCACCGCTCCCGTCAGAGCCGCCCGCACTGCAGCCGGCGAGCGCGAGTGCGCCGACGACCAGTGCAGCCGAACCCGCGAGGATCCTGTTGGCTTTCATGTGATTCCCGTTCTCTTCTTCGAGGAGGAGCACCACCGCTTCGGGGTGCCGGTAGTCCGCGCGATCTGGCCGCGCATCACTCGGCGTGCGACCGAGCGAAAAAAGTCTGCGGTCGCAACAAATAGGTTGTCAAACGTTTTCAACAACGGTTTCGATGCCGTTATGCTTTCGAAACATGACCCGCCGACCGACCATCACAGACGTCGCCAGAGCGGCCGGCGTGTCGGTGGCGACCGTGTCGAAGGCCGTCAACGGCCGGTACGGCGTGGCCAGCGAGACGGTGGACCGCGTGCTCGCGGTGGTCGCCGAACTCGGGTATGAGTCGAGCCTCATCGCCAGCAGCATGCGCTCGCGCACGACGGGCGTCATCGGCGTCCTCGTCGCGGACTTCGAGCCGTTCAGCGCCGAGGTCCTGAAGGGGGTCGGGCAGGCGCTCGGGGACAGCCGCTACGACCTGCTGGCCTATTCCGGCTCGCACGGCACCGCGGAGGGATGGGAGCGCCGGTCGCTCTCGCGCCTGAGCGGCACGCTCATCGACGGCGCCATCATGGTCACGCCGACGGTGGTGAACGTCGGCGCCGACGTGCCGCTCGTCGCGATCGATCCGCATACCGGCCCGGCCGACCTGCCCACGGTCGAGAGCGACAGCTACGGCGGCGCGCTCCAAGCCACGAGGCATCTCATCGAGCTCGGGCACTCGCGGATCGGCTTCATCGCCGGACGCCGGGACCTGCGCTCGTCGATCGCACGCGACGCGGGATACCGGCGGGCGTTGACGGATGCCGGGATCGCGGTCGACCCCGGGCTCGTGGGTTCCGGCAGCTACCGTCAGGACGCCGTCCGGGTGGCCGCGCTCGACATGCTGCGGCGCGCCGACCGGCCGACCGCGATCTTCGCCGCCAACGACATCTC
>Ga0160432_100573_pt1 | contig 21378 bp, 18 predicted proteins | sample HID1971M_E0MG_FD_108250 | JGI IMG/M metagenome (GOLD analysis project Ga0160432, IMG submission 108250) | Enriched millipede-associated microbial communities from UW Madison campus, WI, USA - HID1971M_E0 MG | ecosystem: Host-associated > Arthropoda: Insects > Digestive system > Unclassified ... | reverse complement strand
TCGGCGCTTTGGTGAAGGGGTGGGGCGAAGTCTCCCACGGTCTGTACTGGCTAGAGTCAGATGCTGGCTTTTAGTCCCACCACCCCTACAAGTCTAAACATACAAGCGGGCTTGCTCGCGAAGGGGCCGGCACGGACAACGCAACTAAATCCTGATTTCCACTTCCCCAAGATGCCCCCCATACGGCCCGAAACTCCTTTCGACCAAACGCCGCGACCCATCCGCCTGCACAATCAACGCCGTACTCGCCCGAGTGCCATAACTCTGGCTGGCAATGAACACACTCGACAGCAACGTCTCGGTCGCCAGCCCCACCCCGGTATCCGGCAACTCGGCAAAGGGTGCGGTCTGCGGGTCGTTCAGCAAGGCCAACAACGCCTGGGGTTGCGGATCATCCAGCACCTCACTCAACGCCGCCCTGGCCTTGAGCAGTTTCGGCCACGGCGTATCCAGCCCGGCGTTCGACAGGCCGTAGACCCCCGGCGGCAGCATCACCGCTTCCGATTCCCGGGCATTGAAGTGCCACAGCTCGTTGGCGTTGCCGATCAGCAGGTTAAACCCGCCATATTCCGGCGAACGGGCGACAACGTCGTCTAAATAGTCGTCAATTGGCAGGTCTTTGGTGAGGAATCCTGCCACCAGTTCACCGCGAGACCGGCGCCCCGGCGGTCGATGCGGGTCGCGGATGTTGGTCAGCGCAGCAAAACGCCCATTGGCGCCGACACCCAGCCAGGTGCCACCCGCCTCCAGGTCGCGCCCGGCGTGCACCTGCGGAGCTTCGGGCCATTGCGCCAGCGGCAGGCTGGGGCGGGCATAGAATTCGTCGCGGTTGGCCGCCACGATCAGCGGTTGGGCGTGGCCCGGTCGCCAGGCGAAAACAATCAGGCACATAAGGTGATCCCTGTGTGTTTTTTGCCCACTCTACGCAGTCATGGTGCGGGTATCCATCGCCATCCAGTGGAGCCCGAGGCCATGCATCCGTTACCATGCCGCTCCGGTTTTGGGGTTGGGTGGGGAAACAGCATGGAATTTCTGCTCTATCTGGCGCTTGGCGCCTGTGCCGGAGTGCTGGCCGGGCTGTTCGGCGTGGGGGGTGGAATCATCATCGTCCCGGTGCTGGTGTTCAGTTTCAAAGCGCAGGGATTTGATCCGTCGATCCTCACGCACCTGGCCGTGGGCACCTCGCTGGCGACGATCATCTTTACCTCGGTCAACGCCATTCGTGAGCATCACCGCCGCGGGGCGGTGCGCTGGCCAGTTTTTGCCTGGATGACCCTGGGTATCCTGGTCGGTGCGGGTTTTGGCGCACTGACCGCCGAAGCGATCTCCGGGCCCAACCTGCAAAAGATCATCGGCGTGTTCGCCCTGGTCATCGCCGCGCAGCTGGCGTTGGACCTCAGGCCCAAGGCCAGCCGAACGGTGCCGGGGAAAGTCGGTCTGACTGTTGCCGGCAGCGTGATTGGCTGGGCTTCGGCGATTTTCGGCATTGGCGGCGGTTCGCTGACCGTGCCGTTCCTGACCTGGCGCAGCGTGCCGATGCAGCAAGCGGTGGCGACGTCGTCGGCTTGCGGCCTGCCGATTGCATTGTCCAGTGCATTATTTTTCATGATTCTGGGCTGGCACGATCCATTGCTGCCAGCCCATAGTCTCGGTTTCATTTATTTGCCGGCGTTGTTGGGCATTGCCCTGACCAGCATGGTCTTCGCCCGCTTCGGCGCGCGACTGGCGCACAATCTGTCGCCCAGGTTGCTGAAAAGACTGTTTGCCGCTTTGCTGTTCTGCGTCGGTCTGAGCTTTCTAGTCTGAAGCATCTGCTCTGACGGGCAGCACAATCCTGGCTTAATCCTGAGGTGGCAGCGTCGCCCGGGAATTGATTTGAACTCATGAGGAGTCGCAATGCTGCCTTACCCGCAGATCGACCCGGTGGCCCTGGCCATCGGTCCGCTGAAAATCCACTGGTACGGGTTGATGTACCTGATCGGCATCGGCGGCGCCTGGCTGCTGGCGTCGCGCCGGTTGAACCGTTTCGACCCGACCTGGACCAAGGAGAAGCTCTCCGACATGGTGTTCTGGATGTCGATGGGGGTGATCGTCGGCGGCAGGTTGGGCTATGTGCTGTTCTACGATCTGAGCGCCTATATCGCCAACCCGCTGCTGATCTTTGAAGTGTGGAAGGGCGGCATGTCGTTCCACGGCGGCTTCATCGGCGTGATGCTGGCGGCCTTGTGGTTCGGTAAAAAGAACAACAAGTCGTTTTTCCAGCTGATGGATTTCGTCGCGCCGATGGTGCCGATCGGCCTGGGCGCCGGACGTATCGGCAACTTCATCAACGCCGAGTTATGGGGCAAGGCAACCGACGTGCCGTGGGCGATGGTCTTCCCGACCGACCCGGCACAACTGGCGCGTCACCCCTCGCAGCTGTATCAGTTCGCGCTCGAAGGCGTGGCGCTGTTCCTGATCCTCTGGCTGTACTCGCGCAAGCCGCGGCCGACCATGGCGGTCTCGGGGATGTTCGCGCTGTTCTATGGCATCTTCCGTTTCATCGTCGAATTCGTCCGCGTCCCGGATGCGCAACTGGGCTATCTGGCCTGGAACTGGCTGACCATGGGCCAGGTGTTGTGCGTACCGATGATCGTCGGCGGGCTGTTCCTGATCTGGCTGGCGTATCACCGCGCCCCGGCAACTCCAGCGGCAGCCGTATAAAATTCGAACCCCGCAGCGATGGCTGCGGGTTCAAGGACACAGGTAACTCATGAAGCAATATCTCGAACTGGTCGCCCACGTCATCAAGAACGGCACCAAACAGGCCAACCGCACGGGCGTGAACACCATCAGCTTTCCGGGCGCGATGCTGCGCTACGACCTGAAGGAAGGTTTCCCGGCGATCACCACGCGCAAGATGGCCTTTAAATCGGCCATCGGCGAAATGTGCGGGTTCCTGCGTGGCGTGAACAATGCCGCCGAATTCCGTGCGTTGGGCTGCAAGGTCTGGGACCAGAACGCCAACGAAAACGCCCAGTGGCTGGCCAACCCGTTCCGCCAGGGTGAAGACGACCTCGGTGAAATCTACGGCGTGCAATGGCGCAAATGGCCGGCATACAAACAGATCCCGGTCAGCAACCCGGCCGCCATCGAGCAGACCCTGAAGCAAGGCTACCGCAAGATCGCCGAAGGTGAAGAAGATGGCCAGGCCTACGTGGTGCTGTACAAGGCCATCGACCAGGTTCGCCAGTGCGTCGACACCATCATCAAGGACCCGGGCAGCCGCCGCATCCTGTTCCACGGCTGGAACGTCGCGCAGCTCGATGAAATGGCCTTGCCGCCATGCCATCTGCTGTACCAGTTCCACCCGAATGTGGAGACGAAGGAAATTTCCCTGACCCTCTACATCCGTTCGAACGACCTGGGCCTGGGCACGCCGTTCAACCTCACCGAAGGCGCCGCGCTGCTGAGCCTGATCGGGCGCCTGACCGGCTACACGCCGCGCTGGTTCACCTATTTCATCGGTGATGCCCACGTCTACGAAAATCACCTGGACATGCTCAACGAACAGCTCAAGCGCGAGCCGTTCCCGATGCCGAAGCTGGTGATCAGCGACCGTGTGCCGGAGTTTGCCAAGACCGGTGTTTATCAGCCGGAGTGGCTGGAGTTGGTGGAGCCGAGTGATTTTTCGCTTGAGGGCTATCAGCACCACGCACCCATGACCGCGCCGATGGCCGTCTGACTGGCACCGCTTCGCGGTGATCGCTGGCAAGCCAGCTCCTACAGGATCACACCGAACCTGTAGGAGCTGGCTTGCCAGCGATGGCGTCCTCAATGCCCATGACTTCTCCCGACATGGGAATGCTCCACCTCCGTCGCCACAACCCCGCCACTCACCTCCAACCGCTGCAAAATCCCGCACTGATCGACATCCGGCCCTTCACCACAGCGTTGGCGCAGGTTGAGCAACTGTGTCTGCAACGCCATCAACCCATCGATCCGCGCCTTGACGTGGTGGATGTGCTCGTCGATCAACGCATTCACGCTTTCACACTGATCCTGCGGACTGTCGCGAAAGGCCAGCAGGCTGCGGATTTCCTCGAGGGTCATGTCGAGGGTGCGGCAGTTGCGGATGAAGGTCAGGCGTTCGGCGTGGGCCTGGGTATAGACGCGGTAGTTGCCGTCGCTGCGGGCCGGCTCCGGCAGCAGGTTCTCGCGTTCGTAGTAGCGGATGGTTTCTACGGCGCAGTCGGTGAGTTTGGCGAGTTCTCCAATCTTCATGACGGCAATCTCCAAATGGGTGCTTGACCCTATAGTGGCTACAGGGTCTTTACTTGGCAACAGGCACCTTCAAGGACGCGACCTGATGAGCGATTCCCTTCATACCCACAAACCCGAGGCTGAGCACGATCACAGCCACAAACTGCAGCCTGTGCAGAAACATGCCCATGGTGATTCCTGCTGTTCGTCGAAAGCAGCGGCGCCGTCGCTGATCAAGTTGAGCGAAACGCCGACCGCTGGCGCGCGGCTGAGCAGTTTCCGCATTGAGGCCATGGATTGTCCGACCGAGCAAACACTGATCCAGAACAAACTCGGCAAGCTGGCGGGTGTGCAGCAGCTGGAATTCAACCTGATCAACCGTGTGTTGGGCGTCACCCATGACCTGCCGAGCACCGCGCCGATCATCGACGCCATCAAGTCCCTCGGCATGCAGGCCGAGCCGATAGAGAAGGGCGTTGAATCACCCGCGCCGGCCCCAGAGAAAAAGCCCTGGTGGCCCCTGGCGCTGTCGGGCATTGGCGCGCTGGCCGCCGAAGTCATCCATTTCACCAACGCTGCGCCTAACTGGGTGGTAGCGATCATTGCGCTGGTCTCGATCCTCAGCGGCGGCCTCGGTACCTATAAAAAAGGCTGGATCGCGCTTAAGAACCTCAACCTGAACATCAACGCACTGATGAGTATCGCCGTGACCGGCGCGATCCTCATCGGGCAGTGGCCGGAAGCGGCGATGGTGATGTTCCTGTTCACCGTGGCCGAGTTGATCGAGGCCAAATCTCTGGACCGGGCACGCAACGCCATCAGCGGCCTGATGCAGATGACCCCGGAACAGGCCACGGTGCTGCAGGCCGATGGCAGCTGGACCACGCAAGATGTCAAAACCATCCAGCTCGGTGCCCGGGTGCGGGTGCGACCTGGCGAGCGCATCGGCCTGGACGGTGAAGTGCTGTCCGGCAGTTCGACCATCGATCAGGCGCCGATCACCGGTGAAAGCCTGCCGGTGGAGAAAACCGTTGGTGACAAGGTGTTCGCCGGCACCATCAATCAGGCCGGTTCCCTGGAATATGCCGTGACCGCTGAAGCGAACCATTCGACGCTGGCGCGGATCATCCACGCCGTCGAACAGGCTCAAGGCGCGCGGGCACCCACCCAGCGATTCGTTGACCAGTTTTCGAAAATCTACACGCCGGCCGTGTTCATCTTCGCCCTCGCAGTGGCAGTGATTCCGCCACTGTTCATGGACGCGTTGTGGTTCGACTGGATCTATCGCGCTCTGGTGTTGCTGGTGGTTGCGTGCCCCTGCGCACTGGTGATTTCCACCCCGGTGACCATTGTCAGCGGGCTCGCCGCCGCCGCGCGCAAGGGCATTCTGGTGAAGGGCGGCGTTTATCTTGAAGGCGGCTACAAGCTCGATTACCTGGCGCTGGATAAAACCGGAACCATCACCCATGGCAAGCCGGTGCAGACCGATTATCTGTCGCTTGACCCGACTGCCGACGAATCTGCTCCGGCGCTTGCCGCCGCGCTGGCCGGTCGTTCGGATCACCCGGTGTCGCTGGCCATCGCCAATGCGGCTGTGGATAAACAACTGGCGCCGCTGGTTGTGGATAACTTCGAGGCACTGGCCGGGCGCGGGGTGCGCGGTGATATCAATGGTCAGACCTATCACCTGGGCAACCATCGGCTGGTGGAAGAGCTGAACCTGTGCTCGCCCGAGCTGGAGGAGAAGCTGTTCGCGCTGGAAAAGCAGGGTAAATCCGTAGTACTGCTGCTAGATCAATCCGGTCCTTTAGCGCTGTTCGCCGTGGCCGACACGGTGAAGGAATCCAGCCGCGAAGCGATCCAGCAGCTGCATGACCTGGGCATCAAGACCCTGATGCTCACGGGCGACAACGTGCACACCGCCCAGGCGATTGCCGCGCAGGTTGGTATCGACGAGGCCAAGGGCGATCTGCTGCCCAGCGACAAGTTGCAGGCGATCGAAGCGCTGTATGCCAAAGGGCATAACGTCGGCATGGTGGGTGACGGCATCAATGACGCGCCGGCCCTGGCTCGCTCCGAGATTGGTTTCGCCATGGCGGCCGCGGGCACCGACACGGCCATCGAAACCGCCGATGTCGCCCTGATGGACGACGATCTGCGCAAAATTCCGGCGTTCATTCGCCTGTCGCGCCAGACCTCGAGCATCCTCAAGCAGAACATCGCCTTGGCATTGGTGATCAAGGCGATCTTTCTTGGGGTAACCTTCGCCGGCCTCGCTACCATGTGGATGGCGGTGTTTGCCGACATGGGCGTGAGCCTGTTGGTGGTGTTCAATGGACTGCGCCTGTTGCGCAAATAGACGATGAGGGACGGTTGTGCTGAGTGCCGAGCTGAAGGCGTTTTACATGGTTGCCCGCCTGGGCAGCATCACCCTGGCAGCGAAAAAGCTCGGCTTGAGCCAACCCACGGTGACCACCCAGATTCGCAACCTGGAAAGCCAGTACTCGGTTGAATTGTTCTACCGAGGCGGCCGCCGTCTCAGCGTCAGCGATGAGGGTGCGCGGCTGTTGCCGATGGTCAAGGCGCTGCTGCAGCAGGAAGCCGACATCGAGTTTTTCCTGCGCAACAGCGGGCAGGTCCAAGGCACGTTGCGCATTGCCGCTACGGCGCCGTATTACATCCTTGACCTGGTGAAGACCTTCCGCGAGCGCCTGCCGCAGGTGGAAGTGTCGGTGGAGATCGGCAACTCCCAGCAAGTGCTGGAAGCGCTCGAGGACTATCGGGTCGATGTCGCGGCGTCCTCGCAGTTGCTGGAGGATGCGCGGCTGATTCGGCGGGTGCTCGGCAGTGATCCGCTGGTGCTGGCGGTGCATCGCAATCATCCGCTGGCGGTTCACGATCACGTGTCGCTGGGTGCCTTGGCGGGGCATACCTTGTTGATGCGCGAACCGGGTTCGACCACCCGTCGTCTGACCGAAGAATTGCTCGCGAGCGCCGGTGTGTGTTTCGGGCCGCTGCTGGAAATCGGCAGCCGCGAGTCGATCCGCGAGGCGGTGTTGCGCAACATCGGCATCAGCATCATCGCCCGCCAGGAAGTGCCGCACGATCCACAGTTGCGGGTGCTGACGATCGAGGATGCGCCGCAGATTCCTGAATATCTGTACTGCCTCAAAGAGAGAAAAAACGCCCGGTTGCCAGCGGCGTTCCTGGGGTTGGCGCAGGAAATGTCTCCGGCCTGAGCTCTGCGGTGATTGTTCGGTCCTCTTCGCTGGCAAGCCAGCTCCTACAGGGGAATGCGATAAACTGTAGGAGCTGGCTTGCCAGCGAAGGGGTCAGCACAGACACCGAACCAAAATCCTCGAATACCACTATCGGCAGTTTTTGCCTTACTGCCACATGACGGACGCATTACAACCCTAGGATGGCCCCATCTGCCAGATGAGGTCCGTCCATGAACAACTCGATCGCCACCGCCCTGACCAACCCCGGCGCCCCCATGAAGGTGCGCGGTGTACAGAAGCGCTTTGGCGCCTTTACCGCGCTGGACAATGTTTCCCTCGACGTGGCGGCCGGTGAGCTGGTGTGCCTGTTGGGGCCTTCGGGCTGTGGCAAAACCACCTTGCTGCGCTGCATCGCCGGTCTGGAGAAGCAGGACAGCGGCGAGCTGTACCTGGGCGATCGCGACGTTTCCCACCTGGCGCCCCAGGCGCGAGACTACGGCATTCTGTTTCAGTCCTACGCGCTGTTTCCCAATCTCACCGTCGAAGCCAATATTGCCTACGGCCTGGCCGGCAGTGGTCGCGACCAGGTGCGCCAGCGCGTTGGCCAGATGCTGGAACTGGTGGGCCTTGGCGGCAGCGAGAAAAAGTACCCCGGCCAATTGTCCGGCGGCCAGCAGCAGCGCGTGGCGCTGGCTCGCGCCTTGGCCCCGGCACCTTCTTTGTTGCTGCTGGACGAACCGATGTCGGCCCTCGATGCCCGCGTGCGTGAGCACCTGTGCACCGAGCTGCGCCAGCTGCAACGCAGCCTCGGCATCACCACCCTGATGGTCACCCACAATCAGGACGAGGCCATGCTGATGGCCGACCGCATTGCCGTGATGAACAACGGCAAGGTCGAGCAGTACGCCACGCCGCAGGAAATCTACAACCGTCCGGCCACGCCGTTCGTGGCGGAGTTCGTCGGCCAGGGCAACTGGTTGCCGTTCCAGCGCAGCAGCGACAACCACGCCCAGGTCGGCGGGATGAGCATGCGCCTCGCCGATGGCGGCGCCAAGACCGCGTCGGGCCGTCTGTTCTGCCGTCCGGAAGCGATCAACGTCAACCCGCTGGTGCACGAGGAAAACCTGTTCCCGGCCAAGGTTCGGGAAATCACCTTCCTCGGTAACCGTTGCCGCATGAGTTTCGAACTCGATCAATTGCCGGGTCATGCGCTGTTGGCGGAGCTGGCACCGGAAGCCATGCCGCGCCTGGGCGCCCAGCAGATCATGGTCGCCTTGCCGCCACGCAGCCTGCAGGTGTTTGCCTGATGAGCGCGAATATCGCGCTGCCGCTGCCGCAAAATCAGGTGCGGCAGACTTCCCGTGCCGAGATCGGCGACCGGCTGTTCGTGGTCGGCGGCAAAGTCCTTCTGCTGGCGTTGTTGGGCGTCGCCGTATTGATGCCGTTGCTGGCGATCTTCTGGCGTGGCTTCAGCGCCGAGGCCGGGCAGGGGGGTGGTTGGGTCGCTGCCAAAGAGCTGGTGACCAGCGAGAACTTCCACTGGTTGCTCGGCAACAGCCTGAAGGTGTCCCTCAGCGTGGCGGCCATTGTCGTACCGCTGGCCTACCTGTTTGCCTACGCACTGCAACGCACCCTGATTCCCGGCAAAGGCATCTGGCGTGGCATTTCGCTGCTGCCGTTGATGGCGCCGTCGATGCTGCCCGGCATTGCGCTGGTTTACCTGTTCGGCAACCAGGGCATGCTGCGTAGCCTGCTCTCGGACAACATCTACGGTTTCTGGGGCATTGTGCTCGGTGAAGTCATCTACACCTTTCCGCATGCCTTGATGATCCTGCTGTCGGCCCTGTCCCTGGCGGATGCGCGCCTGTTCGATGCCGCTTCCAGCATGGGTGCCAGCCCGGCAAAAGCCTTCCGCAGCATCACCTGGCCAGCGACCCGCCAGGCGGTATTCGCCGCGTTCTGCCTGGTGTTCACCCTGACCATCACTGACTTCGGCGTACCCGTGGTGGTCGGTGGCGACTATCAGGTGCTGGCGCTGGAAGCCTACAAGGCGGTGGTCGGCCAGCAACAGTTCGGTCGCGGCGCATTGATCGGCATGGTGCTGTTGCTGCCGGCGCTGTTCAGCTTCGGGGTCGATGCCTGGTTGCGTCGCCGTCATGGCGATTCCATGAGCGGTCGTGCCCAGGTGTTCAAGCCTGCGCCCTCGAAACTGCGCGACGGCTGCTACCTGGTCGTGGTCCTGCTGATCTGCAGCGCCTTGCTGCTGGTGTTCGGCATGGCGGTGTTCTCGTCCCTGGTGAAGTTCTGGCCGTACAACCTGTCGCTGTCGCTCAACCACTACCAGTTCAACGAAACCGCCGGCGGTGGCTGGCTGGCCTATGGCAACAGCGTGAAGATGGCGTTGTGCACGGCGCTGATCGGCAGTGTGCTGATTTTCACCGGTGCCTACCTGATGGAAAAAACCAGGGGCCAGCGCGGGCTTAACCTGACCCTGCGAATGCTCAGTTTCGTACCGATGGCGGTGCCGGGGCTGGTGCTGGGCCTGGGTTACGTCTTCTTCTTCAACCTCACCGGCAACCCGCTGCACGTGCTCTACGGGACCATGACGCTGTTAGTGGTCTGCACCATTGCTCACTATTTGACCACTGCGCAAATGACCGCCACCACCGCGCTGCGCCAACTCGATGCCGAGTTCGAAGCCGCCGCGCTGTCGCTCAAGGCGCCGCTGTATCGGCACTACCTGCGGGTCACCGTGCCTATCTGCCTGCCGGCGCTGCTGGACATCGTGCGCTACCTGTTCGTCTCGGCCATGACCACCGTCTCGGCGGCGATCTTCCTCTACAGCCCCGACACCATCCTCGCGGCGGTCGCGGTGCTGAACATGGACGACGCCGGCAACGTCGGCGGTGCGGCGGCGATGTCGACCCTGATTCTGTTCACCTCGGCGGGCGTGTCCCTGCTGCTGGCCTGGGCTTCGCGCGGTTTGCTGCGCCGCTCGCAAGCCTGGCGGCAGACCGCGCCCGGTCACTGATTCATACCCTCAACTCACATACAGGAAAAGATCATGTTCAAGCCTATGGCCCTGGCCGCTGCTGTCCTCACCGCTTTCAGCCTGAACGCCTTTGCGGCGAAAACCGAGTTGACGGTGTACACCGCCCTCGAAGCCGAGCAGCTGAAGACCTACAAAGAAGCTTTCGAGAAGGCCAACCCGGACGTCGAAATCAAGTGGGTGCGCGATTCCACCGGCATCATCACCGCCAAACTGCTGGCCGAAAAAGCCCGTCCGCAGGCTGACGCCGTGTGGGGCCTGGCCGCTTCGAGCCTGGCGATCCTCGACCAGCAAGGCATGCTGCAAAGCTATGCCCCGAAAGACCTGGGCAAGATCGGCGCGAACTACCGCGACGCCGCCAACCCGCCAGCCTGGGTCGGCATGGACGTCTGGGCCGCGACCATTTGCTTCAACACCGTCGAAGCCGAGAAACAGGGCCTGACCAAGCCCGTGAGCTGGCAGGACCTGACCAAGCCTGAATACAAAGGCAAGATCGTCATGCCTAACCCGGCATCGTCCGGCACCGGTTTCCTCGACGTCAGCGCCTGGCTGCAGACTTTCGGCGAGAAGCAGGGCTGGGCGTACATGGACGGCCTGCACCAGAACATCGGCCAGTACGTTCACTCTGGTTCCAAGCCTTGCAAACTGGCGGCGGCAGGGGAATTCCCGATCGGCATTTCCTTTGAATACCCGGCTGTTCAGCTGAAACGCCAAGGCGCACCGCTGGACATCATCCTGCCGAAGGAAGGCCTGGGCTGGGAGATCGAAGCGACGGCCGTGATCAAGGGCACTCCACATGAAGAAGCGGCGAAGAAACTGGCTGATTTCTCCGCCAGCGCCGAAGCGATGGATCTGTACAAGGAGAACTTCGCGGTTCTTGCGCAGCCAGGCATTGCCAAGCCGCAGACCGAACTGCCAGCGGACTACGAGCAGCGTTTGATCAAGAACGACTTCGCCTGGGCTTCGAAAAACCGTGACGAGATCCTGACCGAATGGCGCAAGCGTTATGACGGCAAGTCCGAGAAAGTGGCGGCCAAGTAAGATCTTCATCGGCTGACAGGGCCTCTTCGCTGGCAAGCCAGCTCCTACAGGTAAACGCATCCCCCTGTAGGAGCTGGCTTGCCAGCGAAAGCGGCTTTGAATTCAGGACACCTCTAGATGACACAACACAACGACATGCTGATCATCGGCGCCGGCATCCTGGGCCTGTCCCATGCCTATGCCGCCGCCAAGCGCGGTCTCAAGGTCAGGGTTTTCGAACGCAGCGCAACGCCTCTAGGCGCATCGGTGCGCAACTTCGGCCAGGCACTGGTCACCGGCCAACCCCCGGGCCCGATGCTGGAGCTGGCCCGGGCCAGTCGCGACATCTGGGGCGACTGGGCGCAGCTCGCCGGCCTGCAACTCAAGCGCAACGGCTCATACCTGTTCGCCCGCACCGAAGCCGAAGAACAGTTGCTGGAAGCCTTTTGCGCCGGTCGCGCCGTGGAACACGGCTACCGCGTCGAGCTGCTGCGTGACGCCCAATTGGCCGATCTGTACAGCGGCCAGTTCCGCCATCACCGCGCGGCGTTGCACGGCATGGACGACCAGCAGCTGTATTCGCGTGAAGCGATTCCGGCGCTGATCGACTTTTTGCGTCGCGACCTGGGCGTCGAGTTTCACTTCTCCACCCTGGTGCGCGACATCGAACCGGGCCGCCTGCACAGCACCGCCGGCAGTTTCAGTGGCGAGCAGATTATCCTCTGTTCCGGTCACGACTATCAGACGTTGCTGGCCGAGCAGATCGCCCAGCTCGACCCGCAAATCTGCCGCCTGCAAATGCTCCGCGCCCGGCCGCAGATCAACCTTAACCTGCAACACGCAGTGCTCACCGGTTTGAGCTGCGTGCATTACGGTGCCTTCGCCGATTTGCCCGAAGCCGCGGCGGTGCAGGCCGAGATTCTCCGGCACGTGCCGCACCTGGATGAACACGGCATTCACCTGCTGATCAGCCCGACGCCCTATGGCGAGTTGATCATTGGCGACTCCCACCATTACGGCAGTGATCCGTCGCCCTTCAATGCCGAGCAGGTCGACGACTGGATGATCGAGTTGGCCGAGCAAACGCTGGGCTGCAAAGTGCAAGTGGTCGAACGCTGGCAGGGTGTCTATGGTTCACAGGGGCCGGGACCGTTTTCGTTCCTGCGTCCGGCAAAAGGCCTGGCTGTGGCATTGATGCACACCGGCGTCGGCATGAGTGTCGGGCCGGCCATGGCCGAACGTAACGTCGCCACCCTGTTGGGAGAAATCTGATGCAACGCAACGAGCAGGTAATCGCCGAAGTGTTCGCTTTGTACGAGCGCTTCGGTGACAGCGATTACATCGGCGAGCCGGTGTCGCAGATCGAGCACATGTCCCAGGCCGCGCAGCTGGCGATGGCCGAAGGCTTCGATGACGAAGTGGTGTTGGCGGCGTTTTTTCACGACATCGGGCATATCTGTACCGACAGTGCCGAGAACATGGGCGGCTTCGGCATAGTGAGTCATGAGCGGTTGGGCGCTGATTATTTGCGCCGTGCAGGTTTCAGCGAGCGGATGGCGCGGTTGGTGGAGTACCACGTGCAGGCCAAGCGTTATCTGACGCTCAGAGAGCCCGGGTACTACGAGCGGCTGAGCGAAGCCAGCCGTCGCACCTTGGAATATCAGGGAGGCGTGATGTCCGAGGCCGAGGCCGATGCATTCGAGCAGGACCCGTTGTGCGCGGTCAGTTTGCGCATGCGTCAGTGGGATGAGCTGGCCAAGGAGATGCATGTGCCGGTGATTGATCTGGCGGTGTTGAAGGGCAAAGCATCGCGCCTGCTGGCGGCGTAAAGCCTGTGATACCGAGTTGCTCGCGAAGAGGCCGGTCAGGCCACTAGAGCTGCTGCGCAAGTACCTCAACCTGCTCCTGCCGTTCCGCCTGATTCAACTTCGGATGCGCATTAAGCGAAGACCACTGCGGATGCGCCCGCGCCCTATTCAGGGCCTCGGGCAATTTACCTTCCCGCCAACTCTTGTCCTGCGGTGTGGCCACCTGAATGCTGTCCATCGCCGCATGCCCACGGGCGTTCAGCGCTTGCAGCAGTTGCCGCTGACGCAACGCCAACAGCCGCAACACGCTGTCATCCACAGTCAGTTCGCGCTGGCCCTTGATCTTGCCCAGCAAGCGGCTGCCATAACTGCGCGCGGTTTGCAGGGCGCCGCCGGCAATCGCCCCGGCCAGGGCGGCAGCACCCAGCGTCAGGCCGCCGACCAGCAAGTCGACGCCGGCCCCCGCGGCGGCACCGGCCGCGATACCACCGCCCACCCGCACGCCCAGTTGCTTGAGGGTTTCGGGGTTGAACAAGTCATCGCCCCAACGCCCGTCGAGCAGCGGCAGATCACTGGCCGCGGCGTCCTGCGGGCGAAACGCGTAGAGCTTGAGCAGCGCTTCGACACAACGCTGCTCGCGTTGGCGTACGGCTTTGCGCAGCTCATCGATCGCCTGCTGTTCCTGCTGCACATCGCTGACAACGCTGCGCCGGCACGCGGCGCAATCGATCAGCAATTCGGCAATCAGGCGCACGGCGCTGCGCTCACGGGTCAGGCGTTGTGCCTGCTGGTCGGCGATCAGGCGTTCCAGTTGTGGCCGTGCGGTTTCCAGCAGCAGCGCCAGGCTTTCATAGAGCCGGCGCTCGCCGTCCTCCGGCGGTGCCACGCTGTCGAAGCGAACCAGCGCATGCAAACCCAGGCGCGCCAGGGCTTCACGCCACGCCGGCTCGCGGTGGTTGGCACTGCTGACAAAATTCAGCACCGGCAGCAGGGGTTTGCCGCAGCTGGCCAGCACTTCCAGCTCATCGCGATACTTGGCCAGGACCGGTTCCCGGGCGTCGATCACATAGAGCCCGGCGTCCGACGCCAGCAACTGGCGCAGCACCTTGGCCTCCTGTTCGAAGCGCTGCCGGGCTTCGCTGCCCTCAAGAAAACGCGCCAGTCGTGCCGGGCCGTCCAGTCGCTCGCCGGGCCGCTCCAGGCGTTCGAGGTAGTCGAGCAGGGCGATGGCGTCTTCCAGTCCCGGGGTGTCGTAGAGATCCAGCAAGGGCTCGCCGTCCACCGACAAGCGCGCACCTTCGACATGCCGCGTGGTGCTGGGGCGGTGGGACACTTCGCCGAAACCGACATCGCGGGTCAGGGTGCGCAACAACGAGGTTTTGCCGACGTTGGTGTGGCCGACCACGGCGAGTTTCAGGGGCTGCTTGCTGGTGTCAGTCATGACCCGTCTCCAGCCAGTTCATCGGAGCGCAATCGGCGAACGGCAATTCCAGCTGTTGCAGCGCCACATGCCAGTCGCCCAGGCGTTCGGCGTCCAGCGCTTCCCCGGGCGGCGCCTGCAACAACCACACGCGGGTGGCGCTGGCGCTGCGGGCCAGTTCGGCGATCAGCGCCAGGCTGCCGCGGTCCGGCGAGCGCCGTGGATCGCACGCGATCGCCAGGCGCGCAGGAGGAAAACGGCTCAATTGCTCGAGGAGTTTGTTGCGCGATTCGCGGCTGTCGAGGATCCCGGCGTTGCTGACGTTCTTCGCCAGTTGGGGCGGCCACGGACGGTCGTCGTCCAGCTCGATGGCGACCAACAGTGCGCCATCGCTGTGTTGTTCGCTGACGCCGCTTTGCACTCGATGAAGTTGTGCTGGCGCGGCATCGCTGACACCCAGGCGTTCGCTGGTGGGCATCAGCCGTTCGCGCAGTTGGGCATAACCTGGCAGGTTCAGGTCAAGCTGCAGGCTTGTGCGGCCGGACTTCCAGCGCCACAGACAAAACAGCGCCAGCACCAGGCGCGGCACTACGCCATAGACCAGTAACACACCCACCAACCACGCCGCCCAGGCTTGGCGGGCACTTTCGATGTTCAGTGCGGCGTCGCCACTGGCGCGGATCATTTCCTCGGTGGGCACGCTGAAGCCGAGCAAGGCCGGTAGCGCGCCGAGGGCCTGGGTCACGGCAATGAAGGTGTCGGCACTGAGGATCGTGGTTTCCCAGACGAAGCCGTAGCGCCGGGTGGCCATCAACGTCAGCAGAATCACCAGGGCACTGAGCATTGCCAATAACCACAGGCCATTGACCAATACGCCGATGGCCCAGCGATTGAGTTTCCGGCGTTGCAGCAACAGCAGCAGGGCCGGTGCCAGTTGTGCGGCCTTGGCGTCCCGGGCGAGTTTTTCGCTGAGCCACAACCACAGGCGCCCGAGGCTGGCGCCGTGTTCGCCGGCAAACACCAGGCCCAGGGCCCAACTCAGCAGCAGGATCAGGTTGAGCCCGAGCAGGCTGCCCAGCGCCCAGAACACATTCACCGGGTGCAGGCCGTCGCCCATGGCGGCAAAGGCCAGGCCGGCGCCGCTGACCACGGCCAGCACCGCCATAACGATCAGCGCCAGTCGCGCGCCTTGTTGCCAGTGTTTGAGTGCATCGCTCAGGCCATCGCGCTCGGCCAGCCACAGGGCGCGGCGTTGAATGCGCGTCGGCAGATCGCCGCCGGCGCTGCGGGCCAATCGGTTGGCTTCCAGATCTTCCAGGGGCCCGGCGTGTTCTTCGCGCAGGCGGATGGTTTCTGTCAGCCAGAGAGTATTCAGTTCAGTCACGCGGCATCCCGTCGCTTAATTGAACTGTGAGCATAACCGCTGTGGCGCTTATCGGGGAAAGCGAGGCTCTGGTATCCTCGCCGGCATGACTAAATCACTCCCCCTCAGCCTGATCGCAGCCCTCGGTGAAAACCGTGTGATCGGCGTCGACAACAGCATGCCCTGGCACCTGCCGGGGGACTTCAAGTACTTCAAGGCCACTACCCTGGGCAAGCCGATCATCATGGGCCGCAAGACCTGGGATTCCCTCGGTCGCCCGTTGCCGGGGCGCTTGAACATCGTGGTCAGCCGTCAGGCGGATCTGGTGCTCGAAGGCGCGGAGGTTTATCCGTCGCTGGAGGCCGCGGTGGTTCGCGCCGAGGAATGGGCGAAGGAGCAGGGCGTCGATGAGCTGATGCTGATTGGCGGGGCGCAGTTGTATGCGCAGGGGTTGGCGCAGGCCGATCGGTTGTACCTGACCCGCGTGGCGCTGAGCCCGGAAGGGGATGCGTGGTTTCCGGAGTTTGATCCGGGGCAGTGGAAGCTGGTGTCCAGCACCGAAAATCCGGCTGTGGATGACAAGCCAGCGTACAACTTCGAAGTCTGGGAAAAAGCCTGAAAGCTTCGCGAGCAAGCCCGCTCCCACATTGGATCTGTGAACGACACACATCCCCTGTGGGAGCGGGCTTGCTCGCGAAGAGGCCCGCTCAGGCAATGAAAGACTTAAGCGTGCGCCAATGCCGAATGCTCATCCGCATCCAGCAGCTCTTTATCCGTCTGCTGCATCACCTGGCTGGTAATCGCCCCGGCCGTCATCGAACCGCTGACGTTCAACGCCGTACGCCCCATATCAATCAACGGCTCGACCGAAATCAGCAACGCCACCAGTGACACCGGCAAACCCATCGCCGGCAACACGATCAACGCGGCAAAGGTCGCGCCCCCGCCAACGCCAGCCACACCCGCCGAACTCAGCGTGACAATCGCCACCAGCGTCGCGATCCACAACGGGTCCAATGGGTTGATGCCCACCGTCGGCGCCACCATCACCGCCAACATCGCCGGATACAGGCCGGCGCAGCCGTTCTGGCCGATGGTCGCGCCGAACGAAGCGGCGAAACTGGCGATGGATTGCGGGATGCCCAGGCGGCTGGTCTGCGCTTCGATACTCAGCGGGATGGTCGCGGCGCTCGAACGGCTGGTAAACGCAAAGGTCAGCACCGGCCAGATCTTGCGGAAGAACCGCAGCGGGTTGATCCCCGCCGCCGACACCAGCACGCCATGCACCACAAACATCAGGCCCAGGCCGATGTAGGACACCACGACGAAACTGCCGAGCTTGATGATGTCCTGCAGGTTGGAGCCAGCGACCACCTTGGTCATCAGCGCCAGCACGCCGTAAGGGGTCAGCTTCATCACCAGGCGCACCAGGCGCATCACCCAGGCTTGCAGGGTGTCGATGGCGTTGATCACTTTCTGACCTTTTTCCACGTCATCCTTGAGCAGCTGCAACGCCGCGACCCCGAGGAACGCCGCAAAGATCACCACGCTGATGATCGACGTCGGCTTGGCCCGCGCCAGGTCGGCGAAGGGGTTTTGCGGAATGAACGACAGCAGCAACTGCGGCACATTGAGGTCCGCGACCTTGCCGGCGTAGTCGGTCTGGATGGTTTGCAGGCGCGCCATTTCCTGGGTGCCGGCCACCAGGCCCTCGGCGGTCAGGCCGAACAGGTTGGTCAGGCCGATGCCGATCAAGGCCGCGATGGCGGTGGTGAACAGCAGCGTGCCAATGGTCAGGAAGCTGATCTTGCCTAGCGACGAGGCGTTGTGCAGGCGAGCCACAGCGCTGAGGATCGAGGCGAATACCAGCGGGATCACGATCATTTGCAGCAGCTGCACATAACCGTTGCCCACCAGATCGAACCAGCCGATCGAGGCTTTCAACACCGGGTTACCGGCACCGTAGACAGTGTGCAACGCCACACCGAACGCCACGCCCAGCACCAGGGCGAGCAGGACTTTTTTCGCCAGGCTCCAGGTGGTGTGGCGGGTTTGTGCCAGGCCCAGGAGCAGGGCGAGGAACACCAGCAGATTGAGAATCAGCGGCAGATTCATGAGGACTCCGAAAGTGACTTGTGCCAGCTACCTTCCGGGGCAGCTGCGAACCGGCAAGCCTAACAGCTTGATTTACAATGAATTAATATCAAAAACGTCTGGTGACTGTCGTTTTTGGAATAAGCCGGTGTCGCTCTCGGGGATGCAGCTGACGCGATACGCACGTTGGCGGTCGCTGACAGACGAGGACTGTCACACTTATTTGTTAGCGTCGATCTCTTTCACTCAGGGAGAAACGCAGATGAAGTTCGCACCGAAATATCTGGTTGCCGCACTTTGCCTGGGCCTTGCCGGCCAGGTACTCGCCACGGATCTGAAGCACTGGCCAGCCGATCAGGCCAAGGCGCTGGACGCGATGATCGCGGCCAATGCCAACAAGGGTAACTACGCGGTGTTCGACATGGACAACACCAGTTACCGCTACGACCTTGAAGAGTCTTTGTTGCCGTTCATGGAAAACAAGGGCCTGATCACCCGCGACAAGCTCGACCCCTCCCTGAAACTGATGCCGTTCAAGGACACCGCCGACCACAAGGAAAGCCTGTTCAGCTATTACTACCGCCTCTGCGAAGTCGACGACATGGTGTGTTATCCATGGGTCGCGCAAGTGTTCTCCGGCTTCACGCTGCAAGAACTCAAGGGCTATGTCGACGAGATGATGGCATCCGGCAAACCGGTGCCGGCCACTTATTACGAAGGTGATTTGGTCAAGAAACTCGACGTCAATCCGCCGAAAATCTTCACCGGCCAGCAAGAGCTCTACAACAAACTGATGGAGAACGGCATCGAGGTCTATGTCATGACCGCCGCCTCCGAAGAGCTGGTGCGCATGGTCGCGGCCGATCCGAAGTATGGCTACAACGTCAAACCGCAGAATGTTATCGGCGTGTCGCTGCTGCTCAAGGACACCAAGACCGGTGAGCTGACCACCGCGCGCAAGCAGATCACCGCCGGCAAATATGACGAGAAGGCCAACCTGGGCCTGGAACTGACCCCGTACCTGTGGACCCCGGCGACCTGGATGGCCGGAAAGCAGGCTGCCATCCTTACCTACATCGACGAATGGAAAAAACCGGTCCTGGTCGGCGGCGATACCCCCACCAGCGATGGCTACATGCTGTTCCACAGCGTCGACGTGGCCAAGGGCGGCATACACCTGTGGGTCAACCGCAAGGACAAATACATGACCCAGATCCAGGGCATGATGGCCAAGAACGCCGCGGCCCAGGCCAAGGAAGGCTTGCCGGTGACCGCAGACAAGAATTGGGTGATCGTTACACCGCAAGAAATCCAGTAAGGGTTTTGATTCACTATAGGAGCGAGCTTGCTCGCGATGGTCGTTAACGATAACGCGTACTTCCTGATTTTACGCGGTGTCCTTGCGTTCATCGCGAGCAAGCTCGCTCCTACAGTTGATCCCTATTGGTCACACATGGCATGTCCGCTGAAGACCCATTGTGGGAGCGAGCCTGCTCGCGATGAGGCCAGCCGGTGCAATGAAAGCCTCTGCTTGCTCAACTTCTTCCTACTGTCGCAGCCTGCGCGTTCTTGCGTAACGGACTACGACTACTTCAGAATCCGCCGACTTGTGCGCCTTCCTCCCGGACTCTACCGTCTACCTGTCGCTGAACATCAGTGATCGGGTTTGGTAGCCCGGCTGTGTAGGGTGCAAAGCATCATGATTTGCAGACGTTCTTGCGTCTCTGCTTTTTATGGTGGTCATGCACAGGGCGCTTTCGGGCGCGCCGGTTTCCTTACACCCCGGTCTACCAACCTGCGCATGGCCGCCACCTTTCGTTTGGTAGCGAGGGTGATGGCTCCTTGTCTTATGGTGTAAGGAGTTTTATCAATGCTCAAAATTACCCCCGATCCCCCAAATACCGACAACCTGTCCACCCAAATCAACGCCACCCCACGAAAACCCAGCCGAACCTTCATCATCGCCCCCGGCCTCGACACCGAAACCCTCCTGGCCCACGCCTGCGAATCCCTCGCCTCGGCCAATGTCATGGCCAGCGATTTCGTCGCACTGCTGGAAGGCTCTCAACGCAGCACGATGCTGGGGATTGCCCAGGTCATCATGCTGGGCGAGCTGGCGGTGAACCAGGCGCTGGATAACCTCGACCCGCAGGATTAAGGCAGGCAAAAAAATACCCCGCACTTGGCGGGGCATTTTTTGTTCGACGCTTAAGCCTTACAGCCCGTCAAGCATCGCCTTGTTACGCACAGCACCCTTGTCGGCACTGGTCGCGAGCAGGGCGTAAGCCTTCAGTGCAGTAGTCACTTTACGTGGACGCACTTCCACCGGTTTCCAGCCTTTCTTGTCCTGCTCGACCCGGCGTGCGGCCAGTTCTTCGTCGCTGACCAACAGATTGATCGAGCGGTTCGGGATGTCGATCAGTACCTTATCGCCGTCCTGCACCAGGCCAATCGCGCCACCGGCAGCCGCTTCAGGCGAAGCGTGGCCGATGGACAGGCCCGAGGTGCCTCCGGAGAAACGGCCGTCGGTGAGCAGGGCGCAGGCTTTGCCCAGGCCTTTGGATTTCAGGTAGGAAGTCGGGTAGAGCATTTCCTGCATGCCCGGGCCGCCTTTCGGGCCTTCGTAGCGGATGATGACGATGTCGCCTTCCTTCACTTCGTCGGCGAGGATGCCGCGTACGGCGCTGTCCTGGCTTTCGAAGATCTTCGCGTTGCCTTCGAACACGTGGATCGACTCGTCGACGCCGGCGGTTTTCACCACGCAGCCGTCCAGAGCGATGTTGCCGTAGAGCACGGCCAGGCCGCCTTCTTGCGAGTAGGCATGTTCGACGCTGCGGATGCAGCCGTTTTCACGGTCGTCGTCCAGGGTGTCCCAACGGGTCGACTGGCTGAACGCGGTTTGCGTCGGGATGCCCGCAGGACCGGCCTTGAAGAAGTGATGCACCGCTTCGTCGTTGGTCTGGGTGATGTCCCACTTGGCGATGGCTTCTTCCATGCTGCGGCTGTGCACGGTCGGCAGCTGGGTATGCAGCAAGCCGCCACGGGCCAGCGAACCGAGGATGCTGAAGATCCCGCCGGCGCGGTGCACGTCTTCCATGTGGTACTTCTGGATGTTCGGCGCGACCTTGCACAGTTGCGGCACGTGACGGGACAGGCGGTCG
>Ga0160432_100568_pt1 | contig 21601 bp, 20 predicted proteins | sample HID1971M_E0MG_FD_108250 | JGI IMG/M metagenome (GOLD analysis project Ga0160432, IMG submission 108250) | Enriched millipede-associated microbial communities from UW Madison campus, WI, USA - HID1971M_E0 MG | ecosystem: Host-associated > Arthropoda: Insects > Digestive system > Unclassified ... | reverse complement strand
GAGGTCACCGAGCTGGAGCCCGGCCACTACCGCGTCAGCGCCCGGCTCGGGCTCGACGAGGTGGGCGACCTGTTCGGCCTGGAGCTCGAGGACGAGGACGTCGATTCGATCGGCGGTCTGCTCGGAAAGGCGCTGGGCCGCGTCCCGCAGCCCGGCGCGACCGCCGAGTACGCCGGTCTCGTCATGACCGGCGGTGCCTCGCGCGGCCGGGGACGCGGCATCTCGACCGTGTTCGTCGAGCGCGGCGCCCCCACGCCCGACCTCGGCCGGTCCCCGCGGACCGGCGAGATCCGCATCATGAACCCGCGCACCGGCGAGATCCGGCTGCCGAAGAAGGAGGAGACGCTGTGAGCGAGTCCCCGAACACCCCTGAACCTGTCGAAGAGTCCGCCGAGGAGTCCGCCGATTCCACCGAGGGGCGCTCCGGCTTCGTCACGTTCGTCGGCCGGCCCAACGTCGGCAAGTCGACGCTCACGAACGCGCTCGTCGGCGAGAAGGTCGCCATCACCAGCGACAAGCCCCAGACGACGCGACGCGCGATCCGCGGCATCCTGAACCGCCCCGGCGGCCAGCTCGTCATCGTCGACACCCCGGGGCTCCACAAGCCGCGCACGCTGCTCGGCCAGCGCCTCAACGACCTCGTCGAGCAGGTGCTCGGCGATGTCGACGTCATCGGGTTCTGCGTGCCGGCGACCGAGAAGGTCGGTCCGGGCGACCGTCGCATCGCGGAGTCGCTGAACGGCTACGGCCGGGCGAAGAAGGTCGCGATCGTCACGAAGACCGACGCCGCGTCGCGCGACGAGATCACCGAGCGGCTCATGGAGGTCGACAGCCTGCGCGAGGACTGGGCCGCCGTGATCCCGCTGTCGGCGTTCACGCGCGAGCAGCTGGACGTCCTGAGCGACGAGCTGCTGGCGCTCATGCCCGTGGGGCCCGCCCTGTACCCCGACGACGTCGTGACCGACGAGTCGACCGAGGACCGGATCGCCGAGATCATCCGCGAAGCCGCGCTCGAGGGCGTCCGCGATGAGCTTCCGCACTCGATCGCCGTCACGATCGACGACGTCGCAGAGCGCGAGGATGGCGGGCTCACCGACGTCTACGCGAACATCGTGGTCGAGCGCGACAGCCAGAAGGCGATCATCATCGGGCACAAGGGCTCGCGCCTGCGTGACGTCGGGACGCGCGCCCGCGCCCAGATCGAGCCGCTGCTCGGCACGAAGGTGTTCCTGAAGCTCCACGTGCGGGTCGCGAAGGAGTGGCAGCGCGACCCGAAGCAGCTCGGACGTCTCGGATTCTAGGCGCCTAGCCGTCCATGTCGCGGATGGCGGAGCGGATGACCACGAGGTCCGCGCCGTACTCCGCGGTGGCGGCGTCCTGCCACGTGCCGTCGTCCCAGACGACGTCCACCCAGAGCCATCCGTTCTGCGGCGTCGACGCCAGATAGGCGTCGCCGAGCCGATCCGGCAGCTGCGCCTGGATGCCTTCGAGCGTGAGGTCGTCGCCCGCCCCGGGCCGGCCGTCGGTCGGATCCGGCAGAGGGATCGGGTCGTACAGCGCGAGCAGGACGGGCGGCTGCGTCGACGTGAACGACACGCCGTCGTATGTGCCGCGTACGGCGTACGCGCCCCAGGTCGCATCGCCGGAGGTCTCGGCGCCATCGACGCCCTCCCACGACCACCCTTCGAGCGGGATGCCGGAGCACTGCGGCGGGTACGACTCGGCGACCGGGCCGAGGCAGAGCTCGACGTCGCCGCCGACGTCGAGGACGGTTCCCGTCGCGGTCACCTCGCCCTCAGGCGGCACGGGGCTCACCGCGCCGAGCGAGGCGCGCGGGGCGTCGGAGCCCGGCGCCGAGATGGCGCACGCCGTCGCGGCGAGCAGGACGAGGGCACCGGCGGCGACGATGCCGAGCGGCCTGTGGAGACGTCTCATACTGTGCTGGTGTCGGGGCGGCGCCGATCGTCTCACGACCTCGGGATGCGGCATCCCGCGTCATCCGGTTCGCGCCTGCGGCGATCGCGGGTGTAGCCTGGCCTCATGCGCTTCGGCGGGCTCCTCCTTCTTAGCCGCCGCGACGAGACCTCGTTCTAGGGCCTTCCTCGTCGCGGAGCTTCTTGTTGGCCCGCACCATCTGGCATCGATCGCCCCCATCGGGGCGCTGCCGACGAGAGAAGCGACGAAATCATGGAGAACACCCAGAAGCCCTCGGGCATGCCGATCCACAAGTACCGGCCGTTCCACGAGCAGATCCGGGTGGATCTGCCCGACCGCACGTGGCCCGACCAGCGCATCACGACCGCGCCGCGCTGGTGCGCCGTCGACCTGCGCGACGGCAACCAGGCCCTCATCGACCCAATGAGCCCCGAGCGCAAGCGCATCATGTTCGACCTGCTCGTGAAGATGGGCTACAAGGAGATCGAGGTCGGGTTCCCCTCGGCGAGCCAGACGGACTTCGACTTCGTGCGCCAGCTCATCGAAGAGGACCTGATCCCCGAGGACGTCACGATCCAGGTGCTGACCCAGGCGCGTGAGCACCTGATCGAGCGCACCTACGAGTCGATCGCGGGCGCCAAGCAGGCGATCGTCCACCTCTACAACTCGACGAGCGTGCTGCAGCGCGAGGTCGTCTTCCGCACCGACGAGCAGGGCATCATCGACATCGCCCTCGAGGGTGCGCGCCTGTGCCGCGAGTTCGAGAAGCGCATCCCCGAGACCAAGGTCTTCTACGAGTACTCGCCCGAGAGCTACACGGGCACCGAGCTCGAGTTCGCGCTGGACGTCTGCAACCAGGTCATCGAGATCTTCGAGCCGACGCCCGAGCGCAAGGTCATCATCAACCTGCCGGCGACGGTCGAGATGGCGACGCCGAACGTCTACGCCGACTCCATCGAGTGGATGAGCCGCCGGCTGGCCCATCGCGAGAACGTCATCCTGTCGCTGCACCCGCACAACGACCGCGGCACCGCGATCGCCGCGGCGGAGCTCGGCTACATGGCCGGCGCCGACCGCATCGAGGGGTGCCTGTTCGGCAACGGCGAGCGGACCGGCAACGTCGACCTCGTCGCGCTGGGCATCAACCTGCTGACGCAGGGCATCGACCCGCAGATCGATTTCAGCGACGTCGACCAGGTCAAGCGCACCGTCGAGTACTGCAACCAGCTGCCCGTGCACGAGCGCAGCCCGTGGGCGGGCGACCTCGTGTTCACGGCGTTCAGCGGTTCGCACCAGGACGCCATCAAAAAGGGCTTCGAGGCGATGGAGGCGCGCGCGGCCGAGGCCGGCGTCACCGTCGACGAGATCGAATGGGCCGTGCCGTACCTGCCGATCGACCCGAAGGACCTGGGCCGCTCGTACGAGGCCGTCATCCGCGTGAACTCGCAGTCCGGCAAGGGCGGCGTCGCGTACCTGCTGAAGACGGACCACTCGCTCGACCTGCCCCGCAAGCTGCAGATCGACTTCTCGGGCGTCGTGCAGGCGAAGACCGACGCCGAGGGCGGTGAGATCACGAGCGACCAGATCTGGAAGATCTTCACCGACGAGTACCTGCCGTCCGAGGTTGCCGACGAGCGCTGGGGCCGTTACGAGCTGCTGGCCACCAGCACCCGCAGCGACCTGTCGGGTGATGTCGCGCTCGACATCACGCTGCGCGACGGCGACGAGCGGCGCGAGGAGTCCGGCCGCGGCAACGGCCCGGTCGCCGCGTTCCTCGAGATCGTGCGCGCGCAGGGCTTCGAGGTGACGCTCTACGACTATGTCGAACACGCGCTCAGCGCCGGCGGCGACGCCCAGGCGGCCGCCTACATCGAACTCCAGGTCGACGGCGAGCGCCTGTGGGGCGTCGGCATCGACTCAGACATCTCGACCGCGTCGCTCAAAGCGATCGTGTCGGGCGTGAACCGCGCCATCCGCACGCGGGAGCGCTCAGAAGCCCTCGCGGGCGTCTGAACGCTGACCGTCGACGGGTGTGCGCGGGCGATCCCCGCGTGCACCCGTCGGTGTTCGCCCGGCGCCCGCCCTCAGCGGTGCCGGAAGTGCGCGGTGAGGGGATGCCTCAGGGCTTGACGATCGGGATCGTCGAGGTCTCGACGGCCACCTTGCGGCGGTAGAGCGCCCGCTGCTCGGGCAGCGAGATGTCGAAGATCACCGCGAGCAGGCGGATCACCGCCGTCACGACGATGCCGATCACCGCGGCGACCACGATGTTGACGCCGAGCTCGTGCGCCGTCCCGAGGACGAGGCATCCGACCCCCGCTGCGACGGCGTACAGCGATCCGACGTGCATGATCGCGACCGGCAGGCCCATGATCATGTCGCGCAGCACGCCGCCGCCGACGGCCGAGCAGACGCCGACGAAGACCGCGGGGACGAGCGGCATCCCGAGCACGAGCGCCTTGCTGGTCCCGAACGCGCCGAACATGCCGATCACGAGCGCATCGAGGCCGACGATGACGGCGTTGAGCCGCTGGAACACCCCGGCGAGCAGCATCCCGAACAGCGCCGCGCCGGTGGCGGTCAGCAGGTACCAGTTGCTCTGCAGCGTCGACGGCGCGACGCCCAGCAGCAGGTCGCGGATGAGTCCGCCGCCCATGCCGACCATGACGCCGATGATGGCGACGCCCAGCATGTCGAGCCGCCGCTCGCCGCGGAACCCCGACGCGAACAGCGCGCCCTGGATGCCGCCGAGGCCGACGGCGGTGAGGTCCGCCCACAGCGGAATCACGAAGACCGGCTCGTTCACCTCTCCATTCTCGCGGTGCGTGACGCCCTGGAGCGGGGCGACGCGACGATAATCGTATGGTGCCCACCTACCGCGATGAAGTCGTGGTCCTGCGCACCCACAAGCTGGGGGAGGCCGACAGGATCGTGACGATGCTCAGCCGTCGTCACGGCAAGGTGCGCGCCGTCGCGAAGGGCGTTCGGCGCACGACGTCGCGCTTCGGCTCGCGTCTGGAGCCGTTCATGGTGGCCGACGTGCAGCTGTACCAGGGTCGCTCGCTCGACATCGTGCAGCAGGCCGAGTCCCTCGGCTCGTACGGGGCCGACATCGTCGCGCACTACGACCGCTACACGTCGGCGCACGCGATGGTCGAGGCCGCCGACCGGCTCAACGAGGCCGAGGCGACGCCGCAGCAGTACCTGCTGCTCGTGGGCGGCCTGCGTGCCCTGTCGCGCGGGGAGCACGCGGCCCGCAGCGTGCTGGACTCGTACCTGCTGAGGGCGATGGCGCTCTCGGGCTGGGCCCCGGGCCTCGGCGAGTGCGCGCGCTGCGGACGCACCGGCCCCCACGACACGTTCGTCGCCCAGCAGGGCGGCATCGTCTGCCGCGACTGCGCCCCGGTCGGCGCGGCGCGCGTCGACGCCGCCACGGTGTCGCTCCTGCAGTCGCTCATGGCGGGGGAGTGGGACGCGGTGGATGCCGCCTCCCCGGGCTCCACGGCGGCCGCGTCCGGTCTCATCGCCGCGTATGCCCAGTGGCATCTGGAACGCGGCATCCGCTCGCTCTCGCACGTCTCGGCAGCCCCGCAGGAAGGCCCCAGGTGACCCCCAAGCCCTACACGCACCGCGACGCGGTGCCGTATCGCCCGCTCGACTGGACCGGTGTGTACCCGCCGGAGTATCCGAAGGGCGCCGTGCCGAACCACGTCGCGATCGTGATGGACGGCAACGGCCGGTGGGCGAACCGTCGGGGCCTCACCCGCGTCGAGGGGCACAAGGCCGGCGAGGCGGCGCTGCTCGACGTCGTGGCGGGGGCGATCCAGGCAGGCGTGAAGCACCTGTCGGTGTACGCGTTCTCGACCGAGAACTGGTCGCGCTCGCCCGACGAGGTGCGCTTCCTGATGGGGTACAACCGTGACGTACTGCACCGCCGCCGCGATCAGCTCAACGAATGGGGTGTGCGCATCCAGTGGGCCGGGCGCAAGCCTCGCCTGTGGGGCTCGGTCATCAAGGAGCTGCAGTTCGCCGAGAAGCTGACCGCCGGCAACGACGTGCTCACGCTGACGATGTGCGTCAACTATGGCGGCCGCGTCGAGCTCGTCGACGCCATGCGGTCGATCGCCGACGACGTGGCCGCCGGCAGGCTCAGGCCGTCAGCCGTGTCGGAGAAGCTGATCCAGCGCCGGCTGTATCAGCCCGGGATGCCGGACGTCGATCTCTTCCTGCGCTCCAGCGGCGAGCAGCGCACCTCGAACTTCCTGCTGTGGGAGTCCGCGTACGCCGAGTTCGTGTTCCTCGACACGCTGTGGCCCGACTTCACGCGCGCCGACCTGTGGCACGGCATCGACGTCTACCTGGGGCGCGACCGCCGTTTCGGCGGTGCCGTGGACACCCCGGACGACCCGTCGGCGTGACTCCCGGCGCTCCTGCCCGGCGCTGTCGAGACGACCCTGGGCAGGCGCGCTGATCACCGCTAGCATCGGGCTGTCGCGTGCGGGGCGCGACCTGACTGGGGGGTGGCGGCATGCTGCACAAGCGCGATTCGATCCGTGACGAGATGCTCGACGAGATCTACTCGTCGGGCGATCTGTCGGGTTCCCTGCCGAAGTACCGGATGCCCGAGAGGGAACAGCTGCCGCGGCACGCGTACCGCGTCATCTCGGACGAGCTGATGATGGACGGCAACTCCCGCCAGAATCTGGCGACGTTCTGCCAGACGTGGCTCGAGCCGGAGGTCCTGCTGATCATGGCCGAGACGCTCGACAAGAACATGGTCGACAAGGACGAGTACCCGCAGACGGCCGCGATCGAGGAGCGCTGCGTGCACATCCTCGCGGACCTGTGGAACTCGCCGGATGCCGCCAACACCCTGGGCACGTCGACCACGGGCTCCAGCGAGGCCGCGATGCTCGGCGGCATGGCGCTGCTGTGGAACTGGAAGGCGCGACGCCGCGCCGCGGGGCTGCCCGTCGACAAGCCGAACATCATCACGGGCCCGGTGCAGGTGTGCTGGCACAAGTTCGCCCGCTACTGGGACGTCGAACTGCGCGAGATCCCGATGGAGGGCGACCGGTTCCTGATGACGCCCGAGCAGGTGATGAAGCGCGTCGACGAGAACACGATCGGCGTGATCCCGACGCTCGGCGTCACGTTCACGGGCGGCTACGAGCCGGTGCAGGCCGTGAGCGACGCGCTCGACGCCCACCAGGCCGAGACGGGCCTGGACATCCCGATCCACGTCGACGGCGCCAGCGGCGGCTTCCTCGCCCCGTTCACGGCGCCCGAGATCGTGTGGGACTTCCGGCTGCCGCGCGTGAAGTCGATCAACACCTCCGGCCACAAGTTCGGCCTGGCGCCGCTCGGGGTGGGCTGGATCGTGTGGCGGGACGCCGAGGATCTGCCCGAAGAGCTGATCTTCGACGTGAACTACCTCGGCGGCAACATGCCCACGTTCGCCCTGAACTTCTCCCGCCCCGGCGGGCAGATCGTCGCGCAGTACTACAACTTCGTGCGGCTCGGACGAGAGGGCTACCGCAAGGTCCACCAGGCCTGCTACGACACGGCGATGTTCCTCGCCGAAGAGATCGGCAAGCTCGAGCACTTCGACATCATCAACGACGGCAGTCCGCACTCCGGCATCCCGGCCGTGTCGTGGAAGCTGAAGGAGGACGTCGAGCACCCGTTCACGCTCTTCGACCTCGCCGACCGGCTGCGCGCGCGCGGCTGGCAGGTTCCGGCCTACACGATGCCCGCTGATCGCCAGGACCTCGCCATCCAGCGGATCCTCGTGCGCGTCGGGTTCGGCCGGGACGAGGCATCCCTCCTCATGGACGACTACCGTGCCGCGATCGAGCACTTCGACAAGCACCCGATCACCGTGCCCATGAGCGAGGACGAAGCCGGGTCGTTCCACCACTGAGTGGCGCGTCGGGACCGGGGGACCACGGTGAGCACGCACCACGAGCGGCCCGCCCGACCACCGCGCACGCGGGAGATGCGACTGCGGCGCGAGTCCTGGGGGTTCGCGGTCGGGTCCGTCCTCTTCGCCGTCGGGGTCGTCCCCTGGTACGTCGACGCGGTCGGACCCGTGTGGGATGCGGCGACGTTCTTCGCGGGGTCGCTGTTCTTCACACTGGGCGGCTTCATCCAGCTCGCCCTGAGCGGTCGCCGACCGCCGAGACGGTCCTCGTCGACAGCGGACTTCGCCGACTGGTGGTCGGCGGCGGTGCAGTTCGTCGGCACGCTGCTGTTCAACGTGAGCACGGCCGCCGTACTCATCGCGGCCGTCCGGTCGACGTCCACGCCGGCGACCGGATGGACGCCGGACGCCTGGGGCTCCGCGGCGTTCCTCATCGCGAGCGTGCTCGCCCTCGTCGCGGCCCGGCGCCGGCACGAGCTGTGGGACCCCGATGCGCGCACCGCCCACGGAACCTGGCTGAACATGGCCGGGTCCATCGCCTTCGGCTTCTCCGCGGTCGGCGCCTACGTGGTGCCGGCGTCCGGGACGATCTACGACCCCCACTGGGTGAACCTCGGCACCTTAATCGGCGCGGTGTGCTTCTTCCTCGCCGCGGTGCTCGCCCGCCGCTCGATGGAATACGAGGCGCATCACCCGGAGTTGTCCTCAACATGACAGACGCCATCAAGATCGACGTGTGGAGCGACATCGCCTGCCCCTGGTGCTACATCGGCAAGCGCAACCTCGAGAACGGCCTGGCCGCGGCATCCACCGATGAGGACGCCCCCGCCGTCGAGGTGACCTTCCACTCGTTCGAGCTCTCGCCCGACACCCCCGTGGACTTCGAAGGGGATGAGCTCGACTTCCTGGCGAAGCACAAGGGCATGCAGCGCGAGCAGGTGCAGCAGATGCTCGAGCGCGTCACCGGCGTCGCCGCCGACGCCGGTCTGGAGTACCGCTTCGACCTGCTCAAGCACACCAACACCGTCAAGGCGCACGAGCTGCTGCACTTCGCGAAGGAGCAGGGCCGCCAGCACGAGCTCGCCGAGCGGCTCATGGCCGCGTACTTCACCGAGGGCCGCCACCTCGGCCGCGAGGACGAGCTCGTCGCGCTCGCCGCGGAGGCAGGGCTCGACGCCGACGCCGCGCGCGACGCGCTGCAGAGCGGCCGCTACCTGGACGCCGTCCGCGCCGACCAGGCGCAGGCCGCCGCCTACGGCATCAACGGCGTGCCGTTCTTCGTCATCGACGGCAAGTACGGCGTCTCCGGCGCTCAGCCCGCCGACGCCTTCGCCCAGATCGTCCGCCAGGTGTGGGCCGAGCACCGCGAGCCCGTCGAGGCCGGCGAAGCCGTCGCCTGAGCCCGACCACACGTGCGAACGGCCCGTCACGATCACTCGTGACGGGCCGTTCGAACGTGTGCGTCAGCGCGGCAGGTTCGACTCGATGACCTCGACGATGGCCGGGTCGTCAGGCTTGACGTTCGGACGGAAGCGATGGATGCCGCCCTCCGGCGTCAGCACGAACTTCTCGAAGTTCCACAGGATCGGCCCGCGGCCGCCCTCGGCGTCCTGGGACTTCTTGAGCGCCTTGTACAGCGGGGCCGCGCCGCCGCCGTTGACCTTGACCTTGTCGAAGACGGGGAACGTCACGCCCCACGTCACCGAGCAGTATTCGAGGATCTCGTCCATCGAACCGGGCTCCTGGCCCATGAACTGGTTGCACGGGAAGCCCAGCACGGTGAACCCGCGGTCGGCATACGCCCGCTGCAGCTCCTCGAGCTGCTCGTACTGCGGGGTGAGTCCGCACTTGGAGGCGACGTTGACCACGAGCAGCACCTGGTCGCCGTAGTCGGCGAGGGTCGCGGTCCCGCCGTCGGCGGTCTGGAAGGAGATCCGGCGCAGGTCGGTCGTGGTCGCCTCGGTCATATCCCCAGGCTAAGCCCCGCGCATACAGCCAAGCGTCGGATTCCTGTAAGAGAATGGAGTCGTGACGACTGCCATCGCCCCCGCGCCCACATTGCGCATCGGGCCCATCGAACTCGACGCCCCCGTGGTGCTCGCGCCGATGGCGGGCATCACCAACACCGCGTTCCGGCGGCTGTGCCGCGAGTACGGCGCGGGGCTGTATGTGAGCGAGATGATCACGACCCGCGCCCTCGTGGAGCGCAACGCCACGACCATGCGGCTGATCACGCACCACGAGTCCGAGAAGCCCCGATCCATCCAGCTGTACGGCGTCGATCCCGCGACGACCGAAGCCGCGGTGCGCCTCCTCGTCGAGGAGGACCGCGCCGACCACATCGACCTCAATTTCGGATGCCCCGTCCCCAAGGTCACCCGCAAGGGCGGGGGAGCGGCGTTGCCGTGGAAGCTCGGGCTGTTCCGTGAGATCGTCACGCGGGCCGCGCGCGCGGCCGGCGACGTCCCGTTGACGGTCAAGATGCGCAAGGGCATCGACGGCGATCACCTGACCTACCTCGATGCCGGACGCATCGCTGAGGACGCGGGCGTCGCCGCCGTCGCACTGCACGCCCGGACCGCGTCGGAGTTCTACTCCGGCAACGCCGACTGGTCGGCGATCACGAAGCTCAAAGAGACCGTCACGAGCGTCCCCGTGCTCGGCAACGGCGACATCTGGTCGGCCGAGGACGCCGCGCGCATGATGGCCGAGACCGGCTGCGACGGCGTCGTCGTCGGTCGTGGCTGCCTCGGGCGCCCATGGCTGTTCGGCGATCTCGCCCGTGCGCTCGGCGGACCGGGCGCCGCGCCGGCGGAGCCCGTGGATGCCACCCTCGGCTTCGTGGCCGACGCCTTCCGCCGTCATGCCGAGCTGCTCGTGGAGTTCTTCGACGACGAAGACCGCGGGTGCCGCGACATCCGCAAGCACGTCGCGTGGTACTTCAAGGGGTACCCCGTCGGCGGCGAGCTGCGCGCCAGCCTCGCGACCGCGTCGTCGCTCGCCGAGATCGACGACCTGCTCGCGACCCTCGACCTCGACGCGCCCTACCCGGGCGCCGCTGCCGAGGGCCAGCGCGGCCGCGCCGGCACGCCGAAGCGCCCCGCCCTGCCCGACGGCTGGCTGAACTCCCGGGAGCTCGGGGCCGAGGCATCCATCGCTCTCGCCGAAGCGGAACTCGACCACAGTGGCGGGTGACGAAGCGGGCGCGTCCGAGCGACCCTCCGGGTACGATGACGCGGATGCCGCACGCTTCCACGCCGAACGCCACCGCTCACAGCGCGACGACTTCGCGCGCGACCGGGCCCGTGTGCTGCATTCGGCAGCCCTGCGACGCCTCGCCGCGAAGACGCAGGTGCTGAGCCCTGCGAGCCCCGCGGACTTCGCACGCAACCGGCTGACGCACTCGCTCGAGGTCGCACAGGTCGGGCGCGAGCTCGCCACGGCGCTGCACCTGGCCGCCGACGTCGTCGACACCGCGTGCCTGAGCCACGATCTCGGCCACCCGCCGTTCGGCCACAACGGCGAACGGGCGCTCAACGAATGGGCCGAGGACTTCGGCGGCTTCGAGGGCAATGCCCAGACGCTGCGGATCCTCACGCGCCTGGAGCCGAAGGTGATCGACGGGGAGGGCCGGAGCTTCGGCCTGAACCTGACCCGTGCGAGCCTCGACGCGTCGTGCAAGTACCCGTGGACGGCGGACCACCCGCTCCCGGACCCGGGCGGGCGCCTCAAGTTCGGCGTGTACCCCGAGGACGAGGACGTGTTCCGGTGGCTGCGCGCCGACGCTCCGGGCCGTGTGCGCTGCATCGAGGCCGAGGTGATGGACCTCTCGGACGACATCGCGTACTCGGTGCACGACTTCGAGGACGCCATCGTCAACGGGTACCTCGATCCCGAGCGACTCGTCGATCCGCGCGAGCACGAGGCGCTCCTGACCGCCATCCAGTCGTGGGTGGGCTTCGACTTCGCGCGCGACGAGCTTGAGGACGCGCTGTTCCGCCTCACGCGCATGCCGGAGTGGATCGGCTCGTTCGACGGCACGCGCGCCGCGCTCGCGAGCCTCAAGAACCTCACGTCCGACCTCATCGGCCGGTTCGCCCGCGCCGCCACCACCGCGACGCGCGAGTCCTACGACCTCGCGGTGCTCACGCGCTACCGCGGCCACCTCATCGTGCCGCGCATCGTCGAGGCCGAGATGGCGGTGCTGAAGGGCATCATCGGCGCGGCGGTCGTGTCGATCGAGGGCCGCAAGGACCTCTACAAGGAGCAGCGACGCCTGCTCAAGCGCCTGGCGACGGCGCTGTGGGAGCGCCCCGAGGCGCTCGATGCGATCCACTCGCAGGACTTCGCCGCGGCGGGATCGGATGCCGCCCGCCGTCGGGTCGTCGTCGACCAGGTCGCGAGTCTCACCGACCAGCTCGCCATCGCGTGGCACGGCTCCCTCGTCGCGCCCGTGGACGCGGCATCCGTCGGCGTCTGGGCGCCCGGCGCGCGTCCCATGGACGTCCCTGCGCACGGAGGTCGCTGATGGCGGGACGCATCCGCCAGGCGGACGTCGACGAGGTCAAGGCGCGCACCAACATCGCCGACATCATCGGCGAGCGGGTCGCCCTCAAATCCGCCGGAGTCGGGTCGCTCAAAGGCCTGTGCCCGTTCCACGACGAGCGCAGCCCGAGCTTCAACGTGCGTCCGCAGGCCGGCTTCTACCACTGCTTCGGCTGCGGCGAGTCGGGGGACGTGTACTCGTTCCTGCGCGCGATGGACCACGTGACGTTCACCGAGGCCGTCGAGCGGCTCGCGGGCCGCATCGGCTACGCGCTGCACTACGAGGACGGCGGGGCCGCCCCCGAGCACACCGGGCGCGCGCGGCTGTTCGCCGCCAACTCCGCGGCCGCCGATTTCTACCGCACGCAGCTCATGACGCCCGAGGCCGACACCGCGCGGCGCTTCCTGGGTCAGCGCGGGTTCGACGCCGGCGCCGCCGGCCACTTCGGCGTCGGCTACGCCCCGAAGGGCTGGGAGGGCATGACCAAGGCGCTCCGGGCCCAGGGCTTCACAGACGAGGAGCTCTCGTCGGCCGGCCTCGTGTCGCAGGGCCAGCGCGGCGTGTACGACCGCTTCCGCGGGCGGGTCGTGTGGCCGATCCGCGACGTCACCGGCCAGGTGATCGGATTCGGCGCGCGCAAGCTCTACGACGACGACAACGGCCCCAAGTACCTCAACACGCCCGAGACGACGCTCTACAAGAAGACGAACGTGCTCTACGGGCTCGATCTCGCCAAGCGCGACATCTCGCGCGAGCACCGCGTGGTGGTCGTCGAAGGCTACACCGACGTGATGGCGTGCCACCTCGCCGGCATCACGACGGCGATCGCGACATGCGGCACGGCGTTCGGCGCCGACCACATCACGGTGCTGCGGCGCGTCATGGGCGACGATTCGACAGCCGGCGAAGTGGTGTTCACGTTCGACCCCGACGCCGCGGGTCAGAAGGCCGCGCTGCGGGCGTTCGCCGACGCCAAGCGCTTCAACGCCCAGACGTATGTGGCCACGGGCCCGGAGGGACTCGACCCGTGCGACCTGCGTCTGGCCCGTGGCGACGGCGCCGTGCGGGCGCTGCTGGAGACGAAGGTCCCGATGGTCGAGTTCGTGCTGGATCAGCGCATCGGCGGATTCGACCTCGCGAGCGTCGAAGGACGTGTCGGGGCGCTGCGCACGGCGGCGCCCGTCGTCGCCGAGCTGCGCGACCCGCTGCTGCAGCCCGAGTACATCCGCGTGCTCGCCCGACGCCTCGGCATGGACACCGAGGACGTGCGTCGCGAGGTCGAGCGTGCCGGGCGGGGCGGGGGCCGTGACGACCGCCGCCGCGAGCCGGTGACGCCCGAGGCCGCCGCCGAGTCCGCCGACGACACGGCGCTGCGCGTCACCCTGGCGACGCTGCCCCGCACGCCCGAGGCCGCGCTCGAGCGTGATGCGCTCATGGGCGTGCTGCAGTTCGGCCACCGCATGGACCCGACGCTCGTCACCCGTGCGCTCGAGCTGCCGTTCCGGCTCCCGCCGCTCGAGGCGGTACGGGTGGCCGTGGTCGCCGCGGCCGGGACGATGCAGCGGCCGGGCTGGTCGGTGGATGCCGTCGCCACCGTGCGGGAGCCGTATCGGTCGCTGGCGGCAGCGCTTCTCGCCGGCAACTTCCCTGCGCTCGACGACGACGCCGCCGTGGCGTCCGCGAGCGACCTCCTGCGCCGACTGGTCCTGCGCGGGCTGGATCGCGAGAAGGCCGAGCTGCTCGGCGCGATCCAGCGGGTGCCCGCGGACTCCGAGGAGGGACGCGGCATCCGTCTCCGCCTGCGCGAGCTCGACGCGCGGCGGCAGACGATCGCCGACGAAGCCTCCTGAACCCGTCGGGGCCGATGGCCGTGTCGGGTGGTGCGTGCGCGCGCCGCACGGCAGGATGAGGGGATGGCTCGCCGACGAGATGCAGAGATGGCGATCGACTGTTCGGACCTGTCGATCGCCCGGGCAGGACGAGGCGGGCCCGCGCAGCGGGTGGTGGACGGTGTGACCTTCCGCTTGCCGCACGGCGCCACACTTGCGGTGATGGGGCCGACGGGATCCGGCAAGTCGTCGCTCGCGGCCGTCCTCGCGGGTGCCGATGAGCACGGCCTCGCCGTCGTCGGCGGCGGCGGCACGGTCGAGGGGATCCCGGTGCGCAAGCCCGGACGCGCGCACCGCTACCTGACGTACTACGCCGGGTATCTGCCGCAGTCTGCGGGCGCCCGCCTGCCGGCACGGCTGACCGTGGCCGAGGTCATCGGCGAGCCGATCACGAGCCGCGACCGCCGTGTGAGCCCCCGCGGGCTCGCGGTGCGCATCGCCTCGCTGCTGGACGAGCTGATGCTGCCCCTCGGCGCGTCGGCGAAGTACCCGTACGAGCTGAGCGCGGGCATGCGTCAGCGTGTCGCCTTCGCGCGGGCGCTCGTGCTGCAGCCGCGGGTGCTCATCGCCGACGAGCCATTCGCGAACATGGACGTCGAGGTGCGCAAGGCGGCGCGCGACGCCATCCTGCGGCGCCGCCGCGAACTCGACATGGCGGCCCTCGTGGTCACCAACGAGCCCGACGTCGTGAAGGAGCTGGATGCCGACGTCCTGGTGCTCCGCGGCGGTCATCCCGTCGCGTACGGGCACGGCACGCACGACCTGCTGTGGACGCCGAGCGCGGACGCCGACCGACGGCTGGTCGGTTCCTGAAATGGCGCCGATGGTCATGAGCATGGGCTGAGCTTTGCTAATATGGTCTAGTTGCCCGCACGAGAGTGCGGAACATTCCTCCATAGCTCAATTGGCAGAGCAATCGGCTGTTAACCGATAGGTTCTTGGTTCGAGTCCAAGTGGGGGAGCGAAGGCCTCGGGGCTCCACCCCCGGGGCTTTCTTCATTCTCGGGCCAGTTCTTCGAGGGGTGTCATGCCGGGTCGTGCGAAGTCCGCGCCGCCGGTCGCGGTCGAGGGATCCGTCCCCGCGCCACGGCCGATCTACCGCTCCGTGCCGTTGCTGACCGTTCTGGCGGTGTACCTGGGCGTCGTGGCATGGGTGGGTCTCGTCGTGCTGTTCGGGCACGAGCCGTGGATGTTCCCGGTGTCCGCGCCGGCGCCGTGGCTCTTCCTCGCGCTCCTGCCCTCGGTCGCAGCGATCCTCCTCTCGTTCCGTGGCAACGTGCTGTGGTCCGCAGTGCTCGCCGTCGTGAGCCTGTGGCTCGTCCCGACCGGCCTCGCGACGATCGCGGTCGTGGTCGTCGCCCTCATCACCGTGCGCGCCATCCGCCGGCAGTGGGCCGCCCACGACCTCGACACGGTGCTGGCGACGGCCTCAGCGCACGGGCTCCCGGTGCTGGTCGTCCAGCACGTCGCAGGGAAGGCCCGTCGGCGCTCGGCCTCGGACACGACCCAGATCCAGGTGCGCGATGTCGACACCGGCGCGCTGTCGACCGCACGGGTCTGGGGCCCGGTGCGCGTCGGGACGCATCTCGTGCGGCAGGGGATGAACGTGATCGCCCAGGCGCCGCCCGGGGCGGACGCCGAGCTGCGGCGCTGGGTCGAGCGGCAGAACCGGCGCGCCGACGCGCCCGCCACGTGACGGGTGCCGTCGGGCTCCCGGTGCCATGATGCGGGCATGACCCGTGCTCGCCCGGCGATCCTCACCCGCGGCCTGACGTCGCTCGGCGCCGGCGTCGTCGCGGGGGTGCTCGTCGCCCCGCTCCTCGGCCTCGCCGCGGGACTCCTCGCGGGGTGGGCGGCGCTGTCGTTGACGAGCATCCTGATCGTGCTGCCCTTCGTCTGGCGGATGGATGCCGCGCAGACACGCGCCCACGCCACCGTCGAGGATCCGAGCCGCCGTCTCACGCGCCTCATCGCGCTCGTCGGCAGCATCGCGAGCCTCGGCGCCGTCGCGGTCGTGCTGTTCCAGGCCCGTCATGCCGGCGAGCTGGTCTCGTTCCTGCTCGCGGGCATCGCGGTCATCGCCGTCGCCGCCTCGTGGGGCCTGATCCAGGTGGACTACCTGCTCCGCTACGCCCACATGTACTACACCGAACCGGTCGGCGGCATCGTGTTCAACCAGGACGAGGATCCGGACTACAGTGATTTCGCCTACTTCTCGGTGGGCCTCGGCATGACCTATCAGGTCGCCGACACCAACGTCACGGTCAACGCGATCCGTCGCACGGTGGTCGCGCAGACGCTCCTGGCCTACCTCTTCGGCGCGGTCATCCTCGCCACCGTCATCAACCTCGTGACGGGCCTCGGCGGCTGAGGCCGAGCGGGGGCCGGGAGGCGCCGAGCAGGCGCATCCCGACCCTTCGGTCACAGGGCGTCGGCGAGCTGCTGCATCTCGGCGATCTCGGCGGTCTGGTCGTCGATCACCTGCTGGGCGAGCGCGCGCACGTCGACGTCGGCCGCGTCTTCGAGCGCGGTCTGCGCCATCTCGACGGCGCCCTCGTGGTGCACGACCATCTGCTCGAGGAAGAGGCGGCTCGCCGTCGCGCCGTCCGCGCCCTCCAGCGCCGTCATGTCGTCCGCCGTCATCATTCCGCCGCCGTGGTCCATGCCGCCGGCCGACTCGGGGTCGACGCCCCATCCCTCGAGCCAGCCCTGCATGCGCTCGATCTCGGGCCCCTGCGCCGCCTGGACGCGCTCGGCGATCGCGACGACCCGCGGGTCCACGTCGTCCTTCGCGAGCACGATCTCGGCCATCTCGACGGCCTGCTCGTGGTGCGGGATCATCATCGCAACGAACATGACGTCGGCCGCGGTCGCACCGGCGGCGGACGCGGTGTGACCGTCGGAACCGTGGTCCATGCCGGGCATGTCGCCGGAGCCGGCGGCGGTGCCGGCGCAGCCGGCGAGCCCCAGTGCGGCGACGAGGGGGAGCGCTGCACGCAGCGCGCGGGTACGGGTGTTCATGGTGTCTCTCTTCCATCGGGTGTCGTCTGGATCCGCGCGGAGGCGCGGCGGTGCGTCGCCCGCTAGTGCCGGGCACGGGACGACTCAGGTCCGACTGATGGAGAGGACGATGAGAGAGGGAGGATGCCGCGGGCACCGGTCGACCGCGACACGGCTGGGTTCGACCCGCGCAGAGGCGCCACGAGGCGCCCGCCGGAATCCGACGGGACGCACGGCGAGCAACGCGGTCAGGAGGAGCGCCAGGACGCACACGACGGCCCAGACGTCCACGTCGGAGGCCGGCAGGGCGCCGGCGCACACCGTGGGGGCGCACGGCGTCTCCGGTCCCTGCGAGACGGTCTGAGGTTCCGCCGCACCGCCGTGCGACGACACGGCGGTGCCCATCGCGACCGACGATCCGGCGTGCGCGGAGTGCGCGGAGTGCGCGCCCGGCGCCAACATCACGTGCATGCCGAGAAGGCCGGCGATGAGCGCGGCGGCCAGCAGCAGCCGCACCGCGAGTGCGCCGACCCGAGGCCGGGGGAGGACGTGGGGGTGCGGCATCCACTCCCCTCCCGCCGGACGACACGCGCGGCCGCGCGTGCACACCACCCTACGGTATACCCCCACAGGGTATGGGTGGGTGAGGGAGGATCAGGCCTCGAGGTCGTCGATGCCGGGGGTCCACGCGCTGCCGGGACGGCCCCACCCGCGCTTGCGCGCGATCTTCTGCACCGTCTTCCAATCCCCGTCGTCGAGGCGGTCGACATAGAGGATGCCGTCGAGATGGTCGAACTCGTGCTGCATGATGCGGGCGCGCCAGCCGTCGACCTGGATGCGCACCGGCGCGCCGTCGAGGTCGGTGCCGGTCACCAGCACCTCGTCGGAACGGCGCAGCGGGAACCGCTCGCCGGGGAACGACAGGCAGCCCTCGGACTCCTCGTCGGGATCGGGCGCGCCCGGCTCGGTCGGACGCATCCACAGTTCCGGGTTGATGATCACGCCGCGCCACGGAGTGCCGTCGTCGTCGGCATACGTGTAGGTGTAGATCCGCAGCGCCACACCGACCTGCGGGGCGGCCAGGCCCACGCCGGGTGCGGCATCCATCGTCTCGAACATGTCGGCGACGAGTGTCCGGACCTCGTCCGTGATCTCGCCGACGGGCGATGCGGGGGAGTGCAGGACGGGGTCGCCCATGATGCGAATCGGAAGAACAGCCACGCCTTGAGCCTACCCAGCGGCACCTCCGGCTAGTGTCGAAGGGTGGTGTGGAGTGCGGATGAGCTCGGGGACGTCGGCGATCAGCTCGTCGGCGCGTTCCAGAACCCCGGGATCCTCATCGGCATCCCGCTCGCCCTGCTCGGCGCCGTGTTCATGTCGTTCGGCGCGCAGTACCAGCATCGCGGCGTCACGAAGGTCGAGCGGCTGACCGGATCCTCGGGCAGCAACGGCCTCGAGTTCAGCCACCTCCTCAAGCTGCTCGCCCGCCCGTCGTGGGTCATCGGCACGCTCATGCTGGGCCTCGCGATCGTCTGCCAGCTCTCGGCCCTCGCCTTCGCACCGCTCATCGTCGTACAGCCCCTGGGCGCCATCGCGCTCGTCATCACGACGCTGCTCAACGCCCAGATCAGCGGCCACAAACCCACGAAGCGCTCGCTCATCGCGATCGGCGCGTGCGTCGGCGGCATCTTCGTGTTCGTGGCGATCGCCGCGCTGTTCGCGACCGAGAAGCCGGTCTCGGACGGCGAGCTCATCACGATCCTCGTGCTGCTGGCGGTCGTCGCCGTAGTGTTCACCGGGCTGTGGATCTGGCTGCGCTCGCGCATCGGCGCCCTGTTCTACATCATCGCCGCGGGCGTCCTCTACGGCTTCGTCGCCACGCTCGCCAAGGTGGTCATCGAGCGCATCAAGGTGCAGGAGTTCGACTGGCTGACGCTCGTGTGCGTCATCGCGCTCATCGTCGCGGCGATCGTGGGCGCGTACTTCGTGCAGAGCGCCTACGCCTCCGGACCGCCCGACCTCGTCGTGGCCGGCCTTACCGTCGTCGATCCGATCGTCGCCATCATCATCGGCCTCACGATCCTGCAGGAGGCCGCGGGAGCGCCGCTGTGGGTGTTCATCTCGTTCGGCGTCGTGGGCGCGATCGCGGTGTGGGGCGTGTTCCAGCTCGCGCGCCATCACCCGCAGGTCGTGAGCGACAGCCAGGAGCTGCCGATCCAGCGCGGCAGCCACGGCGACACGGTGGATGCCGCGCACCCTCGCACCGGGTCCGTCAAGGTCACCGAGGCCGTGTCGAAGGTGTGGCCGGAGCCTCCGGTCAAGGACCGCGCCGACAAGGATCCCGCCGGCAGAGACGGCAACGGCAAGAGCGACGACCGCTGACGGTAGGCTCGTGTGCGCGCATGCGCGTACGGGGCGGTGGCCAAGCTGGTCAAGGCAGCGGGCTCATAACCCGACGATCGTGGGTTCAAGTCCCACCCGCCCTACCCTCACGAACGCCGTCGCTCACCCGAGCGACGGCGTTCGTCGTATCCGTCCCGACTATTTCGTTCACCCTCCTTACTTTCGGAGGGGGAACTACTGACTTGGCGGGTGCATTGGCTGTAGCGTCATCGTCAGCAACCTGTCCCTGACTCCTCGACGGAGGCAACAATGAAGTTCTTGCAGAGGCTCGGCAGATCGATCATGCTCCCGGTGGCTGTGCTGCCGGTGGCCGCGATCCTGTCCGGCATCTCGTACTGGATCGCGTCGGCCGCGGGCGCGAACGCCGTCTCGGCGTTCCTCGGCGCGGCCGGTGGCGCGCTCCTCGACAACATGGCGCTGCTGTTCGCCGTGGGCATCTCAATCGGCATGGCGAACAAGTCCGACGGCACTTCCGCACTCGCGGGCCTGGTGTCGTGGCTGACCGTCACGACGCTGCTGAAGCCCGAGACGGTGATGCTGTTCACCGGCGTGGACGACGTCAACCAGGTCGACCCCGCGTTCCTGAAGGTGCAGAACGTCTTCGTCGGCATCATCTGCGGTCTGATCGGCGCGTACTGCTACAACAAGTTCAAGGACACGAAACTCCCGGACGCGCTGTCGTTCTTCTCGGGCAAGCGTTCCGTCGCGATCGTCACGTCCGGCTTCTCGCTGGTCGTCGCGATCGTGCTGTTCTTCGTGTGGCCGTTCGTCTACACCGGCCTGGTCACCTTCGGTGAGTGGATCGTCACGCTCGGACCGTTCGGCACCGGCATCTACGGCTTCCTGAACCGCCTGCTCATCCCCGTGGGCCTGCATCACGCGCTGAACTCGGTGTTCTGGTTCGACGTCGCAGGCATCAACGACCTCAACAACTTCCTGGCGGGCGAGGGCACGTACGGCGTCACCGGCCAGTACATGACCGGCTTCTTCCCGATCATGATGTTCGGTCTGCCGGGCGCCGCGCTCGCGATGTACCTCACCGCCAGGACGACGCAGAAGAAGATCGCCTACGGCATCCTGCTCGGCGGTGCGATCTCGTCGTTCTTCGTCGGTGTGACCGAGCCGCTCGAGTTCTCGTTCATGTTCGTCGCGCCGCTGCTGTACGTGGTGCACGCGCTCTTCACGGGCATCTCGATGGCGATCAGCCAGATCCTGCCGGTGCGCATGGGCTTCGGCTTCTCGGGCGGCTTCATCGACCTCGTCCTCGGCTGGGCGAACCCGATGGCGCAGAACCCGTGGCTGATCCCCGTGATGGGCGTCTTCTGGTTCTTCATCTACTTCGTGGTGTTCTACTTCCTGATCAAGCGCTTCAACCTGAAGACGCCGGGTCGCGAGGACGACGACACTCTCACGCAGGGCACGGAGTACGACACCTCGGCGACGGACGACAAGTACCTCGTCACGGCGGGCCGCTTCCTCACGGCCCTCGGCGGCAAGGAGAACATCACCGACCTGGAGAACTGCGCCACCCGCCTGAGGCTGGAGGTCGACGACGTCAGCAAGGTCGACGACGCCGCTCTCAAGCGCGCGGGCGCCGCCGGCACGATGAAGCCGGGCGGCAAGTCCGTCCAGGTCGTCTACGGCACCAACGTCCAGTTCGTGAAGGACGCCATGGAGGCGATCATGACCGGCCAGGCCGAAGCGCCGCAGGGCGCGACGCCCGAGCCCGCTGTCGAGGCGGCGGCAGGCAGCACGGCCGTGCTGACCGACACCGCCAAGGCGACGATCACGCTGCGCCAGCCGCTCGAGGGCAAGGTCGTCCCGCTCTCGGAGGTGCCCGACCCCACGTTCGCGCAGGGGATCATGGGTCCCGGCGTCGCGATCGAGCCGACCGGTGATACGGTC
>Ga0160432_100566_pt1 | contig 21690 bp, 27 predicted proteins | sample HID1971M_E0MG_FD_108250 | JGI IMG/M metagenome (GOLD analysis project Ga0160432, IMG submission 108250) | Enriched millipede-associated microbial communities from UW Madison campus, WI, USA - HID1971M_E0 MG | ecosystem: Host-associated > Arthropoda: Insects > Digestive system > Unclassified ... | reverse complement strand
CGCGCGTGGTGCCGGCGCGTGGCCGAGGGGCTTCCGGACGGGCGTCTCGTCGAGATCGCCGGGCACGGCCACGAGACGATGATCCGGGATGCCGCACCCGCCGCGCGCCTGATCAGGGCGTTCGCCGCCGACGGCGCCTGAGGGCCCGGGCGACTGCCTGATGACGGCGGAATCCTGCCATGCCGGGGCGGCCCGGCAATGTCGGAACCCCCGCGTAGGTTCACTCATGTCGAACCAACGGAGGAAACCATGTTCGCTGTATTCGCCGCCGAACAGCAGTACCACCACGACATCCGCACGAGAGAGAGTGAGCGTCGCATCCTCGCCTCGATGCGCGAGCGCTCCGCCGTCACTCCGCTGCGTGGGAACGCCGCGCCGACGCCTCGCGTGGCCACCGCCTCCGCGCGTACCGCGCGCGCTGCGTGGCCGCGCCCGATCGGGCTCCACGCGCACGACGAGTGCGCGGCGGCGGTCGCCTGACCGGTCCCGCCGCGCCGGCGTCGCCTAGACGGCGTCGGCGTCGGCGTCGGCCGAGTCACCGGTCGACACCTGGTCCGCGAGCTCCTCGAGGTCGGCGTCCGCAAGCTCCACGCCTGCCTGCTGCAGTCGCTCCCGCAGCAGCTCCACGATCCGCTCGCGCGGTTCCGTGCCGCTGTCCTGGCGAGTCTGGGCGACGACGCCGGTGATGCTCTCGAGCGTCGCGGGGTCGTCGCGCGACATCGTCGGCAGGCGTCGCTCCTGATCGTCATCGAGCGTGTCGTCGGCGGATGTCGTCGCAGCGCCCTTCGACTCCGCCGCGCCGCCCGTCACGGGTTCTTCCATCCGCCCGTCGTGGATGATCCCGACGCCGACCGCTTCGTGGTCGGGCCGGCGACCGCTGTCGTTCTCCGGCTCGCCGGCGTCGTCGTTCTGTTCACGCGGGTCCTGGGCCGCAGCATCCATCACGGCTCCTCCCCTCGGTCGGAAGGGATCGCCAGGTCCGGATCGGCCCCCTGCCGTGCGGCCTCGCCCTCGACCGGGTCGTCCGGCTGCAACCCGGCGTCCGTGGCCTGCTCGGGGTCCGCCCGGGCGTCCCGCTCTCGCGCCTCCTCGTCGTGGACGCCTTCCCAGCCGCCCGCAGGATCGGCGTCGATCACGCCTTCGGGAAGATCTCCCTCTCCGGGTCCACCGCGTCGCATGCCCGCTCCTCTCGTCGACCTCCAGAGTCGGTCAGGCCGGGGGCGTGGCGACACGGGGTTGACAAGAGCGCACGACGCCGTGCGGCGTCGGGCCGTCAGGAACGGGGATTCAGGATGCCGCGGTGCGCGGGGTTCTCGTCGAACCAGTCCGCGACGTACCAGCACACCGGGATGATCTTGCGGTCGCCGCTGCTCTCCAGTTCGGCGACCGCACGCCCGACCAGCTCCCCGGCGTAGCCGTGCCCCCGGAACGTGGGGATCGTGTAGGCGCGGGTCATGGCGACCGTCCGCCCGTCGTCGCGGTAGTCCAGGACGCTCACGAGTTCGTCGCCGCGGTGCAGGGTGTACCGCGAAGCATCCGGCTCGTTCGAGAAACGCAGGTCGCTCACCCGCACAGGCTACGCCCGGCCACGCACGACCGGACGCAGCGGACCCGATGTCGCGGCGATCCCCCAGGTGAGGCGGACTCAGGCCGGGGGCGCGTCGATCGGTTCCACCTCGAGCAGACGGAACTCGTGTCGGCGCAGGATCGTGAGCACGACGCGCGGCGCACGGCCGAAGGCCCGCCGGCCGGCATCGACGGAGTACGGCTCCACCGCGAGGATGCGGTACCACCGGCGCCGGTGCAGCACCGCTCCCCCGCCGGCGACGATGTTCCGGTACCAGTTGACGTCCGGCCCGTAGGTGAGCTCGGCGACGAATCCACCCGTGGCCTCGCCGAGGATGACGGGCGTCTCGAAGGTCCTGCCGCTCTTGCGGCCGACGTGCCGCACGATCGAGAACGGCCCGCGTCCCGCCCTCGCGAGGTCGAGCGTCCAGGGGTTGAGCCGGCGCTGGATGAGGTCGAGCCACCACCTCTTCAGCGGGCCAGGATGCGATGCCACGGATGCCAGTAAACTCCGCGCGGGCCCCTCATACGGGCTCCTGAGCGCCGGACTGAGCAATCTGTCACATTCCGACACGTTCGCGCCGCGGCATCCGAGCGATTTGACGTATTCCGACAAAGTCCGTCATAATCGGCCTCATGACTGACAACGCGCTTTCTCTGTCCGCCTGGGAGGCGAACAGGACTGCCGGCATGATGATGGCCGGCCGCGCTGTCATGTGTTGTCGAATGTGCCACTAGCACGGTGACCCCCGTCGGATTCCTTCTCCGCTTCTGAACACGGATCGCATGGAATCCCCCGAAGCACCGGTCTTGTGCGTCGATCACGCGCACCCGGATCCGCTTCGCACACCGCCCAACGTCGGGCACCCGCCCTCTCCGGGCTCCCGGCCGATCAGGGCCGCAGCACATCCGAACCCGGCACCGTCATACGGGTTCCTTCCGCAAGGACCATCATCATGTCGACCACCGCACTCCTCGACCGTCCCGCCACCGCCCCCGTCCGTCACCTCCGCGCCGTGAACCACCCCGCCCGCGTCGAGACCCCGGCCGCCCCCGAACCGGCGCAGCCCGCCACCCGCGCTCTTCCCGCCGGGACGGCGCCGCGCGGCTTCGCCCTGTACGTCGGCATCGACGAGGCGAAGGCCGCCGCGAACGGCGTGAGCCTGGGCGTCCTCGTCGACGCGCTGCGCCGCACGCTCGCCGAGCTCGCCCCGACCGCCGAGACCTACGCCACCGTCGCGCTCGCGCCGGTCGGCTCGGGCGGACGCGACGTCGACGTCGTTCGCCTCGCGCTGCACGAGCCGTCGGCGATCGCCCGCACCAAGCAGGAGGAGCCCGAGGACGAGGAGCACACCGCCGGCGGCGTGGTCGTCGACATCTCGCGCAAGCGCGTGCTCATCGACGGCGAGTCGGCCGCGTTCACCTTCAAGGAGTTCGAGCTGCTGCAGTACCTGGTGCTGCGCGAGGGCCGCACGATCGAGCGCACCGAGCTCGTGACCTCGCTGTGGCAGGGCACCACCGACGAGGACGCTCCCGGCGAGCGCACGATCGACGTGCACGTCCGCCGGCTGCGCGCGAAGCTCGGCCGCTACGAGGACATCGTCCGCACCGTCCGCGGTGTCGGCTACCGCTTCGACCGCCACGCCGACGTCGTGATCCGCTACGGCCACGGCACGCCGTCGCCCGACCGCTTCTGACGATCCGCTCCTGCTACGACCGGGTGGATGCCGATCCCCGGCGTTCCCCGAGGCTCGATGTCGGAGGTCCCGGCGTAGGGTGGGCGGCATGACCACGTCGCTCTCGCGCATCCCTCGCACGAGGGATGCCGGGCGATTCCAGGCGCGCGCCGAGGCGCGCGATCCCCGGCCGGCGCCCGAGCGTCCGCTCGAGACCGAGTACCGGCCGCGGCATCCCCTGGACCTGCGCCGCACCGTCCTCGCCCAGAGACACGGCGCCGGCGACCCGACCATGACGGTGTCGGGTTCCGTGATCTGGCGTGCCAGCCGGACGCCCGCGGGGGTCGCGACCCTCGCGATCCGCGAGACCCATCCCGGCGTCGTGCGCGGTGCCGCCTGGGGCCCCGGCCGCGAGTGGGCGCTGGCTCAGCTGCCGGCGCTGTGCGGCGCCGACGACGACCCGACGGGATTCGACGCGTCGCGGCATCCGCTCATCGCCGACGCGCACCGTCGCAACCCCGGACTCCGGCTCTCGCGCACCGACCTCGTCTTCGACGCGCTCGCGAGTGCGATCTTCGAGCAGAAGGTCACCGGCATGCAGGCGTTCGGAGCCTGGCGCCGCGTCGTGACCTGGTGCGGCGAACGGGCGCCCGGGCCGACGCCCCAGCCGATGTTCGCGCCACCCACGATCGACGGCTGGCAGCACGTGCCGTCGTGGGTGTGGCATCGTGCGGGCCTCGAACCGCCGCAGTCGAAGACCGTCGTGCGCGCCGCCCGCCGCGGCGACGCGATCGTGCGCGCGGTGCTGGCCGCCGAGGACGGCGAGGCGGTCGATCGCGTGCTCGTGAGTCAGCCCGGGGTCGGGCCGTGGACCTCCGCCGAGACCCGCATCCGCGTGCTCGGCGACGCGGACGCGGTGAGCGTCGGCGACTTCCACCTGGCGCACCACGTCGGCTACGCCCTGGCCGGCGTGCGCACCGACGACGACGGGATGCTGCGGCTCCTGGCCGCCTGGCCCGGCCACCGGCAGCGCGTCATCCGGCTGATCGGGGCGAGCGGCGTCGTCGAGCCCCGGCGGGCTCCGCGTCTGCACCCCGAGGACCACCGCGACCGCTGACACCGCGGCGTCACCGCCCGGTCCTCCGGCATCCCTTGTCGATGTCGGAAGGGCGGAGCACACTGGTACCCGCCCCGCGGCCGGGCGAGGCATCCCCCCATCCTCAGGAGTTCCGAAATGCCCAGCCTCAACCCCTATCTCTCCTTCCGCGATCAGGCCCGCGAGGCCATGACCTTCTACCAGAGCGTGTTCGGCGGCGACCTCGACATCTCGACGTTCGGCCAGTTCGACGGAATGGTGCAGGATCCCGCCGAGAACGACCTCGTCATGCACGCGCAGCTGACGAGCCCCGATGGCTTCGTGCTGATGGGCTCCGACACCCCGACCGGGATGGACTACGAGAAGCCCGCGGGCATCTCGGTGTCGGTCAGCGGCGACGACGAGGCCGCGCTGCAGGGATTCTGGGACAAGCTGGCCGACGGCGGCACCGTGACGATGCCCTACGACACCCCGCCGTGGGGCGGCCGGTTCGGCATGCTGCGGGACCGCTTCGGCATCGACTGGATGGTCTCGCTCAACGCGCAGCAGCCCTGACCGGTCGAGGCGGCGTCAGAGATACGCGCTGTCGTCGATCGTCGACGGGGCAGGGCCGAGCGCGTCCAGCTCGCTCCACACCTCGTCGGGGATCGGCGCCAGCTCGAGCGCATCGAGCTCGGCCAGCCGTGCGGCCGACGACACCCCGACCACGGTCGTGTCGACGAGCGGCGATCGCAGCGAGAAGTGCAGCGCGACGCCCGGCAGCGTGACCCCGTACGACGCGCACACCCGCTGCAGCCGTGACACCCACTCCTGCAGCTCGGGCGTCGCGGGGCGATACGCGTACATCGCGCCCTCGCGCGGACCCGTGGCGAGGATGCCGGCACCGAACGGCGCCGCGTTGAACACCGTCATGCCGCGCTCGCGCGCATCGGCGAACACCGGCTCCGCGGAGCGGTCGACGACCGTGAAGCGGTTGTGGACGAGCACGGCGTCGAACACGCCGGTCTCGACGTAGCGGGCCATGAGCGGCACGGGCCCGGCCGCGACGCCGATCGCGTCGACACGACCGGATTCCCGGAGTTCGATGAGACCTTCGACTGCGCCGCCGCGGCCCATCGTCTCGTCGAAGGTCACGGTGTACGGGTCGTGGAGGTGCAGCAGCGGCAGCCGTTCCACGCCGAGTCGCGCAGTCGTCTCGTCGAACGAACGCAGGACGCGGTCCCGGTCGAACACACCGGTGCCGGGCTCGCAGTCCACCTTCGAGATGACGCGTGTCGCCGCGTCGGAACCCACGCGTGAGACGGCGAGCCCGAGGACGGACTCGGACCGGCCGCCGGCGTAGTTGTTCGAGGTGTCGACGAAGGCGTGCGTGCTCGCGAACAGGCGCTCGGCGAACTCCACCGCCGCCGCTTCGTCGACGGATCCGGGCTCGGTGTCACGGCCGAGGCCGGACGTGCCGAGAGTGAGCGGGCTGACGTTGAGGGGCATGGCATCCATTTCCGCGTCGGGGGTCTGCGTCCAACCTATCGACCGGCGCCGCGCGCGCCCCACGGCCCTAGGCTGTGGGCATGGCGACGCGCAAGGGCTGGACCCGCGGACACTCCGGCTGGGCGTTCGGCACGGCCCTCATGTTCACGCTCGGGATCGTGTTCGGGCTCATCTGGGGCAACGTGCTGCTCGGACTCGTGCTCGCGGGGGCCGTCTCGATCGGGTGGCTCATGGCGTACGAGTCGTGGCGCGGCCGCAATGTCGGCCTCGAGAACCGCGACGACGACGGCGCGCAGCTGTAGGCGGCATCCACGGGTCTACCCCTGCCGGGCGCCGCGACGTATCGTGAGCGCCAGGAGGTGATCCGCATGCATGCGAACGTCGGCGACCGTGTGATCATCCACGGCCGCGTCGTGGGGGCGACGGAACGCGCCGGCGTCGTCGTCGAGGTGCGCGGCGAAGGAGACAGCCCGCTGCTCGTGGTCCGCTACGACGACGGCCACGAGGCGATCCTGTCGCCGGGAAGCGACTGCGAAGTCCGGCACGCACCCTGAGCCCCGCCGGGACGCCCCGCCCCGCGGCCCGGACCGGCGCACGGCGTCAGCCGAGCAGCTCGGGCCGCACCGGCTCCTCGCCGAGCACGTGCTCCGCGAGGAACGCGAACACCGTCTCGTACCAGACGATCGCGTGCTGGGGCTTGAGCACCCAGTGGTTCTCGTCCGGGAAGTACAGGAACCGGTGCGGCGTCCGCCCGTCCGCGTCGGCGTGGTGCTCGGCGAGCTCGGACCACAGCCGGAGCCCTTCGCCGACCGGAACGCGGTAGTCCTTGTCGCCGTGGACGACGAGCAGCGGCGTGCGGATGTCACGCACGAAGCGGTGCGGCGAGTGTTCGACCATCGCCTCGGGCGTGAAGATGCGCTGCCAGTACTCCGAGCTGTCGGTGGTGCCGGCGAACTGGTCGAGCGCCCACAGGCTCGCGTGGGTGACGATCGCGCGGAAGCGGTCGGTGTGCCCGGCGACCCAGTTGGCCATGTATCCGCCGAACGACCCGCCCATCGCCGCGGTGCGCGTGGCGTCGATGTCATCGCGGGCCTCGGCCGCATCGGTGATCGCGAGCAGGTCCGTGTAGGGCTTCGCGCCCCAGCTGTTCCAGCCGCGGGCGATGAAGTCCAGTCCGTAGCCGGTCGACAGCGCGGGGTCGGGCAGCAGCACCGCGTAGCCGCGGGCGACGGCGAGCAGCGGCGCCCAGCGCCAGCTCCACGCGTTCCAGCTGTTGAGGGGACCGCCGTGGATCCACAGCAGCAGCGGTGCCGGAGCCTGCGCCGACGCGCCCTCGGGCAGCAGCAGCCAGCCGCGCACGCGCGCGCCGTCCTCGGCCGTCGTCTCGACCTCGGTGATGGTGCCCGGTGCCGCCGGCGCGGCGGCCGGCGTGACGAGCGGCGTCACGCTGCCATCGCGCGCGATGCGCACCGGGTGCGAGGGCACGACCCACGACGATCGCAGCGCGACGAGGTCTCCGTTCGTGCGGTCGACCGCGACGTGCGTGTACGTGAAGTCGTCGTCGGTCAGCCGCACGGGAGCGCCGCCGTCCAGGGGAAGCCGGAACACCGGCCCCCGGCCGTTGTCGTCGGCCGTCGCGATGAGCGCGTCGTCGTCGACGTCGAACGCCAGCGACGACGCCCAGCGGTCCCATTCGGCGGCGATCCGGCGCGGCTGCGAGCCGTCGATCCCGGCGACCCACACCTCGTAGTCGGTGGGCCCCACGGGTGTGCTCTTGGCGGTGCGCAGGTACGCGATCCGGGTGCCGTCGTGGCTCACCACCGGCATCTCGAAGTCGACGTCGACCTCGTCGAACAACGGCGTGCGTGCCCCGGTCGCGGTGTCGATCGAGACGATCGCGCGGCGTCCGCCGCGCTGCTCGCGCTGCTCCAGCGACACGACGAGCACCGACGCGTCGGGGGTCAGCGCCGCCTCGGCATGGTCGAACGAACGTCCGGGCGCGGGCGTGAGGTCGCGCGGGCGCGGCAAGGTCGACGGGTAGGGCTTGGCGTCGCTCTTCGCGGCCTCGCCGGCGCCTTCGCTCGCGCCTTCGCCCTCGCTCGCGCTCTCGGCCGCCTCTTCGGCGACCGCGGCGGCGATGGTGTCTTCGAGCGCGTCGACGTCGAGCGCGAACAGGTGCGGCTGGTCGGGGCCGAGGTCGTGGTCCCAGAAGCGCACCGGGTACGTGTCGTGGAGGATCGCCGAGACCTTCTTCTCCTTGCGCTTCGCGCGCAGGGCGGCATCGGCTTCGAGCGTGTCGGCCGCGGAGAGAAGGGATGCCGCCAGCACGACGCGATCGGCGGCGGCCGCCGTCGCGGCGATGCCGTCGACTCCGCCCGCGAGCCGCGTGACCGCCCGGGCCTCGCCGCCTGCGGCGGGAAGCAGCCACAGCTGGCCGGACTCGTCGTCCGCCTCGCCCTCGGTGTCGGGGCGCGCGGAGACGAAGAGGATGTCGCCGCCGGCCGTGAATGCGGCTCCCGCCTCGCCCTTGGCCGAGCGGGTGAGCCGGCGCGGCGATCCGCTGCCGTCGGCGCGCACGGCCCACAGCGCCCGTTCGTAGCCGGTCGCGTCCTTCGTGAGCACCGCGACCGTCAGCACGGCGGTCGTGCCGTCGGGTGACAGCGCCAGCGCCTCCACCCGGGGAAGCGCGATGTAGTCGATCAGCGAATCGAACGGGGTGGAGGGGGTCGCCATGGGTCCACGCTAACCGAGAATGCGGCGCGCGCGAGCGGGTGGGACACTCGTCATGCCCGCCCTCACCGGCTGCCCTGTGCGCGACGCCGCTCACATCCCGGGTGCCGCGTCGTCGTGAGGACGAGAGGTTCCCGGAGCGCCGGGAGGAGAGGACAGGGTCATGAGGATCGCGGTCGCGGGAGGAACGGGCGTCGTGGGTCGCCACGTCGTCGAGGCGGTCGAGGCGGGCGGTGACGAGGCCGTCGTGCTGAGCCGCGGCGCCGGTGTCGACCTCATCGCCGGCACGGGGCTCGACGCCGCGCTGGAGGGCGTGGCGGCGGTCGTCGACACCGCCAACATCGAGACGCTGTCGGCGTCGGCGGCGACGTCGTTCTTCGAACGCGCGACGGGGAATCTCGTCGCGGCGTCCGTGCGCGCCGGCGTGCGGCATCTCGTCGTGCTCTCGATCGTCGGGATCGACCGGATGCCCTACGACTACTACGCGGGCAAGGTGGCGCAGGAGCGGGTGGCCGAGGCATCCCCCGTCCCCTGGACGATCATGCGCGCGACCCAGTTCCACGAGTTCGCCGGGCAGATGTTCGCCCGCGGCAGGCTCGGTCCGCTGCACGTCGCGCCCCGGGCTCGGGTCCAGCCGGTCGCGGCGCACGAGGTCGGACAGCGTCTCGCCGCCCTCGCGGCCGGCGCCCCGCAGGGGCGCGCCGCGGACCTCGCCGGACCCCGTGAGGAGCGCCTCGACGACATGATCAAGTCCTACGCCGCCCGCACCGGCTACCGCGGGTGGATCCCGTCGGTGAGCCTGCCCGGCAAGCAGCTGAAGGCGATGCGCGACGGTCTGGCACTGCCCGGTGCCGGCGCGATGCTCGGCACGCAGACGTTCGCGGACTGGCTCACGACCGTCGACCGCCCCTGAGCCTCGGCGTCTGCGGTCCCCGGTGTATCTGACAGGCGCCCGGTCTGCTCTGCGCCGTGAGCGGTCCGGACCCGCACTCTCCCCCGATCGGGACCGGGCCGCTCCATGACAGGCCCGGTTTGCATGCCCCGTCGCCCTTCGCCACGATGGGGCGACAGCGCCCATGCGGGCAGGACAGGAGCGCCATCATGAGGTTCGCGATCGCCGGCGGCACGGGGATGACGGGCAGCCACGTCGAGGCGGTCGCGCGCCAGCGCGGTCACGAGGTCGTCGTGCTCTCACGGAGCAACGGCGTGGATCTCGTCAGCGGCGCGGGCCTGCACGGCCACCTCGAGGGTGTCGACACCGTCATCGACGTGTCGAACGTGACCACCCCGAAGCCCGAGGTGTCGGTCTCGTTCTTCGCCGGGGCCACGACGAACCTGCTGGCGGCGGAGCGCGCAGCCGGGGTGACCCACCACCTCGCCCTGACGATCGTGGGCGCCGAGGCCGCTCCCGACGGCTACTACGCCGGCAAGCTCGCCCAGGAGCGCCTCATCGAGCAGGGCGACGTGCCGTGGACCATCCAGCGCACGACGCAGTTCCACGAGTACGCGGGAATGATGTACCACCGCACGCATGCCGGCGCCCATGTCGCGCCGACCGGGCGTGTGCAGCCGGTGTCGCTGCGCGAGGTGGCGGAGCGTCTCGTCGACCTCGCCGCGGGCGAACCTGCGGGCCGCGCGACCGACCTCGGCGGACCGCAGGAGGAGAGCCTCGCCGACCTGGTGCGGCGCTACGCCCACGCCATCGGCCACCACGGCGTGCTGCCCGCGATCGACATGCCCGGCACCCTGGGCCGCGCCTTCCGCTCGGGCGCGCTGCTGCCGGGACCCGACGCGCTCCGCGGCACCCAGACGTTCACCGAGTGGCTGGCAGCCCTGCCCGACGCCTGACTTCCCCGCTCACCTGTCACGAAGTGCGCCCGGCAGCCACCGATTGTGACAGGCGAGCGGAAGGACGACGGATGCCGCACGCCGAAGAGACGAGTCGGCGCGGGTGGCGGCATCCCTCACATCTCTTCGTGTGTCAGCGGATCGCCGTCCCACAGCCGCCCGCGCTCCAGCGCGCTGATGGCGGCGACCTGGTCGTCCGTGAGCGTGAAGCCGAACACGTCGGCGTTCTCGCGCTGCCGGTCGGGGTCGGCGGACTTCGGGATCGGCGTGCTGCCGAGCTGCGTGTGCCACCGCAGCACCACCTGCGTCGGCGTGACGTCGTGCACGACGGCGAGCTCCTGCAGGATCTGCTCGTTCAGCAGCTCGGTGCGTCGAGCGAGCGGGCTCCAGCTCTCGGTGCGGATGCCGTGGGTCGCGTGGAACGCTCGCAACTGCGCTTGCGGGAAGTACGGGTGCAGCTCGACCTGGTTGACCGCGGGCACCACGCCGGTCTCTTCGATGAGCTCGTCGATCATCCGTTCGGTGAAGTTCGACACGCCGATGGAGCGCACGAGCCCCTCCTGCTGCGCGTCGATCAGGCCGCGCCACGTCTCGACGTACTTGCCGACGCTGGGGTTGGGCCAGTGGATCAGATGCAGGTCGATGCGGTCGAGGCCGAGCAGTCCGAGGGATCCGCGGACGCTGTCGACGGCTTCTTGCCGTCCGTGGTGACGGCCCGGGATCTTGGATGCCACAAGCAGAGAGTCGCGGTCGACACCGCTGCGGCGCACCGCCTCGCCGACCTCGCGCTCGTTCTCGTAGTTCACTGCGGTGTCGAGCAGGCGGTAGCCGGAGCCGATCGCAGCGACGATCGCGTCGACACCCTCCTCACCGCGCAGGTTGTAGGTGCCGAGGCCGAGCTCGGGGAACCAGGTGCCGTCGTTGAGGGTGATGTCGGGGATCGCGCTCATGGTTCCATCCTGGCCCGGTTCCGCGGGTGCGGGGCCGGTCACGACCCGTAGAGGTCTGCCGGAACCCGAGGGCAGGCGTCGATCGGGTCAGGGGACGCGGAGTTCGTGGATGGGTTCGCGGCGGGCGGCGGCCAGGGCGGGGATGAGTGCGGCGGTCAGGGCGGTCGCGATAGCGAGGGTGGTGGCGGCGGTGGTGAAGGTCCAGCCGGGTTGGGGGTCGCCGGAGAGGGCGAGGATGATGGTGGATGCTGTCACGCCGGCGAGGATGCCGGCTAACGCGAGGAGGCCGATCTGGGTGAGCAGCAGAGCGATGATCAATGCTCGGGTGGCGCCGAGGGCGCGGCGGCGGCCGAAGTCTTTGCGGCGCATCATGACGAGTCCGTAGAGGATGATCGCGACGAGGATGCCGGTGACGGCGAGGATGATCAGTACGAGGCCGCGGGCGAAGGTGCCGAGCTGGGTCTGCACGATCTGGCGGAGTTGGGCGAGGGCTTCGGAGGTTTGCACGGTGATCTTGGTGGGGTCGTCCACGGCGAGGACGGACAGGACGGCGTCGGAGACGGGGGCGACCAGGTCGGGCCGGTCCGCGATGACCAGCAGCACGTTCACCGTCTCATCCCCCGTCACCTCGGGTTGGGGGATGAGGGTGACGGGTTCGAACCCGGCCAGGAAGTCGGGGGTGTGAAGCTGCCCGGCCATGCCGTAGCTGGTGCCGGTGGTGAGGGTGATGGACCCCGCGATGTCGGGGAGTCCGAACTGGGTGAGCGCCAGGGGGGAGGCGTAGGCGAGTCCGCCGGGCACCGGGGAGTGGGCGGGGATGCCGAGGCGTTCCAGGTGGGTGCCGTAGGCGAGGCGGACCGGGACGCGGGTGCCGTCGGGGATCTGGGTGTTGGTCGCGTCGATGGCGGCGGAGAACCCGGCGGCCCATTCGATGCCGTCGATCCCGGCGATCCGGTCGAGGACGTCCGAGGTGAGTCCGGCGCCGTTCTCGGCACGGATCTGGATGGTCCGGGTGCCGGCATCATCGATCGAGCCGAGGACGCGCTGCTCGGCGCCCACCGTGCGGCCGGTGGTGAGCATGACCGTGACGATCATCCCCGCGATCATCAGGATCGTGAGGATCGATGCGACCGGCTGTGAGATCGCGGATGCGAATGCTTCCCGCACCACCGCGAATGCTTTCATAGCCGGATCTCCCGGTCGCAGGCGGCGGCGACCTCCGGGGAGTGGGTGACCACGATCACCGCGGCACCGGTGGCGGCATGGGCTTTGAGCGCGGCGACGACGATCTGACTGGTGGCGGGGTCGAGGTTGCCGGTCGGCTCATCGGCGAGGAGGATCCGCGGGTCGCTGAGGAGGGCGCGGCACAGGGCGATGCGTTGCGCCTGCCCACCCGACACCTGCCCCGGACGGCGGGCGGGCGGGACGTCGACGCCGAACCGGTCCAGCAGCTCCACCGCCCGGGCGCGCGCGTCTCGGCGTGGCTGGCCACGGTAGAGGGCGGTCTCGGTGACGTTGTCGAGCACCGACCGGGACGCGTCCAGCGCGGCATCCTGGAACACGAACCCGAACCTATCCGCCCGGATTTTCGCCTTCACCCCGTCGCGCAGCCCCGACACGCTTGTCCCGTCGATGAGGACGTCCCCGCCGGTGGGGTGCAGCATCAACCCGAGCAGATACAACAGGGTCGACTTGCCCCGCCCCGACGGGCCGGTGAGCGCCGCCGTCTGGCCGGCGTGGAACGCGGCGTCCCACCCGTCCAGCACCGGGGCCGTGTGTCGGGCATACGAGAACGACAGAGAGCGGGCTTCCAGCACCGGGGTGCTCATGTTGCCGGGACCCGCACCCGGGTGCCCGCATCCACACCCTCCACCACACTCATCCCCCGCGCCGACGCGGTCACGGTCACCGGGATCCGGTCCCCCGCCGTGGTGACGACCGCGGTGGTCCCGTCCGCGCCGGTCACCAGCGCCGCCGACGGCACCACCAGGCCGGTCACGGTCGGCACCGTCACGATCTTCGAACTGAGCAGTGCCTGCCCGGTCACCGGGACCTGTGCGCATTGCTCCCCGCAGATCACCGCCCCCTCCTCGGGCGCGTCCAGGGCGACGGTGATGGTGCCGGTCTCCGGGTCCGGGGTCTGCTCCCCCGCCACCGCGACCCACACGTCGCCGTCGGGGGAGGTGATCTCCACCCGTGTCCCGGTCGGCATCATGCCCGCCTGCCCCTCCGTCACCGGCACCGTGAACACCGGCGAGGACGGCAACCCCGCCACCACATCCTCCCCACCCGACAGGGACGCACCCCGTGCGACCACCTCGTCATCCAACGCGACCCGGGTCGGCAGCAGGGGGACGAAGATCACATCCCCCACCCCCACCACCCCCGACTGCGGCAGGCCCAGGGACTTCTGCCACGCCTTGATCGCCGCGACCGTCCCCGCCCCGGCCTTCCCATCCACCACGCCATGGAACAACCCGAGCGTGGTCAGCATGCCCTGCAACTGGGCCACATCCGGCCCCTCAATCCCCTGAGCGATATCCCGGAACGCGGGCGTCTCGCCCTGCGCGACCACCACCGGCCGCAGATCCACCGCATACAAGCTCGAGCCCTGCGACACCTCGTCCCCCGCCGCGACCGTCACCGAGGTGACCACCCCCGCGGCACGGTTCACCCCGACCGGCACCGGCGTCCACGCCGCCACCGTATTCAACGAGATACTCGACCCCACCTCACCCGAAGCCACCTCCACCGTCGTGAACCCCGGCGACGCCAACACCTCATCAGCCGGAGACAACACCGACCCCACAGCCCACCCCACCCCGACCCCCGCAGCCAACAACACCACCCCAGCCAACACCCACCACGGCCAACGGGGACGGCGCGTTTCCGGCTTTGACGTCTCCGTCACGTCGTGCACGACACGTAGCTGACGGTCCCGCTCACGTTCGCCCACCCACCAGCGGGAGCCGTCGCCAGCAGTCCACCCGAACTGGAGCGCGCGCTCGAAGAGCCCGAGGAACGGGCATCAGCGATCGACCGCACGATCCCACCGAGCGCTGCGACGCTGTGACTAGACGTGCACGTCGTCCAACTCAGCTTCGAACCCGTAAGACCTATCCCCGAGAACGCGCAGTGTGACCCGGTCGCACAAGTACCCACGGATCGCGTGAGCGCGGATCCAAGCTGAAGTTCCATCCCGAGTTCGGGCCACACGACGGTGTCCCCGTCGACCACGACACCGCCAGGCTCGGCAGCGAGGGCCGCCGAGATCCGTGGGTCGACCTCATCGGCCTGCGCGGCACCAGCACCAGCCAGCAGAACCGTCCCGACAATCGCCACCGTGAGCAACACGACACGCATAGTGCGTCGATTCATTGATCCAGATCCCCTTCATTCGTGTCCCACATTGTGTAAGAGATCACGGATCCCGCCTTCAGCGGCGGCTCCTCGACCGCACGCGTCAGCATGGTCTCGAGGCCAACGATCCGCCCGGTGTCTGCCGAAATGAGCATCAGCTGAGACGACGCGCCGTCCGCCTGCGACGGAATGCCACGTACGCCCCACACACGCCGCCCGGCACGGTCTGTCCCAGACCCCAACACCTCCGCGCCAGGCGCATCCGCAAGCAGGCGAAGGATCGACGCGTGTTGTCGATCGCTCAAAGTCCACTCCCCGAACGCGCCCCCCACAGCGAGCATGATGTCGCCAGCGTTGTACGTGCTCGGCAGCCCATAACTCGCAAGGAACGATCGCATCTCAGAAGACGAGTCGCCCGGCATGACCTCGGACAGCGGCTGATACTCACCAGCCTCGAAAGTCATATCGCTGAGCACAGTCCCGGGCTCGGCTGTCCCGCTTGGACGCGGGTCGGGTAAGGGTCCACCAGTCGCTGAATACGGCTCGCCCGCAACGATCGTGATTCTGCCCGAGAGGTCGGGGTTCCAACGAACGCTGGTGATCTGCGGCGAGATGACGGCTGTAGACCCCATATCTGTGATCGTCGCATCGAGATACCAGCCCACAAACCTGGATCCGCGCGCGGGCTCTGCTTCCGCCGATGCCTCCGACAACATGGTTATCGACCGATCCACCAAATCCTCGACCGTCAGTCCCGTTCGGCTGTCGAACGTGAGTACCGGCGGAGTGAGTGCGACCGCTCGAGTCGAAGTCAATGGCACAGCCACGATCATCACCAGCACCAACACGAGCACGGCGGCAGCAGGCGCCCAGAACCGCACGGATGAGCGACGCGGACGGAATCGAGTCGCCGCATCGGTACGCCGTCCGTTCAAGATCTCATCGAGCACCAGCTGTGCCCGTTGGGACTTTCCTTCATCGAGCGATGCGGCTGCCGGGTCAGCCGCACGGATCGCGCGATCGACTCGTTCGTCATCCCACTTCACGGGCACTCCCCCGCCTGATGGTCACGGCGCGTCGTCCTTCCAACAACTCACGCAGTCGTGCACGCGCTCTAGTCAGTCGTACCTTCACGGCGCCGTCTGACAACCCCAGAGTTCGTCCGGCCTCGACCGCAGAGAGCCCCTCCCAGTACGTGAGTCGCACAAGCTCGCGATCATCGTCCGAGAGTCGATCGAGCGCCATGCTGACCTCGATGAGGTCATCGAGTTCGGGTCCTGTCACACTCAGCTCAGCCATCCAACGCATCGCATCCTTACTCCGCGCAGAGCGACGGTATTCGTTCGCCAGAAGATGACGCGCCGTTTGGAAAAGCCACGGGAGGGTGATCGGATGTGCTGGATCGAACTTCGCCCAGGCGATCGCGAAGCATTCATTCGCCAGTTCGCACGCCACCTCGGCATCGGTGATTCGGCGCTGTGCGTATCGCAGCACACGCCCATACTGCTCTTCGAAGAGGGCAGCGAACTCTGCCTCAGCCGATCTCACTCTCGTGTAAGCCTCCTACCGCGTCCGTCCCGCTATCCGCCGAAGAGTCCCGGAGGCGATTGCGGGCACGCCTTTTCCGTTTCATACCACTGGTCTTGCGTGGGGTTGCTCTCCACGACGATCGCATATGGCGACCAGGCGCCCACCTTTCCGTATGTCTCGATGAACGTGGCCAAGGACGGGGCCTCTGACGGATCGATCGCGTAGCCGCGTGCGATCAAGCAATCCGACAACTGCCCGGTGTAGTACTCGTACAGCGTCCGCAGCTGATCCTCGCTAGGTGGCTGCCGGTACTGCTCTGCGATCGGATACTTCGCGGTGCAGACATACTGCGCGATGAACAGCGCCTCATCCTGCTCCTCAGGGACCTGGGCGGGCAACACGCCCCCGTCAGGTAGCGCTTCAGCCGCGAACCCTTGATCCTCGAAACACGACGCGAACACGTCACCGACCTCTTGTGGCGCGATACTCCGGACGACTTCAACGTCTGGCCGTGTGGCGTCCGGATACTCCGCGACAATACGCTTCCACAATCCGTCCAGCACGTTCTGCTGCCACGGGTCATCCGAGACGCTTGCCTGCACGCTTTTCGACGACCCTGACGGCTCAAGCTTCGTCGGTTGCGCGGCTCCCTCATCGGGAGCAGCACAGCCCGAGAGCGTGAGTGCCACCGCGATCAGGAGCAGTGTGGCGCGACTCGGCGACGGTGCACGTCGTCCGATGGTTGAGCGTTTCACGAACCGATGCAGGCGACACCCGTCGACTGGATCGAGTCGGCGACAACCTTGTAGGTAGCGGTGCCAAGGCCCCAAAGCGTGTAGTGATACGTCGACCCCGCGTCGTACCAGAGTCCGCCGCGGACGGCTCCGCGATAGTGCTCCGCCCAGCCCGTCGTATACGACGACAAACGCGACTGCGTGGCCGGTGAACTGCACGTCCGGCTCCCAGTCCACGTGTCGGCCGCCGCCACGGTGGCAGGCAGAACGACGAGCACAGCGGCGAGGCCCAGCGCAGCGACGAATCGTCCGCTGACCGTCTTTCGATCCTTCATAGCAACTCCTTTGAGGCTTGCAGTGATCCTTGCCGGATTGCCGATCTCACCCTGTATATGTTCGGAACCCAGCAAAGGTTACAAACTTGTTGAAGCAGCGCATTCTGTCGAGGTGACCCGTCCTGTCGTCTTCGCGTCAACGGAAGGTAGCCGAGAGCTGCTGCGCGGGACCTTCCCTACCCCCATGCGTAGGTCTGGTGGCCCGAGCTACGGCACGTCGGTGGATCGTGGGCACGGCCAGTGCCGCCGGCATGCACCCCGGGTCTACAGCACCGGGCACCTGTGCTCGCTCGGCAGCCTTGGCTGCATCCTGCGCAGTCACCCCTCCCAGCGCTCGCGGACCAGCTCGAGTGTGACGATGGCCTGGTCCCGCTGGAACGTGCGCAGCGTCGGCATGCGGGGCGGGTCGGGCTGCAGCGACGACGACAGGAACATCCCCGCGAAGCCGGCGAGCACGTTCGTGGCAGCCTCGGCCGGCATGCCGTCGAACACCGGATGCCGGGCGATCAACCCCTCGACGTCGGCCTCGGGCTCGTAGTACCGCACGTTGATCAGCAGGCTCAGCGCGTCGAACCAGCCGGCGCCCCGTGCTCCCCACGGCCAGTCCACCAGCACCACCGTCCCATCGGGGCGGATGAGCAGGTTGTCGGCCCGGGTGTCGTAGTGCACGAGCCGGTCGCCCCGGGCGTCGGAGGCGCCGCGGGTGGCGGCATCCACGAGTCCGTCGAAATGCGTGCGCGTCCACGCGCCGAGACCGCGCGGCAGCGGCGGCAGTGCGTCGGGGTCGATGCTGCGCCACGCGGCGGCATCGCCGGCGAGCGCATCCGCGACGTCGACCACCGGCACGTCGGCCGGGAGCTCGATCGCCGCGACCTGCTGCAGGGCGTCGAGCACGGCGTCGAGTTCGCGCGGCCGCCAGGGAGTGGCGGGATGCCGCCCCTCGACGTCCTCGAGCACGAGGGCGATCCACTCGCCGTCGTCGACCGCGCCCAGCAGCGCCGGGGCGGGCACGGCGGCAGGGAGCTTCGCAGTGATCGCCGCCTCGCGCCGGTGGATGTTCGGGGTATCGAGGTTGACGGCGGGACTCGCGGCCTTGACGAACGCGCGGCGGCCCGACGCGGTCACGACGCGGTCAGCGGACCCCGGCGAGTACCCGCCGGACTGTGACACGGCCTCGACGACCGGGCCGCCCAAGACGTCCTCGATCTGCGCGCGCACCGGCGCGGGGATGTCGTGCCAGGCGAGCCGGGTCACGCGCCGGAGCTCCACGCCGTGAGGTCCAGGCCTGCGCGCCGCGCCGCCGTGTTCAACTCGACATCGAACGACGCGAACTGCGTCACGATGTCGCCGAGACCGACGGCCGTGGCCAGGTGCAGCGCGTCCAGGGTCCGAAGCCCTGAGCGCAAGGCGATCGCTCCCGCCGCGACGTCGTCGTCAAGGCTCGCGAGCGTCACGTGCTCGAGCAGGCTCGCCACGTGGACGGGATCGAGTCGGCGACGAACTGCGACCGTGTGCAGTTCAACGGCCAGGAGCCGCGACGAGACGAGCGGCGCATCCTCGGCGAACAGTCGGCCGACAGCGCCGGAGCCGGACTCGGCGACGAGCGCTTTCACGGCCGCGGAGGTGTCGAGGTAGATCACGCGCGGTCCGCGCGGATGTCGTCGATCATCTCCGCCGTCGAGGCGTCGTGCGCGACCGGTTCGAACGGCAGAGGACCGCTCGCGCGCGCAGGGGTGAGCTTGCCTGAAGCGACGAGCTCGTCCCACCGGGACGGCGCGGTCGGCACGATCTCGGCGATCGGGCGCCCTCGATCGGTGATGGTGATCCGCTCGCCCGCCACCACACGGCCGAGCACGCGAGCCGTCTGCTGGTTCAGTTCCGTTCGTGTGACCTTGGCCATGTCGCAAGAGTACTACTACTAGTAGTTCAGTGGACAGGGATCGTTCCGGGCCTCGCCCCGACGAGGGCCTCTGCGGCGCGCGCCGTGCGTCTGGCGAAGCGCGTGGTGTCGGTGCCCCGGGCGAGGGACTGCGCGTTCAGGCCGTCGATCATGCCGATGAGCTCCCACGCGACCTCACCCGGTTCGGCGGTCGAGAAGGCCCCGGTGCGGCATCCCTCGGCGACGATGCCCTCGACGAGCGACTGCCAGCGCTGCATCTGCCCGCGCACCGCGAGCGCGAGCGGGTCGCTGCGGCGGGCCATGGCCCAGCCTTCGACCCACACGACGGTGAGCTCGTCGCGGGCGCCGTCCATCAGTGTGTCGATGAGGGCTCCCAGGCGCGCGGGGGCGTCGGGGGCGGCCTCGACGACGCGCTCGACGTCGCGGACCTCCTCTTCGACGAGGTCGGTGTAGACGCGGGCGACGAGGTCGTCCATCGACGGCTGGTAGTGCGCGACGAGGCCCGAGGTGATCCCCGCGCGCTCGGCGACCGCGCGCAGCGTCAGGGCGCTGAGCCCCTGCTCGCGCGCGACGGCGGTGGCCGCGGCGGCGATCTCGGCGGCGCGTTCGGCGGGGGCCTTGCGGGTGCGGGGCCGGGGCACTGTGCTTGACATTGTCTCGCCAGCATAGATACTGTCTCTATTGATCGCTAGATCAATTACTTCCGGCGCCGGACGCCGGCCGAAGCGAAGGGGCTGACGATGGCCTGGAGGATGCCGCACGAGGGCGATCCGCACGAGCGCACCTGGATGGCGTTCCCGAACGAGGGGCCGACGCTGGGCGGCGACCCTGCCGAGCAGGAGCGCTTCTACGCGGCCTGGAGCGCCGTCGCGAACGCCGTCGCCGGGTTCGAGCCCGTGACGATGCTCGCCGACCCGTCGAAGACCGACCGCGCGCGCCGCATGCTCGACAGCGCGATCGAGCTCGTCGAGACGCCCGTCGACGAGTTCTGGTTCCGCGACCACGGCCCGACCTTCGTCGTCGACGACGAGCGCCCCGGCGTGCTCGGCGCCGTGGACTGGATCTTCAACGGCTGGGGCGCCCCGGAGTGGGCGTCGTGGACGAAGGCCGCCGCGCACGCCCGCTTCACGGCCGGACTCGTCGGGGCCGAAGTGGTGAGCTCGCTGCTCGTCAACGAGGGCGGCGGCATCCACGTCGACGGCGAGGGCACCGTGCTCGTCACCGAGACCGTGCAGCTCGACCCGCGCCGCAACCGGTTCGCCGACAAGGAGCGCGTCGAGGCCGAGCTCGCGCGCACGATCGGCGCCACCAAGGTGGTGTGGCTCCCCCGCGGTCTCACGCGCGACTACGACGAGTTCGGCACCAACGGCCATGTCGACATCGTCGCGACCATCCCGACGCCGGGTCGCATCCTGCTGCACGCGCAGCAGAACCCCGAGCACCCCGACTTCGAGGTGTCGCACGCGCTGCGCGCGTTCCTCGAGGAGCAGACGGATGCCGCGGGCCGCACGTTCGAGATCATCGACCTGCCCGCCCCCGAGACGCTGCGCGATCACGAGGGGTTCGTCGACTACAGCTACGTCAACCACCTCGTGGTCAACGGCGGCGTCATCGCGTGCGGCTTCGGCGAGGAGCGCGCCGACGCGCGGGCCCGCGACATCCTCGAGGCCGCTTACCCGGGGCGCCGCGCGGTCACGGTCGACGCCCGCCAGATCTTCGCGGGCGGCGGCGGCATCCACTGCATCACGCAGCAGCAGCCCGCACTGTCGACCGACGGGTCGAAGCGATGAGCCGCTACCCCGTCGTCGAGAAGACGATCGCCGAGCTCCGGGCCGCACTCGAGGCCGGCGAGGTCACGAGCGTCGGGCTGCTCGACGCGTACGAGGCCCGCATCGCCGCGTATGACGCGCCCGGCACCGAGACGGCGCTGAACGCGGTGGTCGTGCGCAATCCGCAGGCGCGCGCCGACGCCGAGGCCTCCGATCGGCGTCGCGCAGAGGGGCGCACCCTGGGCGCGCTCGACGGCATCCCGTACACCGCGAAGGACTCGTTCATGGCGCGCGGGCTCACCGTGGCCGCCGGGTCCCCGGCGTTCGCCGACCTCGTGGCGCAGCGCGACGCCTTCTCGATCGAGCGTCTGCGCGAGGCCGGCGCCGTGCTCGTCGGGCTGACGAACATGCCGCCGATGGCCAACGGCGGCATGCAGCGCGGCGTCTACGGCCGCGCCGAGAGCCCGTACAACGGCGAATACCTCACGTCAGCCTTCGGGAGCGGCTCGTCCAACGGCTCCGGCACAGCCACCGCGGCGAGCTTCGCGGCGTTCGGGCTCGGCGAAGAGACGTGGTCGAGCGGCCGGGCGCCGGCATCCCACAACGCCCTCTGCGCCTACACGCCCAGCCGCGGCGTCATCTCGGTGCGCGGCAACTGGCCGCTCGTGCCGACGATGGACGTCGTCGTGCCGCACACCCGCACCATGG
>Ga0160432_100565_pt1 | contig 21702 bp, 16 predicted proteins | sample HID1971M_E0MG_FD_108250 | JGI IMG/M metagenome (GOLD analysis project Ga0160432, IMG submission 108250) | Enriched millipede-associated microbial communities from UW Madison campus, WI, USA - HID1971M_E0 MG | ecosystem: Host-associated > Arthropoda: Insects > Digestive system > Unclassified ... | reverse complement strand
CGCGCAGTGACGATCCTGCACGAGCTCGCGCACATGTGGTTCGGCGACCTCGTGACGATGCGCTGGTGGGACGACCTGTGGCTCAACGAGTCGTTCGCGGAGTACGCGTCGACGCTCGCGACGGCCGAGGCCACGCGCTGGACGAGCGCCTGGACCACGTTCTCCTCGCTCGAGAAGAGCTGGGCCTACCGCCAGGACCAGCTGCCGTCGACGCACCCGATCGTCGCCGACATGCGTGACCTGCAGGACGTGGCCGTCAACTTCGACGGCATCACGTACGCCAAGGGCGCGAGCGTGCTCAAGCAGCTCGTCGCGTGGGTCGGCCAGGACAAGTTCTTCGAGGGTGTGCGCGCCTACTTCGCCAAGCACGCGTGGGGCAACACCGAGCTCCGCGACCTGCTCGCCGAGCTCGAGACCACGTCGGGCCGTGAGCTCACGTCGTGGTCCGCGCTGTGGCTCGAGAAGGCCGGCGTCACGCTCCTTCGTCCGTCGATCGAGGTCGACGACGCGGGCGTCATCACGTCGTTCGCCGTGCTCCAGGAGGTGCCCGACGAGTACCCCGTGCAGCGGCCGCACCGCCTCGCGATCGGCGGGTACGACCTCGTGGACGGCCGCCTGGCCCGCACGGTGCACGTCGAGCTCGACGTCGACGGCGCGCGCACCGACGTACCCGAGCTCGTGGGCGTCGCACGCCCCCTGCTGGTCCTCGTCAACGACGACGACCTCGCCTACGCCAAGATCCGCCTCGACGACGACTCGCTCGCGGCCGCGATCGAGCACCTGGGCCGTTTCGACGACTCGCTGCCGCGCACGCTCGTGTGGGCGGCCGCGTGGGACGCGACGCGCGACGGCGAGACGCCCGGCCGCGACTTCGTCGACCTCGTGCTCGGCAACATCGCGCACGAGACCGACTCGTCGGTCGTCCTGGTGCTGCTGCGCCAGCTCACGACGACGCTGGACCTGTACGTCGCGCCCGAGCACCGTGACGCGACCGACGTGGCCGCCGCGGACGCCCTGCTCGCGCTCGCCCGCTCCGCCGAGGCCGGCTCGGACAGCCAGCTCCAGCTGCTCAAGGCGTTCGCGGGCCGCGCGGCGACCGAGGCGCACCTCGACGCGGTCGCCAACCTGCTCGACGGCCACGAGGTGCTCGACGGCCTGTCCATCGACACCGACCTGCGCTGGGAGCTGCTGAGCTCGCTCGTCGCCGGTGGCCGCTCGGGCGAGACCGAGATCGCGGTGCAGCTCGCCGCGGACCCGACCGCGACCGGCCAGCGTGCCGCCGCCGCCGCGCGCGCGGCAGTCCCCACCGCGGCGGCCAAGGCCGCGGCGTGGAGCGCCGTGCTCGACGGCGACGAACTCGCCAACGCGATCCAGGGCGCGACGATCGGCGGGTTCGCCCGGGCGCACGACCGCGGCCTGCTCGTGCCCTACGTGGAGCCGTACTTCGCCGCGCTCGAGCAGGTCTGGGCGGACAAGACCCACGAGATGGCGCAGAACATCGTCGTCGGCCTGTACCCCACGGCGCTCGCCGACGACGACCGTGTCGACGTCATCGGCGCGACGGACGCCTGGCTCGAGGCGCACCCGGACGCGTCGGCCGCGCTGCGGCGCCTGGTCGTCGAGGCCCGCGACGGGGTGCGCCGCGCGCTCGCCGCGCAGGCCGCCGACCGACTCCGGGCCTGATCGCGAGGAGGTGAGCCGCCCGGCCCTCGGGCGGCTCACGTCTGGTGTGCCGTTATGATGGATCTATCAATCCATCACATGACAGGTGACATCCGCGCCATGGACGAGTCCCAGCGCCCGCTCTACGAGATCAAGGCCAACCTCTTCAAAGGGCTGGCTCACCCGTTGCGCATCCGGGTGCTCGAACTCCTCTCGGCGGCGCCGGAGGTGAGCGTCGCCGATCTCCTCCGGGAGACCGACCTCGAGCCCTCGCACCTCTCCCAGCACCTGTCGGTGCTGCGGCGGCACGGGCTCGTCAGGTCCGAGCGCCGCGGCAGCACCGTGTACTACCGCCTGGCGTTCGACGAGGTCGCGGACCTGCTGCGGGTCGCACGGATCCTGCTCACCGAGGTGCTCGGCACCTCGAGCGGGCAGCTGCGCGCGGCCGGCACCCTGCCCTCGCTCCCCGCCCGGTGAGCGTCCTGCGCGGGCTGCTGCCCGCCCCGGCGGACTACGCGGGCCTGCGCGGCTCGTGGCGGGCCGACGTGCTCGCGGGCCTCACGGTCGGGATCGTCGCGCTGCCGCTCGCGCTCGCCTTCGGCGTCTCGTCCGGGGCAGGAGCCGAGGCCGGCCTGGTCACGGCCGTCGTCGCCGGACTCGTCGCCGCCGTGTTCGGCGGGTCGCACGTCCAGGTGTCCGGGCCGACGGGAGCGATGGTCGTGGTGCTCGCGCCGATCGTCGCGAGCCACGGACCCGGCGCGGTAGTCACGGTCTCCGTCCTTGCGGGCATCGTCGTCCTCGTCGCGGGCGCGCTGCGGCTGGGTCGGACGGTGAGCTACATCCCGTGGCCCGTCGTCGAGGGCTTCACGCTCGGCATCGGCCTGATCATCGTGCTCCAGCAGGTGCCCGTCGCGGTCGGCGTGAGCGGCACCGGCCACAGCACCAATGCCGCCGTCGCGGCTGCGCAGGCGGCGAGCTCCGCCACCTGGCGCGACGCCCTGTGGCCGCTCGCCACGGTCGTCGTCGTCGGCGTCCTGGTGGTGGTACTCGGCCGGGTCGTCCCGCGCGTCCCCGGCTCGTTCCTGGCGATCGCGATCGCCACGACCGTCGCGGCGATGGCCGGCCTGCCGCTCACCACCATCGGGGCGCTTCCCGCCGGGCTGCCCGCGCCTGCCATGCCGGACCTGAGCCTGGGCGCGATCTCCGCCCTGGCCGGACCAGCCCTCACGGTCGCGGCACTGGCAGCGATCGAGTCGCTCCTGTCGGCCCGCGTCGCGGCGTCGATCTCGGACACCGGCCCGTACGACGCGGATCGCGAGCTCGTGGGCCAGGGCCTCGCCTCGATCGCGTCGGGGTTCTTCGGCGGGATGCCGGCGACCGGCGCTATCGCACGCACGGCCGTCAACGTCCGGTCAGGAGGCCGCTCCCGTCTGTCGGCCGCAGTCCACGCGCTCGCGCTCCTGGCGGTCGTGTACCTCGCGGCGCAGGTGGTCTCCCGCATCCCGTTGGCGGCCCTCGCGGGCGTGCTCGTGGTCACCGCGGGCCGGATGGTCTCGCCTCGGCTGGTACGCACGATGTTCCGATCCACGCGCGCCGACGCCGCCGTCTTCGTCGTCACGGCGGTCGTGACGGTCACGTTCGACCTGGTCGTCGCGGTCGCGATCGGCATCACGGTGGCCGCGTTCTTCGCCCTGCGCGCGCTCTCTCGCGCCAGCGGGGTGCACCGAGAGGAGCTGCCCGGGCCGGTGCACCCGAGCGACGAGCGGATCGCGGTCTTCCGCGTCGACGGGTCATTGTTCTTCGGGGCAACCGAGCGGATCGTCGCGCGCGTGGCCGAGCACAGCGGGCTCGACGTCGTCGTCATGCGCTTGTCCCAGCTGCAGCTGCTCGACGCGACCGGCGCCCACAGCCTCGCCGAGCTCGTGGCCCGGCTCGAGCAGCGAGGCGTCACCGTGCTGCTCAAGGGCATCAGGCCCGAGCACCTCGAGACGATGCGCAGGCTCGAGGTGCTCGACGCGCTGCAGCATCACAACCACCTGTTCGACAAGCTCGAGCCGGCGATCGCCCATGCCCGCTCGCACGTGGAGCGACTGCAGCCCGCGTGAGGTGCGTCAGGACCCCAGCACGGCGGCCAGCGAACGGAGCCGGGCGTTGCCGAACAGGTCGTCGATGAGCACGAGCTGGCCCGCGGAGTCGGCGAGCGGCACCTTCCAGTTCGGGTACTCCTGATCCGTGCCCGGCTGGTTCTGCGCGCGGCGCTCCCCCACTGCGTCGGTCAGCGCGACGCCGAGCAGCACCGCGGGCGTCGCGATGACGTACCGGTGCAGGGCCTCGACGACCTCACGCTCGGACGGGTCGTCGCCGATCAGGCCGCGATCGCGCAGCGCCGTGAGCATGCGGTCTCGCTCGGCGTCAGCGGCCGCCCGGACCACGGCGATCGGCTCGGTGAGCAGGCCCAGCCGTTCGCGGATCGCGACGTGCTCGCCGGCCAGGTACCCCGCGGTCGGCGGCAGGTCGTGGGTCGTGACCGTGGCCAGGACGAGCTCGCGGTAGTCCTGCGGAGCGAGCGGGTTGCCGTGCATGTCGTGCTCGAACCACAGCACGGAGGTGCCGAGGATCCCCCGGGTCGTCAGGTAGTCGCGCACCCACGGCTCGACGACGCCGAGGTCCTCGCCGATCACGACGGCGCCCGCTCGCTGGGCCTCGAGCGCCAGGATCCCGATGAGGGCCTCGTGGTCGTAGCGGACGTACGCGCCCTCGTCGGCCTGCGCACCCTGCGGCACCCACCACAGGCGGAAGAGGCCGATCACGTGGTCGATCCGGATGGCGCCGGCATGCCGCAGCACGGTGCGCAGCATGTCGCGGTACGGCCTGTAACCGGCACGCGCCAGCTCCTGCGGGTGCCACGGCGGCTGCGACCAGTTCTGCCCCTGCTGGTTGTACATGTCGGGCGGCGCACCCACGGTCGCGCCGCGGACGAGCACGTTGCCGAGGGCCCACACGTCGGCCCCGAGCGGATGCACGCCCACCGCAAGGTCGTGCATGATCCCGAGCGCCATGCCGTTCTCGCGTGCGGTGCGCTGCGCGGCTGCGAGCTGCTCGTCGGCCACCCACTGGAGCCAACGGTGGAACTCGACACGGTCGGCCAGCACCTCGGCCTCGACCGCGACCGCGTCCGACGCGGGGTCGGCGAGCTCGTCCGGGATCGTCTCCGAACCGTACTTCTCGGCGAGAGCGCTCCACAGCGCGAACGTGTCCAGCCCCGTGCCCTGCTCGGAGACGAAGGCGTCGAACGCCGCGCGCCGAGCCGGGGTGAGCGGCGTCGCGAAGACGACCTCGAGCGCGGCCCGCTTCGCCTCCCAGGACGCGTCCCGGTCGATCGGTCCAGGATCGGTGTCGAGCGCCGTGACGGCCTCGGCGGCCCACTCGACGAGCGAACGGTCCGCCGACGTGAGGTAGGCCGCCTCGGGGATCGCCTCGGGACGCACGTAGATCGGGTTGACGAAGCGGCGCGACGTCGGCAGGTACGGCGACGGGCTCATGGGCGCCACCGGCTCGGCCGCGTGCAGCGGGTTGATGAGCAGGAAGCCGGCGCCGTTCTGACCGGCGAGCACGCCGAGGTCGGCGAGGTCGGCGAGATCGCCGACGCCCCACGACCGGCGCGAGCGCACCGAGTAGAGCTGCGCCATGAAGCCCCAGATCCGCCCGCGGCGCAGCGCGTCGGGCAGCTCGAGCTTGTCCGGCGTGACGACTAGCGTCGTGCGGGCCTGCGCGCTCGGACCGTCGGCACGCAGCTCGTGCCAGCCCAGCGGCAGGTCGGGTGGCACGGTGAACGTCGCGCGGCCGACCAGGCGGCCGTCGACGGTGCGCGGCGGGACGTAGGCGTCGGTCTGGGTCAGGTCGCGGCGTCCGCCGCCGGCCTCGTCGTCCAGCTCGATCCAGAGGTTGACCGGGTCGCCGTCGGTGACGTGCACGGGCACGTGCGCGGTGCGTCCCGCGCGGACGACGACCGTGGGCGGCAGGACGCGACGCCACGGGGTGTCGTCGACGCTCGCGAGGGCGAGCTCGACGCGCTCGGGCGACGACGCGTCGACGCCCATCGCCTGCAGGACGCTGCGCAGGGTGCCCGCCGAGGCGGCCTTGAGCTCGCCGTGGAACCCCCAGTGGTCGGGCGCGACGCCGTGGGCCGCGGCTAGCCGCAGCAGGGCTTCGGTCGGAGCGTCCGTGTCGTCGGCCACGCACCGATCCTGCCAGAGGGTCAGGGCGATACGCAGGAGCAACGTCGTGCGTGGGATCTCACGGTCGAACACGACGACTGTCCGGCCGGTCCGTCGTAGCCTTGCGGACCATGACGGCAACCCCGCTGCGCACGTACCCGCCCGCCCCGCGACTCGCGCTGGTCGAGGACCTGCACGGACACACCGTCGCTGACCCCTACCGGTGGCTCGAGGACACCGCGGACGCCGACACCGAGGCGTGGTCGGCGGCCCAGGACGTGCTGTACGCCGAGCACCGCGCGACGTACACGAGCGAGCGCGGCGCCGCGCTCGACGCACGCCTGCGAGAGCTGCTCGGCGCGGGCTTCGTCGGCGCACCGGCCTGGCGCGGCGACCGCCGGTTCTTCTCCCGGCGCACCGGCGAGCAGGAGCACGCCGTCGTCGTCGTCGCGGAGGGTGACGACGAGCGCGTGCTCATCGATCCCGTGGTGCTCGACCCGGCCGGCACCACGACGCTCGACGCGTGGCAGCCGTCCAAGGAGGGCGACCTGCTCGCGTACCAGGTGTCGTCGGGCGGCACCGAGGAGAGCGTGCTGCACGTGCTGGACGTCGCGACGGGCGAGCTCGTCGACGGACCGATCGACCGTGCGCGCTACTCCCCGGTCGCCTGGGTGCCCGGCGGCGAGGCGTTCTACTACGTGCGGCGGCTCCCGCCCGAGCAGCTGCCCGACGACGAGCACCAGTACCACCGCCGCGTCTGGCTGCACCGCGTCGGCACGCCCGCAGAGTCCGACGTCGAGGTGTTCGGCGCGGGTCTCGACCACACCAACTACTACGGCGTGACGGTCTCGCGCGACGGCCGGTGGCTCATCGTGTCGGCCTCGGCCGGGACGGCACCGCGCACGGACGTCTGGATCGCCGACCTCGCGTCGGACGGGCCGTTCGTCGAGGTCGCGGTCGGCATCGACGCCGAGACGGGTGCGTGGGTGGGCCGCGACGGGCTGCTCTGGGTGCACACGAACCTCGACGCGCCGCGCGGTCGCCTCGCCGTCGCCGACCCCGAGGCACCCGGCGTCGAGCACTGGCGCACCGTCCTCGAGCAGGACCCCGAGGCCGTCCTCGAGGACGTGGCGTTCACCGACGGCGGCGCCGACGACCCGACGCCGACGCTGCTCCTGGCGTCCTGGCGGCACCACAGCGTCTCCGAGGTCAGTACGCACGACCCCTCGACGGGCGCGCGCCTCGGTGCCGTCGACCTGCCGGGGCTCGGCTCGATCTCGGGCCTGGTCACGCGACCTGACGGCGGGTCTGACGTGTGGTACTCGTACACCGACCACACGAGCGTCCCCGCGGTGCACCGGTACGACGCGAGCACGGGCGAGGTCACCCTGTGGGCCTCTCCCCCGGGCGCGCTGGCCGACCTGCCGGACGTCGTCGCGCAGCAGGTCGAGGTCACGAGCGCGGACGGGACCGTGGTCCGCGCGTTCGTCGTCGCCCGAGCCGACCTGCTCGACTCCGCCGGTGCGCCGGCGGCGCCCGCGCCGACGATCCTGTACGGCTACGGCGGCTTCCAGATCTCGCTCGACCCCGGCTACTCGGCGACCACGCTCGCGTGGGTCGAGGCGGGCGGCGTGTACGTCGTCGCGAACCTGCGCGGCGGCGGCGAGGAGGGCGAGGACTGGCACCGCGCGGGCATGCGCGCCAACAAGCAGAACGTGTTCGACGACTTCCACGCGGTGGGCGACTGGCTCGTCGCGCACGGCTGGACCACGCCCGAGCAGCTCGCGTGCTGGGGCGGCTCCAACGGCGGCCTGCTCGTCGGCGCGGCCCTCACGCAACGACCCGATCTGTTCACGGCCGTCGTCTGCTCGGCGCCGCTGCTCGACATGGTGCGCTACCAGCGCTTCGGGCTCGGGGTCACGTGGACCGAGGAGTACGGCGACGCCGACGACCCGACCGAGCTGAGCTGGCTGCTCGGGTACTCGCCGTACCACCGCGTGGTCGACGGCACCGACTACCCGGCGACGCTGTTCACGGTGTTCGAGGGCGACACGCGGGTCGATCCGCTGCACGCGCGCAAGCTCGCGGCGGCCCTGCAGGCGGCGTCGAGCGGCGAGCGGCCGATCCTCGTGCGCCGCGAGACCGGCGTCGGGCACGGCGGCCGGTCGCTGTCACGGTCGATCGCGCTCACGGTCGAGCAGCTGCAGTTCGTCGGCCACGCGACGGGCCTGGACGCATGACGCCGCTGCTCGCGCCGTCCGCCGCCACACCGTCGCCGAGCGCGACCACCGCGGCGACGTCGACAGACGCCTCGCCCAACACCGTGTGGGACTGGTTCCTCGGCATCCCGCTGAGCATCCTGCTCATCGTCGTCATCAGCAGCATCGTGCTGCTGATCCTGCGCCGCACGATCCGCACCATCACCGCGCACGTCGCGAACGGGGAACCGCTCATCGCGCGCACCGGGCTGCAGGACACGGGCGTCGGCAGCGCGCTGCTGCGGGCGGACCCGCTCGCGTCGGCCCGGCGCAGCCAGCGCGCCCGCACGCTCGACTCGGTGCTGCGCTCGACCGCGACGATCCTCGTCGGCGGCATCGCCGTGTTCCTGGTGCTCGACAAGCTGGGCGTGAACATCGCGCCCTTCATCGCATCGGCCGGGATCGTGGGCGTGGCGCTCGGCTTCGGCGCGCAGAGCCTGGTCAAGGATTTCCTCACGGGCACCTTCATGCTGCTCGAGGACCAGTACGGCGTCGGCGACGTCATCGACGCCGGGCCCGCGAGCGGCACGGTCGAGGCCGTCACGCTGCGCGTCACCAAGGTGCGCGACGCCGACGGCACGCTCTGGTACATCCCGAACGGCTCGATGCTGCGCGTCGGCAACAAGACGCAGGGCTGGGCGACTGCGACCGTCGAGGTCGATGTCGACTACTTCGCTGACATCGAGCAGGTGCACCAGCTGCTCGAGGAGGCGGCGGCCTCCGTGGCGGCCGACCCCGTGCTGGGGGCGGAGCTGCAGGGCGAGCCCGTCATCACCGGCTTCGAGAAGCTGAGCTCGGACGCCGTCACGATGCGGCTCAAGGTGCGCACGTCCCCCGCGAAGCAGTGGGAGATCGCGCGGGCGCTGCGCGTCGCGACCAGGACCAAGCTCGAGGCCGCGGGCGTGCCGCTCGCCGGCCAGCACGACCGGATGAGTGCGCACCTGGCGCGGCTGGCCGAGCAGCTCGCGAAGAGCGACGACGACCAGAGCGACGCGTCGAGCTAGCTCACGCCCAGTCGAGCAGCGGTTCGCCGCTGCGCACGGCTCCACCGGCGGGCACCAGCACGGTGATGAGCTCTGCCGGCGCCTGCAGCGCGACGACCGGGCAGATCGTCGCGAGCCCGGCCGCGGCGACGTCGACGGGCGACCAGCTCACGAGCCGCTGACCTGCGGTGACGGTGTCGCCCGCGCGCACGTGCAGCGTGAAACCCAGGCCCGCGAGACCGACGGTGTCGATGCCGAGGTGCACGAGCACGGAACGCTCGTCGTCGAGCTCGAGCGCGAACGCGTGCGGGTGCAGCGCGCCCACGACGCCGTCCGCGGGCGCGACGACGTGCTGCGTCTGGACCCGGTCGGGCTCGATCGCGATCCCGGGACCGACGATCTGGTCCGCGAAGACGACGTCAGGGACGTCGGCGACGGGACGGACGACGCCGGTGAGCGGACTCAGCAGCCGCAGCGTCGCCACGGACGGGTCAGCGCAGCGAGTCGAGCTCGGCGGCGAGGTTGTCGGCCTCGGGGCCGACGATGACCTGGACGATCCGGCCCGAGCGCACGACGCCGAACGCGCCGGACGCCTTGAGCGCCGCCTCGTCGACAAGCTGAGCGTCCCCGACCTCGACCCGCAGACGGGTGATGCAGGGCTCGAGGTCCACGACGTTCGTGTCCCCACCCAGCGCTGCGAGGATCTGCTCTGCCTTGCTCAATGGAACTCCCAGGGGTCAGCCAGCGCGATCCGTCGACACGCGCACGCCTAAGCCTAGCCCTCGTCCGGCGCGCGCCCGGCCCGCACGACGAGGGCGCGCCAGTTGGCGTCGAACCCGTCCGAGGGACGAGACTGCACAGGACTCGACGAGGAGGTCATCACCAGGTGAGCCCGCAGCCCCCCACGGTCGTCACCGGCATCGGCGTGAGCCCGGGCCGCGTCGCCGCTCCGGCCGTCCGCATGCCAGATCCCATCAGCGAACCGCCCGCCGGGCGCCGGCTGCCGCCGGGCGCCGACCACGACGCCGCCGCGCGCGACATCGCCGCCGCCTCCGAGCGCGTCCGCGCCGACCTCGACGCCGCGGCAGACCGCGCGCAGGGCGACGCGGCGGACCTGCTGCACACCACGGCCGCGATCGCCGCCGACCCGACGCTCGTGGCCGACGCGGTGGAACGGGTCATGACCGACCACCTGGTGCCCGAGCGCGCCGTGTGGGAGGCCGCCGACGCGGTGGCGGAGCAGTTCCTCGCGATCGGCGGCGTGTTCGCCGAGCGCACGCGGGACATCGCCGACGTCCGCGACCGGCTCGTGGCCGAGCTCACGGGCCGCCCCGCCCCCGGCGTCCCCGAGCGCGACGAGCCGTTCGTGCTCGTCGGCGTCGACCTCGCGCCCGCGCTCGTCGCGACCCTCGACACCGAGCGCGTGCTCGCGATCGTGACGGCGGAGGGCGGACCGACCGCGCACACCGCGATCCTGGCGCGCGCGCGTGGCATCCCGGGGGTCGTGGCGGCTCGCGGGATCCTCGACGCGCTGCCCGAGGACGGGCTCGTGCTGGTCGACGGCGCCGCGGGGACGGTCACGATCGGGCCCGACGACGCGCAGGTGGCCGCGGCACGAGCGCTCGCCGCCCAGGTGCGGACGTTCACGGGACCGGGCCGCACGGCCGACGGCCGCCGGGTCGAGCTGCTCGCCAACGTCGGCGACCCCGGCGCCTCGGAGGCCGCCGCCGCTGCCGGAGCAGAGGGCGTCGGCCTGTTCCGCACCGAGTTCGCGTTCCTCGACCGCGAGGAGGCCCCGTCGATCGACGAGCAGGTCGCCGCCTACCGACAGGTGTTCGCGGCGTTCCCCGGACGCAAGGTCGTCATCCGCACGCTCGACGCGGGCGCGGACAAGCCGATGCCGTTCCTGACGAGCGACGGCGAGGTGAACCCGGCGCTCGGCGTGCGCGGGCTGCGCACGGCCGTCGCGCACCCGCAGATCCTCGACGACCAGCTCACCGCCATCGCGACGGCCGCCGCGGCCGAGACCGCGGACGTCTGGGTCATGGCCCCGATGGTCGCCACCGTCGACGAGGCGGCCGACTTCGTCGCGGCGTGCGCACGGCACGGGCTCGAGCACGCCGGCGTGATGATCGAGGTCCCGAGCGCGGCGCTCATGTCCGGCCCGATCCTTGCGCACGCGACGTTCGCGTCGGTCGGTACCAACGACCTCGTGCAGTACACGATGGCCGCGGACCGCCTGCTGGGGTCGGTGGCCCACCTGTCCGTCGCGTGGCAGCCGGCGGTGCTCCAGCTGGTCGCCGCGACGTGCGCGGGGGCGGCTGCACAGGGCCGTCCGGTCGGGGTCTGCGGCGAGGCGGCGGCCTCCCCCGCGCTCGCGGCGGTGCTCGTCGGGCTCGGCGTCACGTCGTTGTCGATGACGCCCCGCGCGCTCGCCGACGTCTCGGCCGTGCTCGAGGCGACCACGTACGACGAGTGCCGACGCCTGGCCGGGCTCGCACTCGCCGCGCCGTCGGCAGCGGACGCGCGCGCGGTCGTGCGGGGTGCGCTGCCGATCCTCACGGAGCTCGCGCTGTAGACCGGTCGGCCGTCGTCGTCGTGTGAGGATTGACGGCGTGAGACCCGACTCCTTCTACTCCGCTGTCGGCGGGCACGAGACGTTCGTCGCGCTGGTCGACGAGTTCTACCGCGGCGTCGCGGCCGACCCCGTCCTCAAGCCGATGTACCCGGAGGACGACCTGGGCCCGGCGGCAGAGCGGCTCACCGCGTTCCTCGAGCAGTACTGGGGCGGGCCCACCACGTACTCGGAGCAGCGCGGGCACCCGCGCCTGCGGATGCGGCACGCGCCGTACAAGGTGAACCCCGACGCACGCGACCGGTGGCTCGCGCACATGCGCGTCGCGGTCGACTCGCTCGACCTCGCGCCGCTGCACCGCGCCGAGCTGTGGGACTACCTCGAGCGCGCCGCCCACTCGATGCTGAACACGTTCGACGACTGACCAGCAGGCGCCGAACCTCCAACTCGCCAGGCGCCGACCCTCAAGTTATGGGCGCGATGGCGAGCGAAAGTGCACGCAACTTGAGGGTCGGCGAGCGGGGGAAGCGTCGAGCGCGTGGGATGCTGCGGGGCATGACGAGCGAGCAGCCGGTTCCCCCGCTTCGCGCTACCGAGGCGGTGCTGGGGATCCTCGATCTGCAGGTGGACGAATCCGCTCCCGACACGTTCTCGGGCCAGAGCCTTCCGCAACCCAACGGGCGCGTGTTCGGCGGCCAGGTGCTGGCGCAGGCGCTGCTCGCCGCCGGCCGGACCGTCGACGACGACCGGCTGCCGCACTCGATGCACGGCTACTTCCTGCGCGCGGGCGACGTGCGGGAGACCACCACGTTCGCCGTCGAGCGACTGCGTGACGGACGCTCGTTCACCGCGCGCCGCACGCACGCGCTGCAGGGTGGCGTGCCGATCCTGTCGATGATCGCCTCGTTCCAGGAGGACCAGCCGGGCTTCGACTACGCCGACGACATGCCGGCCGACGTGCCCGATCCCGAGCACGTGACCTCCGCGCTGGACCTGCTGTCGGGCATCGACCACCCGGTCGCCAAGTTCTGGACGCAGGAGGCCGCGTTCGACGTCCGCCACGTGGGCGGGTCCATCTACCTCGGGCCGGCGCCGTCGCACCTGGGGCAGCAGCAGGTGTGGTTCCGCTCGCGTGGTGCCGTCCCAGACGACCAGCTGCTGCACCGCGCGCTGCTCGCCTACGCGTGCGACCAGGTGATGCTCGAGCCGATCCTGCGCCGCGCCGGGCAGTCGTGGGTGAGCCGGGACCTGTCGATCGCGAGCCTCGACCACGCGATGTGGTGGCACCGTGATGTACGGGTCGATGACTGGCTCCTGTACGTGCAGTCGTCGCCGAGCGCGCAGGGCGGCCGCGGGCTCGGCGCCGCGCGCGTCTTCACGCGCGAGGGCGTGCTCGTGGCCTCCATCGCGCAGGAAGGCATGGTCCGCCTGCCACGGTGACCCGCGTGGCCACGTGACCCGCGTGACGCCCCGGGGCGCACGAGCCGCCGACGGGCAGCGCGCGGCGCGGCGAGCGAGACTCGCCACATGGTCCGTCTGCGCCGCGTCCGCATCGACTCCCCCGGGTGGACCCGGCGCAGGTACGGCCGGGCCTTCGTCTACCTCGACGTGGACCGGGCACGCATCGACGACGAGCTGCACCTCGAGCGCATCACGACCCTGGCGATCCCGCCGGCCTGGAGCGACGTCTGGATCAGCCCGTGGCCCAACGGCCACATCCAGGCAGCCGGTCTCGACGTCGCCGCCCGCCGCCAGTACCTGTACCACCAGCAGTGGCGCCTGCGACGCGATCGGCTCAAGCACGACCACGTGCTCGACGTCGCGGAGAGGCTTCCCGCTGCGCGTCGTCGGGTGCGCCGCGACCTGCACCTCGACGGCTGGCCCCGCGACAAGGCCCTCGCGCTCGCGTTCCGGCTGCTCGACCTCGCGTACCTGCGGGTGGGCGGCGAGGGGTACGCCACCAAGCACGGCTCGTACGGCCTGGCGACGCTCCTGCGCGAGCACGTGACCGTCCTGCCGCCCGCCTCCGCGGGCGACGAGGGCCGCGTGCACCTGCACTTCCCGGCGAAGTCGGGCCAGCTGCGCGACGCGGTGGTGGAGGACGACGACGTCGCCCGTCTGGTGCGCAGCCTGGTCCGCCGGGCCGACGACGGACCCGAGCTGCTCGCCTGGCGCGACGACGAGGGCATCTGGCACGACGTGACCAGCGCCGACGTCTCGGCGTACGTGAAGGAACGCCTCGGCGCCGACGCGAGCGCGAAGGACTTCCGCACGTGGCACGCGACCGTCCTCGCCGCTCGCGGGCTCGCGGCCGCGGGAGAGCCCCCGGCGAGCTCACGCGGTCGCCGAGCCGTCGCGACCGCGGTGGTCCGGGACGTCGCCGAGGAGCTCGGAAACACCCCCGCGGTCTGCCGCGCCTCTTACATCGACCCGCGCCTGTTCGACCTGTGGGAGCACGGCGCCACGATCCCGCTCACGAGATCCCATCGCGTGGCAGAGCGGGAGACGCTCGCGCTGCTGCGCGGCGCCTGATCCCGCGCGCGGCGCCTGATCTCGAGGTGCGGCCCGCGCGGGGCCGCCGCAGACTGCGCAGATGACCGACCCCCTCGCCCCGCTGCGAGCCGCCGACACGCTCGTCGGCCTCGTCCCGGGGCTCGGCGACGACGGCCGCACGCGGCCGGGCGCTCCGGTCGCGGCCGTGACCGGCGTGACGGGCTACGTCGGCGGCAGGCTCGTGCCCGAGCTGCTGGCGGCGGGCTACCGGGTCCGAGCGATCGCGCGTAACCCGGACCGGCTCCGAGGCCAGGCCTGGTTCAACGACGTCGAACGGGTGCGCGCCGACGCCTCCGAGCCCGAGCAGATCCGCGCGGCGCTCGAGGGCGCGGACGTCGCCTACTACCTGATCCACTCGCTCGGGTCGGGCCGGTCGTTCGAGTCGACCGACCGGCACACGGCACTGGTCTTCGCCCAGGCGGCGCGCGAGGCCGCTGTGAAGCGGATCGTCTACCTCGGCGGGCTGTACCCGCAGGGCGAGGAGCTGTCGCCGCACCTCGCGTCCCGCACCGAGGTCGGCGAGATCCTGCTCGCGAGCGGCGTCCCGACGACCGTGCTGCGCGCGGCGGTGATCCTCGGGTCGGGATCGGCGTCGTTCGAGATGATGCGGTACCTCACCGAGCGGTTGCCCGCCATGACGGTGCCGCGCTGGGTGGACAACCGGATCCAGCCGATCGCGATCCGCGACGTGCTGCGGTACCTGGTGGGCTCGGCGGCGATGCCGGCCGACGTCAGCCGGGGCTTCGACATCGGCGGTCCCGACGTGCTGACCTATCGCGACATGATGCAGCGGTACGCCGCCGTCGAGGGACTGCCGCGACGGCTCATCGTCGGCGTCGGGGTGCTGACTCCCCGGCTGTCGAGCCTGTGGGTGTCACTCGTCACGCCTGTGCCGTCGGGCCTCGCGCGCCCGCTCGTCGAGTCGCTCGTGCACGAGGTGGTGTGCGACGAGCACGACATCGCGCAGCACGTGCCCGACCCGCCCGGAGGTCTCGTCGGCTTCGACCGCGCGGTCAGGCTCGCGCTGCAGCGCATCCAGGAGGCGGCCGTCTCGACGCGATGGTCGTCGGCGGCCGTGACGGGCGCCCCCAGCGACCCCCTGCCGACGGACCCCGACTGGGCCGGCGGCTCGCTGTACGTGGACGAGCGCCGCATCGAGGTCGACGCCTCCCCCGCCGCGCTCTGGCGCGTGATCGAGTCCGTGGGCGGGGATCAAGGCTGGTACTCCTGGGGCCTGGCCTGGCGCGTCCGAGGGCTTCTCGACCGGCTCGCGGGCGGCCCCGGTCTGCGGCGTGGGCGCCGCGACGCACGGCGCCTCGTGGTCGACGACGCCGTGGACTTCTGGCGCGTCGAAGCCATCGAGCCCGGCCGCCTCCTGCGCCTGCGCGCGGAGATGCGCGTGCCCGGTCTGGCGTGGCTCGAGCTGTGCGTCGACCCGGTCGACGAGGGCGATGGCTGGGCCAGTCCGCCGACGGCGTTCTCGCACCGCGCGATCTTCCATCCGCGCGGGCTGCTCGGGCAGCTGTACTGGTGGTCGGTCTACCCGTTCCACGGCGTCGTGTTCGGCGGCATGCAGCGCAACATCGCCCGCGCTGCGGAGCGAGCGGAACGGGCCCGGACCGACGTGTGACGTCAGTGCACGACGACCGTTGCGACCCGCACGGTCTTGCCGTTCCTGGCGACTGCGCTCACGTGCTCGGTGTGATAGCCGCCGACGTATGGATCACCGACCGTGAGGTTGCGTGTGCCGGGCGTGACTCCCGTGAGGAGCCAGCGCCCGTTCCGGTCCGTGACGGCGGTGCGGTTGCTCGTGTAGACCGTGATGCCGGCGACGGGCTTCCCCTTGGTGTTCTTCACCGTGCCGTACAGCCTGCCCCCGCTCGGCAGCCGGAGCACTGGCGCCACCTTGGCCTTGCCCCTGGTCACGCTCAGGTGCAGCGAGCCGCGCGCGTACGTCGTCGTGTCCGGCTCCGCAGTCACCGTGTACGACCCAGCGATGGCGCCGACGATCCGGTAGTAGCCCTTGGCGTTCGTCTCCGCGGTGCCGGCGATAGTGCCGAACGAGTCGAGCAGACGCACCTCGGCCTCGATGGCGGGCTTGCCCGTCGGCGAGACGACCCGACCCGAGACCGCCGTGGGTGTTCCCCGACGTAGCGTTCCGAACGATGCCTTCGTCGTGGCCCCGACCGTGACTCTTCTGCTGATGTTGGTGCCCGAGAGCACGACCGTGTACGTCCCGGCCTCGAGCCCGACGAAGCTGACGTCGCCGTTCGCGTCCGGCCGCTCCCAACCGACACCAGCCTTCTTGGCGTCGAGCAGCTGCACGGGTTGGTCGCCCGCTGCGTGCGCCCGCACGTGCCCCGTGATCGTCGCGCCGGTCGGCTTCCTCACCGTCAGCGTGGGCGCCCTGGTCAGCGCGCCCCTCTTCGCGGCCACCGCCCTGGTCGCCGACCGCTGCTGATCGACGAACGCGAAGAGCGCGACCTCTCCGGTCGCCAGCTGGTACGTCGTGTACTCGCCGTGCGCGTCCGTCGTCGCGGACGTGCTGCCGAACCGGTCGACGTGCGCGAGCCACACCGTCGCGCCCCCGACCGGGTGCCCGGCCGCGTCGACGACCCTCCCGGTCACACCCGCGCCGCGGACGAGCTTGACGTCCGCCGTCACGCTGGCGCCGGACACGACCTCGAGCGGGGTGCTGTCGTCCGGTCGTACCTTTCCGCCGAGGTAAGTCGTCAGGTAGGTGCTGCCGCTCGGACCGAGCACGACGACCTCGTACGTGCCGGGCTCCGCGGCGGTCGAGTAGGTGCCGTCGGCGGCCGTCCGTGCCGACGCCCACTTGCCCGGCGAGTGGAGCTGCACGTACGCGTCCGGCGCCGGAGCTCCCGCAACGGTCACCGTCCCGGAGACGTACCCCAGCGCCGCAGCCGCGCGGACCTGCCCCGAACCAACCGCTGGCGACGAGCCGACGAGGCCGCCGACGACCGCGACCGCCAGTGCGGCCGAGAGCAACGTTGGCCTCTTCACTGTGGCCTCGCCCGGTCGATGAGTGCGCAACTCGCGCAAGGCCGCATTGTGGCAGCAGCGATCAGGTCTCGCTTGGGTGCTTGCACCCATTTGGGTGGATCCAGGCGCTTACGACCGCCGACGGAAGGCGAGCGGCGCCTCGACGAACGGCTCCCAGGCGGCCCGCTCGTCGGGCGCGATGCGTCGCGGCTTCTCCGTCGCAGCGTCGACGACCACGATCGTCGTGGCCGCCTTCGCGTACGGGGCTCCGCCCGACGACGGGCCCGTGCGAGCGAAGCCGGGCGCGCCGTCGTGCACCTCGTAGCAGACCTCCAGGCTCGCGCCGCCGAGGTGCCCGATCCACATCTCCACCCGGATCGGGCTGCGCGTGAAGCCGAGCGGGCGCAGGTACTCGATCTCCTGCCGCGCGACGAGCGTGTGCGAGCTCGCCTGCGGTCCCGTGTCGAGCACGGCGGTGGGCCACGCGTCCTCGTCGGGCGCGTCCGGGTGCCGCCAGAACGCGGTGATGCGCGCGTCCTCCAGGAGCCTGAACATCTCCACGTTGTTGACGTGCTGGTAGGCGTCGAGGTCCGACCAGCGCAGGGCGACCGGGACGTGCAGACGGGTCATGCGCCTGATTCTCGCACCGCTCAGCCGGCCGCCTTGCGGGCGGCCTCGCGAGCGCGGCCCAGGTCAGCCACCACCTGGTCCACGGGCGCCACGACGCGCTCACGTGCGACGGCCTCCACGGACGCGCGCAGCCTCCGGCCCGCGGCCGTCGCCCGGCGCGCGGCCCCGATCGCTGCGACCATCCGCGAGAGCAGGGCGAGCAGCACCCCGACGAGCACACCGCTGACGACCATCAGGGTCGGCACCGGCACGTCGTGCCAGTGCGGCACCGCGCTCGGCAGCCGGAAGTAGTCGGCGACGGCGAGCACCGCGAGCCAGGCCAGTCCTCCCAGCAGCATCGCGAGCACGGCCCACTGCACCAGGCCGACGGCGCGCCACCACCGCGGACGCCGCGCGGCGTCGAGTCGCGTCCCCGCGATCGCCTGGTCGAGCGCGTCCGCGAGACCGTCCGTGCCCGCAGCCGCGCGCCGGCGCGCGTCCAGGGCCCAGGCGTCGGGCAGGTCAGTGGTCCGCGCGGCGGCGTAGTCCCGCACCGCGGTCCGAGCCGCGGCAAGGACGGTCGGCGTCGCCGTGGGAAGCGACGTGCGGGCGAGCTCTGGCCGCGCCGCCGGGGTGCGCAGGCCGATCCGTCGCAGCGGGTCGCGGCGGAACCGGCCCAGCCACCGGGTCACGGGCCACCCGGTGGCCGCGTGCGCATCGCGTCGGAACGATCCGCGCACCGCGGCGACGACCGTCGGGACGCCCGCGGCCGCCTCCAGCCCGGCGACCAGCCCACCTGTGCCGGGGCCTTGCTCCCGCCGCCGGGCCGGTGCGCCGAGCTCCGCCACCACGGCTGCCGCCGCGCCCCGCGTGTCGGCCACCCAGCGCCGGGTGGATGCCTCGCGCTTCGCGGCGGCCTCGTCGAGCAACGTCCTGAGCGCGTCGAGCCCCTGTCCCGTGCGCGCGGACGCCGCGACGAACCGGGCGCCGGTGAGTCCGTCGTCGGCCACGAGCCGACGCAGGTCGGCCAGGCACGCGGCGAGCTCGTCGGGCGTCAGCCTGTCGGACTGGTTGAGCACCACGACGGTGACGTCGCCGTGACCCGCGAGCTCGCGCAGGTACCGGTCGTGCAGCGCTGCGTCGGCGTACTTCTGGGGGTCGACGACCCAGACGAGCAGGTCGGCGCGCGCGACGAGCCGCTCGGCCCGGACCCGGTGCTCGACGACGATCGAGTCGTGGTCGGGCAGGTCGAGCAGCACGAGGCCGTCGCCGCCGGTCAGCGCGTGCCTGCGCTGCACCTCCAGCCAGTCCAGGACCGGGTCTGCTCCCGCTCCCCACACCGCGGCGAGCGCGTGGGCGGTCGTCGGGCGTCGCACGCCGGTCGTGGCGAGATCCTGACCCGCGAGCGCGTTGAACACCGACGACTTGCCGGAGCCCGTCGCGCCCGCGAGCGCGACGACCGTGTGCTCGGGCGAGAGGCCTCCGCGCTCGCGGGCGCGGACGACGACCGCGCGCGTCGCGTCGACGAGCTCCGCAGGGAGCCGGTCGGCGGCGGCGTCGAGCGCATCCTCGAGTGCCTGGGTCCGAGCGGTGAGGTCGATCGTCATGCGCGACCGCCGCGTCCGAAGATCCGGCGCCACAGGCCCGGCCTCTTGGAGGGCTCGTCGACCGCGACCGGCTCGCAGTGCGTACTGCCGTGCGCTCGCCAGTGATCGGCCCCGCGCAGGCTCGTGACGGTCGTCGCCTGCTGGGCTGCCGGAGCCCGCTCGTACCGTGCCGCGGCCACCTCGACATCCTGGGCGGCCCGGCGAAGGGCGGAGCCGCCGCCCGTCGCGGTGCCGAGCGCGTCGAGCTGGCCGAGGTACCGGGCGGCCTCGGCGTCGAGCAGTCCTCGCACGCGCTCCTCGAGCCGATCGTGGGCGGTGCTCGTGAGCCGGCGGACGGCCTCGTCGCCGAACACCGCCTCGAGCAGCTTCTGCGCGACCACGGCCGTGCCGCCCGCGATGCCCACCTCGATGCCCGTGAGGCCACCTGTCGACGCGAAGACCAGCACCATGAGGCTCACGCCCAGGCCGTTCAGGCCGAACGACAGCGCACGCGCGGTCCCCCGGCGATCCGCGCCCTGCTCACGAACGAGCTCGAGCACGTCGCCCTGCCACAGCCGGATCTGCTCGGCGACCGCGGCACGTGACGCACCGGACCCTCGCGCGAGGTCGAGGCCGTCGAGCAGCGCGGCGCCCGCAGGGTCCGCTCTCCACGCCTCGAACGTGCGCTCGGCGGCCTCGTCGATCGCGTCGAGCAGCACCGCTTCGAGCCCGTGGGCGATCGCCTGCTCGACGTCCGGCGCTTGCGCGGGCTTGCCGCGGAAGAAGCCCACGACGGCGTCCCGCGCGCGACCCACGCGCTGCTCGATCGATCGGAAGAACTCTCCCGTGCCGACGAAGTCCTGCCAGCGAGCCAGCACCTCCCCCCGCAGCAGGGTGCCGTCCGTCGTCGCGACCGCGACCCGCGCGACCGCGTCGTCGGCGTACCGCCGCGTGACGTCCCGCAGCCGGGAGTCGGCCTCGAGCTGCGCGTCCCGCGCGCCCGCCAGCAGGTTCGCCCGACGAGCGAGGTCCTCGACGACGCCGTCGAGCGTCGCGGCGACGACCGCGTCGCGCGCCGCCGGATCGGCACCCAGATCGGACAGGTAGGCGGCGACCTCGCCGACCGCGTCGTGCGGGAGCAGTCCCTCGACGAGCGTCACCTCAGGGATGGCGAAGAGTCGGGACGACGAGAGCCCATGCTCGTCCATGAGCCGGCGCAGGTCGTCCACCACGGCCTCAGCACCGGGGTCGACCCGGTCCACGACGAGCGCGACCTGCGCCCGCCGCTCTGCGGCGCTCGCCAGCAGCCCCCACGGCACGGCGTCGGCGTAACGGGCGGCCGTCGTCACGAACAGCCACAGGTCCGCCGCAGCGAGCAGCTGGGCAGCGAGCTCGCGGTTGGCCGCGTCGACCGAGTCGATGTCGGGCGCGTCCAGCAGGGCGAGCCCCTGCGGGAGGGCATCCGCTCCGACGAGTCGCAGCGCGCGGCTGCTGGTGCCGTGCGCTGCGCCGGACGTGACCCGTGCCAGACCGGGCAGCACGCGGTCGGTGCTGAACCAGCGCTCGTCGAGCGGGTGGTGCGCGAGCACGGGCGAGCGAGTCGTCGGCCGCAGCACTCCCGGGGTCGTGACCTGCTCACCCAGCAGTGAGTTCACGAGCGTCGACTTCCCCGCACCCGTCGACCCACCGACGACCACGAGCAGCGGCGCGCCCTGAGCGCGCAGGCGGGGCAGGACGTAGTCGTCGAGCTGCTCGAGCGCCTGGGCCGAATCGCGTCGGGCGACGGCTGCGCCAGGCACCTCGAGCGGCAGCCGCGTGTCGGCCAGGCGCGCTCGGAGGTCCTCCAGCGCCCCGGTCAGCGTCGCTGCCGGCCGGGGAGGGTCGGGTGCGTCCATGTGCCCAGTGTGCTGGTTCGCGTGCGGGTTGGCCGGTGCGGCCGCGCGTCGGTGCTGGTCGGCGCCGAGGGAACGACGACGGGGAGCGTCCGCCTCGTGGCGGAACGCTCCCCGTCGTGGTCGTTCGGGCGTCAGTCGCGACGCAGCTTGCGGTACGTCACGCGGTGCGGGCGCGCGGCGTCGGCACCGAGCCGCGCGACCTTGTTCTCCTCGTACGAGGCGAAGTTGCCCTCGAACCAGTACCAGTTCGCCGGGTCCTCCTCCGTGCCCTCGTACGCCAGGATGTGCGTCGCGACCCGGTCGAGGAACCACCGGTCGTGCGAGACGACGACCGCGCAGCCGGGGAACTCGAGCAGCGCGT